>TARA_R110002051_G_scaffold322496_1_pt1 | contig 10666 bp, 3 predicted proteins | sample TARA_R110002051 | Tara Oceans TARA_R110002051 (sample SAMEA4397023) | marine metagenome | biome: Polar Biome; feature: [MES] marine water layer (ENVO:01000295) within the mesopelagic zone...; material: water (ENVO:00002006), including particulate matter (ENVO:01000060) such as......
GATGAATATACAGAACTAGGCGCTACCGCTACTGATAATTCAGACGATAATGTTAGTTCAGCAATAGTTATCGGTGGTGATATTGTAGAAACGGATATCGAAGGGGTCTATGTTGTGACCTATAATGTTAATGATGCGTCTGGCAATGCTGCCGATGAAGTAGTTAGAATAGTCAATGTAATTGAAGGGTCTGGCACTGCGAATAATCTTGCTGATGCTGATGTTAACCTAGCACTTTTACCCGATGCTCTATTGAGCGGTACAGTTAGCAATGGCCGTGGCACACCGCAAGCAATTCTTTATGATCCTATTAAAGACGATTATGTCATAAGCACAAGATACAATGAGTATGGAGTGCTCTATAATGTTAACCTTGGTCGCCCTAGTGCTGATGACGGTTTCAAATGGCAGGTAGATTGGAGTTCGACCAAGCGCATCAACTATATAACATTTGGAGGAACATATCCAAATCAGCCTCAACCAAATACACTTTGGCGAATAAGTTACCGTCATAATGGTAGTTGGATCGTTATCGAAGAAGGTCGTGGAGGCTGGATCGACAGTGGTATTTATGAGTGGGGCGGCGCATCACAGTTCCCCATTGAGGCCGATGCCCTAAGGGTACAATTGTACAGCGACGGCAATAGTGATTTAATAAGTATTCATATTCGAGGAAGAGGAGGGGTATCGCGATACAATGATGATAGCTCAACCGGGACCAAGGCAACATTGATACAGTATCTACCTAGCAGTGGTGCCGATACAATTGAGCCAATAATTGTATTAAACGGTGGTTCGACCATTGACCTGAATTTAGGCGATGAATATACAGAGCTTGGCGCTTCCGCTACGGACAACGTAGATGGAAATCTTAGTTCAGCGATAGTTATCGGTGGGGATATAGTGGATACTGATATTGAAGGGGTCTATAATGTAACCTATGACGTTGTCGATGCGGCTGGTAACCCCGCAGATCAAGTGGTCAGAGTTGTCAATGTTATTGAAGGGTCGGGCTCTGCAAATAACCCTGCTAATGCTGATATTAATCTTGCACTTTTGCCCGATGCGGTACTTGGCGGTACTGTTAATGGAGGTAGAGGCACTTTGGAAGCGATACTTTATGATCCTGTAGCGGAGAATTATTTTACGCCTACCCGTTTCAATGAATATGGAGTTGGTCGATATGACAATCTGGGACGACCTGGTGCAGAGGATGGTTTTAATTGGCAGGTAAATTGGTCTACGCCCAAACTTATCAACTATATCACTTTTGGAGGTACCTATCCTAACCAACCACAGCCTAACTCGATGTGGCGGATTTCCTACTTGCATAACAATGAATGGACCATTCTTGAAGAAGGAAAAGGAGGTTGGATCGATTCAGGGATTTATGAATGGGGCGGATCGATGCAATTTCCTATCCAGGCAGATGCACTTCGTGTGCAAGTGTACAGTGATGGTGCCAACGATCTTGTAAGTATCCACCTCCGTGGAAGGGGTGGAGTGTCCCAATATGTGGACGATAGTGCTACGTCAACTAAAGCAACGTTGATACAGTATTTGCCTAGTTCATCATTTACTTCAAAGGCTAAAGAAATGCCGGAAAACAAAATGATAGTCTACCCTAACCCTGCAGTTGCTGAAACTTCCATAAGTTTTGATATTCCTACTACTGTAGAAACAATTCAAATATTTGATGTTACAGGTAGATTGATTAGAACCATTAAAGGAGGTGCTATTGATGAGAGAGGTGAGCCAGTAAATGTGCAAGAGCTACCGGTCGGAGTTTATTTTATTAAAACACAGGATACTGAAGGTCACCAATTTCAAGAAGAAATGGTTATTAAACGACAATAACGAGATCTAATTTATACCCACAACCACTATACTATAATAAAGATTTATATTATGAAAAATAACAAACCAACCCATGTAAGTTTTAAACAAATCAAGTTTATCTTGATTTGTTTAGGATTTGCTTTACCAACGATGATACATTCTCAAGATTTTGGCTCTAGTGGTCTTTCTGGTGAATCTTCTAATAATCCAACGTCGCTTCAATTTGGACCAGATGATCGATTATATGTTTCTCAGCAAAACGGAACCATATATTCATATACTATAGACCGGAATGGTCCAAATGATTATGATGTTGTATCTACAGAAACTATTAATTTGGTTCAGAATATTCAAAATCATAGTGATATTACTGGACTGGCCGATGGTCAAGGAAATAGGCAAGTAACAGGTATATATGTTTCAGGTACAGCTTTTAATCCAAAATTATATGTTAGTTCTAGCGACCCTAGAATTGGAGCCGGTGGTGGTGGCAATGATAGTGGTTTGGATACTAATTCGGGTATGATTTCATGTCTAACTTGTATTGGCGGGGTAGTTGATAATGTTTGTACACAATGGGAAAAAATTGATTTAGTAAGAGGGTTACCAAGGTCAGAAGAAAACCATGCTACTAATGGTATTCAAATTGATGATAATACAAATACATTATTTTTAGCTATTGGTGGACATACAAATGCGGGTTCTCCTTCAAATAATTTTGCTTTGACCACGGAATATGTATACTCGGCGGCCATAATTAAAGTCAATTTAAATATGCTCGAAAGTATGCCGGTGAAGACATGGTCAGATGGATCAAAATATAAATATGACTTACCAACATTAGATGATCCAACACGACCAAATGTAAATGGAATAAACGATATAAATGCACCAGGTTATAATGGAATTGATCCAGGTGATCCATTTGGAGGAAATGATGGGTTAAATCAGGCTAAGATAGATTTAACGGGACCAGTTCAATTGCATGCTACTGGTTTTCGAAATCTTTATGATATTATCTTAACAGAATCCGGGAAAATGTATGGTGTAGACAATGGAGCAAATGGGGGATGGGGTGGTCATCCGGAGGGTGAGGCTGATTATACTTCAGAAATTCCAGTTGGAGGCACTGCAACCGTAACTAACAATTTTATTTCCGGAGAACCAGGTTCAAATGGAACAGGACCCGGAGGAGATGATAAAGTGAATAATAAGAATGGTTTACATTACATTAGGACCTTAGAATCAGGAGATTTCAATTATGCGGCACCAAATGAAAAATATTATGGAGGACATCCAGCACCAATTAGAGCAAATCCTGCTGGTGCGGGGTTATACGTAAATGGTACGTTTAGAAATCAAATTTTAAGTTCAACTGACCCTAATTTTGCAGCTAATTCACTTCCTGTAGATTGGCCCCCAGTACCAATTTCTATGGCCAACCCCGCCGAAGGGGATTTTAGAAATTCAGGTCAAGATGATAATACATTGTCCAACTATGGTCCTTCTACAAATGGTCTAACTGAATATACCGCAAGTAATTTTGATAACGCATTGAAAGGTAATCTTTTATTAGCAGCCTATAACGGTAACATTTATAAGGTGGTATTGAGTGCAGATGGTAAGGTAGCCACGAATTGTCCTGCTGTACCACAAAATGGTACTTCAACGGTAGGTGATTGTAGTAATGGCAGTGCAACTTTCGCATCTGGTTTTGGGTCAAATCCTCTAGATGTTATTGCTCAAGGTGATAATGATACTTTTGCTGGTACAGTTTGGGCGGTAACTTATGGTGCCGATAATATTACAATTTTTGAACCAACAGATTATAATGGAATAGATCCTGGGTCTTGTGATGGATTAGATGATGATACTATCGATGATGATGGTGATGGATATACAAATGCAGATGAAATTGCTAGTGGTAGTAATCCTTGTTCTGGAGCCAGTCAACCTAATGATTTTGATGATGTTGTAGAATTTAATGGTTTCAAGCGTTCTGATTTTAGTGATACAGATGATGATAATGATGGTATTTTAGATGTAAATGATGCTTTTTGTTTTGATCCGCAAAATGGTAAAAGTGGAATTGGAAATATTCCTTTTAGATTAGATTTGTTTAATTCTACAGGCTATGGTTTTGGAACTATAGGTTTTACAGGTATAATGACCAATGGCAATGAAGATTATTTTAATCTTATTGATGATATTGGAGATGAATTGGTTTTTGGAGGAACAGCTGGTGTTTATACAGATCCTTCAGTTACAGATGGAGATGCTTATCAAGCTACTAATACACAGAAAAATGCCTTTCAATTTCCTATTAACTCTTCGATAGCAACGGGTTCATTTTCCGTTTTAGGACAAATTAATGGTCCATTTTTTAATGATATTGCACCGCTTAACTATGCTGCACATGGAATCTTTATTGGTGCAGGTGACCAAGATAATTATTTAAAGTTAACCATACGAAATAATGGAGGTATACCAGCTTTTCAAATATATTATGAAAATAATGGGCTAAGTACATCAGATCAAGTTGTGAATGCTCCCGGAATTCTATCTGCAACCGGTCTCAAGCTATATTTAAGTATTGATCCTGGTACAGGTAATGTTCAAGCTAGTTATTCAGCCGATAATGGAACGCGAATAGATATAGGTAATCCTATAACGGTAATTGGCGATTTGTTAGATGCCATACAGGGAACCTATACAATCAATGGTGTGCCAAGTGCATTGGCGGCAGGCCCGTTAGCCACTTCAGCGAATGCGGCCCCTGAATTTTCAGCAAGTTGGGATTATTTTGTAGTGGAACAAAATTTATCAGAAACAACAGCTTTAGTAGAAATTAACACAAGTGGTATAAATGGTAGTACTTATGGTAACTCTTCGTTTTATGTAAAGAATAATTCAGTTGGGGCAAACATAACTAATGTTACTTTTAATCTATCAACAGCAATTATTCCAGAAGTAGTTTTTGACCCTTACGGAAATGCCGGCGATGGTACTTCTAAAGACTTTACTCCAAATGGAGGGGGAGTGACTACCACAGGTAAAACTACTCATACTTTTTCGAACGCATATGAAGGTGGCTTTTATGGACTATCTATTGATTTTAATGATTTTCAACCAACAGAAGAGTTGGCTTTTGGTTTAGATGTTGACCCTATAAGTATAAAGGGAGGGAGTTCTCCTGGTCCTAACGAATCTGGTAGTGTTTCAGGGTTAGAATTAGCTGGTTCTACGGTTACTGTTACATTTGATACAGGGGAAATATGGACAGTAGAATTATATAGAACACAACCAGATTCTGATAGTGAGTCTGTAAATATTGTTAGAAATGCATTGCCCAATGCCCCGGTAATAGAAATGCTAGGTGTAGCAAGTAAAAGTATTGTTTCAAATGCAAATCAAACTATAGTAGTTACAGCTCCGGTTGATGCAAATGTGACACTTTTACAAATGGAGGCTGGTCTCTTTATAAATGGGTTAACAGGACCTTATGCAGATGTAGGTTATGGAATAGACCCTTGGGAAATCAATAGCGTAATTGGAATTCAAGAATATGATGGTATTGCGGATAATTCTAGTCAAGTTAGTTTTCCAGTTACCTTAACCGATATAGATGAGGAAGCAGGTTATGCAGTTTTTGCTGCCGTTGTAGTGGACGATGATGGTGCTACAAGTAATTTATCTAACTATATAATTGTAGAATTCGATGAGTCTGCTGTACCAGCAGAGATTATTAGAATTAACTCAGGTGGTCCCGAATTTACTGATGCTTCGGGTAACACTTGGTCAGCTGATCAGTACTTTGTTGGTGGAACTGTTTATACAAATGAAAAAGCAATTGCAAATACAGTTGACGATATTTTGTACCATACAGAGCGATACGCACCTACTTTAAATTATGAAATCCCTGTTGCACAGTCAGGTAATTATAATGTTAACCTTGCATTAGCAGAGTTATATTTTACAAGTGCAAATGGCGGAGTTGGCTCAAGGGTTTTTAATATAACTATTGAAGGTCAGACATTATTATCTGATTATGATATATTTAATGATGTAGGTAATGCTTCTGCTGTGATCAAGCAGTTTCAAAATATTAATGTTACAGATGGTTTTTTAAGTATTGTAATGACAGCTACTGTTAATAATGCAAAACTATCCGCTATTGAAGTTTTATCAAGTGATATTGAGGTTATACAAATTCCTATTGTTGCTAATCCTATATCTAACCAAACAAATCAAGAAGGCACAGAATCATTAATTGATGTTTCCGCAACAGGTGGTAATGGAAATTTGATTTATACAGCCACGGGACTTCCAATAGGCTTAGATATTGAACCTACCAATGGTGATATAATAGGTACCATTTCAAATAATGCTGCCACTGGAGGACCTAATTCTAACGGAGTATATCCAGTTACAATAACGGTCGATGATAGTGATAGTATTTCCGATGATGCCCAAATAATAACATTTTCATGGACCATTACAGCTGGACCAGGAAGTGGAACAGAACAAGTGCTTTTTAGGGTTAATGTGGGAGGACCAATGTCTGCAGCATCAGATGGTTCATTACCAGAATGGGCAGCAGACCAAAGTAACTTTGGTTTAGAGGGTAATTCTCCTTATTTGGCAGCGAGTACAACAGGCAATAGCATTTATTTGGGAACTTCAGGTAGTGCTCACCCTGGCGCAGTTATAACTACTGATCCTTCTTTGACAGCATTTCCTGGAATAAACCCAATAGTTTTTAATTCTGAACGATATGATGCTGTGGCAATTCCAGAAATGCTATGGCAATTTCCAGTTGAAGCAGGAACTCAAGTTGAGATAACATTATTGTTCGCAGAATTATTTGGAAGCATAACAGCTGCCAATCAAAGGGTATTTGATATTTCGGTAGATGGTGTAGTTCCTTCAATATTTACAGCAATTGATCCTTACGCAATAGCTGGTCCTAAAGGTGCATTTGTACGTTCTTTTACTACAGTGTCTGATGGAGTTATTGATTTAGAATTCATTCATGGGATTGAAAATCCGGCTTTAAAAGGAATTCAAATTAAAGCCTTGAATTTCTCTGGAAATTTACCTCCAACATTGACATCTATATCAACAAAAAATAATGTTGAAGGTGATGCTGTAAATGTACAGGTAGTAGCTTCTGATGATGACAATTGTGGGTCTTATATATATTCAGCTTCGAATTTACCTGCTGGTTTACAAATTAATGCCTCGACAGGTCTTATTAGTGGAATACTTGAACAAGGAACAGGGGGCTCTGGTGTTGATGGTGCCTTTATAGAAGATAATGGGTTAGTTATTATAGAGGCTGAAACTGATTTTGTGGATTCTCCAAGTGGATGGAATCTTGAAACAGGTTCTCCATCTTATTTAGTTGCAAGTCAAAATAATTACGGAAATGCAACAGGAGGTCAAATTTTAACGTATAATGTTCAAATCACGACGCCGGGTGTTTATCGATTACATATGAAATCTCAATTTACAGGGACAAATGCAACCGAGGAAAATGATACTTGGTTTAAGATAGATAATACATCTGAAGTTCATTTCTTTAGTGTTCAAGGTGGATCTTTAAGTAGTACCTCTGAGCTAGAAGGATTACTTTCTGGTAGTGGCTCGAAAACGCTTTATTACCCAGCTGGAAATGCACAGGGTAGAACTGATCACGGAAATGAAAATGCGGGTAGCAAGGGATACTTTAAAGTATATAGAAGTGGAGGAGGAGGTAATAAATGGGATGCCAAGACAATAGATAATAATGGTTTTCCAATCTATGCCTATTTCCCAAATGCAGGAACATACCCAATTCAAATGGCTGAGCGCTCCGCGGGTCATAAAATTGATCGTTTCGGTTTAACAAATATTGATATTCATGGTACAGGGGTACCAACAGGTACTCTTAATGGGGCACAATCTATACAAGTTGAAGGTGGAACGGCAGGTGCTTCCGCAGGAAGTCCTTATGCAGTGCAAGTTTCGGTTTCAGATAACTGTTCACCACCGGCATCATCAGTCGTAAATTTTGACTGGATTGTTTCTTCAGGACAAACAGGCATAGGCTCTGCGTTTGTACAAGTGAATGCTGGAGATGGGTTAACGGCTAGTACATATGGAAATAATTCATTCGTTATAGAAAATACTGGGGCTGTAGATATTACCAGATTAGAGATAGAAACAAGTACAGCTTTCATGTTCGATGTTGTTTTTGACCCTATAGGTACGGCAGGAGATTCAACAGCCAAATGCCTAACTCCAGGAACTTTAGGCGATGGGTCTGCAGTAGTTGGGCAATCAGTAACGGACGCATGTATTGATCCTTTCTTTAATCCCCATAATGGTATTGATAATGCAGAAGGCTATGATGGTATGGCAGTTGATTTCACAGATTTTAATAGTGGTGAAAAGTTTTATTTTGGAGCCGATATGGATCCTACAAGCATTAAAGGTGATTTAAGTGCAGGTGATTCAGGTTCAATATCTGGTTTTGAACTAATTGGAGCAAAAGTTACCGTATATTTTGCAAACGGGCAATCATATACATCCTCCTTATGGGATGAAGGTTCATTGGGTGGATCTGATGCTATAATTACAGAAAATACGCTTACTGCACCTATAATTAATGCAGTAGGTTTAAATACCCCAATTGTAACTGGTAATGTAAACCATACAATAAGTATAACAGGAGAACCTAATGCTACCGTAGAGTTATTAAGAGTAGATTCTCATTTATTCATTGATCCGGGAAATCCTACAGTTGGTTATGATGTTGACCCATTTGAGGCGAACTCGGCTATGGCAAAAGAATTATATAGTATTACTTTAGATGGATTAGGTAATGGGGCTATTCCCGTAGTATTGACAAAAACATTAGGTACGGGCAATGCGCCAGATGGAGGTCTTAATCACTTTTTAGCTATTACGACATCCCCAAATGGAAATAGTTTAGCTTCTAATGTTGTAGTATTGGAATATGATTCAACTGTAATAAATACTGATATGACTATTATATACACTATTCCTTCATGGGAGGCAACTGAGGTAAATTTTAATGTGGAAGCATATCCAGTAGGTTCATCAACCGCAAGCCTATCAACAACAATTACAGCTAGCGAAGGTCTACTTTTAGTTTCTGGACTTGCACCAGGTTTATATGACTTAGTTATTAAAGCAGATAGACATTTACAAATGGTATTACCAAATATTTCTATAGTATCAGGAGTTAATTCTAGTGATATAGGTCAATTGAATGGGGGTGATGGCGACGGTAATAATATTGTAGATTTCATAGATTTTGGTATTTTGGCGAATAGTTATAATATTTCTCCAGAAGATGCTGGATTTGATATTAATGCTGATTATAATGGAGATGGACTAGTTAATTTTTTGGATTTTTCAGTATTAGCGAACAATTATAGTATTGAAGGAGATAAATATCCTGAGGACGGGCAATAATAATCTAAAGGCTGAAAACAAAAGAAAGGAGACCAAAATGGTCTCCTTTCTTTATATAATTATATTGGATAATTACTCTTCCATAGAATGGTAAACATTCTGTACATCATCGTCTTCTTCTAACTTTTCTAAGAGTTTTTCTACATCTGCAGCTTCCTCTTCATTTAGTGATTTTGTTACTTGGGGAATACGCTCAAAACCAGATGATAAAATTTCTATTTCTCTATTTTCTAATTCTTTTTGAAGTGCGCCAAAACTTTCAAATGGACCATAGATTAAAATTCCGTCATCATCGACAAAAACTTCTTCTGCTCCAAAATCAATAAGTTCTAATTCTAATTCTTCAGGATCTAGACCTTCTGCAGGTATTCTAAAATTGCACGTATGGTCAAACATAAATTCTACAGAACCAGATGTACCCAGGTTACCATTGCATTTATTAAAGTAGCTTCTAACATTGGCAACTGTTCTGGTATTATTATCTGTAGCAGTTTCTACTAAGACGGCAATACCATGAGGTGCATATCCTTCAAATAGGACTTCTTTATAATCTCCAAGGCTTTTATCGCTTGCTCTCTTTATAGCTCGCTCTACATTATCCTTTGGCATGTTTACAGACTTTGCATTCTGTATAACAGCTCTTAAACGTGAATTGGAATCTGGATCTGGTCCGCCTTCTTTTACGGCCATCACAATATCTTTGCCTATACGAGTAAAGGCTTTTGACATTGCTGACCATCTTTTCATTTTACGTGCTTTTCTAAATTCAAAAGCTCTTCCCATGGTAAATTATTTTTAACAAATGTACAAAAAGGGTTATGTTCGGAAATCATACAAAATATAATTACAGAACATCCTTTTTATAAAATTAATGTTGGTTATTAAAATTCACTTTCTATGATTCCTTCGATAATTCTTGCCAATTCAAAATCTTTTTCTGTAACACCATTGGCATCGTGAGTGTTTAAACGGATATTTAAAGTATTGTAAACATTGCTCCAATCTGGATGATGGTTAAGAGCTTCACACTCAAAGGCTATACGGGTCATTACTGAAAATGCTTCTTTGAAATTTTTAAATTCAAATGTGGTTTCTATGGCACCATCCACATATTCCCATCCGTCAAGTTGACCCAAATAGTCCGCTATTTGCTGGTCAGTAAATCTTTCAATTTCTTTCATAATAGTTGCTAATTTAAAACATGATGGTCAATAATATCTTGAAATGTAAACTGTAAATTTTTAGGCAATTTATTGGTCTTAGGTAAAACTGCCAAATACCGATCTTCATTTGTGGTATAGACTCTTTTAATTATAGGGTTAAAGTTGCCTACACGCTCTAAGAT
>TARA_R110002051_G_scaffold137359_7_pt1 | contig 10664 bp, 7 predicted proteins | sample TARA_R110002051 | Tara Oceans TARA_R110002051 (sample SAMEA4397023) | marine metagenome | biome: Polar Biome; feature: [MES] marine water layer (ENVO:01000295) within the mesopelagic zone...; material: water (ENVO:00002006), including particulate matter (ENVO:01000060) such as......
CGTCTATACCCAGTTAACCAATGATCAGTTTGCCGCCTTTTGCCAACGTTTTGGCATAACTTTTGCGCGTGCGATTCCGATTACCCAAGGTATCAAAAACTCAAACTGGTTTATTCAGACGACTGACGATGTGGATGGCGCGCACTCTTATGTGTTTACGCTATTTGAGGAGCGTCCACCGGAAGATATCGAAAAAATGGCAATTATCTTAAATCAATTGGATGGTAAATTGCCGGTAGCAGCGCCGTTATCACTCGTTGATAGTGCAGAAAAATGTTATGTTATTCGGTATGATAATAAAGCCATTACGCTAGTGCCATGTTTGGCAGGCTTGCATCCACAGCAGACCACGCAAGCGATGTGTCATGAGATTGGCGCCGCTTTAGCGCTGCTTCATGAAACTTTGCAAGTGCTACAGCCAAGCGAACAATACGGCGTACCTTTGTATCCGTGGAGTGATGTGCGCGACCGTGAAAGTCAGTTCATGCCGTCTGATGAAGCCAAGTTGATGAGTGATATTTGGCAGTCTTATACAGATTTGCCGCTTGCGACCTTGCCAAAAGGCTTGTGTCATCTAGATATGTTTGCTGACAATACTTTATGGAACTTATCGTTAACGAATAGCCAAAAAGGCGAAGAGCGCTTAACGGGGCTGTTAGACTTTACCGAAGTCAGCGTTGAGCATTATGTGATGGATATTGCCATTACCATTAATGACTTTTGTACCACGTGGGGTGATGCTGAGCAAGGCGAGTCGGTGAATTTTGACCGCAGTAAAATGGCGGCTTTCTTGCAAGGGTATGAATCAAAACGCCCGCTTGGTGATGATGAGAAGCGTGCCTTACCGGTTATGCTGGCAAAAGCGGCGGTGATTTTTTGGTTACTACGTCTAAATGTTATTCATTACAACCGTACCGAAGGGCGTACCGGCGACAACATCATGGTCAAAAACCCCGACTTGATGAAACGCTTAGCGGCTTATCATTGGTCACATGTCGTAAAAGCGCAAAATACGGTATTTGCATTGCTAGATAATACGCTCGCGTCTCAGAAAGACACTCAAATAGTGGGCATTTTTAGCAATAGCACCCAAGCTGAACAAGCGCGTGATAAATTAAGCAATAGCAGTGAGTTTGTCATTAAAGAATATACGCTTGATCAATGAGTATAAATTGTTTTCGATTAATTCTGTATCAAAAACTATAAAGGCGATCCTATGACCGATCAAGTGGATAACTGGCACAAACTGGCACGCTACGACACCAATATGCAAGGCGAGCTGCATGCCAACCTGCTGCGTAACAACGGTATCACGGTTTCTCTACAACCATTAAGTGCCATTCCAGGGATGAATTCTGGAGTCGTTCTATGGGTAGAAAACACGGACTTATCACAAGCGCAGCGCATCCTAAATGGTGTTGAAAGCGACGACAATGCTGGGGCGGATTTATTGGCTAGTATGAGTGATGTCGAACTTGGTATTGGGTCAGGCAGTCAGCTCAATCATGGCGCAGCAGACAATCACTATAATAAAGGCGGTAAAGCATAAATGTGTCAACTCTTAGGTATGAACTGTAATACCCCAACGGATATTGGTTTTAGCTTTGCAGGGTTTCGTCGTCGCGGTGGTATGACGGACAGCCACGAAGATGGCTTTGGTATTGCGTTTTTTGAACGTAGCGACTGCTCGAATAATGACCGTTTGAATAATGACCGCTTGAATAATAAAAAGTCGGACAATGCCTCGACTGGTCTGCGTTTATTCCATGATAATAAACCAAGCCATTTATCGCCTGTTGCCGATTTGGTCAATAACTATCCGATCAAAGCCATAAATGTTATCGCGCATATTCGTAAAGCGACGCAAGGGCAGAATTGCTTGGCAAATACTCATCCTTTCGTTCGTGAAGTTTGGGGCGAGCAGTGGGTGTTTGCTCATAACGGGCAGATGAACAGCGAGTTTATTAAACGCTGTCAGCGCTTGCAAGATAATGGTAACGCGACGCATTGCCAGCCAGTCGGCTCAACGGACTCTGAGATGGCGTTTTGTTATCTCGTTAATCGCCTGAAAAGTAGCTTTAAAACGCGCCCTGATGACCAAACGCTGTTTAATTTTTTGACCACCCAATGCCGTTATTTATCGGCTAATGGATTGTTTAATTGCTTGATATCAAACGGTAGATGGCAGCTAGCCTATGCTGGAAGCTTATTGTTTTATCTGACTCGCCAAGCGCCTTTTGGCGAGGCAAAACTGGCCGATGATGATTTGGCGATTAATTTTGGCGACGTCACTACAGATAAAGACAAAGTCACGATACTAGTGACTGTGCCATTGACTGAAAATGAAAAATGGCAACAGCTGGCGGTCAATGAATGTCTGATATTTCAAGATGGTGATATTCTGTTTAAAGACAGCCCAAGTCAGCGTAAGTTTTTGACGATTGATGAAGGGATTGCGATTGCACGGGCGGTTGGGGCGAGCGTTTAGGATTTGATATGAAACATAATGAACTTTTAACGTTACTCGATACCCTCATTGAGTATTGGGAAAATGAAGTTGTCGAATTTAAACGTGGTAAAAAAGAGTTCTCTTTATCTGATATTGGTAAGTATTTCTCTGCTATATCTAATGAAGCTAATTTGCGAGGGCAAAATTTTGGTTGGCTAGTATTTGGTATTGATGATAAAACCCGACAAGTCATTGGTACAGACTACAAGGCTAAAAATTCTGAACGTATCCAAGCAGTAAGTCAGCAAATTTCTCAAGACACACAACCAACAATCACATTTAGAAATATTTTTGAATTGCAACATCCTAAAGGGGGTGTTGTAATGTTTCAAATTCCAGCAGCACCTAAAGGTTCGCCAGTATCTTACAACGGACATTACTACGCTAGAGCTGGTGAAAGCTTAGTGGCACTAGGATTAGATAAGTTAAATGAGATTAATCAACAAGAAAAATCGATAGATTGGTCAGCACAAATAGTATCAGAAGCGACTATAAATGATTTAGATCCGGATGCATTAAATAAAGCAAAGCAAGGTTTTGCTAGAAAAATGGGTCAAAGGCTTGAAAACAAAACAGTGCTTGAGCTAAATGATTTAGATTTTCTAAATAAAGCTAGATTAACTGAAAATGGTAAAATTACTAGAGCTACACTTTTACTTCTTGGAAAACCAGAGTCAGCTCGATTTCTTTCACCGCACCCTGCGGCTATGGTGTGGAGCTTAGAAGCGGAAGAAAGGGCTTACGAACACTTCTATCCCCCTTTTTTATTAACATCAACACAGCTATACCAAAAGATACGTAATTTCCAAATACGAATTTTACCTGATGATGAGCTCATTCCTGTTGAAATTGATAAGTATAATCAACGTGTTGTATTAGAAGCTTTGCATAACTGTATCGCTCATCAGGACTATACTAAAAACTCTAGAATTATCGTGTCTGAAAAAATAGATCGTTTAATCTTTGAAAGTGAAGGAAGCTTTTTCGAAGGTAAACCTGTGGATTATGTAACAGAAGAGAGAAGACCAAAAAAGTATCGTAATTATAAGCTTGCGCAAGCTATGGTTCAACTAAATATGATTGACACAATGGGTTATGGAATCCATGAAATGTACGAGAAACAGGCGAAGCGCTATCTGCCGTTACCTGATTACGATTTGACAATGCCTCAGGCTGTTAAGTTAATTATATACGGTGATGTTGTAGACCCTGCATATAGCAAGTTATTAATTAAAAATACAGATTTATCAATAATGGAAATTATAGCTTTAGATAGAGTTCAAAAAGGTCAGAACATCTCTAAAAGTATGGCTAGGGAGTTACAACGGAAGAACCTTATAGAAGGACGAAGATCCAACTACTATGTATCCTCATCAGTGGCAGAAGCCACTAATAAAAAAGCTAAGTACATACGTAATAGAATTCAAGATGATACTTTTTATATGCAACTTATTTTAGACTATATAGACAAATATGAATGTGCTACGAGGCCTGATATCGACAGTTTGCTAATACCAACACTTAGTGAAGTTCTCGATGAAAAGCAGAAAATCACTAAAATAGGTCATTTATTAACGAAACTTAGAAAAATAGAAAAAATAGAAAACGTTGGAGTGGGTCGGTACTCTAAGTGGGTTATGAAGTGAGAGAAGCATTTTAATTGAGAGAGGTTTGAGAGAGAAAAGGCCCAAATGAGAGATAGAAAGAGCGGTAGTATTTTTAAGGCTTTGATATATATAGCTTTTATAAAACGATGATTATAAGTAAACTAATAATTTGAGAGAGAAACACCAAAAATTGAGAGAGAAACTACCCCAAATAAACCCCACAACAGCGCTTAAACTTCTCTCCAGATCCGCAAATACATGGCTGCTTTTGAGTGACATTCATCGCTATCGTAGGATCTAAGAAATACCAGCGCGCATCATTATTAGCTTTGCTTTTCATTTGTACAAAAGCAGACAGCTCATGATGCGCCTGCAAGCCGTCAGGCATATTAAAATAAGCCTTAAACTCAACCTGCGCATGACGTTTACCTAGCTTTGGCGTATGCGCGACGATTTCTAATCCTGCCCAATCCGTCTCTTTTGCCCACGACTCAATCGCCTGAATATCTAGCAATGCTTGCTGTGCAGATAGCGTGGTCTTAACGATATATTCTGGCTTGACCAAGACAAAGGCGCTATAACGCGACCGCATTAGACGCTCAGCACTTTCTGCTTTTACGTCATTTGGATTATCAGTTTCTTCATTAGCTTCTTTGTTAGCTGCTTTGTGACATATGCCATCATGATAAGGCTGACAGCAATCGCTATAAAGTAGCGGTGCGCTTATAACGTTTGATGATGGATTGATTTGGCAAGGGCAGGTCTGTAAGGCAATCGACATTATTTACTCGAGTTATTATTCGTTTTTTAGTAGCGATACAAATTTTAATTCAGTCAGTTTTTGATCATTTCTGGTAACAGACCGACTTTAAGCTGAGCCCAAGGTGCGGGGTCACGCAGCTGCTGCCAAAACGTATCAAACGGTGGCGCAAAAAATACCAAGAGCGCAAGTACTACATAGAGCAGCAGATACCACCATTTATCTTTATGCTGATAAAACTTCATTGCCGTGCCTGATGAGCGCTTCATTTTCATGCCCATCAAATTGACGCTATACAGCTCGTCTAATGCCAAATGCACCATCGCCCCACCGAATAAAAACAAGCCGTAGAACCAGCTAGCCGTTAACGGTAAGTTTAAAATACTATAGCTTAAATAAGTTAGCCCAAGCCCCAGTGTGGCCATATATGGCACAGAGTGAATCACGCCGCGATGCACGGTCATATTGGTAAAAATAGAGAACACTACATAACGCATAAAGCCGTAGCCCGCCAGCCATAAGGCTATCAGTGCCAGTAAACTCAGCTCGCTACGCCAATGCATGACCAAACCAAAGGCAAAGATAAACGAGGTAATATTAAAGCCAAGTTTAATCGGTGTTGAGTTATCAGAATCCAAATCGGGCAATAATCCCCCGATGGTACCGAGCGCCACGCACATCAAAAACCCAGAATCATCAATCAATCCAGCTTTATAAACCGTCAAACTCAGCGTACCACTGACCATGAATGCGACATTTAAGTGGGTATTAAAATTTGCCATAAAAACTCATCAATAAATAGCGCGCGAAAACGGTATTTCGAGCCGCTCGTCTAGCCGTAAAAAAGCGCTCCATGATACCATAGACAAGCCAGTCGTCTAATAGAGATAATAAATATGACCGCCACTTATTTACCTGTTAAAACCGATTTCCATGCCTCTTGTGATGCACCTTTTGATACTGATTTTAATAAGCCGTCTGTATTGGATAGTAAACTTGATGACAGCTTTGCAGCCATTGACTGGCAAGCGCCATGGCTATGTCATTTAAACCAGTTAAGCTATATTAGTAAAGCCATTACACATCTCAGTGTCTTAAGAGATGATTGTGCTCAGCCAGATAACAACAAAAATACGCCCAATATCATCGCCAAGGTTTTAAATGTAGGATTGCAGCAACAGGCTGACAGCTTGCAACAGTCGCTGCCGCAAACCAAACCTGCGCTGAATAACCACCCCCAAACCTTGAGGTTTGTCTCACAAGAGGCGCTGCCAGAGGGCGAGGCGTACGAAAGCTTTATCGCCACGACAGGCAATATTCCGACACGTGATAACTTGCATGACTTATTTAACGGAAGTATTTGGCTGACTTTTCCCAAAACCAAAGCGCTGCTCAACTACTATCATATGCTTGAGATTGATCAGCAAGGTATTGGGAGCAGTCGCGGGCGTGTCCGCGATACCATCACGGTATTTGATGAAAACGGCGCAGTGTTAGTGACGTCTGAGCCTCGTATTAGTGAAGCATTGATTGACTTTGATTGGCAGGCAAGTTTGGTAGAGCCGCGTGCGCAGTGGGAAAGTCCAAAACAACTTGATGGAAACGCTCAAGCTGCAGTTTATATTTTCGGTCATGCACTGCTTGAGAAGCTACTACAACCGCGCAAAGCGTTATGCGCCCATAGTATCGTTATCTATGTGACCCAAGACTTTTTTGCCTTGTCGCTAGCTGAGCGTATCTGTTATTTAGATCAGAAGGTTGCTGATTATATGAATGCATTATTATCGCAATCGGACGTGACAGCGCGTAAATTGTCTCCGTTACCTATTTTGGGTGTGCCACACTTTTGGGCTGAAAATGCCACTCCTAGCTTTTATGAGGACAGCCAAGTGTTTCGAAGTGGTCGCCGTAAGAAAATATAAATGAATTTACTGATTTAAATGCTTAAACCATTGTCACAGTTACTATTCTGCCACGATTCTCTAACCAGTTGGCGTTAACAAATCTATGCTAATTTGTTATGGTTATAGCAAGTTATTGTTAACAGTGCTTGTTGTCTACGCCTTATAACCTTAGCACTACTCATTTAATTAAATATTTCTATCAGTCGTTTTTTAAGAAAATACAAATTTACTATGATAAAAAATTTACTGCATTAACGCATTTAGCCACCTGTTATCAATACGGATTTCATAATAATTCACAACAGAGATAAGGAAGCTACCATGAGTGATATTTTTGATGTAAAAGACAGCATTTCGGTCGATGGCAAGGAACATGCCTATTATAGTTTGCCAAAATTAACCGAAACTTACGAAAACATTAGCAAGCTACCGTTTTGTATGAAAGTCGTTTTAGAGAATTTATTGCGTAATGAAGATGATGGTCAGTCGGTCGGCAAGAATCATATTGAAGCGGTTGCCAACTGGGATGCAGGCGCCGAAGCGTCAAAAGAAATCGCCTTTATGCCAGCCCGTGTCGTCTTGCAAGATTTCACTGGTGTGCCGTCGGTGGTCGATTTGGCCGCGATGCGCGATGCGGTGGTTGAGCTTGGCGGTAGAGCGGAGCAGATTAATCCCTTTATTCCAAGTGAATTGGTCGTTGATCACTCTGTACAGGTTGATGCTTATGGCCGCGAAGATGCCATAGATCTTAACGAGAAGATTGAATTTAAGCGCAATAATGAACGTTATGAGTTCTTGCATTGGGGTCGTAACGCCTTTAAAAATTTCGTTGTGGTACCACCAGCCACGGGCATTGTACATCAGGTGAACCTAGAGTATCTAGCACGCGTCGTAATGGCTGCTGAAGTCGATAATGGTGATGGGGTCGAGCTGACCGCTTATCCTGATACGGTATTTGGTACGGACAGTCATACCACTATGATTAATGGTATTGGTGTGCTTGGTTGGGGCGTGGGCGGTATTGAAGCGGAAGCTGCAATGCTTGGGCAACCATCCTCGATGCTGATTCCACAAGTGGTTGGTTTTGAGCTGACGGGTAAATTAATGGAAGGTGTTACTGCAACGGATTTGGTATTGCGCGTGGTTGAGATGCTCCGTGCGCATGGTGTGGTTGGTAAGTTCGTCGAGTTTTACGGCGAAGGTCTACACAGCATGCCACTGGCTGATCGTGCCACCATTGCCAATATGGCACCGGAATATGGCGCAACTTGCGGCATTTTCCCGATTGACCAAATGGCGATTGATTATCTACGTCTATCAGGTCGTACTGAGGCGCAAATCGAGTTGGTTGAAAAGTATGCCAAGGCGCAAGGCTTGTGGCACGATGCAGATACGCCGGCGGCGACTTATTCAAGCAAGTTAGAGCTGGATTTATCATCAGTACAGCCAGCCCTTGCCGGTCCGAATTTGCCACAGCAGCGTATTAATCTATCTGACATGCACGAAAAATTTGGCGAAACGTTAGAAAAAATGAATAAAGATCGCAAATCGGAAGTCGAAGGTAAAGTGCGCTTTGACCAAGAAGGCGGTGAGCAAGAGCAAGCCGAGACCTTAGCCGCACAGCCAAAAATCGATCATAATCAAAATGATGGATATCAGCCTGCAAATGGCGTGTTCTCTACCGTCAGTATCGATGAAAAAGACCATAAGTTGCGTGATGGTTCCGTCGTTATCGCCGCTATTACGTCTTGTACCAATACCTCAAACCCAGCCGTTATGATTGGTGCAGGGTTAGTTGCGAAAAAAGCTGCGGCAAAAGGTCTAAAAGCTAAGCCTTGGGTCAAGACTTCCCTTGCTCCTGGTTCTAAAGTTGTCACTGACTATTTAGAAAAAACCAAACTGATGGATGAGCTGGAAAAAACAGGCTTTTACTTAGTGGGTTACGGTTGTACCACTTGTATCGGTAACTCAGGACCGCTGCTTGAGAGTATTGAAAAGGGTATTGAAGAAAACGACTTGGTCGCTGCCGCCGTACTCTCCGGTAACCGTAACTTTGAAGGTCGTATTCACTCGCATGTCAAAGCCAGCTACTTGGCGTCGCCACCATTGGTGGTTGCCTATGCGCTGGCAGGTACCGTCGACATTGACTTGACCACGCATCCGCTAGGTCAAGACCAAGAGGGTAATGATGTTTATCTCAAAGATATTTGGCCGACGTCAGAAGAAATTAACGAGCTGATTGCCAATAATATTGACGCTGACATGTTCCGCAAAAACTACGGTGAAGTATTTAAAGGTAGTGCAGCATGGAACGCCATTAGCTCAGCCGATAGTCAGCTGTATCCATGGAGCGAAGCGTCTACTTATATTAAGAACCCACCGTTCTTTGATGGCATGACCATGGAGCCAGAAGGTATCCCTGATATCCAAGGCGCGCGTATCTTAGGTCTATTCGGTGATTCAATCACCACTGACCATATCTCACCAGCTGGTAATATCGATGCTGATTCTCCTGCGGGTAAGTACTTGCAAGGGCGCGGTGTCATGGAAGCTGACTTTAACAGTTATGGCTCGCGCCGTGGTAACGATGCGGTCATGACTCGCGGTACTTTTGCCAATATCCGTATCAAAAACGCCATGATGGCGGGCAAAGAGGGCGGCTATACCTATTACTTCAACGGCGATAGCGCCACGCTACAAGACGGTGAAGAGATGGCCATCTATGATGCGGCTATGAAGTATAAAGAAGACAAGCGTCCGCTCGTCGTTCTTGGTGGTGCGGAGTACGGTTCGGGCTCTAGTCGTGATTGGGCAGCGAAGGGTACTATTCTACTTGGGGTAAAAGCGGTATTGACCAGCTCGTTTGAGCGTATTCACCGCTCAAACCTAGTCGGTATGGGTGTCTTGCCATTAACCTTTAAAGACGGTGAAAATGCTGCGACTTATAATCTAGACGGTTCAGAAGTGCTTAGTATCACCGGTCTAGATAATGGCGAAAGCAAAACAGCAAAAGTCACTGCCACACGTGCCGATGGTGCAACTGAAACCTTTGACGTCAATGTCATGTTACAGACACCAAAAGAGCGCGAATATGTGCGTCATGGCGGCGTATTGCACTATGTATTACGTCAACTGGCAGCTGAGAGTAAAAACGCTGCTTAATAATTGATTAGACTTAGCATGGCAAAGAGCCCAATCCCAGTAAAATAGGGGATTGGGCTCTTTTATGCAATATTATCGTGCTTAGGTAATTTTATCGCTCAACCTTTCTCAGTCAGCAGCTTGATCCCCATTCCAATAAATATCACGCCACTTATTCTATTTAAAATCACTTCTATAGTGGGATTTTTGCGCAGGTTTTCACTGAATTTTGACGCTAATAATGCCAAACACGAGCACCATATAAAACCGGTTGTCGCAAAGGTCAGACCAAGCATCAAAAACGACAGCATACTATTGGTATAACTGGGGTTGATAAATTGCGGGAAGAATGCGAGGAAAAATAAGGCTACTTTTGGGTTAAAGGTATTGGTGATAACCCCTTGCTTATATATCTGCCACCTATCTAACGGTCGAGTAGACGCTACTTTTTCCTCATCAGGTGCATTACTAGCAAGTAAAGGCGTCTGTTTACTAGTCAGCATTTTAAAGCCTAGATAGCATAAGTAGCTTGCGCCAATATATTTCACTAGCGTAAATGCAAGTGGCGAACTGGCCAATAATACGGACAACCCAAACGCAGCCAATAAAGTATGAACTAAAATCCCCGAGGTAATCCCTAGTACCGAATAGAACCCAGCAGTTTGTCCTTGGGACATACTACGAGTGATGATATACATACTATAGTCAGCGAACTTAAAAACTGTCACATAGCCAGAGAAAAT
>TARA_R110002051_G_scaffold318311_1_pt1 | contig 10658 bp, 3 predicted proteins | sample TARA_R110002051 | Tara Oceans TARA_R110002051 (sample SAMEA4397023) | marine metagenome | biome: Polar Biome; feature: [MES] marine water layer (ENVO:01000295) within the mesopelagic zone...; material: water (ENVO:00002006), including particulate matter (ENVO:01000060) such as......
GCAGTTAAATCTACCTCTATATCCTCTCCCTTAGCGTTTTTTGCTTTAACCTTTCCCATAGGGTCTCTCGCAATAAACGAGTCTATAGTATCTTTCGTCTGTAATGCAAACAAGTGGTTAAAATAAGAAGTAACCATCCTTTCTGTGTAAATCTTCATTACATCAGCATCTGTTCTAAAGTGCGGAATAAAATCAATACCTCTACGCTTTAAATTACCTGGAACAGCAAAGAAACCCATGTCCCTAGCGTGCTGCACCATTTCAGGTGCTTCTTGACCAACAAATTTTTTAGAGAAGTCCCCCATACTTTGTTTCTCCCAAAAATTAATCATCGGCTCTAAATCACCACCATCTTTCATCGTATCACGGCCTAGAAACTTTTGCATTCTACTATCTAAAAGATGAACTTGCCTCAATGCTAGTTCTTCTAATGTTCTTCCACCTGGCTTACCCTGCATCCCAAGCTCATATTTTAAATAATCTTTATCGTTTAAATGTTTCTTTGGATTTTCTATAATAGATTTATACAATTCATTTGTTTTATCATTTATGTGAGTCATAACATTCTTTTGATTTGCTTTCACCATCATATGCCCTAGCTGTGGCCAATAATTATCGATGAAACCTATTTCTATAGGACCAACAGCTGCTCTAAAATTATTTCTCAACTCTTTTTGACGTTGTATTCCCTTATTTATAGCTGAACGTTTTCTGTTCCCAGTAAGATTGTTTACTTTTATATAATCATTTGTTTGTTTCCTAAAGATATCAAGCTGATCTTTTATAACAGCTTCCATAACAGATTCATGTTCTATTTTTAAGACAGATTTTATACCAACAATATCAGCATCTCCTAATGTTTCAGTACTTAAGACACCTCGCATAGCTTTATGCTTTATACTGCCCTTATCAAATAACATTTTACCAGCACTGTCACGTTTGAACTGCTTATCAAATGCAACCTCATCGCCCATGAAGGGGTCCACCCATTTTTTATATATATCGCCAAATTCTCTATCTGCTCTACGAATAATAACATCCATTATTTTATCGGCATTATAAAAATGTTGCTTGCCATCCTTACCAATGAATCTATACACATCACCTTTCTTTTGAAGTTTGCTATAATCAGCTGCAGCTTCAATCCACATCTCCTTATAATAAGCCCTATCTTCCTTGCTTTGTTGAGCCCCAGTTCCATCCTTTAGTTTTTTCTTTATAGCTAATTCAAATAGATCAAATTGATCGTTTACGATGGTTTCTTCTAAAAGAAAACCGAACTCCCTATCTCGAGCTTCTTGCAATGAGTTTACAAATTTATCCTTAAAACGAATCATCTGCTGACCATTCTCATTCGTATATGTCATAGAACTAACGGGTTGCTTTCCCTTGACAAATATAAGTTCACCATTGGCTTGTCTAAGAGGGACTCCGTACCTCTCTATCATTCGTCTATCTTTAAAAAACATATGATCACCTACTTTACTATATAAAGCATGATGCATCCACTTTCCTAAAGCAGGTACCATTTCACCACGATGGTTCTCTACGTATTTCATCATTAATTCTGGAGAGTTGGATAATTTTATGTAATTATTTAAATGCACAATATCAGTGGGTTTCATAGACTCTACAGGTCTGCCTGTCGGCTCATGCTCGGCTGTAAAATGAACAAAGAACTTGGCGAAATCATCTTTTATTGGACCGTTCTTTGGATCGGATAATAGAGCTACAAGTTCATCGATATGTTTTTTTGTTTCAGGGTCTAAAGTTTTTTTAGCAACACCAGCTTTACCAATTGCTTTTTCATAATCAGGAGCGAACTCTTCAAATCTTGAGATTTTTAGGGCTTTTTCAACGGTAGTGAATGCCTCTTTAATATTATCCGAAGGTTTTACGCCCGCCTCATTGCCCTGTTCCGTTAATTTAGGTGCAGGGGCCCTCTCTAAAGCCCTTATTAAATCAGCCTTATGATTAACATACTCTTCAACAGTAGCGAAGGGTATTTCATTAGTTTCTCTAGCAAATGGAACTAAATCTGTTCGATATAACTCATTCTTTTCCATTCTTATAGCATCGATTACACCTCTTACAATATTTGCTTCGGACTCTGGGAGATTGTCTATAATTTTTTCAGCTCCACTCTCTGATATTTTCTTTCCAAACTTCTGCTCAAACCAAGGCATGGATTCTTGTAATTTTTTAATGCGTCCATTATACTCACTACGCATTTCAGGACTCTGATACCTAAGAGGAGAAACAAAATATAGGTCCCAATATCTTAAGAATAGCATAGGGTCTACACCATGAGAATTAGCTGCATCAACAACCCCTTCCCTACTGCTCCTAATTTCTGTCGCTATATCTAATTTATTACCAGCACTAGAAACATTAGGGTCTCTAGCTTCAGCCCTACTTTGATCAGCTTCATTTTTAAGCTTATCAGCACTTCTTAACTGTGTATGCAGTACATCCACAGCTTCTATATCTGTCTTCCCAGACTTCAATAGGGCATCATAAGCTTTCTTACCACTTTGAATAACCAAATCAGCACCAGCTACGTCTTCTATATCACCACCAAACTTAAAAGCGTTCTCTTTCTTAGTAAAATAATCAGGCTCAAGATTCCATTTGGCTATAGATAAATTCAATCTCCCCATCAAGTCTTTACTAAAAGCATCTTGATATTCTCTAGTTTTATCTCTAAAAAATTCTTGCACTTTGATTGGATCGAGTCTTGAGGTCGGGTCTAAATCAATATGTTGCCCTGCTATGTCACGAGCCATTCTCGATAGATGTCCTTGCCACGGTAGACTAGACTCTGTAAATCTAGAGACAGCGTCTTGTATCTCAGCTGGTTTCCAGCCCCGTTGTTCAGCCCAATTTTTACTATATAATCTATTGTTTACATCAGCTATCATCCCAAGTTCTGTATTTTTTAAATAGCTAAACTTATAGGAGTTGTCGACCTCATGGCCTTGTGGGTTAACCATAGTCATCTTAAAAGCAGATTTCGATAGCAGGTCTCTAATCTTTGCAGCAGGATTCATCTTTGGATAGTTAGAAGCATCAGTGGCTCTGTTACTTGCATTATATCCAAAGTATCTAAAGGTATCACCGATAACATCGTCTGTTAATCCATCAATGATACTTTCTTTTCTTACTTCAACCGTCAACTCTCCCTTATACTTCCCTTCTCTATGAACGGAAAATGTTTTCTTTTTATCCCTAGTAGCGTTGAGAGTAGACAGCATAATTTGAAGCTGTTGTTTCGTATTCTCAATGGTTCCCATATTCCTTTTACCAGTGTATGCTGCTTTACCAGCTTCTATCCTAAAATTGGGCATAAAAGCAGAACCTGGTCTACTCATATTAGCTGCTGTTGTTTCAGTAGGATCAATCCCAAACAATTTGTCCAAGACTGGGTCCTTTATATCTAAAGCCCTACCGTTAGGTAGTTCTAAGTCTTTTTCCGAATTTCTAAACATACTTTTAAATTCTTTAGGCAATCCCTGAAAAAACTTAGCAGCGTCACCATCTTTGTCTACACCGCCCAGGTAGAAATCATCTTTAGGATGAGTATGGATACCCCATCCATCCTCCTTAGAAAAGCCCTTTAGCTTAAAAAGACGAGCACCTGATAATCCACCCATTGGGGAACGAGCAAATAGAAATTCTAAATCCTCCTCCATAATCTTAAGTTGTCTTTTACCAGTCTTAGCTGATGGCTTTACAGCATCCTGATATTGATTCCAAGCGTCAACCAATGGAACTTTTTTATTTCCTGGCGATACTCTCCAACTTATTTTAACATCGGGGTCTTTCCAATTAGCACTGAAAAGAAAATCCTGCGGTTTTATATCCATATCAACCGTATAAGGATAGACATAAGCCTTGCCACTACCTCCACCTCTCCATCTGGGTTTTACCATCCTAGAAGTCAAATAATTCTCCACTGACTTCTCTACTACTGCACGCACAGATGAATCATAAAGCCAAGCCTGAGCCCTGTACTTGCTTGCCTTTAATATCTTCTCATAGGCAGTCATTTGAGCCATCTCTTCTATAGCAGACTGCTGCTCAGTAACCCACTCGCTATTAGTAGACTCACCCTTCTTGCCCTTTTCAAATATATACCTTAAAAACTCACTAGAGACCCTACTATCGGGGTTCTTGTCTAATAAATCTAAGATAACTTTTCTGGATAATCTGTCTGGCCAATGCTCACCAACAGAATAGAGCTCCTGCTCTATATCAGTCTTACGTTTAGCGTCAGTTTGTTTTAAAAAGAACTCATTGACTAGATCATTATAAATAAATTTTCCATTTCTGTCAGAGTAACCCTCGATAGTACTTTTCAATATACTTTCATAGACCAAATCGATATCAACAGGGTGCGATTGCTCTGGATTAGCATAGCCGAACATTTGTTTCAAGAACTGTTGCGTTTTCAACGCATTTTCTTTTGACTCATAAACGCCAAGATTAATCCTCATGTCCTCTGGATTAAATTCATAAACTACAGGCTTTTTGTCCCATTTTTTGGTTTTATCATCATACCTAACTATGTCTGGCTCACGCCCACCAGTAGTTTTGGCTGAAGATGTCCAGATAATTGCTCTATTTTTGCCAGAAAGTTTTAAATGTTCCTTACTTGTCTTGAAAGCACCTGCTTTTACTAGTAGCTGACCAAACTCTGGATGGTTAATAACCATTACAGGCTTCATAAACCCAGATTTCTTTTCATATCCGTATTTATTTAATACTCTAGAAAACATATCGGGTGGTAATTCTATTACACCGTCCAATTGAGAAGTATATGGGACAGTTTTCCCATCAATAGTTTTAAAGGTTAACTGTTCTTTCCCTTTAACTAAGCCATTAGCTGGAGAATCTTCTACTAATATAGCTTCAAGCATATTATTCTTATTTAAAAATTTATCACCAGGCTTATTAAAATCTCCAATTTCCATTGGTATCTCACCACCATTTAACAATGAGACACGTTTATTGTAGTCAATTACATTTTTATAATCCCACCTGGAGTTCAATTCTTTCAAGTTTTGAGCGTTGTTTAAATCACGAGCCCAGAGAAAATTTGATATAACTTTTTTATTAAACACATTCTCAGAGAGCTGCTTCTGTATGGGGTTCATTTTATTAGCATGATAACGCTCTACCTCTCCTCGATAATCATTCTTTATATCTTTTGCTATGTCCTTAAAGCCTGCTCGTTCTAACCTTTTCACAAAAGAAGGCATGTCTCCAGCCAAAGCTTCTGCTTCTGGATGATATTTATAAGGGACTAATACATTATCATCCTTCCTTGCAGACATAATATAATGCCCCTTAGCATCAAGCTGACTTTGCATGCTCTGCCAACCTTTTTTATCTATGACATCAACATATTCAAATAAATTATCGTCAAAAATCTGATCAAGCGGACCATACTGAAACTTTTTCTGCCAAGGAGTTCCGTCTTTACGCATCTTTCCATTCGGATGGTCTCTCTGTATCTCAACCCTTTTAATAGGACCTATTTCACTTGGACCAAATCTTTTATCGAGCTCAGCTAAAGGTTTCATCTCTATAGTTCTTTTACCCATGAAATCATAATCTTCAGTCTCTCTCAATTCCGTCTCTGACTGATTCCAGGTGAATTGTCTTACCTTTTTCTGATGTGTGTCCTTAAGCAGAAACTGCTTTACATCTGTTTCATTCAATCGAACATTAGGGTACTTTTTTGATAAGGCTGCAACAAACTTTTCATAATTATTATTAACCCTATCCCTTATCTCATGAAAGTTTTTTCTAATTTCGTACTCAGTGGCCTTAGGATGTGCACCTGCTATATCAGATGCCATATTGTCGAGCTTATTTCTTGGTAGATTAAACTGACCTAAATCCTCAAACCCAGCCTCGTCAAAAGCAGATGTAAATTCTTCCCAAGATTGTCTTTCCTTGTTATAGTGTTCAACAGATGCAGACGGCTGTTCATAATCAATGCCCTTAAACTCTGCGTTAAATTTTTCAGTTTCACCAGATAAATCATACCGCATTCTAGTAACCTGCTTACCAGTCTCATCAGCCTGGACCATACCTACCTTTTTAAAGCCTAACTTTCTCCAAAATTCTACTGGAGTATCTTTCGCACCTTGGTCAGCATGAACAAATATCTCTTCCTTTCCTCTGGCTATCCTATCCTTTTTAATAGCATCAAAAAAACGCTTACCAATATATTGTTTACGATATTTCTCAGGTACTTCAATCGTCCCAATTCTATCTGTTAGAGGACCTTTTTTAACGTTGGTAGGGGCTGGCTCATATTTTATATCGTATGCTTCTTCTAAGGCTCCTATTTCTTCTTTTGATTCTTTTTTCCACCTCCACTGAGCCCTACTTTTTGATTCACCTTTTTCTTTTATGTACTCTTTCTTAAGACCAGTCTCTGGATCAATATTGACTCTTGCTTCTGCCCTCACCTTCTCTCTAAAGAAACGTTCTCCAACCTCTGATATATCCTTGTTAGATAGTTCAGCTTCCTTGGCTAAAACAGCATATACATCAGTACCTAAACCTGGTATCATACTTCCAGTAAGCTTTTTTATATGATCCTTAACATAATCTTTGGCTCTTGGGCTTAGTGTATCCCATTCAGAAGAGTCCTTATACTCATATATATCACCCCATTTAGCACCCTCACGTCTACCAGTTTCGGGATTTACCTTGCCCTGCTGTTTATCGGTAATGAATTTACCAGCTTGCGTCTCATGAGCAGACCTTGCGGCTCCACCAAAGACAGCTCCTAATAGATATTCATATATTTGGTCTTCAGTAGGTGCGCCAAGAGCAGTTGCTATTCCACCTTGAAATCCAGCACCAAGTAAAGCACCAGCCCCACGCCTTACAGAATCCTTACCAAGCATTTGTAGTTTAGGGTTCTTATGTGCAAGTAATTGCCCAGTCCGTGTAATCTGGCCTATACCTCCAAAAGCAGCTCCAGCAACACCTCCCCAAGCAAATGACTCAGCCACTGCTCGAGGTCCCTCTTTTATAGAAGATACGGCACTTGCTATCCCCAAATGCATGCCAGTTTTCAACATATGTGCTGGCATTCCTTTTGCAAAATAGGCAGACGTTTCTAAACCAGATTTCATCATAGCCCAATCAGCAGCCCTCATTGGAATCGATCTAAATGTACCTATAAGGGGAACAGGCCCTTTTCTTCCTAAAAAGCCTCCCCCCTTCTGAGTATACTTTGTCACCAAACCCGCAGCTTTCTTCAATTTATCTGCAGCTGTCATGCTCGCCTTACTAATACCCTTCTTAGCGACCGTTTTAGCAGCAAATTTTCCAGCTGTTAATGTGGCACTGGCACCACCAGTCAACGCTAAAGCAATAACATCGCCAGCAAATCCCACTAGATGACCTATTTTTGATGCTATCTTCTCAGCGTCAGTATCAGGTTCGTCAGCCCAACCTAATAATATAGCCCCCTCAGCCATGCCAGAGACAAACTGTTGTATAACACCAGTATCATCTGTTGCATGCTCACCAGCACGTCTGAAATATATACCATTACTAGTGGCTCTACTCTCAAGCTCTTCAGCTTCAGACCTGGTGAAATAGTCAGGATTAGAGTAATATAGTCGAAGCTTGGTCGTTAGAGCATTCTCATCGTCAAGTATCCCCTGACTCCGATACGCCCCACTTACAATACTAGAGTAGGAACTTTCGATGCTGGGCATCTAATCTTTTAATTGAAACTTGGTTATATCTAACTTTTCGCCTCTAGCCGTTCTCATGTCGTATTCTATAGTCATTAATTCTTTATACAAGACTAGAGCTTCCCCAGCATCCCAGTCTAGAGTATTCCAAAAATTAATTTTATATACACCAGACCCTGTTTTCGCTTCAGGATCACCCATAGTTTTCCGTAATTCCTGTATATTAGAAATAAATTGTTCAACATAAGGGTCTGGTATATATTTACCGTCCTTATCTCTAGAAGCCATAGCTAACGTCTTTAATGGCTCTCTATATACTTGAGCTGGTTTTATTATTTGGTTTTTGACCTCCTTCACCCAATCTCCCTCATCCATGCCTAGCCATTTTGACTCAAAATCACCAGTCCACGCAGCTAAATCAAGAGGTTGTACCACTTTCGCATCCGATTCTGCAAGTTGAGCCACAGCGAGAGTAGCAGCTGTAAGTTTCTTTCTCTCCTCATCGCCTATTTGTAACTGATTGACATAGTCGAGCTGAGTTTTTTGATATAGCCTTGCATCGTGGGTGCTTTGAAAATACCTTGCCCAATCCTCCTCCGATTTAAATACATCTCGTTGCATTTTCTGCTCTTCAAGATACTTAGCAACCTCAAACGCACTCTCTAGTCTTTCAGATTGCAATTCTTTTGAACTTTCAATTCCCATTCCAGAGAGTTCCTTCCGATATTCAAAATCAAGTTCAGCTATTATTTTACTATCAGAAAAACTTTTATTAGTCAACCATTCCTGCCAGGTTCTATCCATACCTTTTATCATCTTTGTAAAAGTTTCCCCCTCTCTTCTCTCCATCGTTTCCCATTTATGTTCATTTTGTGAGAACTCTGTCTTCCAATCACGATCTTCATCAGCCATACTTCTTTGAAATTCTTGTGTCGCTTTTAGCTCCGAATACCTTGTTCTTGATTCATGGGCTAACTTTAATAAGTCTTGTTCACCCAACATACCAATTTTTGTATATTCATGAATCCTTTCCGAAGCACTTTTTTCTTCCCAATTACTCATATCGATTTTACCTTGAGCGGTCATGACTTCAATCGAGCCTTCTACGGACTTTTCTTGAGATTTCTCAGTTAAAGGGATAAGTCTGGGTCCACTTTCGGTCATCTCCATGCTCAATCCAGGATATTTTGACCTATCTATAATTTTTTTATTTTGCAATCCTAGCTCCCTATATACATTCCCTTCGGCAATTCGTTTCTGTGTGAGAGTCTCATTGTCACGAGGAAGTTGGCTGTACCTTGCCTCAACATCGGCCAATCCAATTTGTACCTGATCTTGCATACCAGTCGGTACATCATATATCTTTTGACCTGTCACAGGATGCACCGCATCTATAAATATATCACCCTTTGCTTGTACACCATCTTTCGTTATTTCATGAGTAGCACCTCCAAATTGTTCGATCATCGTCGTATCTAAATCTACCTGCATCGATTTTCTTGCTATATCTATTTCACTCTCTTGGAGTTCAGTCTGCTTCACTTCTTGCTCATATAGCCTATCAGCCTGTGTTTCAGCAAAATCTTGAGCATCTGCCTTCAGTTTAAAATCTGCTATTTCAGATAATAAGCCACCCGCTGCCCCTAAGTCAAAATTTAGTTTTGGTAATATTCTAGCCATAATTGTCCTCGATTATATATTTGCTTTTTGTTGATTCAATTGATACAACATATCAGAAAGATTCTGCAATTCAGTACTCTGTGCTCTATCTGATTGTAATGTCTGCATCGAAAAACTTTTGTCTAATGCAGCTCTATTTGAGCCCCATTGAAAATTACTTGCATCCATTGCTTGACCTGACTGTCTATCGACTCCACCATGGCTAACAATATTCATCATACTCATTTTATTAGATTTTTGAGATGTTATTGTATCCCCAGTAGTTCTTGCTCCATAGTCAACATTAGCTGCTTTTTGAGTAGCCTCGTTTCTATACATAGAACCTAAGGCACTATAGTAATTTCTTATAGGCTGCTCTCTTTTCTCTACGCCACCGATATAGCTACCTAATTTATTTCTTTCATTAGTAAGGAAATTTTTAGTCTGATGACTTTGACCTAGACCTGTTATGTCAAGAATCTGTCCACCAACACCACCACCACCGAGCGTCTTATCCCATAATTTCCCAAGAGGTCCCTTAGTTAACCAACTCATTTACAGCCTCCACTTCCAAGGCGATAATAAATTCTTCGATCTACCAGTACCTGTAGCCTTCTTTAGCCACTTATTTGTCCCCTTATTCCATTTTTTACCCGCTTTTGTTGAACCTATTATTTTAGATGCAGCTATTGCAGCAAGTAACGGGGCTGCAACTGCTCCCGCAGTAGCCAATGCACTCGATCCTGCCCCAGCTCCAGCAAAAGGAGTTCCAGCAGCTACATTTCCAATTCCAACTTTTGCACCAGCATATAACTCAGACCCTCCCTTAGCTATCATTGAAGCAGCTTTTCCACCAACATTTCTTAAGCCAGTAGAAGGTGTGGCAGCAATTTGTTGACCGTAAGCATCAACTCCTTTTGGTAAGGCCTTATTCCCAAGAAGCTTTGACATCATCGACTGACTACCTGCAGAACCACCTGCCTTTTTGCCTGCCTTTTTAAACCATCCCATATCCTTTCCAACAACATAGCCCATCTTACCAGCACCTACGGTAAATTGTCTCTTATCCGCTATACCTCCAGCATAATCATTTAGCCTATCAGATTGAGAAGACAAAAAAACTTCAGGTGAGACGCCCATCTCATCGCCAACTTCCACATCTCCATACATATCCTTACCACGCCTCAAAACCTCTAAGGCTGTCAAGCTACTCTGCGGAGCACGTCTTTGTTGTGTCCTTGGTTGGTATCTATTCATATCATTACCCTTCTA
>TARA_R110002051_G_scaffold85744_1_pt1 | contig 10652 bp, 7 predicted proteins | sample TARA_R110002051 | Tara Oceans TARA_R110002051 (sample SAMEA4397023) | marine metagenome | biome: Polar Biome; feature: [MES] marine water layer (ENVO:01000295) within the mesopelagic zone...; material: water (ENVO:00002006), including particulate matter (ENVO:01000060) such as......
TATGATGCGGGCATAGGCTTGCGTTCGCTGAACGATGTCGCGACGATTGTTGCGTTTTTCGAGGCGAGAGAGGGCCAGTTGCACAGCTTTCGCTGGAAAGATTGGGGCGACTACAAGTCTTGTGCGCCTTTGTCTGTGCCGACGTCGCTGGATCAACTGATTGCAATTGGCGATGAGGTCACCAAAGTGATCCCGCTGACCAAGACTTATACCTCGGGTGGCTATTCTTATGTGCGCCCGATTGCCAAACCGATTGCGGGCACTGTGCGTGTGGCAATTGGCGGCGACGAGTTGCAGGAATCGATCGACTATGACGTTGATGTCACGACCGGCGACATCATTTTTGCGCATCCGCCAGATCTGGGCGCGGAAGTCCGGGCCGGCTATGAATTTGATGTGCCGGTGCGTTTTGATACCGATACGATCCAGACCTCTGTGTCCAGCTTTCGCGCCGGTGATGCGCCCAATGTGCCGATTGTCGAGGTGCGCTTATGACTGTTGCACAGCTTAATGCGCATTTGGCGATTGGCACGACCCATGTGTGCCAGTGTTGGTCGATCGTGCGCAAAGATGGCGTGAGCTTCGGATTTACCGATCATGACCGACCGCTGGTTTTCGATGGGATTACATTTAGTCCCGACAGCGGGTTGTCCGCCAAGGCGCTGGCCAGCACAACGGGGCTTTCGGTGAATAATACCGAGGCCTTGGGGGTTTTAAGTGCCTCGGCGGTCACCGATGCGGATATCGAGGCGGGTCGCTACGATGATGCGGAGGTCACCACATGGTTGGTGCGCTGGGATAACGTGGCACAGCGTGAAATCCGGTTTATTGGCACGATTGGCGAAATTACCCGCGAGCAGGGCGTTTACCGCACCGAGTTGCGCGGGTTGACCGAAATGCTAAATCAACCGCAGGGTCGCGCATATTTGAAAACATGTAGCGCGGTGCTGGGTGATCCTGGCTGCAAGGTTGATGTCACGGATGTGGCATTTCGGGCTGATGCCACGCTGCTTGCAGTTGATGATCGTCAGGTTATGACGATGAAGTTGGCGGCGGAATATACGGATCGTTGGTTCGAGGGCGGATTTATCAGCTTCAGGTCGGGTGCCGCCGATGGGCTGCAAGCGGCGATCAAGCGCGATGAGATGGATGGCACCAGCCGCATTTTGACGTTGTGGCAGCCGATCCCTGTGGTGGTCGGGGTCGGTGATGCTGTGCGCATTATTGCGGGATGTGACAAACGGGCCCAGACGTGTCGCGAGAAATTTGATAATATGTTGAATTTTCAAGGCTTTCCGGACATTCCTGGTGACGATTGGCTGATGAGCGTGCCGCGGTCCGATGATGATGACACCGGTGGAAGCCTTACTCGATGAGTGGGGCGCAAGTTGTCGAAATAGCCCGCACGTGGCTGGGCACACCCTATGTGCATCAGGCCTCGAAATGCGGGGCTGGCACGGATTGTCTGGGGTTGGTGCGGGGTATCTGGCGCGCCTTGCACGGATCAGAGCCGGAAGCGATCCCGCGCTATACCGCCGACTGGTCGGAGCCGCAGGGCCAAGAGGTGTTATGGGCCGCAGCCCACCGCCATTTACAGCCCGTCGCAAGAGCCGAGCTCTGTGCCGGCGACGTTATTTTGTTTCGTATGAAGCGCGGTGCGGTTGCCAAACATTTGGGCATTGTCGCGCATTTTGGGCCCGCGCCCACATTTATCCATGCCTACACAGGCCACGGTGTTGTCGAGAGCCCGCTTTCAGAGCCGTGGCGCAAGCGCATCGTTGCAAAATTCGTTTTTCGATAAGGAAGTAAACTCATGGCAACTCTTGTTCTTTCAGCGGCGGGTATGGCACTTGGTGGCTCTATTGGAGGCACTGTTCTGGGGCTCTCAATGGCCACGATTGGCCGTGCGGCGGGCGCGACGATTGGCCGAATGATCGACCAGAGACTGCTTGGGGCAGGCAGTGACGCCGTCGAGACGGGGCGCGTCGACCGGTTCCGGTTGACCGGAGCCAGCGAGGGCGCGGCCCTTGCACAGGTTTACGGACGGATGCGGGTGGGTGGCCAGATTATTTGGGCTACACGGTTCAAAGAGCTTCAGACCACGACCGGTGGCGGCGGCAAGGGGGCGGGTCCGCAACCGACGACTGTCGCGTTCAGCTATTCGGTCAGTTTGGCGGTTGCGCTGTGTGAGGGGGAGATCACCCATGTGGGCCGGATCTGGGCGGATGGTATCGAGATTGCTGCCACTGATTTGAACATGCGACTTTATCGCGGCACACAGACCCAAGCGCCTGACCCCAAGATTGTTGCGGTAGAGGGGACGGATAATGTGCCCGCATATCGCGGAACGGCATATGTCGTGCTTGAAGATCTGGATCTTGCCCGTTTTGGCAACCGCATCCCGCAGTTGACATTCGAGGTCATGCACCCGTCCGAGGCGGGAACACCTGACGCGCGCGCCGACATGGCCCGCATGGTGCGCGGTGTCGCGTTGATCCCCGGGACTGGTGAATATTCTCTGGCAACATCTGCGGTGCATCTGTCGCCGGAATACGGCGAACAGGTTGCGATCAATACAAATTCACCCTCGGGCGTTACCGATTTTTCATCCTCGCTGGACAGCCTGGAAGGCGAGATGCCCAATTGCAAATCGTCAATGCTGGTGGTGTCATGGTTTGGCTCTGATCTGCGCTGCGGTGACTGTGACGTTGCCCCGAAGGTCGAGCAGACCGAGACGGATGGCGATGTGATGCCTTGGGTCGTGTCAGGACAGGCGCGCGCGACGGCGGGCATTGTGCCAATGCTGGAGGATCGTCCGGTTTATGGCGGCACACCAACCGATAGCGCGGTCATCGAAGCCATTGTGGAGATGCGGGATCGCGGCATTGATCCTGTGTTTTATCCGTTCATCTTGATGGAGCAGATGCCTGAGAATACTTTGACCGATCCTTGGACCGGAAACGCGGGGCAGCCGAAGTTACCGTGGCGTGGGCGCATTACGACTTCCCTTGCACCGCTTGTGGCGGGATCTCCTGATGGGACCACTGTGGCCGAGGCCGAAGTTGATGCCTTTATGGGAACCGCTGCGGTGGGCGATTTTGCGATTGTTGATGGCGCTGTGATCTATAGCGGGCCAGCGCAGTGGCGCTATCGCAGGTTTATTCTGCATTATGCGCATTTATGCGTGGCGGCGGGGGGCGTTTCGGCGTTTTGCATCGGGTCTGAAATGCGCGGCTTGACGCAGATCAGGGGTGCGGCTGGAAGCTTTCCCGCAGTTGATGCGTTGCGGGTTTTGGCCGCGGAGGTGCGTGGTGTCCTGGGGCCTGATTGCAAAATCAGCTATGCGGCCGATTGGTCGGAATACCACGGGTATCAGCCCGAGGGCACAGCCGATAAGCTGTTCCACCTTGATCCGCTCTGGGCTGATCCGAACATCGATTTCATCGGCATCGACAATTACATGCCGCTGAGCGATTGGCGCGATGGCACCGACCATGCCGATTTTGGCGCAGGTTCGATCTATAATCTTGCGTATCTACGGGGCAATATTGCCGGTGGCGAAGGCTATGACTGGTATTACCATTCACCCGAGGCCCGCAATGCCCAGATCCGCACCCCGATTACCGATGGCGATGACGAGCCTTGGGTCTGGCGTTACAAGGATATCAGGGGTTGGTGGAGCCAGCAGCACCACAACCGGATTGATGGGATGCGAGCCACGCAGCCGACGGCGTGGGTGCCCCAAAGCAAGCCGATCTGGTTTACCGAGCTAGGCTGTGCGGCGATTGATAAGGGCACAAATCAACCGAATAAATTTCTGGATCCGAAATCATCAGAGTCTCAAATACCTTATTATTCCAACGGGATGCGCGACGATTTCATGCAGATGCAATATATTCGTGCGATGTTCGGCTATTATGCGCAAGACGCGAACAACCCTCGATCCGTCGAATACGAGGGGCAAATGATTGATATGCAACGCGCCCATGTTTGGGCGTGGGATGCGCGCCCCTATCCGTTTTTTCCCGCGACCAAATCGCTGTGGTCGGATGGCGATAATTATGCGCGCGGTCACTGGCTTAACGGGCGCGCCTCGGCGCGGACCTTGGCGGATGTTGTGGCCGACATTTGCACGCGGTCAGGGGTGACACGCTTTGATGTGACGCGTCTTTACGGGCTGGTGCGCGGGTATCTGGTTGATGACATCACAACGGCGCGTGCCGCGTTGCAGCCCTTGATGGTGGCGTATGGATTTGACGCGAGCGAGCGCAATGGCGTCTTGGTGTTCGAAAACCGCACGGGGCTGCCCGACTATGTTGTGACCGACAACGAGCTTGCGCTGGACCCGACCCGGCAAGCGCCGGTGACCCTTGTTCGTGCGCCATTTGCCGAAATTACCGGACGGGTCCAATTGGGGTATATCGACGCTGATGCCGATTATGAGGCGGGGGTGAGTGAAGCGATCCGGCCTGATGAACGCAGCTATGGGGTTTCGCGCAGCGAGGTGCCGCTGGCAATGACCCGTGGAGAGGGCGCACGCACCGTGACGCGGTGGCTGCAAGAGGCGCGACTGGCAACCGATACGGCGGTTTTTGCGCTGCCACCGTCGCAAAACAGGATCACTGTGGCCGATGTGGTGTCTTTGGATACCCGCGATCACAAGGGGCTTTACCGGATCGACCGCATGGATGAAGCTGGTTTGCGGTTGGTCGAGGCCACGCGGGTTGATCCGGAGGTTTATCTGCCGCAAAAGCTCTATGAGGAAGGTGCTGTGTTGCAACCCTTTGTCGGGCCCACGCCTGTCGAGATGTTGTTTCTTGATCTGCCGCTTTTGACCGGCGACGAGGTGCCACACGAGCCCTATATTGCGGCATCTGCGCGGCCGTGGCCCGGTGCTGTGGCGCTTTATAGCAGTGCGACAGATAGCAACTATGTGCTTCAGGACATTCAAAGATCACGCGCAACCATCGGAACCTTGAAGACGCCGTTGGTGCGGGGCCCCGTCGGTATCTGGGACAGACAGGCAGGTGTCGAGGTGAAGCTGATCAGCGGATCATTGTCTTCTGTAGAAGACCTTGCGTTGTTTGCCGGTGCCAATACGATTGCGGTCGGTGACGGGACGCCGGACAATTGGGAGATTATTCAATTTGCCCAGGCCGCACCCACAGGAACACGCCGCTTCGAGATCAGCCAGCTTTTGCGCGGGCAAGCCGGAACCGCGACCCATATGCAGGACATCTGGCCTGTGGGGAGCTTTGTTGTTGTCATGGATGGTCGGCCCGAGCAGATTACAATCCCGTCGGCCTCGCGCGGGTTGGAGCGCCACTACCGCTATGGGCCGGCCAAGCAAGCCGTCAGTGCGGCCAGCTTCAAGCACGTTGTGCAGGCGTTTAAAGGCAATGGCTACCGGCCCTATCCGGTGACCCATTTGACCAGCCAAACGTCAGGTGCAACGCATCAGTTTAGCTGGATCAGGGCGACACGTGTCGACGGCGATGTTTGGGGGACCGGCGACGTGCCGCTTGGCGAGGATACAGAGGTTTATCAGGTGACGATCACCCAAGCTGGGCAAATCAAGCGCCAGCAGAGCCTGACATCGCCGCTGTTTTCCTATTCCGCAGCGGCGCAGACAAGCGAATTGCAAAGTGGCGACTACCAGATTGCAGTAGCGCAGATGTCCACGCGGTTTGGCCCGGGTCCGTCACAGACCTTGACCCTGCCAAGCCTTGTTTGATGCGGGCGGTTCACCTCAGCGATCTCAATTTGGCAGCACGCACGCTTCTTGCTGTGCCCCAAAGGGGGCGCAGAAAGCTGGTGCAATCGCTGATACACAACGCGCATGTGGCAGACAAATATCGCAAGAAAACCGGCCGGGCACATCCGCAATATGGCGATGGGTCGTTGTGTGCAGTTTGCCAACCCATGACAAAGGTGGCGATGCCCGACCGCTGTGATCCGCGCTACCTCGACAGCCTCGGTATCGTGATCGAGGGGCTGTTGGCCCGGGCAACCATGAAAAATTGTGAAGACTGAAATGACAGGATTGTTCTTGGCCTTACCTACTATGATGCGATAGGAGGGGTAAGATACTGAAAGGACACACCATGTCGATCTCGCCTTCCGTTGTGGCAAAAGTTGATCCCGTCTGGCACCGCATCCGGCAGGAAGCCAAGGATGCGGTCGCAGCCGAGCCATTGATGGGTGGGCTAATCCATAGCGGTATTTTGCACCATGACAGGTTGGAGACGGCGCTGGCGCAACGTATCGCGATGAAGTTGGCCTCGGCGGAAATGTCCGAGCAGATATTGCGCGAACTGGCCGACGAGGCGATGGCCGCGGACCCCGATATAATCGATGCGGCGCGGGCCGATCTGGTGGCCATTCTGGACCGTGATCCTGCTTGTGAACGTCTTTTGCAGCCCTTGCTGTTTTTCAAGGGGTTTCAGGCAATTCAGGCCTATCGCTTGGCCCATTGGCTATGGCGTACTGGCCGCAAGGACATGGCCTACTTTGTGCAGATGCGCGCCAGCGAGATTTTCGGTGTGGATATTCATCCCGCTGCAAAGGTCGGGCGCGGGATTATGGTTGATCATGCGCATTCTATTGTTATCGGTGAAACGGCCGTCGTTGGCGACAATGTATCGATGCTGCATTCGGTGACATTGGGCGGGACTGGCAAAGAACACGACGACCGGCACCCCAAGATCGGCGATGGCGTTTTGATCGGGGCAGGGGCAAAGGTGCTTGGCAATATCACGATTGGACGTTGCAGCCGGATCGCCGCTGGCTCGGTTGTATTGGAGGCCGTGCCCCCGATGAAAACCGTGGCCGGTGTGCCTGCGCGGATCGTGGGCGAGGCGGGGTGTGCGCATCCATCACTCTCGATGGACCAGATCCTGCACGAGCACTAAATATTGATATACAATCACAAAAGGCCGGGCGATTTGCCCGGCCTTTTGTATTTTACCAACTTAAATTTACGCCAGCATGGTCATCGGATTTTCAAGATTATCCTTGATTGCATTGAGCAAATTCGCCCCCAACGCCCCATCAATCACACGGTGATCGACAGACAACGTGGTCGACATGACGATACCAACCGTCAATTCACCATCCGCGCCAACAATCGGCTTTTTCACGCCAGCACCTACGGCCAAGATGGCCGAGTGTGGTGGGTTGATGATCGCATCAAAATTGTCGATGCCGAACATGCCGAGGTTGGAAATCGCAAAACTACCGCCTTGGTATTCATGGGGTGCCAACTTGCGGTCACGGGCGCGAGTGGCCAAGTCTTTCATCTCGGACGAGAGCGCAGAAAGCGATTTCATCTCTGAATCCCGCAGAACTGGGGTGAACAAGCCCCCCTCAATCGCCACGGCCACAGCCACGTCGGATTTGGTGAATTTCAGCGTGCGATCACCTGCCCAAACTGCGTTGGCTTCCGGCACTTGCTGGAGGGCGAGCGCACAGGCCTTGATGATGAAATCGTTGACCGACAGCTTGACCCCACGGCCTTCGAGTTGCTTGTTGAGCGTCGCGCGGAACTTCATCAGCGCATCAAGCTGGATGTCGCGGCGCAGATAGAAATGCGGCACGGATTGCTTGGCCTCGGTCAGGCGCGCCGCAATCGTTTTGCGCATCCCGTCGAGCTTGACCTCTTCGAACGGACGACCGTCATACATCTTGATCACGGTCTCGGTTGACGGGCCGGCGGCCATCGCAGCGCCAGCAGCAGCGGATGGCGCTGAGGTCGCAGGGGCGGCCGCTGCTTTTGGTGCCGCAGTCGCAGTCTCAACGTCAGCCTTGACAATACGTCCATGCGGGCCCGAGCCTGCAATCGCGGAGAGGTCCAGACCTTTATCGGCCGCAATACGACGCGCCAAAGGTGTTGCGAAAATGCGGTTGCCGTCTTTGGCAGCAGGCGCCGCTGGGGCAGGGGTTGCCGCCGCCGCTGGGGCCGCTGCTTCTGCCTTGGGTTCAGCCGCTGCCGCAGGTGCCGCTGATACGGACCCGATGTCAGACGCGCTTTCGCCGTCTTCCAACAACACGGCGATGACGGCGTTTACTTTTACGCCCTCGGAGCCTTCCGCGATGACGATCTTGCCGATGACACCTTCGTCAACGGCCTCAAACTCCATGGTGGCTTTGTCGGTTTCAATCTCGGCCAGAATGTCACCAGAGGAGACAGTGTCACCCTCTTTCACGTGCCATTTCGCCACTGTGCCTTCTTCCATCGTGGGCGACAGAGCGGGCATCAGAATTTCTATAGACATGCTCTTATCTCCTTAGCGGTAAGTTACTTTTTTGCAGGCATCAACAACTTCATCAGCGGTCAAAAGCGCGTGCTTTTCAAGGTTGGCGGCGTATGGCATCGGCACATCCTTGCCTGTGCAGACGATCACTGGCGCATCAAGGTAATCAAACGCCTCTTGCATGATCACAGAGCTGATATAGCCACCGACAGACCCCTGCGGCCAACCCTCTTCAACCGTCACACAGCGGTTTGTCTTGCGCACAGATGCCAGAATGGTTTCGGTATCCATCGGACGGATCGAGCGCAGGTTGATGACCTCGGCAGAAATACCATCCGCCGCCAATTTATCCGCCGCCGCCAAGGCATAGGTCACACCGATCCCGAAGGTAACGATGGTAACATCGGACCCTTCGCGCTCGATCTTTGCCTTGCCGAACGGAATGGTAAAATCTTCGACGTCAGGCACATCAAATGTCTTGCCATACATGATCTCGTTTTCGAGGAAGATCACAGGGTTGTTGTCGCGGATCGCGGTCTTCATCAGCCCTTTTGCGTCGGCGGCAGAGTAAGGCATCACAACCTTGAGACCCGGGATCTGCATATACCACGCAGCATAGTCCTGGCTGTGCTGTGCACCCACGCGCGCAGCGGCACCGTTTGGACCACGAAACACCATCGGCGCGCCCATCTGACCACCCGACATATACAGCGTCTTGGCAGCAGAGTTGATAATGTGATCAACGGCTTGCATGGCGAAGTTAAACGTCATGAACTCCACGATCGGGCGCAGCCCCGCCATCGCGGAGCCAACAGCGATACCCGCAAAACCATGCTCGGTGATCGGCGTGTCCACAACGCGCTTGGGGCCAAATTCGTCAAGCATCCCTTGCGAAATCTTATAGGCACCTTGGTATTCGCCGACCTCTTCACCCATCAGGTAAACAGTCTCATCGCGGCGCATCTCTTCCGACATGCCCTCGCGCAATGCCTCGCGCACGGTCATCTGCTTCATCGTTGTGCCTTCAGGCCAATCAGGGCTCTGGGGAACGGACGTCGCAACAGGGGCTTTCGCTTCTGCGGGTGCCTTTGCCGCCGCTGGGGCCGCAGCCTCGGCCGCAGGTGCAGGCGCGACAGCAGCAGACGCATCTTCGCCGTCCTCCAGCAGCACAGCAATCGCCGTGTTCACTTTCACACCTTCGGTGCCCTCCGCGATCAGGATTTTGCCGATGACGCCTTCGTCAACCGCTTCAAATTCCATCGTCGCCTTGTCGGTTTCAATCTCGGCCAGAATGTCACCGCTTGCGACGGTATCACCTTCTTTGACCAACCATTTTGCCAGTGTGCCTTCTTCCATCGTGGGCGAAAGGGCGGGCATCAGAATTTCAATTGCCATGTTCTATAGTCCCCTTACTGGTCAGCATAGATGTCAGTCCAAAGCTCTGACAAATCAGGCTCTGGGCTTGTTTTCGAGAATTCGGCGGCATCGTTCACGACCGCTTTGATCTCTTTATCAATCGCCTTGAGGTCGTCCTCGGTGGCGTGCTTACCCGTAAGCAGCATATCGCGGATTTGCTCGATCGGATCGCGCTCGTCCTTCATCTTTTGCACTTCTTCGCGGGTGCGGTATTTCGCAGGGTCCGACATCGAGTGCCCACGGTAACGATATGTTTTCACTTCCAGAATGTAGGGGCCTTTGCCCGCACGACAATGGGCAACAGCGCGTGTCCCAGCCTCCTTGACCGCCAGCACGTCCATGCCGTCGACTTCCTCGCCCGGAATACCGTAAGCCGCACCGCGTTCCCAAAGCGACGGGGACTTGGTTGACCGCTTTACGCTCATACCCATCGCATATTGGTTGTTCTCGATGACGAAGACGACGGGAAGGTCCCAAAGCTCGGCCATGTTATATGTCTCGTAAACCTGACCTTGGTTCGCCGCACCGTCACCAAAATAGGCAAAAGTCACGCGGCCATTGCCCAAGTATTTATCCGCAAACGCAAGGCCCGCACCCAGTGGCACCTGGGCTGCAACAATGCCGTGGCCGCCATAAAAATGTTTCTCTTTGGAGAACATATGCATGGAGCCGCCCTTGCCTTTGGAATAGCCACCCTCGCGGCCCGTCAACTCGGCCATGACACCCTTGGGGTCCATGCCGCAGGCCAGCATATGCCCGTGGTCACGGTAGGATGTGACGCGTTTGTCGCCTTCCTCTGCTGCGGCCTCCAGGCCAACAACAACGGCTTCCTGGCCGATATAGAGGTGGCAAAAGCCGCCGATCAGTCCCATGCCATATAACTGGCCGGCCTTTTCTTCAAAGCGCCGGATCAGCAGCATCTCACGGTAATGTCCCATCAGCTCTTCAGCCGAGACGTTCGGTTTGGCATCTGCCTTTTTGGCT
>TARA_R110002051_G_scaffold325538_1_pt1 | contig 10649 bp, 14 predicted proteins | sample TARA_R110002051 | Tara Oceans TARA_R110002051 (sample SAMEA4397023) | marine metagenome | biome: Polar Biome; feature: [MES] marine water layer (ENVO:01000295) within the mesopelagic zone...; material: water (ENVO:00002006), including particulate matter (ENVO:01000060) such...
ATGAGCGCGCATCCGTAGTGCCAACACTGACCTTATGCCCTGTCTGCGTGAATCCACCTTGGGGGCATACGACGCTATCGTTGACGCCGTTGAAGAACAACGCGTGACTTGTAGCACCAAATACCGCCATATCAAATCCCCACAATTAAGTCCGCAGGTTGGAATGTTACACTCCCTTCATAGATGTTGTTTCCTGCATCATATCCGAAGTTTATTCCCACCACAGTCCCGCGAATGCCTGTTAGTTTATTTGACACTTCAAAATCGGTTCCGAATGGGTGTATATTCCCCTCGCTACTTTGGTCTTCTACGGAGTTCCTACCCGTCACCATCAGTAAGTTTCGCGCGACATAACCATCGCTTGAGGTGTCGGAATTTGTTTTTTGAACAAGAGAGTTGTAAGGGATTTGAAGACCAATGATGTAATCGCTTGAAAGGTCGCCAAGTGAGAAACTCATATCAAGTCCGTTATCTGTGTCTGTGTCAAGGCCAAGGTCCAATAATCCTCCCGATGCACCGGAAAGATTAGAGTTGCCTACTGCGGCAATAAGGTCTTGGAGTTTATCACCCGCGCTTTTGCAATTGTGTAATGTTCCTCCTTGAAACATTTCAAACTTAGGATTCGCAAGAGCGCCGTTATCACTCCAAAAGTTCGGAGTGGTGTTGTTCCCATCCGGCCCTTTTTCGACTGCGGTGATTATGACTTTCGATACGCCGGTTGCAAAATTAGACCCGGACACCGCGCTAATCGTAAATGCGCTACCAAGAGTGTCGGATGTTGAGCCTGTCGATGTGAGTTGGATATTGAATGAATTGCTTTGTCCGAAAGCCGCGACCATGCGTGAAGCAATGTGCGCGCTTGTTGTTGCTCCTTGAATGCCGAGAGTTAGAAGAGGAGTGCCACTCGCAAATGTGTGGCTTGATGAGGAGTTGTTGAGTTTGACTGTGATAGGTAGACGCGCTCTTGACTTATTGGTGTAGGCTGTTGCTAACTCAAAAGTCTTGTTGTGAAGGTCTGCCATTGTCACAACAGGTGTAGCGCCGTCTATGTAGAGGTCGTTTTGACCCCCTGTTGTGTCTGCGCTCAAACCAAAATCAATTGTGCAGAAAGCCGCGTCCTGCTGAAATGATGTTGCTGAGCAATCGTCGTCTCGTAATATGCAGTCAATTTGAATATCCATTTGAACTGCGTTGATGTCGATAGCCAATCGCTCAGCGAGGACAGGAATAGGAATGACAGGAACAGAACGAGAGACGGTGAGGGTATAACTCGTAGCGTCAAGTTCGATGGTTTTTTTGTCTTTCCTAACCAAGCGGATTCTTGACATTACAACGCACCTCTCCTGCTACCGTGTGAGCGACCGCCGCGGTTCATTTCTTCACGGATAGCCTCACCTATCTCGCGAGCGAGAGCGCGCTTATCGCTTCGGTCAGTTATACCGCTTGCGTTGATGTTAATAGTAATTGGTCCGTTGCTGTTGCCACCCAAACCAATTCCTTTCGGGTTGTTGCGTTGGCTTAGAGGGATTACTGCTTCGGGTCCATCCTCACCAATCATGGCGAGTGTTGGTGAATTGACAATACCACCCTTAGCGAGTTTCGGAATGGTTGGGAGTTTGAATGATTTACCACCGATAAGCGGGACCCAATCGGGTATTTCAAATGTCATCATTGCCGCAAACCTGTTGTAAATGCTAAATATACCATTGAATACTTTCTTTGCCGCGTTTATGGCGACCTTCACTATGGTTGCTGGTAGGTTTCTCAACCAACCCACAATGCCTTTCCAACCCCTTTTTCTCGCGTTTTGAAATGAGGCCCACATACCGGCTCCAAAGTTCCAAATGAATAAGATGGGGGCAAGAATGACTCCAATAACAGCCGAGCCAAGGGCGATAAAAACACCCAAGATTAAACCAACACCTGCTAAGAAACCATACCAAAGAACTGCGAAGAATCCGATAACTAAGGCACCGAACACCTCAAGCATATTTAATACCGCATCCTTCAACCAAACAAGCGCATCCCAAATCTCATCTTTGTATTTTATGATTATCGCAACTAAGAATGCGACAATAGCGACAATAGCGACAATCGGCCAAGTAAAACCAACAACAATAGCGACTCCTACACCAAAAAGAAACGCCCCAATTGCTCCGACGACCCAACCTAACCACCCTGTCACTTCACCTGTTGCGAATGCAAAGAGTCCGGCTATACCCCCGACAATTAAGCCGGTAGCGAGTAATGATATTGCTATTACGCCAGCAACCATTGCACCAAAACTTACCACCCCTGCTGAAAATGCGCCCATCATGGCGGCTTTTACAAGCAGTATCGCACCAGCAAGAATGAGTGCCGTCGCCGCCGCCGCCGCAAATGCGAGTTCGGTGTTATCTGTTTCACTTTTGACTAATTGAAATGCGCCAACTACAAGTGCGGACGAAGCAACTATTGCGGCGGCGACGGGGCCAAACAGAGCCAATGTAACAACCCCGGCGACAAACGCCAACGCCACCACATTTATCGCACCCGCCACTCCACCTTCGCCTTCACCTGTCAGTGCCATAATCAAACCCTTTAGGGCTTCATCAAGGACAGGTATGCCGTTTGTGTAATCCAGCAATGGTGTCTCCGCGCCACTGAACGCAACTGATACTACCGCGATTGCGAAACCAATAAGTAAGAATATGGACATAATACCCATCATAGCCATCGTTAATCTGCGCCATAAAGCAACATTGTTTGCTGTCATCTTAGCCATTAGATTTCCGAAGAAAGTGGCGTTCGCCATCGCGATTGTTAACTTTGTCAACGATGTCGCGCTTTTCTTTTGTGCTTTTTTCTCCTCTGCCGACAGGCTTGTGTTCCCCGCCACCAACTTGCCAAAAATTTTCATTTGCTTGCCTATTCCTTTGAATTGTTTTGCTAATTGAACAACCGGAGTTTTATGAAATGCGGCGGATAATTTACCCTGTTGCTTCTCGATAACACCTGCGGTTTTACCATACGCGTTTCCGACAACACCTATCTCTTGAAGCGCAATTTTCATTTGCTGAAATTCGCTCGCTAAGGTTTCCATCTCGGTCATGATAATCCCCTCAGTTGCTAAACGGCATTGGTTGCCCCGCGTCAGTTCCCGCTACGCGCATCTTGCCCTTAGAGTCGCTGGTTGCGGCTTCCATTTCTTCTGCTTTAATTCTCTCTGCCGCCGCCGCGTATGCGAGTGATTCTGTGAATTCATGAGAAGTCATATTCCACACTTCTCCTAATCGTATTCCATAATGTTTTGCGACAAAATATGCAGACGCGTTCATGAACAGTTCCACATCCAAATCTTCGGGTTTATGCGAGGGGGCCTTCATGAACGAATAGACTTCTTCTATTCGTTCTCCCCATCGCTCAAAGGGGTTGAAATTAAGTCCTGTGGCTGTGGTAGTAGTGAGGTTAACTGTTGAGCAACGAATGGTTGTAGTTGCATCATTTGAGTAGGAGTAAGACGAGGTTCGGTCTTGTCAATACATTCTGCGAACATGTGTTTCCAATAAGCGGCAAGGTCAATATCGACTCCGCCGGTTGCGGTTATGTTCAAAAATGTCTTGATGGCGTTTTGCATCTGCATGAACGATAATTCGCGAATCCACACTTTCAATCCGATGTCGGGATTGTCGGGGTCGGCTCTTATCATATGTTCTGTTGCATCTGTTGTTACCAATAGGCTCATTGCATTATCAACCAATTGTGTTGGCTGTTTCGGTTTCGGATTCATTACTTACACTTCCTGTTTCGTCGCTTGATACGGCCTCTTGCGAGGGGGTATCTTCGGTCACTTCAACAGCCTCTTGCGAGGGGGCATCCGATTCCATTAGACGGGCAACTAATTCCGCCTTCTTTCCTGTTACTGCTAAACCTTGAGCGCGACAAAGCGCGCGTAATTCTTCAACGGTAAGGGAATTATAATCAATGACTTCTTCGGGAAATGGGTTGCCGTCGGTCTTCGCGGCTTCGGGGTGAAAGATTTCTTCTTCGACAATTTCTTCTTCGACAACCTTGAGTGAGGCTCGTGATGCCCGTCCTCCGCCTAAGTGCATACTGTCGCGCATATTTACTGCTCCTCGCCCAACCCTTTCAATGTTGGGGCTGGTAGTGGAGTCATAATATCACAGACCCAAGAAGGCATCGTGTGAGATGACGCGCACATGCTTTGGCATGATTGTCATTTCACTTTTGATAACTCCCTTGTCTTCGGGAATTGGTAGTGGTGCTTCGCTGATGATGTAGTCGTCAATAACGACGATAATCTGTTCGCGATTCGCTCCTGCTCCTGCTTTGGTGAGGGTAAGGGTGATTGGTTCAGTATATCCATGAACGCGGTTAGTGCGGTATTCGTGCCATAGAAGTGGGTCGGACACGATGATTGCCATTTTCAATTCGTATTCAACAGTCTTCTCAACAGACAAATTAGGGTTGCGCGAACCACCAAAGGGAACTTGCTCAAGGGATTGTCCAAGACTGTTTCGGGATTCTTTGAAAGAAGAACCGCGAACTGTCAAGAAGTTCTCGATGTTGTTGTTGCCTGTGAGATTGAAGTTGGTAATCTGCGCAATGTTGATACCAAACGCGCTAATCGAACCATTGTAGAAAAAGTATGGTTTCTCAGTATTTGGTGCGATACCTGCTTTCTTTCTGTTGATACCGCTATTAGCGATATTCTCAAACATTCGGTGAGCCGTGTATCGGTCTCCTTTGTTCGCGGGGGTTGTGTCTTCAAGACGCCCTGTATCAGTGTAGCAGTAAAGCGCGTCGAAGTTGACTGAAAGTTTAACTTCTGCGTCTGCATCAGCCGCGAGTGAAAAGTCCTTGACTTTGCATCCTCGCCAAATACGAGTGAGTTGTTTGTTGTCGGATGCAGAACCCGGCGCGGCTTCACTTTCACCGCTTAGATTGTAAGAACCTGTGTTGCGCGTTCGCATACTTGATTCAAGTGTGAATGAAGGAACGGTTGCTCCTTCAAATATGAGTCGTGATTGACGGTTGGTGATTGTTCCGTAAGTTGCCGCGGCTGTATCAAAGTGAGGAGAACCATTAGTGCTTGAGTCGTGGTATGCTACTACTTTCTGCGTCATGTTTGCTATCGCGTGGTCGAAGGTAAATGGTTCATCAACATAGATACGGCGAGGGTCGGACGAAGCATCAATATGAATAACGCGACGAATCTCATTGCGTTCTGCATTCTCCATATCTGTTCCAAGCCCGTTTGCGCCCCACTTTTTAGAAGCGGCGGCTTCTGCTCGGTCTGTTGGGAATTCAACAGCGGTTGTATCAACGATGAGTAAGTATTCTCCTGCTGTTGGTGGGTTGGACGCGGTTCCTGTGTATTCAAAATACACATCGCCCGCGGCAATGTCGGATTCTGCACCATCTGTTGAGAAGGTTGCTTTGACCGCTGAGGGTTCGTTAACAACTTGAGCGCCAAGAGCGTAGTATAGCCAACGCGCGCTGTTCATCATCATTTCAATAGCGCCACCTTCGTTCTTCATGCTTTGAGGTTCTTGCACTACAACATCACGACCGAGACCAACAACATGGCTTCGGCGGATTTCGATTTTAGTTTCGGGTAATGCGACAGTTGCCGCAAGACCGACAAATTGGTCTGTGAGGACAGACTCGTCCGATAATTTAGCCGAGGCGTTGAAAGACATTCCTGTGTCACATGTAGGCGTTCCGATGCCATCAATGAGGATTTCATCGTTATCGCCGGACGCGCCATTTTCTTTCATCAATGGAGTGACTGTGATTACTTTAGCAGTATTTGATACAATGGTGTATGTGTTGCCTGTTGTCGCATAATCATCCCCATCAAAAGCGGTCGAAGAACCTCTTACGCGAAGAGTTGAACCAACAAGCATACCAGCGGGGTATTTGAGATTGCCACTTGAGTCGAAGAATCCTGCCACCGCGCCACCGAATGTAATGTCGGTGCAGTCCGCGTTTGCTGAATTGGTTGCTTTTGTCATGGTGAGTCCGGGTGCTGATAAGGTCGCAACTGTGACTGTTCCGCCTGTTCCATCTGCGACTGTAAGCACATCGCCTACATTGTAGCCTGTTCCGTCAGCAGGTGAAGCCGCCGTGATTGTTCCGAGTTGCCCGTCCGCTATTGAAAGAACCTTGGCTTTCACAGCGACTCCTCCTGCGCTTGGTAGCGTAATAACATCATTAACAGCATGACCGATTCCTCCTGCGAGGAGGGTTGCGGATAGAACTGCACCCTCGGAGTCCACACTGTCAAAAGTGATAGAGAAGCCTGTTCCGGTTCCCGTTGATTCGGAGGCACTGGCTTGTGTTTTAGCGGTGCTACCTGCCGACTCGCTGGTTCCCGATATGTTGATTTCAAAACTCAAAGCAACACCACTGAGAATAGCGGCAACTGCGACAGTTGCGCTACTACCACTACCTCCGCTGGTTGCTTTGGTCGCGACTGTATATCCCGAACCTAAACTTGTAGGAGATGTAGCGTATGTAGCGACACCGCCGCCACCCATAGAGCCGTGTTTCAATGCTAATCCACATTCATGTCCGAATGTTACTTCTGCTAAATCCCCTTTATACACTGTCGATGCCATCTTATTTCCCTCATTATTATGCTATTAGTTCACTGAAAGTCACTATTTCAACTTGGAATGTCATGCGGTGCAACCGCTTGGTCCGGTCGGAAAGGTCAGTTCGCGTCTTATAGAGTAAGCGGTCGAAATTGGCTCCATCGCCTTTTCTGTTCGCGTGAACGATACGCCGAACCTCGTCCTCCATCTTTGATAACTGCGCACGACCCTCCATTGTGCGCGCATCAACTGTTACATTGATACGGGTGTGAACAAAGTCATAGAAAACTTCGGGTTGCTCTTCGTTGTGTGCTGTTTCATAGAGAACGATAGCATCGGAGCGCGACAAGTCAAGTCTTTTACCACCCGGTTCGACGGTAGTGATGTCTTGAATCGTAGGCTTTCTCTGTGAAGAGTTGGCGCGATTCCACCCATTATTGAATAAGTTCTTGATGAGTTCAAGGGATTCAAGAGCCATTACCATATCCTCCCAACTGAACCTTCATTACCTGCTTGCTTCATCGCGTCTTCGATTATTGAATTATAATCGGGGTGCTTTGAATCCATCTTGGTTCCGTCACTGAGAAGGATGTTGCCTTTTTCATCAACTTCATAGTTAGGAAAAGCCGCCGCGACAAGGAATATACGCCCCTCATCGCCATAAATTGAGTGTCTGTTTGCTTCTTTGAGAGGAACTGCTAACCTCTTGAGCATAGCGTCTTTATCCCACAACTCAGTCAAGCGTCATCACCTCAATGTATCGCGGTAAGGTTTCCGCTACTTGAGCCTTTAGGAGTTGGTATTTTGACCCCAAATCAACATTCTGTGAGCCTTCGGGGAGAAGCACGCTTCGGTCGTCGGATAATATCAAATCCATCGCGACCAACTTGGTGCAAATATCCTCAATCGCTCTCTCGACATATCGCTCGCCATAAACATAAGTCACCTTGACAGCGTTCCATGAGAAGTAAGGATATGTGTTGTTGAAGTAAATAATACCCATATCGTAGTCACACCACCAATCACGCAAGCGCGCTTCGTCTCCGGTTGTTCCTCCGTGATAATCAATGGTGAATCTTGTTTGACCGACAGACACTCCCGCAGTCGCCGCCGCGCTCACATCGCCCGCGAGGTCGGTGACGCCGTTCAGCACATTGCCTGTCTTGCTTGTGTAATATCCTATTGTAGCGCCGACTTTAATAATACCGTAATCTGCAAATTGTGCTGAGTCGGTGAGAGTAATAGCAGTTGATGTGGCCGAACTTACTGTTCCTAAGAATGAAGTCGCACCTGTGACACTGATGGCTGTTTCGTCACTGACAGCAATCGTGGCCGTTTCTCCTGCGCCACCGCGACGCATACTTGTAATTTTGACTTGCGCGCTACCATAGTCTGCGTTGGCTGACGACATGAATTCGTGATGAAGATTGGCAACTACGGTCCCACCGCTTGCCTCCGCGTCTTCGTGAGTGAAAGATGGAGAGAATAGTATAGCCTCCTTACCACGCCTCAAGTCTTTGTTGATGAGGTCGGATAGTTGTTGCGCGGTAGTAGTGTTGTTGAATTGAGCGTTGAATTTTGATAATGATGTTCCCACCGTAAGGGTAGCAACGCCACCACCACCGGGGCATAGATAGACAGCATCGCTATCTGCTGTTAGGTTTGTGAAATCAATAACCTTGAGTCTTACCTCTGCGCATGCTATCTCGCGATACTCACTACCTTGCCAAATCTCAAGTCGCATAATCTGCTGAACATTGCGAAAATAGAGAGGAACCGAACCGACATAATCTGTGTAGTATCGTCGTCGGTATGGTTTGTATGTATCGAAATTGAGATATTCCGCGGTCTGTAATTGAGGTCTCCACGAGTTGTTAGTGAGGTTATCAATTTTATCTTGGGTGCGCTGAATCAAAGTCTCGACTTGAGACTTCGTTACACCTTTGCGCTTGCCATTGGTGAATGATTGAAGAGGTTGAATATACGCGTTGTCTGCAATATCGTAGTCGCCTGTGACTCCGCCAACCCATGTGATAACCACACCGCTACCATTACGAGCGATAACAGTGATAACCACAGTCTCTCCCATCTCGACATCGCTTGCAATTTCAATACTGTCGCCGACTTCAAAGCCGGTGTGTCTGTAATCACTCGCTGATATAGTAGCGGTTGTGGCATTAGTGTTTGAATCTGCTGTGAGATACACAGGGTCCGGTAAAGGGATTTGAAGAATGTCCGCGACCTTCTGTGCTGATGAGTAGTATAAGCGCGTAGGGTCAAGAGGACGAGATGCTCGCTCACCTGTTTGAAAGACCGTTGGCACTACTGTTGCCCCCGATTCAACCTTGCTGTCTCCTCGGCCAACTTCTGTTCAGCGGCCTCTGCCTCTGCTCTCTTCTCTGCGATTAGCCGTCTCAACTCTTCAAAATGAGGCTGATAATTTGCTTCGACTTTTTGCTGTTCTGCTTGTCTTGCCGCTTGCTCTTCTGCGAGCATTCGTCCAATTTCAGCAGGGTCGTTTTTGAGGAGATTGAACATCAAACCACCTTCTCCACTTTACCGAGGTTGTAGTCCATTGCTTTGTTACATGCCCCGCATCTCTCAAGATAACAGAAATGCAACATGCTACAATGACGACAGCGCGTTCCTGCGCCAATGTTGAGAACATCGCGAATGTTTCGCGAACGAGTATTTTGATTCTTGACAACACCTTTCAGTCTGTCTCGTTGGGTGTCATCCACGCGGTCGCCTTCGTCTTGTTTCCAACCCTGCTTAGCCATTCGATGAATGTCTTGTGGAGTTAGCCCTGCCATAATATCACCTTCAAGCGGTGACTACCACAACATAGAGATTGCCCTGCATAGTGTATGATGTCACACCTTCGACTGCTTTACCATTAGTGTAATCATCAAGAACCTTTTGAACACCTGCGGCTACTGCCGCACCTGTTTCGCACGCTTGGTCGGGTGTGAATTCAAACACTTTGGTGTCAGTCAAGGTGAATCACCTCAAGCCCTTAAGCCGAGAATCCACCAGCGACCATCTTGAATGTGCGCTACGCTTGCCGCGCCTAAGTTGCCATTTCCGAATACAACATAATTGTTGGTTTCATCAACGGAGACTGAAAGGCTACCATCGTTCAATGTGACTGCGCTTTGGTCCGGTCCGCATTTCCATAGGACAGCATCGGCGGCTACTGCCGCCACAGTCGTGACTGTCATACCTGTCGCATTTGCCGCCATTGCTGTAATAACGCCAATTCTTACAAGGTCAGTTCCATCACCGCTTGCTGATGCATAAACCGTTTCTCCAATGTTGAAGTGAAGACGCATATCCACAGTCTTGACCGTGAAGGTCGTATCACCCGCATCGGTAGCCCCGTTCTTTTCTATACCTGTATTGTAAAAACTTGTCACATGTCCGCCAGCCGCGACGACTGTGCGGAGAGTATCTCCGTAATGGACATCAAGCCCACCGTCTGTAAATGTTCCTTCCATCATGAGCATATCGCCCAATACATGTGTTCGTGTGTTTAGTGTGTTACCTGCCGCCATTATTCTTCATCTCCTGTTGTGTTATCCATATCGCCTTCGCTCATAGAGTCTTCGGTTGGATTAAGGTGTTCAGTGACCTTCGCGATTAACTTTGTCTTGGTTGATAGCGCAGAGTATGAAACCTCTTGCTCGTCCAACCACGACATAATATCGCCTTTCGTCCACTTCATGTCGGGAATCCCGTCGTCGCCCTCATCCACCTTTACAGGTTTAAGGACGGGTAGCGTAAATCTTACACCGTCAACTAAAAACTCTCCAACAAGGCCGCGCGCATGAGTATCAACCCACTCTTGCGACCTGTGTTCTTCTCTTCCCCAAAACCAATGACCCATACGACCCATATTACGACCCGCCTTGTGCGGACCTTTGTATGTAACCGTAGGCAAGGAAATCACCTCAAACTACAATTAACCACAATTCCATTGCGGTTAAGTCGTCAGTAGTTCCGTCGGCTGTTGCTTCCATGTCAAAAGTTAAGACTAAATCGCTTGTCTTT
>TARA_R110002051_G_scaffold59975_1_pt1 | contig 10634 bp, 6 predicted proteins | sample TARA_R110002051 | Tara Oceans TARA_R110002051 (sample SAMEA4397023) | marine metagenome | biome: Polar Biome; feature: [MES] marine water layer (ENVO:01000295) within the mesopelagic zone...; material: water (ENVO:00002006), including particulate matter (ENVO:01000060) such as......
AAAGGTGGGAATGAATCTTGGGCCTATCGACATAACTGGTTCGGTGGAATTCTATCTGGAATCCGCAAATTTCAAGACGCTTCAAAACTACCTACTCGATTTTACCTCGTTTGAGTTTGGCTTTGCCCTGAGTGATGGAACGAATAGGTATTTCTTCCACATGCCACAGGTCAAGCTGACCAGCGAGCCGGGTACTGTGGGTGGGATTGATACGGATATGATGCTGAGTTTCGACTTCGCCGCCGACCCTGCTGACATCGGTGGGGTGACGAAGACAATTCAGGTGTCGAGAGTAAGCTAAAAACCGCTCCCTGTAACAATGGCGGTACCGCTCGGTGAGGGCTACAAACAGGGTGTAGTCCTCACCACTTACCCTGTAACCCCTGTAGGTGAATAATGGATTTTTCGAAGCGATACAAGACCGATAAAGACGCTGAATCAGAAGGCGTATGGGAAGATTGTGGTGAGGGACTGCGCGTAAAAGTAGCGCGCGCGAATAACCCGCACCACCAGCGTGTCATTGAAAACATGATGCGACCCTATCGTCGTCAGATCTCCAACGGTAGTCTTTCAAACGAGAAGATGACGGAGATCACGGTAAAGGCAATGGCTGAATGCTTGCTGATCGATTGGGAAGGTGTGGAGATCGATGGTAAGAACGTGCCGTATAGCCGTGAGGCGGCTTTAGATCTGTTGACTGAATACAAAGACTTTAGAGAGGATGTAGCTGAATTGGCTCAAACGATGGAGTTGTTTCGTGCTACGGAGATTGAGGAAGCAGAAAAAAACTCGTCGCGCGCCTCAAGTGGGAAGGGTTCTGGAAAGACCACTTAGGCGCGATCCGCGAAGCGGAACAAGAAAACAAAGACCACCCTGCGCTCGCAAAAAAGCCTGAAATTTACCCTGACTTATCTGGAATATGGTCTGCTTGGGCCATATTGAATTCCAGTAGGACGATTATTGGTGGAATGGCGGCAGTCCCTGCCCCGCTATCGTTTCAGGACATCTACGCTTATGCTCACATTTTTGAAGTGGGTGACTTCCAGCGGTTCCTGATGCTCATCAAATCAATGGATGCAACGTATCTGGAAGAGACGATGAAAAAGTCAGGATCAGACAAAAAGAAGGTTGCCGATGCCAGATAGCATTGCACTTGGACTACGCCTAACTGATGACTCGCGTAGGGGGGTGACCTCGTTTACAACGGGGTTGAATAAGGTCAAGCGGTCTGCGCGTGGGGCAAATAACTCCGTAGACCGCTTGAGCAAGTCTACGGTGGGGCTGGGGAATGCGTTTCGGTTCCTCGCGGCAGGGCTGAGTATTCGTCAGCTAACTAAATACACAGATACGTGGAAGCGGGTGACAAACCAGTTAAAGGTCGTGGAAAAGACCACAATTGATGTCGCTAAAGCTCAAGAGCGCGTCTTTAAGATCTCGCAAGACACCCGTCAGTCCTTAGAGGGAACAACAGCCCTCTATACGCGTATGAAGCGCGCACAGGACACGCTCAAAGTGTCGAATCAGGATCTCGAAACAGTCGTTGTTGCAGTGAATAAGGGTATTGCGGCTTCCGGTGCGACAACGAAAGAGGCTGAAGCGGGGCTGATCCAGCTATCGCAAGCGTTTATGAGCGGTAAGCTGGCAGGGGATGAGTTGCGTTCGGTGATGGAGAACATCCCCATTATCGCACAGGCAATGGCAAAGGGGCTGGGTATACCCTTTGAAGAGTTCAGGGATCAGGCGAAGAACCTAAAACCCGCACAGTTGGTTAAGGGGTTGCTTAACTCGGCGGGTGACTTGGAAGCCGCATTTGGTCGCACCGCTATAACGATTGGACAGTCGTTCCAGTTGCTCGAAAATTCGATTGTGAAAACCTTTGGGCAACTCGACGAGCAATTAAAGCTCTCGGATCAATTTGCGGAAGTCATGGGTAAGCTGGGTCGCAATATGGATGCAGTTGTGCAGGGGATTGGAGCAATCGCTGGAGCTTTTACAGTCTTGGCAGGCAGTGCTGGCTTTAAGGCAATCTTCCGTCTTATGACTTTTCTCACGCCGGGGGGAGCGATAGGTCGGATTCTATCCCTCGCCGCAACTGTAGGGGGAGGGTATGCGGGTTATTCAGTAGCGACAGCTCCCGATCCCAACAACCCCAGTTGGGTGGATGCTTCCGTGCGTCAGGGTACATGGTCGGGCAGAACGGGGATTCTGGGACCGGAGAATGCGGAGGGTTGGAGGGCAAGACGCACACCGAAAGACTGGTCTCAGCCTCCTCCTACGGCTGCGGCGAGGTTGCAGCCCCAAGAAGGAACGTATGACGTAACCAGACGCGACTACTTAAAGGCTTTTGTGCAGATGCTGAAGAGAATCCCCGATCTGCTTATAAAGGTGGTTCAAGACAGTGTTAAGATAATAGGTACGGTTTTTCAAGCGTTGGCTACTCTTATAAAAGAGCAGTTTCTGATCGTATTTAAAAATCTGAAAGAGCAAGTATCGGCGTTTATTAACTTCAGTTCTGAGGCATCGGGTGGTTTTCTCGACTGGATGGGTAGGCAGTGGGGCGAGCTTGCTTCTGCCAGTAAGACGGGTAAACCTGCCAAACTGCTATCCCTTTACAAAACGCCACCAGATGCTATATCGGGACGCGACGCGGTAGATCCTAAAGCGGAAGGACAAGTTAAGCATTTCATGTACTTGAAGTCGCTTAAAGATGCGGAAACGAAGGCAGTCAACAGCATCGTAAAAGCTACCAGTGGTGTCTGGGCTGAATTCTCAGCGTTTGGTGATGATCTGGGGATATTGGCAGACGAGCTTGCCCGAAAAAGGCAAGCTGGGATTGCGGTTCTGCCCGATACTACTGTCGAAAAGAAGGGGCCGATTGGTTGGGGAGGAATTTTCAAAGGTGCCTACGAAGGCTTGAGTCTGGTGGGAGTCGCTCTCAATGGGTTGAACCCCACCTTTGATAAAGTCGTTTCGGGCGTTGAAAACACTGTTAATGCTTTTGCTACGGGTGGGCCACTGCTGGGCATTGCCACTGGACTAAATAGCCTGTTGCACATCTTTGGGGAGATTGAATCCAGTTCAGAGAAGGCGGCGCGTCAGCAGAGGGAGGTGGTTGATGCTCTAACAATGTCGGCTGAAGCAAGTGAGCGAGCGGCTCGTTCGATAGAAAACTTTGCCAGATCTCTGACTGGACTGTCGAAAACTGAGTTAGAGGTAGAGGCAGATTACGGAAAAACTCTGGACGCTGTATCTGCGCTTGTAACTGTCAATGACGATGTACTTAGTAGTTTATTTGGTGACGATCTGGACATTGCCAGTTTCTGGGGAGATCAAAAAGCCAGAAGAGATTCAATGATTCAGGGGGGGATACGGAGTGGTGGAATGGGCGATCCAGATACACCACTTGTAGATGTTATGGGTAATATGTTTGGTGGTGCTGGTAAGTCAAAGTTCACTAATTTAACCAACTTCTTCGATGCGTTTGAAACCGAAGAGGAGTTTTTAGAAGCGGTTGGCCGACTCCGTATGCGCTTTGATGATTTGTCTAATGTATCTGGCTTTGAGGCGGCTCTTCGCAACGTGAGAGATGCAGAAAAAGCATTGGGCAACTTTGGAAATTACATAGACGGTTCATTTGAAGGGGCTTTAGAGAGTTTCCAGCACGAGAAAGCGGTGCAAAAACCCATAGCAGGTGCGTTGCAGAGATTATTCACCACTGCATTCGAAAATTTCGCCAGCTTCGACTTTGCTACTGGAGATTTTACGGCGAGAGACATTGCGGATCTGTCCCAGCGTGAAATCAATAAACTGGAAGAGATGTTTGTTAATACGCGACTTGAGGCGGCTAAAAACGGTGCGGCAAAACTGGTCGCTGGGTATCGAGCGATTGAAGATGCGGTGACAACAGAGCGTTTTCAAGCAGACATCGTTGCCGCTCGCTCAACGCTTTCGACCAAATTCGGTGAGGCGGGTGGTGATGTCTTTATGCAACGCTCTGCCATCGCTACGTTTATGGCAACGCTCAAGTCCATCCGCGATTCAATGACCCTCGCGCGTAGTCGCGGTTCCAGTGACACTGTTGCGGACGGTGATGCGGTGGTAAGTGTCCCCGATGGTGGCACAGGCAGTGGGGGTGATGGATCACCGTCTGGCAAGCTGATAGTTGATCTTAGTGATGGCGATAGAGTCGAGATAGAGCGACATAAATTAGATGCTTACAGTCAGATATTCGATGGGGCAGTCATAGCTGGTACAGCGGCTCTGATCGTTGACCTATCGCCTGATAGTGCGGTACACATTGATAAGCGAATGTTGAATGAATATGCGGAGATTTTTCGCGGAGGTGTGATGACTGGCACCGCGACTCTCCCCATTAATCTTTCAGCGGGGTATATGGGTGCGTCTCCCGTAGATATAACGAAGCACAATCTTAGGGGATTAGATCAGGTTTTCACTGGTGATGTGATGAATCAAACCGCCCCATTTACGTTAAATATGAATGCTGGAGATCGCACAAAAATTATTCCGTATGCGCTAACTTCACTTGCAAACGTATTTACGGGAGCGGTGATCGACCAAACAGCACCTTTCAAGTTGGACATGAATGCTGGGGATCGTACAACGATTGATCCGTATCCGTTGACTTCGCTTGCGAACGTATTTAAAGGTGGGGTGATCGATCAAACGGCAACATTTGAATTAGATATGAACAATGCGGGTCGCATCGTGGACATAAAGAAAAAGGTGATCTCCAGACTTGATACGGTGTTTGATTTTGCGTGGACGGATCGACAGGGTTATACCGTCCCGTCAGACTCCATCTTAATTGATCCGCAGATAATATCGTCCATAGATCAACTGATTGATACGAGTCAGCTTGGTGAGGTTAAGCTCAGTAATTTCGTCAATTTCACGGTGAGTCCCGCCGACTTCTTCTTTAAGGGCGTTGATCAAATCGAGGCAATTGGCAACGCACTGAATGTAGTCTTTGAGAACTTTCCAACTGAGATGAAAGCACAGGTGCCATTGGCAGAGTTGGTAGACTTCAGTTCGGAGGGATTGAAACCGGCCCTATTTGATGCAATCAATGATGGTTGGGCAGATGGGCGAGTCCTGCCGGGAGTCATCCGCGACTCAGAATAGGCTGATGAAGCGGTTGGTTAGGTCGAACACTTTGATATATAGAAAAGGGTCTTTAGCGTGAGTGACACCATACAGTTCCAGCTTTCATCGACCACTCTAATAATAACAGCCCCTGACCACCCCGAAACGTGGCGCGAGGATCTCCAGCAGACCCGCTCACGCGCGATGGGGGGTAGGCTCGTGTCCGTGACCCGATCTGCGCTGACGCTAAAGCAACCAGTGCTTACGTGGACGAATATGAGCGATAGCAATCACAGCGGCCTGACTTCGTTCATCTTTACTACAGTGCTGGGGTCAACGCATCAGTTTACGTTCTCTGAAAGTTACTCAACGGGTTCAACTGTCGTTTATAATGTTAAATATCTCGGTGGGTTAGAAAATGCTCGTTCCACGGCGTATGACAGTTGGAATGTCAAACTTAACCTCGCGGTAGTATAATGCCTAAGACCGTCACTACACAGATTAACAACAACCGATTTCTTGATGGCGTTAATATGGTGTGGTTGGCCGAAGGGACGTTTGATCAATTTGGTGTGGCTACCATCACGAAGCGGTATGGCTCGCGCGCGATAACGATTGGCAACGCCTACGAAGACAGCTTGGCTCCGAATGGTTTAGACTTCGGAATGAACACAGTAGTGCCGCGAGGGGGCATTGCTTCGATTGCTTCGCAGACGATGCGCATACAGGATGAAGAAGCGATCTCGCAACTGGCTGATACCTACGTCCTCCAGAACGATGAGATTGTTTTTTCGATATGCTTTATCGATGGCAGTCAGGGGGCTTCAGATATACTGGAGATAGCGCGTGGCGTAATTGAGACGCACTCTGCCTCTGATAATGTCTGGAGCATTCGACTAAAAGACTCTTCTAAGACGCAGTTAATCAAATTCCCGACCCAACTGATTGAGCCTACCAAGTATCCAAATGCCTTTGAGTTCGGTCAGGTGCTACCCATCGCTTTTGGTAACTTGAATGTCGGGCCGCTGGACGGTGCGGGAGCACCTTCAGCACTTGCCCCCGTTCGAATGACCGATGTATTCGCCCTACAGGGAACGGCTGGCCTATACAATACAACAAATTCCACTGCATTCCAGTGGTATGACGGGGCAAGCGCATTTGCGGAACTATTAGTCGCACCGCAGAGTGCTGAAGTTATCACCGTGTCAGACCCTACTCGCAAGCTGATGCTACGTCCTGTTCGCGCCGCGACCTCTAACGACATTGCGGGTTGGCAAGTGGTAGCGGATGGCAACAAAAGTGCGGGTGTGGCAGTGACCGCTGGTCAGGATCTGGATCTGTTTCTGGGTGGCTCGCCCAAGCTCGGTGAGTTGACGGGTCTTTCCGTTGTCGTAACCGCTACGGGTTCTTACACGGTAACGGTTAAGGATGATACTACAGTGCTCACTGGCCCATCGTTAGTATCGGGAACCCAAACCATACCACTGACTGCGGCCAATTACACTGCGTGGGATCTGGGCCTGTTAAATGTTGAGATCGATGGGTCGTCCGATGCGGTAATTAAACAGATTGAGTTGGATGTTCGATTCAGTGACTTCGTTGCCATCCAAGAGCAAGCCCCTAAGATCTACCAGAAGGTCACAGGCTTCTCTGACGTAGCGACTAACTACAGAGACGGGACTACGATCACTGCGTCTGCTGGGGCTGTCCTACGCAATCCTGTAGACATTCTGGAGGCAATCTTCCGTAGTCCCGACATGCTCAATCTGGAACAGGCAAAAATCAAGAATGGCTGGACTACGGCTGTTTCGAGTAGATCTACTTGGTATTTTGACTTTGCGCTGAACTCAGCCGTAGAGACGAGCTTCTTATCCGATTACTGTATGCAAGCGGGATTGCATCTATTTCCCGAAGAGGGTGGATGGTCCGTAGCGGCACTGGATAAAACGCGCGATGTTTCGCATTTCTGGTGGGGCGATTATCACATGCCCGTTAAACATGCCTTAAAAGACCCCTCATCGTGGCGATACGAGTTCAAGATTGACCCCGCTCCCATCTCCGATGTAATCAATGAGGTGGCGTTTCGCTATAAGAAGTCTCCCGCCACTGAAGAATATAAAGCTATTAAGATTGCCTCTGGTCAATATCGGTTTAGTGACACTTGCACTATCGTCTCCGCAGGGGCTACTGGCACTTTAACCGATTCTTCGGGCGTTTTTATCACGAAAAACGTAATTGAAGGAGAGTTTGTTTACGTCAGTGGGCAAAAGATCTACAGAGTAGACACTATAACAGACTTAAATACGTTACAGATATCTCCCGCGAGTGGATCAGGGAGCGTTATCGAAGAGACAGCCGCTACGAAATACTATCTGGGGCCGAATATAAATGCAGAGGCTTTGCTGAGTCAGTTGGCGTATAAAACTGTTCAGGCTCTTGGCACTCGACAGAGGGTCTTTACTGATGATGGAGGCTTTAAGAGTCGCTTAGTTAAGGACGATGGCACCGCTACCATAATCGTAAATCATTTGATGGAGTGGTTCAGCCAGCCACGCGACAGATTAGAGTTCAGTCTTTTTCACTCGGCTGTTAATGTGCAATTGGGTGACATTGCTTACATCGATCACCCTCGTATGCGGACCTCCAAGCGACCTGTCGCGCTAACGACAGTCAGTGGAGCACATACCAGTAGTGATACTACGATAGCGGTAGTAAACGCGGGTCATTTTCGAGACGATGATTTTATTACCGTAGTCAGTATCCTTAGTGGATCGACTGTAGTTGATGAGATCCCAGAAGCGATGAAGATTACGAGCATAAACACCTCCACAAATATCATCACAGTAACGCGAGGGGTGTTAAATACTTTAGGACAGCCATTGTCAGGTGGAGAGATCGTCAGACGATGTGAGTTGAAATGGATGGTGACGGGGGTGAAGCCCCTTACGCCATCTTCTCCTTATATTAAAGTGCGCGTAGAGCAGATGCCTCCTTCCTACCTACCAGTAGGCATTGTAGTTGCCGCTGGGTCACCTACGTTTGCAAGCTCAACGCCTGAACAGATTACGCAATCTGGTTATTCAACGCTATATAACGGTAGGGTCATTGATGAACAGGCTGATTCAAACGTCAGCTACGTTAGTTAGGAGCTACAATTGGCTACAAATACCTACACCTACGGGTCGCTTGGCGAACGCTGGACAGTCGGTGATCCAACAAGCAAAGATCGCTTAGACGTTGCGCGCACCAAAACGGATGCGAATCGATGGTCATTGCAAGCACTCGTCACCAACCCAGACCTTACCGCGCAAGTGGGATCGGAGCCGGTTGCGTTCACATTAGCAGATGGGACGAAAGCAACCACCCAGCCAGCAGGTAACAACTCGACAGAAGTTGCCACCACGGCTTATGCGGATGCGGCATCACCATCGTATCAAACGATGAGGATCGGCGATACTTTCAAGATTGAAGTTTCGACCTCACCGCAGGTAATATGGAGTCTCGGTTGGTTTAAATCGAGCGATGGTCGTTGGTGGCTGTTGGGGAATACCGCAAACGTAGACACCTTTACTCGCGCACAAGCAGAATTTTATATACCGACAGGAGATATAGCTGATGTTCCGCTTACTTAAAAAATTTACAAGCCGATTAGTAAGAGTATTTGGCACTCTACTGCCTTTAGTCTTGGCCGCTCCCGCGATGGCGCAGTGGGGCGCCGTGACGAGTCAACCCGACACCAACCGCTTCATTAATTCACAGCAAGATTTCGGTCTGATCATGCCGCACCAACAGGTCATCGTTGGGTTGCTCGACACCACTATTACCAGTGTCGGTACCGGTGGCGGCAATGCCTCTAAGGTCATCGTTGGGTCGCTCTTAGACTACGAAGATAACTGCGTCAATTACACTATCGTCAACGGCGTAGCGTCTTGCGCGGGTAGCTATGAAAAGTGGCGCGAGATGGAGAAGTCAACCAGTTGGTATCAATCCACTGCGGCAAACATGTTCCCAACTAATTATGCCATAACAATTTCAACGGGGCAAGATTCGGTGAATATTTGGAATAGGGACACCGCTGAGTTGTGGATGGCGTTTGGTAAGTCGGGTAATTTTTTAGGCACTGGAACGAACGCGGACATAGATTTTTTAGATGGAATTTTGCGAATAGCTCAGAGCGATAGAGCGTTACTGGTTGCTGATTTTTTTACGGGGGAATTATTTCAGATAACCAACGTGTCGAATTTGAGGTACGGAGCGATTGACATTCAGACGCGCAACGGAACATCGACAAAGAACAGAGCAAACAGTTCTCCAGTTCTTGCTAATACCAATGTCAACGGCGTTGCCGCAATCCGCGACCCCTTCGGCTTGAAGGATGCGTTGGGTAGGCCGGAGCATTGGTGGGTGGTCAGTATGGCATCTGCTACAGACCCAACGTGCATATACAACCCGCACACCAACGCGATATACGACCAAGCATCCCCAACGTCAACAGGGTTCGGTGTGGCTATGTCGGATAGGGGTAGGTTTATATCTCTGACCGATGCAGGTTCAGTTGATGTAGGATTTAACCATAATCCAATCTTCTCTATCGCCGCTGACGATTACGCCAACGTAACAAACATACAGGCGGCAGTGAATGGGCCGGGGCAATTTGCTTGGACGAACACAAGCGGAACACTCGTTGCTGATTACGCAGGTATTGGTACAAGTATCGTGGGACGCAACGACACGAAACTCTTGATGGGTTCAGATCAGGGCGCGTATCAGTTCCACTTCAGCGGCAGATATGATAAGTGGTCTACCAGTGGCGCAAAGCAACGCTTCTCAAGCACTGTCAATGCGCCTGTAGAGTTCGGCGATAACATAGTAGCTATGGCTTTTGAGGATAACACCACCGACTCCTCACCCTATGGTAACACGTTTACAGCCGCAAATAGTCCCGGCACAGCAACGGCGGTTTTTGGGAACGGATATAGTGGAACAGTGGGTTCCTATACGAGCCATGACAATGACGCCGATTTTAACTTGGCGAATCTTGCTCCAATGTCGGTGACTTTGTGGGTTAAGCGTGGGACAGAAGCTAATTTTCTTGATGAAACAATATGGTGGCTTAGTGCCAGTGATGGTTATCCCTACTCCTATATGAGCTTAGTTGGAAGTGGCTATCTGATGACTGCAGTATCTGACGGCAATAATGAATCGGCTACTGCTAATTTCGCAATCAATGACGGTTTGTGGCATCATCTTGCGATGGTGTGGGAGGGGTGCAGCGGCTGCGCTCTGCGTCTATATGTAGATGGAGTTGAAGTGGCCTCTGATGAGTCAATTACCACCCGCTCCGCGGCGTTTGACGATCTTGATATTGGGAATCATGCAGGAATATCCAACCGGTATTTTCGTGGAATAATTGACGATTTTACCCTATCCCATACGTTAATCACTCCAGAAGAAATCGCCAAACTCCACGCCGAAGGTCGCAAGAAGCTCGCTATGGGTACTCCGGTATTTACCAGAACGCCTGACGATGC
>TARA_R110002051_G_scaffold28805_2_pt1 | contig 10629 bp, 6 predicted proteins | sample TARA_R110002051 | Tara Oceans TARA_R110002051 (sample SAMEA4397023) | marine metagenome | biome: Polar Biome; feature: [MES] marine water layer (ENVO:01000295) within the mesopelagic zone...; material: water (ENVO:00002006), including particulate matter (ENVO:01000060) such as......
GGGCCTCGGTATCCAGAGCCGAACGCGCGAGACGCCTCTGTGCCCGCGCTTATCCGAGTGACAACTGTGCCTGGATCGCCAAGTGTATGGCTGACAAATCAGGATGAAGCATCGTCAGTTGATTTTAAACGTCGCGAGCGCTGTGGATTTCGGCGGCTCCTGCCCGGAACAAGCCGTTTCCAGGGGCTCAAAGCTCGCGAATTTCCATATGCGCGGCTTCCAATCCGAATTATGACTCAGGCTCTTAGCCCATCACCCTTTCGAGAGGTTCACTAGTGAAAAAGGCGGCTCTCGTCATCGGCGTGCAGGGGCAGGGATTTCCTTCGGCGCTTCCCATAAATGTGGGTGTCGCCGTTAGCTGTCCCCGCCATTCGACGTTCGGGGGCGGGTTTGACCGGGGCTTTGGAAATTCCTTCAACGTCGCGTCTGCCGTCTGAGATGAGCGTGCGGGACGATCATTTGTGGCCGAAAAAGCAGAGGCTCGCTCGCTCGGGCCATACGGGTAACAATCCGGTCTGGATCTACCTGTTCTTGATACCGGTTTTCTTTCAGCGCGTATTTATCGGCGGAGAGGGCAGCGCATCGTCCTATGACGAATTTACGGGCACCTCCACTGTAGTGCTTGGCTATGCAGTGCATCTGCTAGTGTGCCTGAGATACTTGTTGGAGCCGCGAAATTTTCAGCGAGATCCGCTTTTTCGCAACGTATTTCTTCTGTTCTGTCTTGCGTCGGCTGTCCACATACTTTTGTTGCTGGCCGAACCATTTGGCGCGAGTCAAGCGGTTCTTGGTATTTTCCGTTCTCTGTTCTGGCTTTTGGCCTGCGTTGCTATCGTTAAATACGCTACGCCTGAGGAATTTCTGGAAGCGGCAATCAATTTAATACATTTCACTTTCGCCGTTATCATAATATCGTTGATCGTGTACAGGGTTACTGGAACGCCTTATCAGATTATTATGTATGGTGACGTTCCGAGGGCTCAGGGCTTTCTATCGGAACCTTCGGGAACCGCGACCTTGTTTGCGGGGTATGTTGCCCACGCCCTCTTTGTTCGGAAATACTGGCGGTTAGTTCCAGCAATAATTGCCGTCGCGCTTAGCAACTCCGTCATTGCCTACCTCGGCTTTGGCGCTGCGCTAGCATTCGGCGGGATTAGTCTTTTGGTCTCGTCCCATTCCAACCGAGTGGTGCTTCGACGGGTCGTCCTTTATTCGGTCCCGCTTTCCTTTGCGGTTCTTGCGATCGCTAGCGGCCCGATTTCCACGTTCGCGACTGAAGTTCGGGCGAGTATGGCCATGACTTCCTTCGGCGACACCACATTGTATCGTGTGGTCATCGACCGTCTGCTGGAAGCGATGAGTGTGCTGCAAACAGGCATCGACCTGACACGGGCCGGCGCTAATGTTACTGAGGGTGGGATTTTCCGCTATACCTCAATGCTTCTACTTATAAATGACTTGGCCCAGTCATGGCGAGGGCTGACTGGATACGGACTTGGTGCCCACGCCCAGTTGATGGAGGCCCAGGGAATGTCGCTCCTTGATTTCGGGCTCCTCCCTCTGGCGTTCTCGTCGTTTGGCTTGCCATTGGGTTTTCTGCTGTTCGGCTTTGTAGCCAATCTTATGTCCCGGTCTGAGCACCCGGTCGCTATATTCGGCACGCCGTGCTTTTTTGTTGGTCTCTTCAACTCGGCTGGCGGTATCCACGGGTATTCTCTGGCTATCGTGTCGGCGCTGTTTCTTCTGAAATTGGCCCGTGACAGGCAAAAGCGCCAAGGCCGCCTGCCGATTTATTGACTCGTATTGATCGTTGAAACCGAACTTCGTTCGAAGTCTCGAATGCGGGAAATTCAGGGCTGACAGATCGTCGGGAACGGTGAGGGGACGGCTGAGTTCGGTCGGCATCTGCCCTCCGGAGAGGCTTCATTTGACCGCGCGGGCCGCTGGCCGTGCACCCCCGCTGGCCGTTGCTCGAAGACTGATGATCCGGCTGTTTCCGACACCGGGTGTTGCGATCAGTCACCGGGCAGTCCATCAGGTGAATTAAGCGACAATTCGAGGCGATTCATCGCTGCAACGGTGCCGGGCTCCATGTAGGATCGTGCGGACGTTGACGGTGACTGACTTCGGCGGTCTTCCGGGCTGCCGGAGGCCCTGGTTCAGGCCCGCGGAAAATTTGAGCTTTGCCATGGCGCGCCGGCGGCGCGTTCACCCGAACTGTGAGAACGATGAGAAACTACCAGATCTGCGTCAACTGTGTGATGGACACCTCGGACACGAACATCACGTTCGATGACCAGGGCGTTTGCGATCACTGCAACGGTTTTCGCACCCATGTCGCTCCCAGATGGCACCCTGACGATACGGGTCGGCAAATGTTCGCCCGCACGGTCGAGGAAATCCGCCGGCGCGGCAAGGGCAAGCCGTTCGACTGTATCATCGGTCTGAGCGGCGGCCTGGACAGTTCATTCCTGCTGCATCAGGTGGTGACCGAATTCCATTTGCGACCGCTGGTGTTTCACGTCGACGGCGGGTGGAATACCGACATCGCGGTGAACAATATTCAGGTCCTGGTCGAAAAGCTCGGCCTTGAGCTGTTTACCGAGGTGATCAACTGGGAGGAGATGAAGGACTTTCAGCTGGCCTTCTTCAAGTCCGGCGTCCCCCACATAGACGTGCCGCAGGACCATGCGTTTGTGGCCACGCTGTACAAATTCGCCAACAAGCACGGCATCAAATACATTCTGAATGGCGGCAATATTTCCACCGAGTGCGTGCGAAATCCGCTGGAGTTTCTGTACTACGGCACGGACATGCGCCAGTTGCGGGATATCCGGAAGAAATTCTGTACGAATGAACTGAAAACCTATCCTTTCAGCAGCGTGCTGTTTCACAAGGTCTATCTGCGTTACCTGCGCGGGTTGAAGGTGGTGAAGCCGCTGGACTGGATGCCGTACACCAAGGCAATGGCGCGCGAGACGTTGAGCCGGGAATATGGCTGGAAGCCCTATCCGCAGAAGCATTTCGAGTCGCGGTTCACCAAATTCTATGAAGGGTACTGGCTGCCGGAGCGGTTCGGGTTCGATACCCGGCGGGTCCAGTTCTCGAGCCTGATCCTGACGGGTCAGATGACGCGCGAGGACGCGCTCGACCAGTTGGAGCGCCCGGCGTACGACCCGGAGACCATCAGTCACGAGTTCGACTACATTGCCAAGAAGCTGGGCATCAGCAGCGCGGAACTGCGCGGCTATTTTGATATGCCGCTCAAATCCTATCGTGACTATGACAACTCGCTCTGGATGTTCAATCTGGGCGCAAAGATTCTGCAGGCGATCGGTGTCGAAAAGGCGATCAAGCGATGATCGCGATCCTCCACTACGGCCTGGGCAATATAAAAGCCTTCGCCAACATCTATCACGAGGCGAACATTCCGTTCCGCGTCGTGGACTCGGTGGAGGATCTCAATGGGGCGAGCAAGATCATCCTGCCGGGCGTGGGGTCATTCGATCACGCGATCCGGCAGTTCCGCAATTCGGGGATGGCCGAGCGCGTGGAAGAGCTGGTTCTGGGTGACCTCGTCCCGGTCCTGGGCGTTTGCGTCGGCATGCAGATGCTGGCGCGCTCCAGCGAAGAGGGGCGCGAGGCGGGGCTCGGCTGGATTCCCGGCGTGGTGCGGAAAATCCGCTTTGACGACACCAACGCCCGGAACCTGCTGCCGCACATGGGCTGGAACACGGTCGAGGTGGACGAGCGGGAACCGTTGCTGGCAGGCCTGGATGCGGATGCGGGTTTCTACTTCCTGCATTCCTACCGCTTCGAATGTGACAGCGACGCCAATGCGATCGCCCACGCGAACTACGGCGGAAATTTCGCCTGTATTGTGCGCGAGAAGAACGTCTACGGCGTGCAATGCCATCCCGAGAAAAGTCACCATAACGGGGTTCGCCTCCTGAAGAATTTCGCGGAGCTCTGAGCCTTGTTGCGTGCTCGAATCATTCCCTGCCTGCTTGTCCGCGATCGCGGATTGGTGAAGACGCGCAAATTCGGCGAGGATCGCTATGTCGGTGATCCGCTCAATGCCGTGCGGATTTTCAATGAGAAGGGCGTCAATGAACTGCTCGTGCTCGACATCGACGCGACGACGCGGGGGCGTGAGCCTGACTATGGCCTGATTGAAAACATGGCTGCCGAATGCCGTATGCCGCTCGGCTATGGGGGCGGAGTCTCGACGGTCGAACAGGCCAAGCGGATCATGGCGCTGGGGGTCGAAAAGGTTTCGCTCAGCGCCGCCGCCGCGATGCGCCCCGCCCTGATCGCCGAAATCGCCGAACAGGTCGGGAGCCAGAGCGTTGTCGTCGTCCTCGACGTCAAAAAGAAGCTGCTCGGCGGGTACAGTACCTACACCCACAACGGCACGAAGGACACGAAGCGCGACCCGGTAGCCTTTGCCCGTGAACTGGAATCCCTTGGGGTCGGCGAGATCGTTATCAACTCGATTGATAACGACGGCATGATGAAGGGCTACGACCTCGGTATTGCCGAGGAGATTCGACGCGCCGTTTCGGTGCCCATCACGGTGATGGGAGGGGCCGGCTCGGTCGAGGATATGAAACAGGCGGTTGACCGTCTCGGGGTGGTGGGCGTCGGTGCCGGCAGCCTGTTCGTCTTCAAGGGCCAGTTTCGCGCGGTCCTGATCAGCTATCCGACTCACGCCGAACGCGACGAACTCCAGGCTATTCTGAAGTAGAAACAGCTGGAAACGCCCCGGACCCCGGCGTCCGCGAGCCTCCGGCCTTGGCCGGGGCGACGATTTTGGACTATGTGCCCAATCAAGCGGCCTCCCCACCGCGCCCGGATACAAGAGATATTATGCGTCAGATCGTGCAACACATGGGCCAGGGCCTGACGGAGATCGTGGAAGCGCCCGCTCCATCGCTCCAGAGCGGTGCCCTCCTTATCGCGTCCACGGTCACGCTGATCTCCGCCGGGACGGAGCGCATGCTGGTTGATTTCGGCAAGGCGAATGTCATCGACAAGGCCCGTCAGCAGCCCGAAAAGGTCAAGATGGTCCTGGCCAAGGTGCGGACCGACGGTCTGGCCGCCACAGTCGGTGCTGTGCGGTCAAAATTGGCTCAACCCCTGCCGCTTGGTTATTGCAACGTCGGACGTGTGATCGCTGTCGGGGCCGGTGTCGACGGTTTCAGGTCCGGCGAGCGGGTCGTTTCGAACGGCCCCCATGCCGATGTCGCGCGCGTGCCCAAAAACCTGTGCGCGCGGATTCCCGATGCCGTGGACGATGAGTCCGCGGCATTCGTGGTTGTGGCCAGTATTGGCCTGCAGGGAATTCGGCTGGCCCAGCCAACCCTGGGCGAGGCTTTTGTCGTGACAGGGGCGGGCCTGATCGGCCTGTTGACGGTACAGCTGCTGCGCGCCCAGGGCTGTCGGGTTATGGCGATCGACTTCGACGAGGCGAAACTGGCTCTGGCGCGGGGTTTCGGTGCGGAAACATGCAATCCGGCCAATGGCGAGGACCCGGTCGCGGCCGGCATGGCCTTCAGCCGCGGGCAAGGCGTCGACGGCGTCATCATCACGGCGTCAACAAAGTCCAGCGACCCCGTCACCCAGGCAGCCCGGATGTGCCGCAAGCGGGGCCGGATCGTCCTCGTCGGTGTAACCGGCCTCGAGCTGAACCGGGCCGACTTCTACGAGAAGGAACTGAGTTTTCAGGTGTCCTGCTCCTACGGACCGGGCCGATACGACCCCCGGTACGAGGAAAAGGGCGAGGACTATCCGATCGGCTTCGTGCGTTGGACCGAACAGCGCAATTTTGAGGCGGTTCTTGACCTTCTGGCTTCGGGCCAACTGAATGTGAAGCCCCTGATCAGCCACCGTTTCCCGTTCGAACAGGCCGGGCAGGCCTATGCCAGGCTGGGCGATGACCGGGCCGGCCTGGGTATACTGCTGACCTACGCGTCGCCGGTCGAAGAGCGACTTGTCGACAAGGTTTCGCTCGTAGCCGAGGCCCGGTTCGACCCGCACCGGCCAACTATCGGATTCGTCGGGGCGGGCAACTACGCTTCGCGAGTGCTGATTCCGGCATTCAAGGCAGCGGGTGCGCAACTCCACACTGTCGTGACTTCCGCGGGTCTGAACGGCGTCATCAACGGCCGCTCCATGGGGTTCGCTGAGGCCTCCAGTGACGTGTCGGCCCTGCTTGCAGACTCCCGGATCAATACGGTGGTCGTGGCGACCCGACACGATACCCACGCCCGCTTCGTGACGCAGGCGCTTGAGGCCGGGAAGAATGTGTTCGTCGAAAAGCCGCTGGCTATCGATCTCGAAAGTCTTGCCGAGGTCGAGGCGGCCTACGTTGAGAGCCATGGCAAGGGCGCGGGCCCCCAGCTGATGGTCGGATTCAATCGCCGCTTCGCCCCCCAGGTTCGCAAGATCAAGGACCTGCTGGGAGGCGTACGCGAGCCCAAGGCCTTCATCATGACGGTGAACGCGGGAGCAATACCCAAGGAACACTGGACCCAGGACGCAGGCGTCGGGGGAGGGCGCATTATTGGTGAGGCCTGCCACTTCATCGATCTCATGCGGTTCCTGGCCGATAGCCCGATCATTTCTGTCCAGGCGCGCCGTATGGGTGATGCGCCGGGCATCGACATCGTCGAGGACAAGGCTGCAATCACGCTGGGCTTCGCCGATGGATCGTTCGGCACCATCTTCTATCTGGCCAATGGGTCGGCGAACTTCCCCAAGGAACGGATCGAGGTCTTTGCGGCGGGCCGGACATTGCAACTCGACAATTTCCGGAAACTGACCGGCTTCAACTGGCCCGGTTTCCGGACGATGAATCTGATGACCCAGGACAAGGGGCAAAAGGCAGGAGCCGCCGCCTTCCTGAAGGCGCTTGAAACCGGTACGCCGAGTATTCCGGCGGAAGAGATCTTTGAGGTCGCCCGCATCACCATCAATGCGGCGCATCAACTGCGCGAGCAATGAGCCGCCTGGTATCAAAGGCGCGAACCGCACTGAAGCTCGGCCTGCTGAATCTGGTGCGGGTGGTCAGTTACCGCCTCGGCGTCCGCAGTGGTATGCACCCTGTGCGCCGTATCCGGGCCCCCGTGCCAACAGGGCCTTTTTTCCAGCCAGGCATGCGGGGGGGGCATTCCGCCCCGGCATCTGCTGAACCGGTCCTGCTGTTCAGTCGCTGGCCTGTCGCAGATGCAGGGGACCCGCCGGACTGGCTGGCTGATCCTCTCACTGGAACGCGGGTCGCCCGGGCGGAGGAACCGTGGTGGCTTATTCCGGACTTCGACCCCGCTGTGGGTGACATCAAGCGAATCTGGGAGCTGTCCCGCCTGGACTGGGCTCCTGGTCTCGCGCGTTCTGCCCGATCAGGAGGCGTTGAAGCCGGCGAGCGCCTGGAACGTTGGGTCGCGGACTGGGCCAGGCGTAATCCGCCCTATTGCGGGCCCAACTGGAAATGCGGTCAGGAAGCGTCCATCCGGGTCATGAACCTGGCCATGGCGGCGCTGATCATGGGGCAGGACAGTCAACCCACCCGGGGAATGCTGGACCTCGTCGAGGTCCATCTGAAACGGATTGCGCCCACGATCCAGTATGCTGTGGCCCAGGACAATAATCACGGGACATCCGAGGCTGCCGCGCTGTTTATCGGTGGCAGCTGGCTGGCCGGGCATGGCCGCAGGGGCGGGCGCGCATGGGAGCGGGCGGGACGCCGCTGGCTGGAAGAGCGCGTGGCGCGGCTGGTCGGTCCGGACGGAGGTTTCAGCCAGTATTCGCTGAACTATCACCGGTTGATGCTCGATACCCTCTGCATGAGTGAAGTCTGGAGACGTCGGCTGGGTCGCGACTCCTTTTCCGCCGAATGGCGCGAACGCGCCCGGGCTGCCACTGAGTGGCTGCGGCACATGATCAATCCGTGGAACGGAGACGGGCCCAATGTCGGGGCCAATGACGGTGCGCGGCTGCTGCAGATTACCGACGCCTCCTATCGCGATCATCGCCCGACTGTGCAGCTGGCGGCGGCCCTGTTCCTCGACCAGAGTGCCTATGTCGATGGTCCCTGGAACGAGGGCCTCTCCCTCCTTGGTGTCGAGGTTCCAGCCACCCGATCGCCTCCCGTCGGCAGCCGGGTCGCCGACGACGCGGGATTTGCTGTTCTGACGCGGGGCGATGCGAAGGCCATGCTCCGCTATCCCCGTTTTCGTTTTCGACCCAGCCAGGCTGACGCCCTTCATCTTGATCTGTGGGTGGGGGATGAGAACCTGCTGCGCGACGGCGGTTCCTGTTCCTACGCCGACGGCCGGGCGCTGGAATATTTTGCGGGCGTGGGCAGCCATAACACCATTCAGTTCGATGGCCGGGACCAGATGCCGCGGCTGAGCCGGTTCCTCTTCGGCGACTGGCTGCGCACCTCCATTCTGGAGCCCTTGTCCGAGACGGACAGCGTCGTCACCTTCGGTGCCGCCTATCGGGACGGAGCCGGAAGCGCCCATATGCGCCGGGTTCGTCTCGAAGCGGACCGGATGTCAGTCTCGGACGACGTCTCGGGCTTCGGTCGCTCTGCGGTGCTTCGCTGGCGGCTCGCGCCCGGCGACTGGAGGCTGCAGGACGGCTGTCGCCTTGTGTGCGGTGAACGCACGATCAGCCTGTCCGCGACGGTGCCGATCGTGCGTTGTGAGCTGGTGGAGGGGCAGGAGTCCCGCCACTATCTCGAGCAAACGTCACTGCCGGTTCTGGAGGTGGAGGTGGCTGCACCGTGTGTGCTTACGACCCAGGTTCGCTGGCGCACCTGACGCGGTCGAACTCGCGCCGTTGGACTTGCCGGGGTGTGTGCCTGCGCGGGTCGCTACACGTTGGACGCAGCCGGTCGGCACACCGGCCTGCCTGCTCTGACCGTGGGCCTGTCGCCAGACAGCTGCTCAGCCTCACCCCCGCCCCTTCACCAGCTCCTCCACCACCCCCGGATCCGCCAGGGTCGACGTGTCGCCCAGGCTGTCCACCTCCCCCTCGGCGATCTTCCTCAAGATCCGTCGCATGATCTTGCCCGAGCGGGTCTTGGGCAGGCCCGGGGCCCAGTGGATGGCGTCGGGCGCGGCGATGGGGCCGATCTCCTTGCGCACATGCAGCACCAGGGCCCGCTTGAGGTCGTCGTGCGGCTCGATCCCGGCGTTGAGGGTCACATAGGCATAGATGCCCTGGCCCTTGATGTCGTGAGGAAAGCCGACCACGGCGGCCTCGGCCACATGCGGGTGCAGCACCAGGGCGCTTTCGACCTCGGCCGTGCCCATCCGGTGGCCCGAGACATTGATCACATCGTCGACCCGGCCGGTGATCCAGTAATAGCCGTCCTCGTCGCGGCGGCAGCCGTCGCCGGTGAAATATTTGCCCGGATAGGCGCTGAAATAGGTGTCGAAGAAGCGTTGATGGTCACCCCAGACGGTGCGCATCTGGCCGGGCCAGCTGTCGGTGAGGCACAGATTGCCGCTGGCGGCCCCGTCCAGTACCCGGCCCTCGGCATCGACCAGTTCCAGCTCGACCCCGGGCAGGGGCAGGGTGGCGGAGCCGGGCTTCAGGGGCGTGGCCCCGGGCAGGGGGGCGATCAGGGCCCCGCCGGTCTCGGTCTGCCACCAGGTGTCGATGATCGGCAATTTTCCGTCGCCGACGACCTCATGATACCAGCGCCAGGCCTCGGGATTGATCGGCTCGCCGACCGTGCCCAGCAGGCGCAGGCTCTTGCGTGAGGACGCCTTCACCGGGGCGTCGCCGTCGCGCATCAGGGCGCGCAGGGCGGTGGGGGCGGTGTAGAAGATCTCGACCCGGTGCTTGTCCACCACCTGCCAGAAGCGGCCGTTGTCCGGATAGTTGGGCACGCCCTCGAACATCAGGGTGGTGGCGGCATTGGCCAGGGCCCCATAGACCACATAGGTGTGGCCGGTGACCCAGCCGACGTCGGCCGTGCACCAGAAGACCTCACCGGGACGGTAGTCGAACACCAGCTCATGGGTCCAGGCGGCCCAGAACAGATAGCCGCCGGTGGTGTGCAGCACCCCCTTGGGTTTGCCGGTCGAGCCCGAGGTATAGAGGATGAACAGCGGGTCCTCGGCCTTCATCGGCTCGCACGGGCAGTCGTCGCCGACGGTCTGGCGGATATCGTCGTAGCGCACGTCGCGGCCCGCCACGATCGGTACCTCGGCCCGGGTGTGGGTCAGGACCAGCACGGTCTCGACCGCGACCCTTTCCAGCGCCGCGTCGACATTGGCCTTCAGCGGGATCCGCTTGCCGGCGCGCAGCCCCTCGTCGGCGGTGATGACGACCCTGGAGCCGCAGTCCTCGATCCGTCCGGCCAGGCTGTCGGGCGAAAAGCCGCCGAACACCACCGAATGCACGGCCCCGATCCGGGCACAGGCCAGCATCGCAACAGCTGCCGCGGGGATCATCGGCAGATACAGGGTGACCCGGTCACCCTTCGCCACGCCCAGCGCCTTCAGCACATTGGCCATGTGGCAGACCTCGCGGTGCAGTTCGCGCCAGGTCAGGCCGCCCGACCAGGCGGGGTCATCGCCCTCCCACAGGATGGCGGTCTGGTCGCCCCGTTCG
>TARA_R110002051_G_scaffold301461_2_pt1 | contig 10629 bp, 11 predicted proteins | sample TARA_R110002051 | Tara Oceans TARA_R110002051 (sample SAMEA4397023) | marine metagenome | biome: Polar Biome; feature: [MES] marine water layer (ENVO:01000295) within the mesopelagic zone...; material: water (ENVO:00002006), including particulate matter (ENVO:01000060) such...
AAAAATTATTTTAACTATGATTAAATGGGTTGCAGCCATATTGGGATATTTTGTTTTTCGTTTTCCTGGTGCACTTTTAGGTTTTTTTGTTGGGAGTTTAATTGATAGCGCCAACAGTACCTCTGGGGGGATCAAATCTGTTATAAATGATGCAACGCGTCAGCAAGTTTCTCCGGCAGATTTTGAGCTTAATTTATTATCACTTTGTTCTATTGTTATTAAGGCAGACGGTAAAGTAAGCCAAAGCGAAATGGATTATGTACAACGCTATTTTGTCAGCACATATGGAAAAGAAAAGGCGAATGCTATTTTTAGAACATTTAATGAGGTCATAAAGAAAAGAGAAGTTTCTGCTGAACGAATTTGTAATTTTATGAATCAGCGTACAAGTATTGAGGTACGATTGCAGTTGATACATTTTTTATTTAGTATTGCTCAGGCAGATGGCACAGTAAGTAATGCTGAGGTTCTTAAAATTGAAGAGATTGCCGGATATTTAAGGATTAGAATTAATGATTTAGAAAGCGTTAAAGCGATGTTTATTAAATCGGCGGATAATGCGTATAAGATTTTGGAAATAGATAAATCAGCTACAAATGATGATGTTAAAAAAGCTTATCGAACGATGGCAAAAAAATACCATCCAGATAGAGTAAATACAGAAAATGAAGCCATTAAAAAAGGAGCTGAAGAAAAGTTCAAAGAGGTGCAAAAAGCCTATGAAATAATTCAAAAAGATCGGGGGATTAGCTGAGATACCATTTTTTATTTTTCTTCAACTTATTCCACCAAATTAGTGTTCCAGTAATAGGCAAACTTGTAGCAATTAAGCAAGCTAAAAAATAGAGTAGTTTAGAAATTCCACCAAAAATTTCACCTGTGTGTATAGGTTTAATTGCATTTGCTATTCTCTGATTTGTAGGAATATCTGAGTACAATTTTTTGCTTAAAACTGTCCCATGATTAGTTATTACAATTGCATCTGCGGCCACTGTAGACCAATTTTTATCATTATATTTTCTGATGCTAAAAAATGGATTTTGATCATTTGGTAATGAAATATTTATTTTTCCTTCATAATTTAACTCCTTATTCGCAATCGCAATTGCCTGATCATAATTTATAGTTGGGGATTGAAGATTATCTTCAGAGTTTATCTTTAGAGATTCACCACTTCTATTTCCAAAAACTTTGGTGCCCAAAACAGTACTTAATCCATTTCTATAGCTTTCAAAAGACCAGCAAAGCCCTGTAATGCCCATTATTAGAATAAAAATACACGCATAAAACCCCAAAGTATTATGTATATCGTGATTGATTCGTTTCCATTTAGCAGAAGTCTTTATTTTGAAGCCTTGTTTTAAATTATTCCATTTTATTTTTTTTGGAAACCAAAGTATAAGTCCAGTTATTGAAAGAATTAAAAATATAATAGTTGCAACCCCTACAATAGGTCTCCCGATTTTTGAATCTAAAAGTAGCCATCTGTGGAGTTTGAACATGCTAAACATAAAGTCATCAATTGCTGTCTTTTGTGGTTCCACTATTTCTTGTGTATAAGGGTTTACAAGAAATGTGGAACCTCTTCGATCTTTAAGTTTTTTCTTTACACTAAATTCAAAGGGTTCATTTTTATTAGAAGGAATAATCACTGCTGTTATTGTTCCGGAGGTTTGCTTAATAATTGTTTCACTGAGTTCTTTAAGAGATTTTCTATCTCCTTCAGGTTTTACAGAAATCTCATTAGAAAAGAAAGATTCTATTTCTTTTTCATAAGTTAATATAGTTCCACTCAGGCAAACTAAGAAAATAATAATACCACTAAAAAATCCTAGCCATAAATGGATGTCATTAAAAAATGTTCTTGCAGTATAAACTCTTTTCTTTACCATAATTATAATACTAGTGTTTAACTTAATAACGTTGAGTAATTAAGGGGCTAAATTTATAAAGTAATATTTTGTAATAAAAATTATTTAGATTCATTTTAAATTATTTTTATCGTATGCTTAATTTTATAGATGTATAATTTTAAATTTGTTATGTATAAGTGTTGAGTACAACCTAAAGAAATATTGTAAGTTTGGGAAGTTTTTAAAATAATAGCATGCAAGATTTTTGGTTTTATGTAAAACTCGGATTAAATCATGTCCTTGATTTTGGGGCTTATGATCATATTTTATTTTTATCAGCATTAGCAATTCCTTTTACTTTTAAAAGTTGGAAGAAGGTTTTAGTTCTTGCTACTATTTTCACATTTACACATTGTTTATCATTAGCACTATCAGCTTTTGATGTTTTAACGGTTGATGTAAGTCTTATTGAATTTTTGATCCCAATTACTATAGTAATCACAGCTGTATTTAATTTAATTTATGCCACATCAGAAATTCAAGATAAGAATTTAGTAATTCATGGAGTCGCTACAGCTTTTTTTGGTTTGGTTCATGGGTTTGGATTTTCGAACTATTTTAATATGCTTATGGCGGAAGAAGATGATAAAATAACACCCCTAATAGGGTTTGCAGGGGGGATAGAGTTATCACAAGTTTCAATCATTCTTTCGATACTTTTAATCGCATTTCTAACTCAAAATTTGGGTAAATTAAAGCAATCTTTATATATCGTTATTACCTCAATAATTGTCTTACTTATTACTATACCAATATTAATAAAGGCTTATCCTTTTTGATTTTCACTTAAAATTAACCATTTACGGTTGTAAGGGTAGACTAAAGCAGGTATCTTAGTATTATATTTAACAAGCACTATTAAAGTTTTCTATAGGTTTTTTTATGAAAGAAATAAAGCAAAAAAAATACGATAAAGCCTATTTGAGAATGGCAAGTGAGTGGGGAAAATTATCTTTCTGTAAAAGAAAACAAGTTGGCGCAATTATTGTTAAAGATAGAATGATTATTTCTGACGGATATAATGGTACGCCTACTGGTTTTGAAAATCATTGTGAAGATGAAGAAGGATATACGAAGTGGTATGTTTTGCATGCTGAAGCCAATGCAATATCAAAAGTAGCATCATCAACACAGTCTTGTAATGGAGCAACTTTATATATTACATTATCACCTTGTAAAGAATGCAGTAAATTAATACATCAATCTGGCATAAAACGTGTTGTATATCAAAATGCGTATAAAGATGATTCAGGTCTTCAATTTTTAAGTAGAGCAGGAGTAGAGCTTTTACATTTATCTGATATTAAAGAAAATATATAGTTAGTAAAATAATTAAATGAAGAAGAAACAACAGTATTTATGGCCAACAATACTAGCCACAACGCTAGCTATAGGTGTTTTTATTGGAGGCAAACTTCATTTTAATGATACCCCAGAAAAACTTTTCACAACAAATTCTAAAAAAGATAAACTGAATCGTCTTATCGATTATATTGATTATGAATATGTTGATGAGATCAATACAGATAGTATTGTAGATGTTGCAGTTAATAATATTTTAGACAAATTAGATCCACATTCTGTATATATTCCTAAGAAAGATATGGCAAAAGTCTCAGAAAATATGAAAGGAGATTTTGTTGGTATTGGGATTAGTTTTTTCATGGTAAAGGATTCTATATCTGTAGTAAGAACTATTGAAGATGGCCCTAGTTTTAATAAAGGTATCATGCCAGGAGATCGTATTTTAATGGCAGATAATGATACATTATTTGGTAAGAATATGCCTAATGCTGTAATTATCGATAAGCTTAAAGGAAAACGTGGTACACCAGTTAAGCTTAAAATTTATAGAAAGAAAGATAATAAGACTTTTACAGTTACCATAAATAGAGATAATATTCCATTAAAAAGTGTTGAAGCAGCCTATATGTTAACAAATGACATGGGTTATATTAAAGTAAATAGGTTTGCGGAATCTACTTTTAAAGAGTTTAAAACAGCATTAACCAGTTTGCAAAAGCAGGGTGCTAAAAAGTTAACATTAGATTTAAGAGATAACCCAGGAGGTTATATGGGTATTGCTGAGCAAATAGCGGATGAGTTTTTAAAAGAAGGGAAATTGATTTTATTTACAAAAAATAAAAAAAATCAAATAGATAGCACCTACGCTACTAAAAAGGGAACTTTTGAAGATAAACCAATTTATGTGCTAATTAATGAAAGGTCTGCTTCAGCGAGTGAAATTATTGCGGGGGCATTACAAGATAATGACATAGGCACTATAGTTGGAAGACGCTCTTTTGGTAAAGGTTTAGTGCAGCGAGAAATGGAATTAGGTGATGGTTCAGCAGTACGTTTAACAATTGCTCGTTATTATACACCAACAGGAAGGTCTATACAAAAAGATTATACTAAAGGGAATAAAGATTATTATCAGAAGTTTACAGACCGTTATTCAAGTGGGGAATTAGTCTCTGTAGATAGTATTAAAGTAGCAGATTCATTAAAATTTATAACTCCAAAAGGTAAAATTGTATATGGTGGAGGGGGAATTATACCCGATGCTTTTGTGCCAATCGGAAATTATGAAGAAGAGGCAATAGGTTCTCTAGAAAATGTAGGAGTGATGTCTCGGTTTGTTTTTGATCATTTAGAAGAAGATAGAGCACGCTATAATGATTATTCTGAAAAAGAATTTATTACTAATTTTCATGTTGATGATGTGTTATTTGAAAAGTTTATTACCTATATGCAGCAGTTTGGCAATCAAGGTATTTCAAGTTTAAGATATTATGATTTTGAGGAAAAAATAAAACTATATTTAAAAGCTTCAATCGCAGAGCAAATATTTAATCCAAACGCCTATGCGATAATAAAAGGTAAAGATGATCCGATGCTTAAGAGAGTTCTAGAATTAGATAAACCAGAGATAATTCAGCAAACAGAAGCACAAAAAATAGAAGCTAATAATTAATTGTCTTCTATTTTTTTCTGGATTTTTTTTGACATCATAAATATAACCAGAAGCACAATCGCACATAACGAAGCCACAATGCCAATCAAAGCAATTACACTATCGCCTTCTAATAGATTGTTAAAATTTAACAATGTTATATTATAAATAATTAGGGCTATTGCTATAATAATGAGCACAATACTTATTGCTTTATTCATGATTAAATTTTTATATTAATAATTTCTTTGCAAAAATCTATTAGAATAGTTGATTTATATTGGCTGTAAATAATTTTACGGCTATGGCTAACAAAATTACACCAAAAACTTTTCGGATAACATTAAGTCCTGCTTTACCAAGCAATTTTTCTATCTTTTTTGATGATTTTAAAACGAGATACACAAAAATGATATTTATTATTATAGCTATAATAATATTTTCTACATAATATTCTGCACGTAACGATAAAATTGAAGTCATAGTTCCTGCTCCTGCAATAAGAGGAAACGCTATTGGTACTATTGATGCACTTTCAGGAGCGTCATCTCTATAGAGTGTGATACCTAAAATCATTTCTATAGCTAAGAAAAAAATAATAAAGGCTCCGGCAACAGCAAAAGAGTTTACATCAATACCAATTAAATTTAGTATTTCATCACCAACAAATAAAAAGGCAACCATAATTATTGCTGCCACTATAGATGCTTTTTCTGATTGAATATGCCCCACTTTATTACGTAAGCCTATAATTATAGGAATACTTCCTAAAATATCAATTACAGCAAAAAGTACCATTGTTGCTGTTGCAATCTCTTTAAAATTAAAATGTAAATCCATATCAGAAAATTCTTTGCAAATTTACGGTTTAATTCAAGTATTGGATCTTTTAATTAGAAATAAAATAAGTAATAAATTAAGATAAAGTATATTTACAAATTCTTAAAATAGTATATGTTTCAGATAGGGAAAACCTTGATATCCGAGGAAATTATAGAAAAAGATTTTGTATGTAACCTTACCACATGTAAAGGCGCTTGCTGTATAGATGGTGATGCAGGCGCACCACTGGAAGATAAAGAGACAGAAATTCTGGTTGATATATATCAAAAGGTAAAACCTTTTTTGCGGGCCGAAGGGATTGCCGTTATTGAAAAAGAGGGGGCTTTTGTTAAGGGAGATGATGGAGAGTGGGAAACACCTTTGGTGAACGGTAGTGAGTGTGCTTATGTGGTTTTTTCTGATAATGGTACTGCAAAGTGTGGTTTAGAAGAGGCTTACAATGCTGGAGCTACCAAATGGAAAAAACCAGTTTCTTGTCATTTGTATCCAATTCGTATTCGTGAGTACTCAGAGTTTACGGCAGTAAATTATCATAAATGGCATATTTGCGACCCTGCATGCTCATTAGGATTGGAACTTCAAGTTCCTATTTATAAATTTGTTAAAGAAGCTTTGATTCGAAAATTTGGAAAAAAGTGGTATGCAGATTTAGAAAAAGCTGCTTCTGATATGATTAAATAGTTGGTATATGAATGATAATTTTGGTTCCACTAGAGTTGTTATTTTCATCATATAGATCTACAATTTCAAAATCAAATGAATTTTCATAATCTTTAGAAAAATTTGCTAAACGTTCTTTAGTAATATCAATTCCTATAGATTTTCTTTTTAATACCTTATTTTCTTTTATTATCTCTGCAGCTTTTCTTCCAATTCCATTATCAGAAATAGAAATTGAAGTAAAATAAGTATTCTCTTTTTTAACATTAATATGAATGCTTTTATTTCCTTCTTTTGAAGATAAACCATGCCAAATGGCATTTTCTAAAAAAGGTTGTAAAATTAAGGAAGGTATTTTAATAGCATGTGTATCAATTTCATCTTCAATACTTATGTCGAAATTTATTTCATTTGAAAATCTGATATTTTCGATATTCATGTAAAGCTCTATAGTCTCTAATTCTTCAGCTAATGATATTTCTTTTAAAGATGAAGCTTCTAATATTTTACGTACTAATTTTGAAAATTTATTAAGGTAATAAACAGCATTTTTCTTTTCATTATTTATAATATAAAGCTTTATTGAGTTTAAAGAATTAAATAAAAAGTGCGGGTTCATTTGACTGCGTAGCATACTTTGCTCAAGGGTCAATAATTTTTTTTCATTTTTTAATTGATATTGCCTATAAAGAATATATAAGATAAGTGCACATAAGGCTAAAAGCAAAGTGCTGACAAGAATGGTGTTTTCATTCTTTTTTAATTTAAGATTGATTAATTCATTTTCACGAGCTAGGGTTTCAATTTGAGTATTTTTTTTCTCGGTGTCATACCTGAAAAGGATATCATTTACATACCTAATATTGGTTTCATTTGAGACCTCTTCATCTAATATTTTTGATTTTTTGTAATACTCTAAAGATCTTTTATAATCATTTTTTTTAAAATATAGATCGGATAAAAACTTATAGCCTAATGCCTGAAAAGCTCTTAAATCATGCTTTGATGCTAAATTAATACCTTCTAAAATATTTTTTTCTGATTCATCAAATTGCCCTAATTCCATTAAATCCCATCCAAGATTAATGTAGACATATGACGTAATAAATTTATCACCAAGAGCTATTGCATTTTTTAAGGTTGGTTGAAGAATATGAAGTGCTTGTTCTAATTTTTTTTGTTTTATATAAACTTGCGAAATACTATTGTTGCAAATTATTCGGCCCATTTCATTATCTAATTCTTCATTAAAGGCTAAAGATTTTCTATAGTAATTAAGCGCTAAATCTAATTGCCCTAATTCTTCATAACATTCTCCAATATTTTGATTATTTATTGCTAACCCTAATTTATTGTTTAAACTTTGTTCTAATTCTAGGGATTTTTTAAATTTTTCAATTGCTATTGTATACTGCTTTAAAGTAAGATAAATATTACCAATCCCATTTAACGATACATTTATACTTCTTTTTAAACCTTCAGAGGGTTCTTTAACGGTTTCGGCTAATTCTATTGCTTCTTGGGCATAATCAAGAGCTGTTTTAATAGCATCTATTCGTCTATAAACAACACTTAGCATATTTAAACTAAAAACTTTTAATTCTAAATTATTTGCATTTGTGGCTATTTCTAATGCCTCTTTATGAAGTTTTATTGCAATATTGTATTGAGAAGTGTTTCTATATTTAGTTCCTATTTGATTTAAAGCATATGATTGACCAGCTAAATATTTTTTTTTAGCTGAGGTGTTAGCAAAGTACCTCATTAATATAGTGTCATATTTGGAGGATCTTAGCACAAAATCTATATCCATATAACCTTTAGGAGCATTATTAATAATACTGTCTATTTTTTTTTCAAAACTTAATGGAACTTCTTGAGAAAATGATGATAAAAATATAAATACAATGAAAAAGAAGATTCCTTTTCTTAGTGAAACTAAAATTAAAGTATAGCCTAGATTATTATATCTTTCTTTTTTTCTCTGCATAGTACCTGTTTATAATAAATCTAAAAAGTCTGACTTTTTTTGACGTGAAACAGGGATTTTGTGATTTGATTCTAGTATAATGTAGCCATCAGTTTTAATAAACTCTTTAATCTTATTGAGATTTATTATATAGGAATTGTGAATTCTGAAAAAAGTTTCTGGTGGAAGAATTTCATTTACTTCCTTTAGTTTTTTAGTAAGAACAATTTTATGACCGTCAGTAAGATAAATAGTGCTATAATTTCCATCAGATTCTGCATATAAAATTTCATCACTTTGTAGAAATACGAGCTTGCCATCGGTATTAATAGTGATTTTTTTTTGAATAGAATTAGAATGAAAATTCAAAAGAATTTTTTCTAATCTATCAGCTGTATACGTTTTTGAATTAAATTTTTTGATTTTTAGGATTGTATCATTTAAATCATCAGAATCAATAGGTTTAAGCAGGTAATCGATTGCTTCATTTTTTAAAGCTTTAATTGCATATTGATTATAAGCTGTTGTAATGACTACTGGAAAATCTTTATTTTTTAATTTTTGGATAAACTGAAATCCGTCCATGGTAGGCATTTCGATATCTAAAAAAAGACAATCAGGAGTATTTTCATTATCGTCAAGATATGCTAATGCCTCTAAAGGGTTCGTGAAAGAAGCTACAACCGTTATTTCATCACTAAAATTAGTAAGCTCCCAAGATAAACTTTGAAGGGCCTTTGTTTCATCATCTACAATTACAGCTTCTAGCATATATTCAGTATAAATATTATCAAAAATAAAAGTAAATAATATTATTTATTAATGTTATGTGTCAATGGTTTGATTTTAAGTGCAATTGGATTAAAATACATAAAAACAGGATATTAAAAGTTTTTTCCTACATCTTTTATATTATTAAGAATAGTATCTTGAATGATATAAATTTTTCTAAATACCATTTATACAGTTTTCTTCACCATTGGCACATAACCAAAAAAGAAGACGCTAATTTCCTATAATTTAGTTCTGCAAAATTGTTTAATTGAAATAATAAGGTTCCCTGAATAATTAAAGTTTGGCTTTGAATATTGATTTTAAAACGTTAACAGCTATTGAGTTAATACATAAGCAAACTAAAAAAACTAACTTAAAATTACAAAATGGGTCATGCGAAAATCAGTTATTTTATTTATTGTTTTGGTAATTGTTATAGCAATTGCTGTTCTAACAGAAAACAAGGTAGAACACGAAAACACTAAAGAGTTAATTGCTCTAAGTGGTAATCTAAAATAAATGAATGTGAAATTTAAATTATGACGATAAACTACTCAAAAACTCGTGTATTAAATTTACTTGGTTGCATTATTGCTATGGGATTATTCACTTCTTATGTCCCATTTGTAGAGCGTTCAAGTGATAATACTATTGATAATAATTTCTTTCTTCAAATTTCTGGGAATTACAATAAAGTGATAAAAGGAGAAATGTGTTTTGAATCTTCATATGAAACTACAAATCGTGGAGTTACATTCTCTACGTTAAGGTTAGAATTAGAAGACACAAAAAATAATAAGTTTTCATTACTCATTTCAAAAGAGAATAGTCTAGAACCTATTAGTCTAGGAACATACAGAATTACAAATGAAAGAACAGGTTCTATGAATTATTTTGATGGAGCTTTTGGATATTTAAATGTTTTAGCATCTGATGAGCTTCCTTTTTATACGGAAAATGGAAAAATTGTTATAACAAAAATAAATGGCAAAGTAATTGAAGGATTTATAAAATTAAGTTTAGAGAATTTCAATCAAAAAAAAATTAATATTTCTGGAAATTTTATAGCTAGTAATTTAAATTAATACTAAAATGAATAAAAGTATTTTGCAATAGAAAACTGTCAAGCCAAAAGAGCGGCTCGATAAAATGCATATTATTTAGTTAGGATATGTGTTGCTATTTTAAATAGCAAGCTGATTTTTATAATAACAATTAATTGAACAACTGTATTTCAGATGTTTGTTGGTTTTTAGGTTTCGGGGGGAACTTCCTAAACCCTAACAGGTTCATTAATTGGTAAAAAAATTTGTATTAAAAGAGAAGCTTGGTTTGGCAGTGTTGCAAAAAAAATAAAATATTTTCTAACTAAATTTTATTTTTTATAATAGACCAAAGAGTATGTTTTTATATACTTTTTGGTCTATTTTTTTAGTTGGAAATTTAATTAGAAATTTAAAAAAATATAATTTTTCTAAAAGACCAACAAACATCACTTCTAAGGTTAGATTTCA
>TARA_R110002051_G_scaffold2924_4_pt1 | contig 10623 bp, 5 predicted proteins | sample TARA_R110002051 | Tara Oceans TARA_R110002051 (sample SAMEA4397023) | marine metagenome | biome: Polar Biome; feature: [MES] marine water layer (ENVO:01000295) within the mesopelagic zone...; material: water (ENVO:00002006), including particulate matter (ENVO:01000060) such as......
CCTGGGGGTGGTGCTGTCGGCCCTGCTGGTCCTCTGCCCTCCCACGGCGGCGGCGGCGGCGCGGCAGGCCGGTACCCCTGTGGCGACGGCAGAGATCCGGCTGGATCGACCGGGCGCGACGATCGCTCCCGAAATCCATGGCCAGTTCATGGAGCAGCTGGGCACAGGGATTGACGGGGGCGTCTGGGTCGGGCCGGAGAACAGCCTGCGCGACGGCCTGCTGGCGGCGGTGAATTTCAACATCTTTCACCGCCACGCGAACCGTGTCCGGATGGCCAATGTGGCGCAGATGGTCAATGTGCTGCAGGCGGTCATCCTGACCGACGGGCCGCGCATGGTCCTGACCCCGACCTATCATGCCTTTGCCATGTATCAGCCGTTCCAGGGCGGAACGGTTCTGCCGCTTGCGATCCGGTCACCGGACTATGTCGAGGGCGCGGTGCGCCTGGCTATGGTCGACGGCACGGCGGCGCAGGGCCGCGATGGACGGGTGATGGCGACGGCACGGTGCGCTACAACAATGACTATAGCGATCTGGGCGTGACCATCGGTCTGCGTCTGACCTACTGATCGTCCCGCCATTGACACGGTGACACGGGCCGGGGGGTAACCCCCGGCCCGTTTTGCTTTCACGCCGGAGTCGGCCGCGGCAACAGGGCGGTCATACAGCTGCACCGTCCGGCTTGAGCGGGGGTCAAAACCCGAGGATTACGGAGCATTTTTGCGGCTGGCGGAGTGTCGCCGGTCCGCTTCACTCGTAAAAATAATTTCACCTGTCGTGATGAGAATGCTTGACATGGGCGGGGGGCTGCCGCCTCTTCGACCTGCAGCATGGGCAACAAATGCGCGGGGAACGGCAGAAAATGTGGGGTCTCGGACGCGAATCCAGGCTTGGGACCGTGGGCTGGACCAGCCCCGGATTTCGGTCATGAGACCGTCTCGCCGGGGTGTTCTGCAGGTCTCGGGGTTGGCGGTCGCGGCCTCGGCCCTGCCACTGACCGTTGCCCGGGCACGAGACGACGTGTCGTCCGGCCGTAGCCGTGAGCGTCTGGACTTCGGCTGGCGGTTTCAGCTCGGGCATGCGCAGGATCCGCAACGGGATTTCGGCTTCGGCAAGGACCAGCGCACCTATGCCAAGGTCGGGGCCGGGGTCGCCGCGGCAGCCGACGCCGGCTTTGATGACAGCGACTGGCAGGCGGTGCAATTGCCGCACGACTGGGCGATCGACCTGCCATTCACACCGAATCCCGACCCGCCGCCGGAAGGTGAGGACGACCCCAGGGCAGCCCATGGCTACAAGCCGCTGGGACGGGAGTATCCGGACACCAGCGTCGGCTGGTATCGCCGGGTGCTGGATCTCCCCGCGGACATGGCCGGCAAGCGGTTGTCGCTGGAGTTCGACGGCGCGTTTCGCGACACCGTCGTTCTGGTCAATGGTCATATCGTGCATGAGCACGCCGGCGGCTATACGCCGTTCGCGGTCGACATAACCGATGTTGCCCTGCCCGGGGCGGCGAACCTCCTGACCGTCCGGGTGGATGCCAGCCTGGGGGAGGGGTGGTTTTACGAAGGGGCCGGCCTGTACCGCCACGTCTGGCTGGTGGCGACCGATCCGGTCCATGTCCCGCAGTGGGGCGTCGTCGTACGCGCCCGACCACGCGGTGAGGGCGCGATCGCCGATGTCACCGTCGACCTCGCCAACGGGGCGGACGCCGCGACCGACTGTGATGTGCGGTTGCGCGTCGTTGACGCCGACGGGGCGACGGTCGCGGAGGCAGCTGTTCCGGCTTCGATCACCGGTCGCGGCGAGGCGACCGTGGGCACGACCCTTGCCTGGGATCGCGCGGCCCTGTGGTCGGTAGAGACGCCCCGGCTTTATCGTCTCGTCGCGGAGGTTCGGGTCGGCGGGCGACTGGTCGACCGGTTCGACCAGCCATTCGGGGTGCGGACCGCAGTGTTCGATCCCGCGCGCGGCTTCTACCTGAACGGCTCCCCGCTGAAGCTGCTGGGCGCGTGCTGCCATCAGGATCACGCCGGCGTGGGAGCTGCGGTGCCGGACCGGCTTCAGTACTGGCGGATCGAACAGCTGAAGGCGATGGGCTGCAACGCCTACCGCGCCTCGCACAATCCGCCGACGCCGGAGCTGCTGGATGCCTGTGACCAACTGGGCATGCTGGTGATCGACGAGACGCGGCGGATGGCCTCGGATGTGGCGTCGCTGGCCGAACTCGAGAGCCTGGTGCGGCGCGACCGCAATCGCCCGTCGGTCATCGCCTGGTCGATCGGCAATGAGGAGCAGGCCATCCAGGGCACGGCCACGGGCGCGCGCATTGCGCGCACGATGAAGCGTCGGGTCAACCGGCTCGATCCGACCCGGCCGGTGACGGCGGCGCTGGATCAGAATTTCGGCGAGGGCGTGTCGCGGGTCGTCGACATCCTGGGCTTCAACTATCGCACGCCGCAGATGGAGCCCTATCACGCGCGCTTTCCGGACCAGCCGATCCTGGGCAGCGAGACCGGCAGTACCGTCTCGACCCGGGGCGAGTATTTTCGCGACGACGCCCGCCATATCGTGCCCGCCTATGACACCGACCATCCGTGGTGGGCTTCGACGGCCGAGGCGTGGTGGACGATCGCGGCCGAGCGTCCCTACATCGCGGGCGGCTTCATCTGGACCGGGTTCGACTACCGCGGTGAGCCGACGCCTTTCAACCGCTGGCCCAGCGTCGCCTCGTCCTTCGGGGCGATGGATTCCTGCGGCTTTCCCAAGGACAATTACTGGTTCTATCGCGCCTGGTGGCGACCGGAACCCCTGGTCCACCTGTTCCCGCACTGGAACTGGGCGGGCCGGGAAGGGGAGGCGATCCCGGTCTGGGTTCACGCCAATGTCGACCGGGTCGAGCTGTTCCTGAATGGCCGGTCACAGGGCGCGAAGGACGTGGTCCCCAATCGCCATCTGGAATGGTCAGTGCCCTATGCGCCCGGGGTAATCGAGGCGCGGGGCTGGAAGGACGGCCGATTGGTCAGTCGTGCGCGGCGCGAGACCGCCGGGCCGCCTGCCCGCCTTGAACTCACGGCAGACCGGACGGTCCTGGCCGCCGACGGGTCTGACGTGGCCATGGTTACGGTGCGGTCGCTGGACGCCCGCGGCCGTTCCGCGCCGCTCGCCAATGATCTGATCCGGTTCGCGGTCGAGGGACCGGGACGGGTGATCGGTGTCGGGAACGGCAATCCGGTCAGTCATGAACCCGACCGCGCCTCGCAGCGCCGGCTGTTCAACGGTCTGGCCCAGGCCATCGTCCAGACGGACCGGCGCGCGGGCCGGATTCGCCTGACGGCGCGGGCAGACGGGCTCGGCGCGGCGACACTCGATCTCAATTCCGGCGGCCGAGCAGGCCGCCTGTTCAACTGACAAACGCGTCGCAAACTGGCGCGGGCATGGGGAGAAAACGACGATGAAGACGCAAGACAAGCATTGGATGGGAGTCTCGACCCTGGCGATGGTGACCGCCCTCGCGGCGCCCTCCCTGGCGTGGGCGCAGGACCCCGGTGCCACACAGGATCCCGACGCGACCGAGGTCGGAGAGGTTGTGGTCACCGGCATCCGGGCCTCGCTGCGGGATGCCATCCAGGTAAAGCGGCGGTCGGCCCTCGTCATTGAGGCCATCTCGTCCGAGGACATCGGCCAGCTGCCCAATGTGACGATCGCCGAGGAACTGGTGCGTCTGCCGGGGATCAACGGGACCCGTGACCGCGGCAACCAGAGTCAGGCGGCGATCCGGGGGCTCGGCCCGCGTCTGGTGCTGGGGCTGGTCAACGACCGGGAAGTCGCCTCGTCCGAGCCGGACCGCAATGTGCGCTGGGAGATCTATCCGTCAGAGGTCGTCTCGGGCGTGGAGGTCTACAAGTCGCAGTCCGCTGATCTGATCGCCGGCGGCGTGGCCGGGACCATCAATATCCGCACCGTCAGGCCGCTCGATTACGCCGGCCCCGGGGTCGCCGCCAGTCTCGGCGGCGTCTATTATGAGTCCGGCAAGGACCTGCCCGACTATGACCCGCTGGGCTACCGGGCCAGTGCCAGCTTCACCCACCGGCTGTCAGACACTTTCGGCGTGAATCTGGGCGTCAGTCGCCAGGAGCAGCGCAATGGCTTCGCCTCCTTCCAGGGCTGGGGCTTCAATGATGCGGACACCGGCGGCCAGCCTGGCGACGTCGACAGCGACGGCGACCTGGATGCCACCCCCTGGGGGGCCCAGACCGAGGTCAAGCGCCTGTCCGAGGACCGCACCGGGCTGAACGGTGCCTTCCAGTGGCGACCCAGCAGTACGTTCGAGCTGAATTTCGACGTCCTGTATTCGCAGATCGACATCGGCGAGGATCAGAACCAGGCCTGGTACGGTCGCAACGGGGCGATCGGAAACTGGGCGGGCGGGTCGTCCTGGGCCTACAACGACCCGGGCGCGTCCTACACCATCGTCGACAATACCGTGGTCGCGGCCACCCTGCCGTTCGTGTCGGTGACCAATGTCATCGCCCGCTACGAGGAGGACAAGACCCTGTTCGTGACCGGGCTCAACGGGCGCTGGACTCACGATGCCTGGACCGTAGAGGGCGATTTCTCCTATTCGAAGGCCGAGCGCGACAACACCTGGCAGGCGGTGTTCACGGAAGTCTATCCGAACTGGCTGTCATTCGACATGCGGGCCGGCGTCACACCGTTGATATACACCAGCTCCGATCCCGCCGATCCGACCATCCAGACCCTGCCGGGCTGGGTTCCGGGCCAGACGGACGGGGGGCATCTGGAAGACGAGCTGATGGCCGGCCGGTTCGACGCCCGGCACTGGTTCGGGGCCAGCGGCCTGACCGAGATCTCGTTCGGCGGCCGTCTGTCGGACCGCTCCAAGGGGTACCGGATGATCCAGTGGTTCCAGGCCCCGACCGCCGCAGCGTTGCCGGCGGGCCTGCTGAGCAGTTTCTCGGTGGATCCGTTCGTCGCCCCGCCGCTGTTGAACGGCGATTTCCAGGCCCTGGCCGACGCGGCGTATGGCGGCTTCGTCCAGCCGGCCTCGGCCGAGGTGCTCGGGTCGCGCTGGGACGTCGATGAACAGGTGGCCGAGGCCTATGTGAAGGCCGATTTTGCCGGCCACTGGGGCCATACGCCGGTGACCGGCAATGTCGGGGTGCGGGTGGTCGCGACGGAAACCACCAGCAAGGGCTTTGAGTCGGTTAACGGCGGGGCCCTGACGCCGGTCAGTATCGACAATGATTATGTCGAGGTCCTGCCCAGCCTGAACCTGACCTTCGAGGTCGGCGAGAACCGGCTGCTGCGCTTCGGCGCGGCCCGCACCATCGCCCGGCCACCGCTGGATGAACTGCGCGCCGGTCGCACCCTGTGGAACAGCGCGCCGCCCCCGACGGGCAGCGCGGGCAATCCGCTGCTGGACCCGTTCCGCGCCACCCAGTTCGACCTGTCCTATGAGTGGTATTTCGCGCCCGAGGCCCTGTTCGCGGCGGCCGTCTACTACAAGGATGTCGACAGCCACATCGGCTATTCGACCCAGCCGGTCGAGATCGGCGGTGTGACCTACAACATCACCGGGCCGTTCAACGGCGACGGGGGCGGGATCACCGGGGCGGAAGTGACCTTCCAGACCCCGTTCAGCTTCATCCCGGGCTTCGAGGACTTCGGCATCTACACCAATTTTGCCTATGTCGATTCCGATGTGAAGGAGTTCTATCCGGCCAACAATCCGCTGGAGGGCACCGGTCTGGCGGAGCGGACCGCCACGGTCGACCTGTGGTACAGCAAGGGCCGGTTCGAGAGCCGGCTGGGCTACAAATACCACAGCCCCTTCACCATCATCGCCGGCTGGGACGGGTCTGCCCTGCGGACGCTGGAGAGTGAGGCCATCCTCGACTTCAGCGCCTCCTACCAGGTCACCGAGCGGATCGGCCTGCGCTTCCAGGCCAGCAATCTGACCGACGAGCCGGTGCGGATCCACTACGACAACAGCCCCGATCGACTGGCCCGCTACGATCAGTACGGCCGTCGCTTCAGCTTCGACTTCACCCTGCGTTACTGACGACCCCGGCGGACAGCGTTCGCGCTGTCCGCCGGCCTTTTCCGGGCCTGATTCATGAACCGCTTCCTGACCCCGGCGCTCGCCGCCCTGATGCTTGCCGCCTCCGGTCCCGCCGGTGCCCAGACGCCGTTCTATTTCGGCGCTGACCTGTCCTATGTGAACGAGATGGAGGACTGCGGCGCGGTTTATCGTGTCGACGGACAGGCGAAGGACCCCTACCGGCTGTTCGCCGAGGCCGGCACCAATCTGGTGCGGGTCCGTCTCTGGAACGATGCGGAATGGACCGCCTATTCCGACCTGGACGACGTGCGTGAGACCATCCGTCGCGCCCGGGCGGAAGGGATGCAGGTGCTGCTGGACTTCCACTATTCTGACGACTGGGCCGACGGCGACAAGCAGATCGTGCCCAAGGCGTGGCGGCCGATCCGCGACGATGTCCCGGCCCTGTCACAGGCGCTCTATGACTATACGCTGGGCATTCTGAAGGCGCTGGACGCCGACGGGCTGATGCCCGACCAGGTGCAGGTCGGCAACGAGACCAACCCCGAGCTGATGGGCGAACTGGACTGGAAGGATACGCACGACGGCATCAACTGGCCGCGCAATGCCGCCCTGCTGAATGCCGGCATCCGGGCGGTGCGTGATGCGGGTCGCGACAGCACCATCCAGCCCCGGGTCATGCTGCACATCGCCCAGCCCGAAAATGTCGAGCCGTGGTTCGCGGACGCGACCGCCCATGGGGTCACCGACTATGACCTGATCGGCATCAGCTACTATCGCAAATGGTCGACCCAGGGGCTTGCCGGGCTGGGGGGGACCATCAACCGGCTGCGGCATCGCTATGCCGCCGATGTGGTGGTGGTCGAAACCTCCTATCCCTTCACCAATGACAGCGCCGACGCGTCGCCCAATCTGCTGGGGCCGGACACCCTGCTGCCCGACTATCCGGCCACCCAGGAGGGGCAGCTGCGTTACATGGTCGACCTCACCCAGGTGGTGAAGGACAATGGCGGGGCGGGGGTCGTCTACTGGGAGCCGGCCTGGGTCTCGACCCCGTGTTCGACCCGCTGGGGCGTGGGCTCGAACTGGGAGAATGCGACCTTCTTTGACTGGCGCGATAACAACAACCTGACGCTGGCGGCCGGCTATACGCGCCATGCCTATGTCGAGCCGGTCCCGGTGGTGTTCACCATTCGCCGTCCCGCAGGCCAGACCGGGCCGCTGTGGTTGTGGGGTGACTTCCTCGGTTCGCGCGAGTTCGCCATCCGGCTGGCACCGTCAGACGAGGACCCGGATCTGATGACCTATGTGACGACGCTCAAGCCGGGCCGGACGCTGCGCTACCAGATCTATGATCGCATGCCCCCCGGGCAGGGCCTGCTCGCCGGGCCGGAGGGTTTCGCCACGGCCGAGGCAACCGGTGACGGCATCGAGGTCGCGGTCACCCTGCCAGGTCGCTGACGGGCGCGGACCATTCCATTCGATGCCGGTGCCGATGGACGCGTCCGTCCGGTGTGATTTCGCTCTAGGGTCGACCCAGTTCGCGGGCGAGGGCGGCCAGGGCAGCGCGCTTGGCCGGCGGCAACCGACCGGCGATCCCGGCGATCTGGAGCACGATGGGCGCGGCGGGCTCCGCGCCGGGGTCCGTGTCGAATACATCCCCGATGAGGGTCCGGACGGGCACATTCAGCGACCGCGCCAGCTGGACCAGGCGGCCAAACGGGACCGGCATCTCGCCGGTTTCGTAGCGCTGGATAATCTGATGACTTATGCCGATGGCCAGGCCCAGATCCGTCAGGGTCAAACCCCCGGCGGCGCGGTAGAGCGCGATACGCTGTCCCAGCAGGCGGTTGCTGCGGCTTTCGGCCGTCCCGTCGATTTTGCGCGTCGTCGTCATCTGAATCTGACCCCGCCCGGCGACTAGCGAGGCTGCAACGCAGATTTGTGTCGTTTGCCTGAATTTTTGCCGGCAATTCGCCCCTTCAGCGCGGAAGCCCGAGCGGTCCGAACTGCCAGGTCAGCCAGATGCCGATTGCGAGGAAGACGCCGAACGGCACGCGGTCCTCGCCCGATACCGGCCGTTTCAACAGCATCTGTGCCACCACCCCGCTGAGCCCCGCCGTCGCGGCCCAGACCAGGACACTGGGCAGGCCCATCCAGCCGACCCAGGTCCCGCCCGCCGCCAGCAGATAGGGGTCGCCACCACCCAGACCCTCGCGACCTCGCAGCAGTCGATAGCTCCGGCCGAGCAGCCACAGCGCGGCGAATCCGGCACAGGCTCCGACGGCGGCGTCGAGCAGGCTTGTGCGGTCCAGCAGGGGGGCGGCCACCAGACCCATGGCTCCAAGCGGAACGGTCAATCGGTCCGGGAGCCAGAAATGTTCGGCGTCGACCACGGCGATCAGCAACAACAGCCAGCCCAGCAGGGCCGTCAGGGTTGCGTCGGCAAGTGACGGCTGGGCCAGTGCCGCCCAGACCCCGATCAGGGCGCAGGCCGCCTCCATCAGGGGATAGCGGGCGGGGATCGCGGCGCCGCAATTGGAACAGCGCCCCCGCGCGATGACGTAGCTGACCAGGGGGATCAGATGCCAGGGCTGCAGGGGGCACCCGCAGCCACCGCAGCGGGACCGCCCGCGAACGACGCCTTCCCCGGCCGGGAAGCGCAGGCTGACCAGTCCCAGGAAGCTGCCGACGACGAGGCCGACCCCGGCAAACAGGGCGGCGAGGATGGATGGCGTGACGTCAGTCATCATCTGTCCCTGTTGAGGAGCCGAGCCCTAGCGGGACAGGACGACCCCTGCAAACCGCCCGGGTCGAAGCGCTAGCAGCCGATTGTGACGAACGCGCCGTGCGGGGATGGTCTTTCATCAAACAGCCAAGACAACTTCACAGAGGTGCGCCCTAACCGTCACCGTTCAGCGTTGATCGCCTTCTACCCAAAGCGCCGGGCAGGGGGTGATGCGTCGCCGCGATCAAGGCCATGCGCCTGGTCTCCTGCCGATTGTTCCTATGGACCAGCACACGGTGGAAAACGATGACCGGCTTCAAACTGAAAACCCTGCTCGCGGTTTCCGCCTGCGCCCTGACCGTTGCGGCCTGCGGGTCCGCCGAGGTCGCCTCGCCCGGCGAGGGTGATTTCGGCACCGGAACCGGCGGCGGCACCGGCGGCGGCACCGGTGGCGGCACCGGCACGGCGGCGGTCGATTGCCCCACGGGCTTCGCCAACGTCGGCACCATCGCCTCGAACACCCTGCGGGTCTGCCAACTGCCGCAACAGATTCTCGGCAATCTGACGGTACCGCTGCGGGCCGGCACCATCTATTCGATCAGCGGCCGTACCGAAGTCGGCACCGACCGGGGTATCGATCCGGCTGCGCCGCTGGCCGGCAGCGCCCAGGGCATCCTGACCGTCGAGCCGGGCGTCACCATCTTCGCCTCGAGCGGCGGCGACTATCTGCTGGTCAACCGCGGGTCGCAGCTGTTCGCTGAAGGCACCTCGACCACGCCGATCATCTTCACCAGCCGCCAGAACGTCGAAGGCACCACCACCCTGGACTCCCAGGGTCAGTGGGGCGGCATCGTCATGGCGGGCCGCGCGCCCCAGGCCAACTGCCAGCTGACCGCCCCGGTGACCTGCACCGGCCAGGTCGAGGGCACGAGCGCCTTTTACGGCGGCAACACCCCGACCGACAGCTCGGGTCGCCTGAAGTACGTCCAGATCAAATACTCGGGCTTCGAAATCTCGACGGGTAACGAGCTCCAGGCCCTGACCCTGGCCGGTGTCGGCTCGGGCACCACGATCGAATACGTCCAGTCCTACAACAGCTCGGACGACGGCATCGAAATCTTCGGCGGCTTCGTCAACCTGAAGCACATCGTCATCAACGGTGCCGATGACGACGGCCTGGACACCGACACCGGCTGGCGCGGGGGTGCCCAGTTCGGCATCGTCACCCAGCGGGCTCCGAACGCCACCAGCCGCAGCGCCGGCTTCGAGTTCTCGTCGGCTCCGGCCGCCACGCCGCTGGCCTCGCGCTACATCTCGCAGCCCAAGATCGCCAACTGGACCCTGGTCGGCCGCAACTCGCCGACGGACGCCCATACGGTCGCCCACTTCGACACCGGGACCAAGCCGACCGTGATCAACTCGGTCTTCACCAATGTGGCCGGTTCGGCCTCGGGCTGCCTGGCCATCAACGACGCCGACACCCTGACCAGCTTCCCGACGTTCAACTCGGTCTTCATGTCCTGCGGCATCTCCTACCGTCCGTCGAACGTCGCGGCCTCCACCACGGTCTTCACGGCGGGCACGAACAATACGGCGGCAGGCACCTCGACCCTGACGGCTCCGGCCACGGGCGTGACTCTCACCAATACGGTGCTGACCTTCATCAACGGTGCCAACGAGACGGCGGTTACCCCGGTCAATGCGCCGGCCGTCCACGGCGACTTCGTTCTGACCACCTACATCGGTGCCGTCCAGAACGCCGCCGACACCTGGTACCAGGGCTGGACCTGCGGTCTGACCGCCGGAAAG
>TARA_R110002051_G_scaffold178594_1_pt1 | contig 10620 bp, 13 predicted proteins | sample TARA_R110002051 | Tara Oceans TARA_R110002051 (sample SAMEA4397023) | marine metagenome | biome: Polar Biome; feature: [MES] marine water layer (ENVO:01000295) within the mesopelagic zone...; material: water (ENVO:00002006), including particulate matter (ENVO:01000060) such...
ATTTTTCCCAAGAATTTGATAGGAGGGGAGGTCTACGTTAAATTACCCAACGCTATGGAAGCTTCCATAGGTGGCAAATATTATGATTTTGAGAATTCTACCGCCACGGTATTCACCGGTTCATTTGGCATATACCACGGGAACTATTATTACTCCTTTCGTCCCTATGTAACACCTGTACCCAGTGCATCTCCTAGTTTTTCCGGGGCATTGGATGTAAGGAAATATGGCAAATCCACCAAAAGTTACTTTGGAGGGGTGATCAGTTATGGGTTTCTTCCCGAATTAACCCAATTGAACGTTAATAACCAATTGATTTCAGAGACGGTACTATATCTGGAATCACAACGATTAAATTTGGTTTATCAATTCCCGTCAAAGAGCTTACAGAACCTTTGGAAGCTTCAGGCAGGAGCGTTAAGACAGGAACTAGTCTTTGATTCTGAGCGCTTTGTATGGTCGGTTTCTGCAGGAGTCAACTACAGATTTATGTTCTAGCCTTTGAGCCTTGCCCATAAGAGAGCTCATTTATACAACAAAAAAAAGCATCTTCACCACAAAAAGTTTTTTCACTTGAGGTAATTAAATAAGTTTACTGCATAGATTTAAAGTCCCAAGTTTAAATTAATTAAAACCCGAATTTAATTATGTTATACGACACCTACGGAGAGGAATACTTAATCTTCCTTAAAGATTTAAATGAAATTTTAAGTTTAAATGAACTGGTGGAGTTAGACTATTTATAGCCTACTGACATCAATACTAAAAACCCCAAATTATGGCAAACCAAAATCAAGACAACGCAGCTTATTTAAGCTTTATGCAGGATTTAAACGAAATCTTGGTCAACTTCAATATCAATAAGTTGAATTATTCATAGAAAGCTTAATACCAACTAAAAAAAGGAGCATCCATTAAGATGCTCCTTTTTTTATTCAAAATCATATATAATAACAATTATCCCAAATATGTCTTTAGAATCTTGCTTCTAGAATTGTGCCTAAGCTTCCTTATGGCCTTTTCCCTAATTTGTCTTACTCTTTCCCTTGTAAGGTCAAAAGTCTGTCCTATCTCGGCCAAGGTCATGGAGTGTTGGTCTCCAATTCCATAATATAGTTTTACCACATCGGCCTCCCTTTGCGAGAGTGTTTCCAAAGCCCTATTGATTTCCGTGTTCAAGGATTGCAATAATAACTTTTTATCTGGATTGGGAGATTCTCCAGATCTAAGTACATCGTATAAGTTAGAATTTTCTCCCTCTATCAAAGGAGCATCCATACTTACATGCCTACCCGAATTTTTCATGGATTGTTTTACCTCGCTTACAGAAAGATCCAATTCCTTGGCTATTTCCTCCGCAGAAGGCGGTCTCTCATGGGATTGTTCCAGATAAGAAAAAGCTTTTTTGATCTTATTTATAGATCCAATCTTATTTAATGGCAATCTCACAATTCTAGACTGTTCTGCCAAAGCCTGCAAAATAGATTGTCTAATCCACCAAACGGCGTAGGATATAAATTTAAAACCTCTAGTCTCATCAAAACGTTTAGCGGCCTTTACAAGTCCAACATTTCCTTCATTGATCAAATCTGGCAATTTCAAGCCTTGATTTTGATACTGTTTTGCAACAGATACAACAAATCTTAAATTTGCAGTAGTTAATTTGTTCAAGGCCACCTGATCCCCCGCTCTTATCTTCTGTGCCAGCTCTACTTCTTCATTTGCGGTAATCATATCTATTTTACTGATATCTTGCAAGTACTTGTCCAATGATTTTGATTCCCTGTTTGTTACCTGCTTGATGATCTTTAGTTGCCTCATATATGGATTTTTGATTTAGAAAGTTTACAAGGCTATATAATACATTTTTTTTATGGATAATCCAAAAAACATTAGCATTTGTGTCCTTTTTTTAAGAAAAGTTTAAGGTTTTAGCTGATTTTCCTTAAAATATGTTTGAATTATTTACTCAAACATTACTTTTGAAGGAACAATAATAGGGGTGATAGAAATATGAGTAAAAGGGCCTTAAAGAAATATCTTGCGGAATTACGGCAAGAAGAATTGGCAGAACAGCTAATGGACCTTTATGAAAGGTTCCCCGTTGTAAAAGAATACTATGATTTTGTCTTCAATCCCAAAGAGGACAAAATGGTGCAGGAAGCCAAAGTCAAAATATCCAACGAATATTTCCCCTTAAAACGCAAAAGGCCAAAAGCCCGAAGATCAGTGGCCCAAAAATTTATCAAGCATTTTATAAAATTAGGGGTAGAGCCCCAATTGGTGGCAGATGTTATGTTGTACAATGTGGAAATTGCACAGGCATTTTCTGATGATAAAAATGTTCCTGATGCATTTTATAAGAGCATGCTCAATTCCTTTACGGAGGCAGTGCAATATGTTGCTTTAAATGGTTTGCTCCAAGATTTTAAAATTAGGATCGTAAAAATATTTCAAACAACCCAAAACCAAAAGTGGCCCAATGAGGAGGAATTTTCTAGGGCCTTGGATATTATAGATTAGTTTATGGCCATAGTTGTAATAAGACAGGACGGTAGAACTTCCCAATGGAAGGATTTACTGCAACGCAATTCCCAAGATGTTGCTATTTATGAATATGGGGAGGTACATCCAAAAGAGAACATTACTATGGCCTTGGTCTGGCAGCACCCGGCTGGCTCTCTTAAGCAGTATCCAAACCTAAAATGTGTGGCATCCATGGGCGCTGGAGTAGATTTTATTATGGCCGATCCTGATATTTCAGAGAAATATATAATCACAAGAGTGGTAGACCCTATGTTGGCCAATGATATGTCTGAGTTTGTTATTGCCTGCATCTTTTCGCATTTGAAAAATTTACATTTCTATTCCCAACAAGAATGCCATAAGAATTGGGAAAGAAAAGAGTACTTGCGTAAGAAAGAGGTCACCATTGGGATAATGGGGTTAGGGGAGTTGGGAAGTACACTTGCCAATGATCTCAATCATCTTGGATTTAAAGTACAAGGTTGGGCAAATTCAAATAAGGAGACCATACACACCTTCGTTGGAAAAGATGAACTCACCAACTTTTTGTCGAGTACGTCCATTTTGGTCTGTCTACTACCATTGACAGAGGAGACCAGAAACATCTTGAATAGGGAATTGTTCTCCAAGCTACCAAAAAATGCCTATGTTATAAATGTTGCCAGGGGTGGACATTTGGTGGAAACGGACCTTCTTGATATGGTCAATAACGGACATTTGTCTGGTGCAAGCCTGGATGTGTTTTCCAAAGAACCACTTCCACAGGACCATCCATTTTGGGGACATCCTAAAATCCAAATTACACCGCATATTGCAAGTATTTCATCGCCAAGTTCAGTAGTCCCCCAAATTCTTGAAAATTACCATAGATTGACCAAGGGGAAACAGCTAAAGAACGAGGTCTCGGTCTCCAAAGGATATTAAAATTTCATAATTCTGGGACTTAAATTTCTTTAAAGGGCAAAAAACTGCTAATTTTGAAAGGTTCCCTCAACATCAAAATCTTAGAACCCAAAAAATAATTGCAACCTATTGGAGATTAAAAAAGAACAAGTAGAAAAGACCCTATATGACTATCAACTGGAAGATCTGAACACCATTTTTAAACATTTGGAAGAATCTCCCAATGGTTCCAATTTGTTGTACCAATTACCCACTGGAGGAGGAAAAACTGTGGTTTTCTCAGAAATTGCCAAAAGATACATAAAGGAAACACAAAAAAAGGTCGTTGTTCTGACCCACCGGATTGAACTTAGTTCACAAACCTCGAGAATGCTCAAGGGATTTGGAGTTAAGAACAAAATTATTAATAGTGATGTCAAGGAATTGATAGACCAAGATGAGTTTATGTGCTTTGTGGCCATGGTGGAGACATTGAACAATAGGCTTCAAGAAGAAAAAGTTGAGATTAAGAACATTGGTCTTGTCATTATTGATGAGGCGCATTATAATTCTTTCAGAAAACTATTTAAATACTTTAAAAATTCTACCATCCTTGGGGTAACTGCCACCCCTTTGAGTTCCAATATTAAGCTTCCCATGAAGGACAATTACCAAAAATTGATCATGGGAGAGTCAATCAACAATCTGATCGAAAAAAAGTTTTTGGCCCGTGCCAATATGTACAATAGGGATGTAAGCCTTAAAACCCTTAAACTGGGTATCCATGGGGACTATACCGTTAAATCTTCTGACGAGCTTTATGGCAACTTAAGTATGCAAAGCAAACTTTTGGGATCTTACGAAGAGATTGCCAAGGGCACAAAGACCTTAATCTTTAATAACGGTATCAATACTTCAAAGTATGTATATGAAACCTTTAAAAAGGCAGGGTATAAAATAAGGCACCTAGATAACAAGAACACGGCTTCTGAACGGAAAGAAATCTTAAAATGGTTTTCCAATACCCCAGATGCCATTTTGACCTCGGTAAGTATTTTGACAACCGGCTTTGATGAGCCTTCCGTGGAAACAATTATCCTTAATCGAGCTACCAAATCCCTTACCCTTTATTTCCAAATGATTGGTAGGGGATCTAGAGTATTGCCACATAAGGAAGAGTTTACGGTTATTGACTTAGGGAATAATATTGCCAGGTTTGGTATGTGGAATGCCCCAATGGACTGGAAGGAAATCTTTCATTTTCCGGATTTTTTCCTGGAGAATATTAGAAATGACGAGGAAATTGAGCGCGACTTTGTTTATGAAATGCCACAAGAGTTAAAGGATAAGTTTTCCAATTCTGAAATATTGGACTTTGATATCAAGGAAGAATATAAAAAAGTATTTGCGCAAGGGCTAAAGTCCAAAACAGTCCTGGAAAGGAGCATAGAACAACACGCTCAAATTTGTGTTGAAAATAGTGAGGATATTTTTGATGCTCGGATCTTGGCCAAACAGCTTAAGGAGGAGATAGCTTACAGGGTACGACTTTATTCCTATTGTATTATGAACAACACCAAAAATTACAAAGAATGGTTGGAGGAAGACTACGAGCGTAAGCTCCGCTCTAGGATTTCCAAAAAATTTGCTTCCAAAATGTAGCCCATGACCGATATTTTGGTACCAAAAAAAATATTGATCATCGGTTTTGTTTGGCCCGAACCAAACTCTACCGCTGCGGGATCTAGAATGCTTCAATTACTGTTTTTTTTCAAAGACAACAACTATCACATCACTTTTGCATCTACAGCCCAAGAATCAGAATTCTCCATGGATTTGGAAGCCTTGGGTGTAATTAAGAAGAACATACAGTTGAACGATTCTGGATTTGATCTGTTCATTAAGGAATTAAGCCCAGAGATTGTGCTTTTTGACCGTTTTTTAACGGAGGAACAATTTGGGTGGCGGGTCGCCAAAAATTCGCCCAACTCCATGCGGATTTTGGATACGGAAGATTTACATTCCCTAAGATCAATACGTTTGGAAGCCCAAAAGAATAAAGAGAACGCATCTATTAAAGATTGGATTCAGGCAGATATGACCAAAAGGGAGATTGCCAGTATCTATAGATGTGATCTTTCCCTGATTATTTCGAGTTACGAAATGGACCTATTGCAGCAGGAAATCAAAATTGATCAACAACTACTTCTGCACCTACCGTTTATGTTGCCCCCGATCGAGGAAAATGACAAATTAGAATGGTTGTCATTTGAAGAGAGACAGGATTTTATTTGTATAGGAAACGGCAAGCACGCCCCAAATTTAGACGCTATCCGTTGGTTAAAGACCGAAATCTGGCCCCTTGTGCGAAAGCAATTGCCAACAGTTGACTTAAAAATTTACGGAGCCTATCTGCCGGAGAGTATTTTACAATTACATAAGCCTAAAGAAGGGTTTTTGGTAATGGGAAGAGCAGATGATGCCAAAGAAGTGGTTCGGCAAGCAAGGGTTAGTTTGGCCCCATTGCGATTTGGTGCGGGGATAAAAGGGAAACTAATAGACTCTATGTTATGCGGTACACCGAGTGTAACCACGGAGATAGGTATTGAAGGTATGCACGCCAATCTTCCATGGTCAGGTTTGGTCTCGAACAAACCCGATGTGATAGCGCAAAATGCAATAGAATTGTATACCAATGATAAAGCTTGGAAATTATGCCAAGATAATGGGATAGCAATAATCAATCAATTATTTGATAAAAGTGTATTGGAAGCACTTTTAAAACAACGTATTCATACCACAATCAATACGCTAGAGGAGCATAGAACAACTAATTTTATAGGCTCCATGTTATTTCATCATACTATGGCCAGCACCAAATACATGTCCAAATGGATCGAAGCTAAAAATCAATAGCCCTATTCACCTTTAAAAGCAACAAGAAGCGTTATTTTTGTATTTTGAAAATGTTTATAATATCGAATCATGAGTAAGATCAATTGGAAAGTAGTTAAGGAATTTGAAGATATTACCTATAAAAAATGCGATGGGGTGGCGCGTATCGCCTTTAACCGTCCAAATGTGCGGAATGCCTTTAGACCCAAAACAACAAAAGAACTCTACGAAGCTTTTTATGATGCCCAGGAAGACACCTCAATAGGCGTTGTGTTACTTTCTGCCGAAGGACCATCCACCAAGGATGGAGTATATTCTTTTTGTAGTGGTGGTGACCAAAAGGCCAGAGGACATCAAGGATATGTAGGAGAGGATGGAATGCATCGTTTAAATATCTTGGAAGTACAGCGTTTAATTCGTTTTATGCCCAAGGCCGTCATTGCTGTGGTCCCAGGATGGGCTGTAGGTGGCGGACATAGTCTTCATGTTGTTTGTGACCTTACACTTGCCAGCAAGGAACATGCTATTTTTAAACAGACAGATGCCGATGTTACCAGTTTTGATGGTGGTTATGGATCCGCTTACCTTGCTAAAATGGTAGGGCAGAAAAAGGCTAGGGAAATATTCTTTCTAGGAAGAAATTATACTGCTCAAGCTGCTTATGAAATGGGTATGGTAAATGCTGTAATTCCTCATGAAGAACTGGAAGATACAGCTTTTGAATGGGCACAGGAAATTTTGGCAAAATCACCTACATCCATTAAAATGTTGAAATTTGCGATGAACCTTACTGATGATGGCATGGTTGGTCAACAGGTATTTGCCGGTGAAGCTACAAGATTGGCATATATGACCGAGGAGGCCAAAGAAGGTAGAAATGCGTTTCTTGAAAAACGTAAGCCAGATTTTGGAAAGAATAAATGGATTCCATAATTGCCCAATTGAGCGAGCTTGGTTAAATTAAAAAGGACCTTACCTGAGAAGATAAAGTCCTTTTACGAGAACACTATATGAAAATGAAAAGTCTTATTCTGTTTTTGTATACCACTAAAGTAGCTATGTTCTAAGGGAACATGAAATTATTGTTGTGAATGAATGCCTTTATGTGGTGGAAGTCCAGAATATAGATATTTGCCTATATTACATCACCCAGAAATTATTATAATTTTATTGTAACAGCTATTAACTTATATGTCATTTAAAAAAATACATCCCATTTTAAAAGAAAATATTGAAAGGATAGGTATTACCGCACCCACTCCCTTTCAAAAGGAGGTGATTTCAAAAATAAAGGGGGGCAGTAGCCTTTTTGCGATTGCGCCAAAAGGTGCGGGCAAAACTACAGCTATGATAATAGCTACCATTCAAAAATTGGGAGCGGCTGCTTTTGAAGATTCCCCAAGGGCATTGATCTATGTTCCAGACAAACAATCAGCCTTGGATTTAGCTCAAAAATTTAAGGATTATACCTACGGGACAGATTTAAGGGTTTACTGTGCCTATGAAGAGCACAATATAGAATTGCAAAGGGAAGAAATTTATCTGGGAACCGATATTGTAATAGCTACCCCTAAGAGATTAAGTCGTATCTTTTACCTAAACGGAATTCACCTAGGACAATTGAAGTTGTTCATGGTTGAGGATTCAGAGTTTTTGGTCAAAGCAAGTGATTATTCAGATGTGATCCGTATACCCGAAAGTATTGAGAAATGCCAATACATTATGTTCGGTACCAAGTTTGACAACCGTTTGGAACGCATGCAGGAATCTTTTATGTATAATGCGGAAACTATTTCCGCCGAATAAAATATAACTATGGCAACAAAGAACAACTATGTAAGTGTATATACAGGCAGTGAAGTAGACGTTATCCTATTAAAGGGATTGTTAAATGAAGAAGGCATTGTATCATTGGTGAAAAACGAACAAGAATCTGCGAGAGTTTCTGGTTTCGGTGGTGGTTCCTATGGAGGAGTGCAACTATTTATATTAAACTCCGATAAGGAAAGGGCCACACCAATAATTCAGGCTTTTATAGAGGGGGCAGATAAATAATCTGCAATAAAAAAAGGCTTCACCTTTTAAGACGAAGCCCTTTTTACGAGAACACTATATGAAAATGAAAAATTTTATTACTTATCTACACAGCTAAAGTAAACTTCATTTATTGGTTCTGTAAATTAATGTTGTGAAGTTGTCTCTATCTGTGGTATGGACAACTTTTTTTGTTATATGGCTTTCCATATATGAATATATACTCCAATTATAGCTTTCTTCTATATCCTCTATTTACAATTTTAAGAGAAAAAAGTATTAGATAGTTTATTACAATATGTAAACCTTAATTTAAAAATGGACTGCCATGGAATTTACCCTAAAAACAATCCTAAGTGCTACAGCAAAGGAAATCTACAATACTTGGCTCAGTAGCGAAGGTCATACTAAGATGACAGGAGGAGAGGCAACTTCCTCCAATAAAGTTGAAGGGTCTTTTACTGCTTGGGATGGTTATATCCAAGGTAAAAACCTGGTCTTGGAAGAAAATAAAAGGATTGTACAATCTTGGAGATCTTCACAATTTGAACTACATGAAGAAGATTCTCAGATTGAAGTGCTATTGACCGAGCAAGGAGATTCAACAGAACTAAAACTTATCCATTCTAAAGTTCCAGAAGGTGGGGAGCATTATATAAAGGGGTGGGACGAACATTATTTTCAACCCATGAAAAAATACTTTTCCAAGAAATAAAATCTTACAACAGAATCCCAATAAAAATATAGTTGTAATCGTATTTTAAATCAATTATAGAGAATTGGATTTAATCAAATCTTAAATTATTAATTGTAATTTTGTGGTCTTTTTCCAATACATATGTACGAACTTGTTTATTCCTCCAAAGCAAATACTATAACCGACAAAATTGCGATCTTGGATATCTTGAATACTGCTGAAAAAACCAATTTGAAGTTGGATATTACAGGTTGTTTGGTATACCATAAAACTACATTTGTTCAGATTTTGGAAGGTACAGAACAGGATGTTCGAGAGCTTTATGCGAAAATTTCAAAGGATGAAAGGCACAGGGATGTTGTTATTTTGCATGAGGGGAATATTGCCAAAAGAAGTTTCGAAAGTTGGTCAATGGCATTTCATAACTTAAATGACCAAGACTCAGATGCAAAAGAGGCCCATATTTTTGAACAAAATTTATTTATGCTTTCTGAGGTTGTGGAAAGATCAACATCTGCCTCTTTTCTTTTTTGGTTAAATGTAAGGAAACAAGTTATGGGGTGGCTCGTTTAAAAAACATAACAAATTGTACTTCAATTATTTAACGAGATATTTTTCTATATTCTTTTAAAAATTTCGTATCTTAGATAAACACCTATTATGGTTGGGTGTTTAATGGGAAGTGCACGAAATTTATGCTATAATATAACGAAAGATGTTCGAATTAGTCTATTGTTCCAAAGCAAAACAAGATACAGATAGCATCAAAATATTTGAAATTTTGAAAACTTCTCGTGCGAACAATCAAAAATTTGGAATAACAGGTTGTTTAGTGTTTCACAACAATATCTTTGTTCAAATAATTGAAGGCGATTCAAAAAATATTCATAACCTCTATCACAATATTGAAAATGATAATAGGCATACTGAGGTAAATCTATTATGGGAAGGCTATATTCCTAAAAGAAATTTCGATGACTGGTCCATGGCCTATCACGATTTAGGGGAAGGACATCTTAAAGAGGAGGAACTACTAACCTTTGAGAAGAATTTGTTTCAATTATCTGAAAGTGCTGAAAAAACTTCTCCTGCTTCCTATTTGTTTTGGCTTAATGTGCGCAAACAAATCATTGGTTGGCTGGTATAGAGGTACATCATAGTGTTCTTATTATTCTAAAAAATCCTTCCAAATACTTTTATAGGATCATTGTTCCATGCGCTATTTTATGGATTCTATAACTTCCGAAAGAAATTCATTTACATTAAATACAGGGTCTTCAGCCAATCCTGTACGCACAACCACCAGTTCTTTAGAAGGGATTATAAAAACATATTGGCCCTCGTAGCCATTAGCGGAATATAAATCTTTGGGAACATCTGGATACTTGCCGCTCACGTTTAACCAAAAATGGGCTCCGTAGGTGCCACCGGAATCAACCGTTGGCGTTGTCACATACCTTATCCAATTCTCAGAAAAGATCTGTTCACCCTTCCAATTGCCATTATTGAGATATAAAAGTCCAAATTTCGCCCAATCCCTAGTGTTTGCCCATGAGTATGACGATCCTACAAAATTATTGTTCATA
>TARA_R110002051_G_scaffold4849_1_pt1 | contig 10612 bp, 11 predicted proteins | sample TARA_R110002051 | Tara Oceans TARA_R110002051 (sample SAMEA4397023) | marine metagenome | biome: Polar Biome; feature: [MES] marine water layer (ENVO:01000295) within the mesopelagic zone...; material: water (ENVO:00002006), including particulate matter (ENVO:01000060) such as......
CATCAACGGTGTTGAGCCAGAGCCAGAAGCAATCAGCTCGGGTGATTATCCTATTGCGCGTTCACTATGGTTCTACGTGAAGAACCAGCATGCTGAAGAAGTACCGCCGATGTATGACTACGTCGACATGTTCATGAGTGAAATGATGATTGGTGCAGACGGTTACTTGAAAGATATCGGCTTGATCGTTCTGCCTGAAGGCGAGCGTGAAGAGTGGCGTCAAGCGGTAGCAGATCGCACTACAATGTCAGTAGACGTTCTTAAGTAAGTCGTTAAGTTAGAAATGAAAGTGGCCGGCAGCGTAAGCTGTCGGCCTTTCATTTTATGACAGCGATAAATTGGCGTTTGTCACATTGCTGTAATGTTTGTGCCCCAAAGTAGTCGCCAATACGATTTCATTAAGTAATGCGAGAGAAATTCGATGCAGACTAACCAGCTTCTTCTGATTTTTTGCGGTGCGTTACTACTGCTGGGGCTGCTGGCGTTTTTTGCTGGCCGTTCAAAAGCCACCCGTTTACGCAGTGCGGGCACGGCTATGTTTGCTCAGCCAGATCAATACGCCTGGTTCACCGTGCTTTCGACCGCTGGTCCAGCCGTGGTAGTGAGTGCGCTGGGGGCTTTTGTGCTGCTTCTAATGGGCGCCGATATCCCCACGCTCTATTTGCTGTCCGCGAGTTTAGTGATTGCAGCAATAGGGCTGATGGTAAGTCTTAACCAAGTTAAACCTGATTTTCACGCCCGTCAGGCCATTGAGCGGGTTATCCGCATGGTCTTGGCCGGGGCAGCGTTAATCTCGATTTTCACTACGTTCGGCATTTTGTTCTCGATTATTTCCGAGGCGCTGCGCTTTTTCCAAATGCACAGCTTCTGGGAGTTCATTACCGGCACCACGTGGAATCCAGGCGCGAGCTTTTTAGCGTCAGCGGGTCGTGGAGACGGTAGTGGGGCTGAATTTGGTTCGGTACCGCTGTTTGCCGGTACCTTTATGATTACCGCTATCGCTATGCTGGTCGCTGTTCCTATCGGCCTGCTCTCCGCGATTTATATGTCCGAGTATGCACCACGTAACGTGCGCACCATTGCCAAGCCCGTCCTTGAGGTTCTGGCAGGTATTCCTACCGTGGTTTACGGCTTTTTTGCCGCGATTACGGTAGCGCCGATTATCGTCAATATCGCCGGTTTTTTTGGGCTCGACGCTTCTTATAATAACGCCGTCGCCCCTGGTGTCGTGATGGGCATCATGATCATCCCGTTTATCTCTTCGCTGTCGGACGATGTGATCAACTCTGTGCCCGATAGTATGCGCCAAGGGTCGCTGGCATTAGGCATGACCAAAGGGGAAACCATACGAGATGTGGTCATTCCTGCTGCTCTGCCGGGTATTATTTCAGCCACTCTGTTGGGTATGTCGCGCGCGCTAGGTGAAACCATGATTGTGGTGATGGCGGCAGGCATGCGGCCCAATCTTACCGCTAATCCGCTGGAAGATATGACCACGGTGACCGTGCGTATTGTGGCGGCTTTAACCGGGGACCAAGAGTTTGCAAGTGCTGAAACGCTGTCAGCTTTTGCCCTGGGGCTGGTGCTGTTTGCGGTGACGCTCACGCTGAACCTGGTATCTGTACTGATGATCCGTCGTTTCCGCGAAAAATACCGCGTGAATAACCTGTAACGCTGAGGAACTGTTTCGATGAGCCATACTTTTGACGAAATCAGCCAGCAGCTTAAGCGGCGTCACCGTAAGTCTGCCCGCCTTAAATGGATATCAATGGGATCGTTGGGCTTGGCAGGCCTGTTTCTGGTGCTGTTTTTTGCCGATATGCTGAGCAAGGGGTTGCCAGCCTTTCAGCAGGCGTATATCCAGACCGAGATTAGTTACACCGAAGAAGCGCAAACCGATGGACGGCAGGCGTTTGACCAAGAGTTGCTACCGTTAATCAGTCGCACGGCGGTGCGAGTGATTCCCATGGAGTTGCGCAATAACCCTGGGATGATTGGTACCAGCGAAGCGCAGTGGGTGTTGGCAAACAGTGAAGTTGACCAGTACCTGAAGGGGCACCGAAATCGCCTGAGTGAAGAAGAGCAAGCCGCTCTTGATGAGCGTGTTGAAGCAGGCCAGGTGGATCTTCGCTTCAATAGCACCTTTTTTGGCTCTGGGGATTCCAAAATCGCCGAGAATGCCGGTATTTTATCGGCAGTGGTCGGCACCGTGATGACCATGATCGTAACGCTGGCGATCTCATTTCCTATCGGGGTAATGACAGCGGTTTATTTGGAAGAGTTTGCGCCGGATAACCGTTTTACCCAGGCGATTGAAATTAATATCAATAACCTGGCCGCCATCCCTTCGATCTTGTTCGGCTTGTTAGGTTTGGCGATCTTTATCAACTTCTTCGGTGTGCCACGTTCATCGCCGTTGGCCGGTGGTATGACGCTAGCGCTGATGACGTTGCCGGTGATCATTATCTCAACGCGAACCGCATTACGTAGCGTGCCGGACTCCATACGCCATGCCGCCTTTGGGGTGGGCTGTTCGCGCTGGCAAGTGGTACGCGACCACGTTCTGCCGTTGGCAATGCCGGGCATTATGACAGGCTCCATTATCGGCCTTGCTCAGGCGATGGGTGAAACAGCACCGCTGATTATTGTCGGCATGGTGGCGTTTATCCCCGATGTTGGCGCTTCGTTTACCAACGCGGCCACCGTTATGCCCGCGCAAATATTTACTTGGTCAGGCGAGCCTGAACAGGCGTTTGTAGAAAAAACAGCCGGTGGTATTTTGGTGCTACTCACCATACTCATCTCACTCAACGCTTTTGCCGTTGTGCTACGTAAGAAATTTGAGCGCCGCTGGTAGGCCAGTGCGTTATAGAGGACATTGCTATGAATAGCCAAGCACCTGTAATGAACGACCAGCATGCACCTGCGGTTGGGCAGCCTTACACGCGTAATAATCAGGCCTGCCACGATTTGAGCATCCGAGTTCGTGATTTGAATCTGTGGTATGGCAAAAACCAAGCGTTGAATAACCTTAATATTGATCTGTTTCAGAAAAATGTGACGGCGCTAATTGGCCCTTCTGGGTGTGGTAAATCGACCTTCTTACGCTGCCTGAATCGCATGAACGATCTGATTCCTAGCGTGCGCACCGAAGGATTGGTCGAAATGGATGGGCGTGACGTCAATGCCGCCAAAATGGATGAAGTCGCGCTACGCCGCCGGGTGGGAATGGTCTTCCAAAAGCCCAACCCATTTCCTAAATCGATTTATGAAAATGTGGCTTACGCCCCGCGCATGCACGATTTGGTTAGCCGCAAAGCCGAGCAGGATGAGCTGGTTGAAAAAGCGTTGCGTAGTGCTGGCCTTTGGAACGAAGTGAAAGATAAGTTACAAGAACCCGGTACCTCACTATCGGGTGGTCAACAGCAGCGCTTATGTATCGCCCGCGCTATTGCCGTGCAGCCTGATGTAATCTTGATGGATGAACCAACGTCGGCGCTTGACCCGATCTCGACCGCGACCATCGAAGATTTGATGGATAAGCTAAAGGAAGAGTTCACCATCATCACCGTAACCCATAACATGCAGCAGGCCGCGCGGGTGGCGGACTACACGGCGTTTTTCCACCTGGGTGAAATTATTGAGTACAACGACACCAAAGTGATGTTCTCAACCCCCGCTAAGAAAAAAACCGAAGACTATATTTCGGGTCGTTACGGTTAATTAACGCCTTTCAAGCAGGCCCATCGTCAATCGATGGGCCTGTTTTTAATGTGTGTTTTTTTATGCATTAATATATGTTTATACGTATATAAACGATATCCTTTTTAGCAACGAATCGCTTTAAAAACACAAACCTGGAAATAGACCCCATAGAACAGAGAGTCTAGGAGGCACCATGGCACTTCGAATTGGTATCAATGGATTGGGACGTATTGGTCGCTTAACGCTGAGGATTTTGTGGCAAAAAGTGTCGGCGGGTGAAGTGGAGCTTGTGCGGATTAATGACCCGGGCGGCGATGCGGCAACCTTTGCTCACTTATTGGAATTTGATTCAGTACATGGCCATTGGGCTCCTGGGCAGGGCATTACGGCGGCTGATAACGCTATTATTGTCGATGGAAAATCCGTTGCCTTTAGCGCCAACAAATCAATTACCGATAGCGACTGGTCTAACTGCGATGTAGTCATCGAATGTTCAGGCAAAATGAAAACCACTGAAAAGCTACAAGCGTACCTCGATCAAGGCGTTGGTCGTGTGGTGGTGAGTGCGCCTATTAAAGAGGAGAGCGTGCTCAATGTCGTGGTAGGGGTGAACGACCATCTCTTCGATCCGGCTCAACATAAGATCGTCACTGCTGCTAGCTGCACCACCAATTGTCTGGCGCCGGTGGTAAAAGTCATTCAGGAAACGTTCGGTATCCGCCATGGCTCAATGACCACCGTGCACGACATTACCAATACACAAACGATTCTGGATGCCCCGCATAAAGATCTGCGTCGCGCCCGCGCTTGTGGCATGAGTCTGATTCCCACCACAACGGGATCGGCGAAAGCCATCACTGCCATATTCCCTGAGCTAGAAGGCAAGTTAAATGGCCACGCGATTCGTGTCCCGTTGGCTAACGCATCGCTTACCGATATGGTGTTTGAACTTGAGCGTGATGTTACCGTCGACGAGGTGAACGCTGCATTGAAAGCCGCAGCAGATGGCCCGCTGGCAGGCATTCTGGGCTATGAAGAGCGCCCGTTGGTGTCGATCGACTACCGCACTGACCCCCGCAGCTCCATTATTGATGCGCTGTCTACCATGGTGGTCAATGGCACGCAGCTAAAACTCTACGCTTGGTACGATAACGAGTGGGGTTACGCGAATAGAACCGCTGAGCTATCCCTGATGGTAGGGCGTAAGCGGGTGGTTTGTGGCTGATTCAATGCTTACGCGGGTAAGGGCGCTACCTTTCGAGGTGCGTCAGTACATGCTGATTACCGGCAACTACTGGGCGTTTACGATCACCGACGGCGCGCTTCGTATGCTGGTGGTGATGCACTTCCACCAGTTGGGTTATTCGCCGTTAGCCATCGCGATGCTGTTTTTGTTTTACGAAGCTTTTGGCGTGGTGACCAATTTGGTGGGTGGTTGGCTGGGCGCAAGGCTGGGGCTCAACCGCACCATGAACGTGGGCTTGGGTTTGCAGATTGTGGCGCTGGTCATGTTAATGGTGCCCGCGAGCCTGCTAACAGTGGCCTGGGTCATGGCCGCTCAGGCGCTATCGGGGATTGCCAAAGACCTCAACAAAATGAGCGCTAAAAGCGCCGTTAAGGTGCTGGTGCCCAAAGAGAGTGCCAACGCCAATAGCTCGCTCTACCGTTGGGTGGCGATGCTGACCGGCTCTAAAAACGCGCTAAAAGGTTTGGGCTTTTTTGTCGGTGGCCTGCTGTTAACATTGATTGGCTTTCAGGCCGCTGTGTTGGTGATGGCAGTGATGCTTGGCGGTGTGTTGCTGCTTTCGCTATTCCGGCTAAAGGCGGATTTAGGACGCCAAAAAATAAAGCCTAAGTTCTCCGAAATTTTCTCAAAATCACGTGCGATTAACGTGCTCTCCGCGGCGCGTTTTTGCCTATTTTCGGCGCGGGATGTGTGGTTTGTCGTAGCACTGCCGGTGTTCTTATACGACCAGCACGGCTGGACACACTGGACAGTGGGTGGGCTGCTGGCGGTGTGGGTGATTGGCTACGGCGGCGTGCAAACCCAGGCGCCTAAATTAACCCGGCTGATCAAAGGCGATGCGCGTGCGCTTACTGCCGGTTGGGCCGCGGCGCTGGCGGTGCTGGCGATTGTGTTGGCGATGCTGCCCTTGGCGCAAGTGGGCTGGCTGGTCGTCGGGCTGCTCGCCTTTGGGGTGCTGTTTGCGATTAACTCCAGCTGGCACAGCTATTTGATCGTGCATTACGCTCGCGCCGACGGCGTCTCAATGGATGTTGGCTTTTACTATATGGCCAATGCCATGGGGCGCTTAGTAGGCACGCTACTGTCGGGCTGGCTGTATATGGCCTATGGGTTGAGCGCCTGCCTGTGGGTGTCGGCTGCCTTAGTGGCTTTAAGTGCTTTGATGGCGCTCGCGTTGCCTAAACAAGTCGCATGATCCGCTCTTCGCCCAGGCTGGGGTTAACGCTCACCTTAGGCAGTGCGCAAACGCTCGCCTGGGCATCCAGTTACTACTTGCCCGCTATTCTGGCGGTGCCCATGGCCCGCGAGCTGGAAATATCGTCAAGCTGGGTGTTTGCGGCGTTCTCTGTCGCCTTGCTGTTAACCGCTATGCTTGGCCCCAGCGTAGGGCGCTTGATTGACCAGCAAGGTGGGCGAGGCGTGCTGATGGCATCCAACGCTGTTCTGGCGTTTGGCCTAGTGATCATGGCGCTGTCCCAAGGTGTGTTAAGCCTAATGCTTGCCTGGCTGATTACCGGTGTGGGCATGGCGATGGGGCTATACGACGCCGCCTTTGCTACCCTCGGGCGGCTATTAGGTCGCAGCGCTCGTTCCTCGATTACTGGTGTGACGCTACTGGCGGGTTTTGCCAGCACCATTGGTTGGCCGCTAACAGCTTTGTTGGAAAATGAATTTGGGTGGCGGGTCGCCTGTGGTGCCTGGGCCATTCTGCATATAGTGATAGGCCTGCCGCTTAATGCTCGTTTGCCTAAAGCCGGTGATAGCGTAAACCACTCAAATGACGAAAAATCTGCCCCATCGCCTGAGCGGCCTCGCTTGGCTATGGTGCTATTAGCCTATGTGTTTGCCGCGGGCTGGTTTGTGTCGACGGCGATGGCAGCACATCTGCCCAGGCTTTTGCAGGAAACCGGCGTATCGCTTTCAGTCGCCGTTGCCGCCGCCGCGTTGGTTGGTCCCGCGCAAGTGGCGGCTAGGTTAGGTGAATTTGCGCTGCTGCGTCGCTTGCATCCGCTTGTAGCCGCGCGCGTGGCCACAACGCTCCACCCCTTAGGTGCGGCACTTTTAGCAACCGTGGGTATGCCCGCCGCAGGGTTTGCGCTACTCCATGGCGCGGGCAATGGCATGATGACGATTGCTTCCGGCACGCTGCCGCTGGCGCTGTTTGGCCCAAAAGGCTTTGGCCAGCGCCAAGGTTTGATTATCGCCCCGGCCAGGGCCGCGCAAGCCTTTGCGCCGCTGCTGTTTGGCCTATTAATAGAGCAAAATGGTGCTGGAGCGTTATGGTTGACTACGGGGTTGATGCTGGCGGCGTGTCTAGCGCTAGTGTTTATTCGTGTGCCCAGAGCGCGGGTATGAGCCATCCACATACAGATGGCGCAACTTCCAGACCCCTTCAACGTCAACACGCAGTCCTTGGTAGGCAAGCTCTGTCGCAATGAAGAGAGTTATATCTTCATCACTATGGCGCTGGTAAAGCGAAGGGTTTTTGGGGGCACTCGCCTCGGCGACGGCAACGTTGGCGAGCCCCCCACAGCAGCCGTGGCGGGGTGATAAACGCACGGTCACCACGCCTCCCTGTTGCTTGATAAACGCTTTTGCAGCGTCAGACACATCGATAATTTCCAGCATTGAGACGCCTGTTAAAAGAGAGCTCCCAGCTTACCAGGAAGTAATCGGGGAGCCTGAGCGTAGTGGGTGAACTTGAGGTTTTTAGGCTTTCAATATAGCTTCAATTTTTTTGCGATCTGGAACACCTCCGCTGTGAGCAAGCTGGCCATTGACCGCGACTGCTGGGGTCGACATGACCTGATAGTGCATGATGATTTGTGGGTCAGTGACTTTAGTCACCTCAACTTCGATGCCTAGCTCTTTGGCGGTAGTTGTAATTTGCTCCGCGGTGACGGCGCACTTTTTGCAGCCTGTGCCTAATACTTCGATCTTTTTCATGTTGTGTCCTCTTGGGTTTACAAACTGCTGAATAACCAGGGCGATAACAGGTTAATTAGCCAGCCCACCAACATAAAGTTGATGAGGAGAATGATGAATGTCGTGGCTAATAAGCGCCACAGCATGACCTGTTTAAGCATGATAAATTCAGGAAAGCTCGCCGCGACGGTGCTCATGCAGAAAGCTAACGTTGTGCCGACAGGTAGCCCTTTGGTAATCAAGCTTTCCATGATGGGAATAACGCCGGTTGCGTTGGAGTAAAGCGGTAAGCCCGCTAATACGGCTACCGGGACATTCCACCATTGGCCGCTGCCCAGGTTGTCACTGAACCAGTCATCCGGGACAAAGCCATGCAGCGCGGCGCCCAGCCCCACGCCGATAATGATCCACTTCCAGATCCGCGCGACAATCTCGTAAAGCTCATTGCGTGCAAATTCGTGGCGCTCTTTTAACGTCAGTGAAGGACGTACAGGAGCGAGCTGATCCGCTTGCGGGCTTTCGGCGGCGTTTTGGTAGGCTTTAGCTGCAAACGCTTTTAACCAGCGTTCAGCGCCTAAGCTATCGAGCAGTATGCCGCCGCCTATGCCCACGGTCATCCCGATGGCGATGTACACCAGGGTGAATTCCCAGCCTAGCAGGCTCCATAGCATAATCACGGCAACTTCATTAATAATCGGCGAGGTAAACAGAAACGCCATCGTAATGCCCAGGGGAATGCCTGCACTGGTGAACCCGAGAAACAGCGGAATGCTTGAACATGAGCAAAACGGTGTGATTGCCCCAAAACCAGCACCTAAACCGTAGCCTGCGAAACGGTTCTTTTGCTGAATGTAATAACGCACACGCTCCAGATTGAGCGACGCGCGTAACAAGGCAATGGCGTAAATCATCACCACCAGCAACGCAAAAATCTTGCTCGTGTCCTCGACGAAAAAATGCAGTGAGCTGCCTAACTTGCTGTTAGGGTCAAAACCGCCCAGGTCGTATACCAGCCAACTGGCTAGCCAGGTAAAGATCTCCAACATCGCTGCCTTCCTTATATATGAACGGTTCTATAAAGAAGACGAAGCAATGTGGAAAAGGATGCAGGGAAAAGCCAAATAATTATTCGGTAAAGGGTATTGCCCAGTGGCAGCAGACATGGCCTTGTTCATCAAAGACAATCCCGCACTGGGCAACCAACGTTTCGCGAAGACGTTTTCGGGCGCGCAGTAGCCGCGCTTTGGTCGCAGGGAGCGTTAAGCCATGACGCTGGGCATAGTCACTTTGCTTAACGCCGTTAAGGTCGCAGGCCCCAACAATATCAGCGTCTTCGTCAGTACAATGAGCCAGTGCCTTCGTGATACAGGCAGCCAAACTCTCTAAGGGGAGGTTGGTATCAATATGACAAGGTAATGGCGCTGCTGTCGCGGTATCTAGCGATTGTGAATCAGGCGTTGAACGGCGCAACTCATCAATCCACTCATGTTTGGCAACCGTATAAAGCCAAGCTTTGGGCTCTGCCAGTTGGCAAAACTGGGCGCGATGCGTCAGTGCTTTTACATAGACACGCTGCAAGATTTCGTCGGCGGCGTCCCGATTGTTGCATAGCGCTAAGAGGTAATAGCGCAGTGCCTGGTGGTGGCTGTTCCAAGCCTCCTCAATACAGGATGAGGTTTGGGATGAGGCAGCTTTTTTCCTCATGGATAGGTCACTACGTCACCGTCTTCTTTGGTGAAGTGTTTGATCGGTTTTTCCAAAAGCGCTAATACTTGCTCGGAAGGCCGGCAAAGTCGCGCGCCTTTGTTAGTCACCACAATAGGGCGATTAATCAGAATCGGGTGGGCCATCATGGCGTCGATAAGCTGGTCATCGCTAAGGGAAGGATCATCCAGCTTTAGCGCATCATAGGGTGTGTTTTTTTGACGTATCAATTCCCGAGGTGATAACTGCATCATCGCGAGTAACTCGACCAGCTTTTCGCGGCTGGGCGGTGTTTCCAGGTAATAGATCACCTCTGGCGTTTCTCCAGAGGCTTCTATCATTGCCAGCGTATTGCGCGACGTACCGCAGTTGGGGTTGTGGTAAATAGTGACGGGCATGGTGACCTCACGATCGATTAGTTGCTTTCACTACCGGGCGCATTACGTTGAGAGGGCGCGGTTTTAAAGGCGGGCGATACCCGCGTTGGGTCTACCTGCTGTTTATAGCTAGCCGCGGCTTCAGCCCACCACATTAATTGGCCTAATGTACGGCCAAAGTAGCTTTCCCAGCGCGCCTGCTCTTGCTCAAATTGCCCGTCTTCGTTTAGCGCTTCCTGGGCTTTGGGTACGTGTACCATGGCCGAGACCGGCAGGCAGCCAAGCTCCGAGAGAAACGCACGCATGGCGACTGCCGCACGCACGCCGCCCCACTGGCCCATTGAGTAGGTCACGATGGCGCTGGGTTTAAACGCAAACAGCGATGCGCCGAAGTGGTTTAGCAAATGGCTAAGTGCTGGGCTCATGGAGTGGTTATATTCCGGGCTGAGCATCACGTAGCCATCGGCAGCGGCGATTTTATCAGCAAGCTCTGCTAAGTCTTCCGGTACGTCGGCTTTTGCGTAAGCAAAATGTGGCTTAAACGGGTCGCTTAAGTTTAGCGCTAGCGGATCAATAATTTCAGCCGTGGTATGCGGTAACGATGAAAGCAAGCGCTCGCAGGCCTTTGCCACCCGCTCGCCAAGGCGAGCCGGGG
>TARA_R110002051_G_scaffold59641_2_pt1 | contig 10606 bp, 10 predicted proteins | sample TARA_R110002051 | Tara Oceans TARA_R110002051 (sample SAMEA4397023) | marine metagenome | biome: Polar Biome; feature: [MES] marine water layer (ENVO:01000295) within the mesopelagic zone...; material: water (ENVO:00002006), including particulate matter (ENVO:01000060) such as......
TTTCCATGCGCGGAGCATGGGGACAGCAGTTTCTTCAAAAAAGATATTGTGCCAATGAGGAGTTCTGAACGGAGCTACTAAAAAATTGTGAATATCTTGATCGGCTTTCTCCGGATTAGTAAACAGGGGCTCCGGACTATAGTGCATTCCTTTGTTCCACCCTAAATATGAGTCGTACCAAAGAGTGTCGCCTGTGTTCTTTTGATCTAAAACATCAAGTGTCTTCTCGTAAACCCCTTGGTACGCATGGTAGCTGTCACTCAAATGATAGTAAGAGCCCATAGGGAGGTTTAACTTGGCAGCAATGTACTCTTGCAAAACAGAAAAATGAACAGCGTTCGCACCATAAGTCCCCCAGATAATATCATTTGAACGGCAACTGACCGTCATCTGCAACTGACCTTTTCGGACCTTAAAATAGACTTGTGTATTACAGGGCACGTCTTTACAAAACGGGTCGTCTACAATATTCTCAAGATCATAAGGAGACCACATTTGAAGAACCGCTCTTCGCGAGTCCGGGTGTGCTTTTAAATGCTCAACAAGCAAATTTAGTTGGTCTCTACCAAAGTACTCTCGCCACCTATGCCCATAAGCACCGTTCAGGGTTTTGCCGTTATCTGAAAAATCAGTCATTCTTTTATTAAACTGGCTGACATATTCTAGATCATTGCGTCCTCCTAACATCCAAAAAGACTCAAACAAATGAAAGAAAGGATTTGCGTCGCGAGAGGGGTAGAACAGCACCCTCTCTTCAGGTTTTTCATAGATAGTCATAACTGGTGTCGGATACTCAATGACTCGACCTGAACGAGAAGTTTGCCAAACACCCCTATCTTTTAAAAGCATCAATCCAACGTACAATGCCTCTGAAACATTGCGCGCATAGATGTTTGGCACCTCATTGTTCCCACGGACGAGGGACTGCAATAGTGAACGGGCCACTCGAGAGGGCGTGTTCAATGGCCCTGATATCACTTTCTGTAGGTTTGTCATATTCCTCTTTTCCTTTTTGGTCCGGAAGCAGACCGGGACGATAGCTCAGCGCATCGCAGCCGTTACAGGGGCCAAAGTCTCGTTCCCCATGATAGAGCTTTTTCCGAGCTGCTCGGAAAGGCGCATTTTGCCAGAGTTCTTCCAGCGAATCGGCTCCTGTCGCAGTACCACACCTATAGTATCCGGGCCAATCATTGCAGCAGATGGCAACGGAGCCATCCCAGCGTATGGACATTTCTCTAAATACTTTAGCACATCGCCGCCCTTGCGCGCTTTCATTTCTAGGGAAAGCCGCGCCAGCATGATTGTTGACTGTTGCATGGTTGCCCTGAGAAGCAGTGGAAATATCTTGAGTCACTACTATATCATGGTCTGTTGATTTTCTACGTCTGTGGGGATTTGCTTTTTTATCCAAAGGATATTCAAACAAAGGATACGGCCCCTTGTACTGCTCTCTCACTCGGTCACAGATTTTTATGCCCTCGTAATTGTCCAGCAGCAGAACATTTAATCCGGCTTCCATAAGATTATTGATATTTTGGGATAGGTCACCTTTCAATAAACCTCCACCGTTAGTTGTCATTTGGAGATGTGTATTGGGAAGATGCTCTCTAAAAAGTCGAGTAATCTCTTTGTACTCTGGGTTCATAGTTGGCTCGCCGTGCATAGCCATTTCTATACGGGGATTCCATTTATGATCTTGCTGTGCTTTTGCTATCTTCTTTGCAATAACCAAAGCACTGCCCCAATTTAAAAACTTGTAAGGATGGGAGTTCTTTCCTCGAATATCTTTTGGGCCATTTGCTCCGTTTTCTCTTATCGCAGCAATACCACAAAACGAGCAAGCGAGATTGCAACCTTCCGTGAGCTCTATCTGAATACAAAAAGGAGGCGATTGCTTAATCATTTAACAGTCTCCGCATATTGAGTGGCTATATCGACAGCGTTGTGCTTTTGCAAAAGTTTAGAAGCATTGGACCTTACAAAGACAGCTGTATGCGGGTCCATCGTTCCCGATAACAAGTTCTCAACTTCCGTAAAATTTTCAAAGGAGAGACAGTTTTGGTTATCCCCCTCGTCTATCATTGCATCTTTTGGCTTGATCCAGTCTTGATGTACCAAACAAATCGATCCTGCGTCGATAGCCTCGAGGAAGGTGTACTGTGTGCGTCCTCCATCACCTTTTATAACTGAAAAATCAGTCATGAATTTAGATTGTTTGCACAACATGTAGGCCGCTCTGAAACTCAGGTCGAAAATACTTCGCTCGTCTTTAGGTCGATTGCTGTCTTGTTTGTACTCAGGATATTTAGGAACGATCTTATTTTTTGTGTACATGCGGTTCTCTGCCCCCCGTATAATAATTTGTTTGTTGGGAGACAGCTGTCTATTGATTTCAAATAACCAGTCACTGTTTTTATCAAAGTCCAACCGAGATGTACTGACTGCGTTATTGGGTCTATTTTGCCATTCCCGAAGGTCCAGTGGATCAGTTCCCCCTACAGACATGTATGGGTGACCAATAAAAGTAGCTCCGGGCATATGTTTCAACATTGCTTTGCCCACAACAATGACCTGTTCGGGGTTTACAAATTCTTTAAACTCAGGGTTACGAAGTTCAGTGGGGTCATGGATAACTATAAACGCTCCTCGCTTTAAAAGTTTCATAGCGAGCTCACGATGGTTTTTGTCCATCGCTGTGATGAGTGTTGGGCCTTCCAGCTCTAGCACATCTTTTTCGCATGTGTTACGATAGGGTACATAGTTCCCCATATGACGATAAGTCTTTTCTGTGCGATTTGTTATTCTCAGCACTTCATGGTTTTTTGAGAGAACCATCTTTTCATGAACTGAAGGTTGTTTTCCGATAAGTCCGTGGTAAAGATGAGTTGTGAAGGTAACCCATCCCCCGTATCTTGCACGGCTAAGGTACAGTAAGTTCATTCTCTATCCTTTCTATATCACTTTCTTCAAGTTTATCTCCAAACCAAGTCTCTAGGATAACTAGGTTGTTCCAGGAGCTTGTGTTTGCCACCCAATGGGAGTTCCCTACTGGAATTCGTATTGTATCTCCCGCCGATACCCAAGACCCGCCTGTCTCTTGGCTGAAGAACCGCCCTTCACCTTCAAGAAACACCCATTGTTCTTCTCGGTGGAAATGCCTTTGAAAACTAATGTTTTTACGAGGCTCTATAGTGAGTATCTTGGTTAACCAGCCCGTATTAACCGCTCCAAGATTGAGCCCTTCGGCGATGATTTGATACTCTCCCCAGTCACGAGTTACTGAATATTTTTCTTTATGCCGCTGTTCATAGATCTGCAACCGTTCGCTGGACGAGTCTATCTTGCCCCCTCCTATATTCCAAAGGGGTTTTATTTGAAGTGCCTCGCAAATAGCCAGCTCAGGAGTATTGCTCTCTTTTCTATCGCCGCCATTAACAAATAAGATTTTGGTATTGGGATACTGCTTTCGTAAGGATGTCAACCCTTGGGAAACAGTGCCGTCTTCGTCCTCCGCAGAATGAACTCTGTGGATGGGAGAGAGCTGGATTAAAACTTCCCTTCTTGTATTAAAGGGTAATAAAGCAGCGCCTTTTTTACGAGCGAGCCATCCATCGCTGTTTAACAGAACATGGACTCGGCCATGCTCGGCGGCCTCTTTAAACAATTCAAGGTGCCCCCTGTGGACTGGATCAAATCCACCGCTCACCACTACAATTGGATCCAGCCATTGAGTTCGTTCTTGTGCAGTAGTATCCTGATCCATCATAGGCCCCCCTTATAATTGTACTTCGAACGGGGTTTACCCTGACCCAATCGGACGCGCTCATACTTATCAAATTCACAAAGGCTGTGCTCAATTTCCCTTAGTTCAAAATCAAGTGAGTGCTTCAACCAAGCCAGCGTGAGTAGCTCCCTCATTTCAGAACACCAATTATGTCTTTTAGAGGTGTAATGAAGATCACGTTCGTGGATACGGTTTAATCCCCGCATTGCTCCTGGGCCTGCGTTAGCCCAAGTAAGGATATCCGACGCACCCGAACCAATAAAAGTATGGCGTAGGTCAGTTGCTAATTCGTAGGCTAGAAATGGCCCAAGGAACGGATAGCCCTCTAAAAAGTTGGACATTTTTTGAAGAGAATTCCAGGGACTTCTATCAATAAAGTTTTGACGATCGTTCCATAGTGTCGTGATTATTTGGCAAACTCCACGAACCTTGTTCATTGCTGTCGGGCTTTTTATCATATACGCTCCAGTGATCCATTGCTTTTGAGGAATAACTGCAGCATACGCCTTTTCCGGATCCCAATCAATATGGAGATTATGTTTCAGTAAAGTTTCACCAGTTTCAATGAGGTTAAACCAGCGAAAAATCACTGTTGCCATATATACCTCTGGTTTAAGTTTAAGGGGGTCACGGATATTTTCTCGGAACCAGACAGTAGTTTTATCTCGCTCTCGAAAAGCATTCGTAAACTTGTACTCTCTGAGTATAGGATCCTCCGTCCAGGGCCAAGGGTCGCCTCGATCCTTCTTTTCTTGTATAGAAATTCTCTCATGGATCCAATAAAAAAATTTCTCTGTACTTTCTTCTTGCACTATTATGCCTTTCTAAATTCTCCCTCCTCCCACATTTTATCGGGGAGGAGGGATTTGGAATCACTGGAGTAGAGTTAGGCCCCCCCTTGAACAAAAGCATGGGGGTCGGGAGCTTTCGCTGGTGAAGGGCTACTTTCAATAGCGACATGCCCCGATTCTACGAGAATCTGTAAATCTTTTGCACCCCCGTTCCATTCCGCAGCCAGCGTGAGGAACTCGTGGACAGTCATCCCATCCTGGAGAACCTCGAAAATAGCCGCTCGATTACTTCCTTTCCTGCGAGGATTCTCAGGGTTTTTCAGTTGAATCACTTGTTCCCTGTCGTAAAGACGGGTTTTACGAATCTGCTTTTCGCTCACTTTAAACTCCTTGATATAGTGAAACTTTCTAAGTTTTTCATTTTAAAATTAAACGGAAGTTTGGTAAAGGGGAAAATAGTCCTATAGGAAAAAAGACCGGTTAGTATGGGGCTGCACGATGTGCAGATTTTTCTTAACTCTGGTTAAAGCAACATAGAATACGCGTATCTCATCATCCGGATCGTTCTGCATCTGCAGCCAACTTTTCTGGCCGATGTCGGTCAGCACTACCACATTATCTGCTTCGCTCCCTTTCGCGCCATGAACAGTGGAGATATTTATACGGGGCTGCTTTGTTAGTTTCTCCCCCCTTCTGAGGCAAGCAATTAGATACTGTTTCTCTTTATCAGAAACTTTATCGAATGCCTCATGCCAGATGGCAGTTGTGAGCAGCCCGTGGGAGGCCAACAAATTTTGCATGGACAGCAGGCTCTCATCAAATAAAGTTTTTAGATTTTGATGAGCCTTCATCACTCCTCTGCCCGCAGTCATATACCTATAGACCTTTTTCACTTGGGCAACCGTTACTGACTCCCCTTTGCGTAGGGCCTCCCAACCTACAATCGCATCAAGAAGAGTGTCTGTAACGCCTTTTTTATTGTTTCTTTGGTAAAAGAATCCTTCTAGTCTACACTGATTTTCGGCTTGATTCAATAGATAATTATTTCTTGCTAAGAGCAGCCACTCTCCTTTACTCATGTCTATGTGCTCAAGGCTGGAGTGCCAGAGTAATCCACCCTCTTGGGGTAATGGCTTCCAAAACTTAGGTCTCCTTCGAGCGACTCTTTTTATCAAAGAGCTGGCTAAATAGTGGGCGTGTCGGGGGACTCTATAAGATTGATCAAGAACAGTAAGCTGGCCCTCCAGTTCTAGAAAATTACTAACATCAGCCCCCGCCCATCTAAATATCGCTTGATCATCGTCGCCAGCAATATACACATTTTTACACAATTTTTCTAGGCGAGAAACGACTTGCCATTGAAGATAACTCAGATCTTGAGCCTCGTCTATGAATATAGTTTGCAGAGAGGGAGCCACATCTTCTGAAAGAAATAACGAGAGCATATCAGTGAAGTCGTACAGATTTCGGGCTTTTTTGAACTCTGAAAGCCCCCTTTCAGCGCGCTCTACTTCGTACCAGCCTATATCGGGGTTGTCTTGGGACCACTGTTGACGAGTACTGATGCCCCTCACTCGAGCCACTTCAATTATGCCAAGTATTTGATCGCCCTTCTTAGAGTAGGCAAACGAACCTTCCTCGAAAGCTGATTTACCGGTGAGCTCTAATCCCATTAAATTTCCAAATTCTTTTCTTTGCTCTTCATTGAAAACTTGGGAACGACTCATGCCCAACTGCTGGAAAGCCAAACTGTGCAGGGTACGAAAATAAGGCAGCGCGTCATTTTCTAGATTAAATTTGGTATTCGCCCGAGACTTAGCCTCGTCGGTTGCACGGTTAGTAAACGCAAAATATCCTATATCTTTGGAAGATGTACCCTTCTCAAGTTCCTCCTCCACTAGAGAAAGTAATCTTGTAGTTTTCCCTGTTCCGGGGGGCCCAATGATGATTTTCATATGGCGTCACCTCCTGTGAAGTCAGGAAGGTTGAAGGGGTCTGTTTGAATATTGAAGGAGGGCACACTCCATAAATTAACAAACCTGCCCTTTATGTTTTGCCCGGAATGGCTTGCACCCAGATCACGTAATCGAGCTGTTATCTTAGGACGTGAAAAATATCTAAAGTTATGCCTCTGAAGGTACGCCTCAAGATCAGACAACCGGAAGGAGGTCTGGTTATTTTCGGTGAAGGGTTTTCCTAATAAGATCTCTTCTTTGGCTTGAGCTTGCGCCCGATCGGTGCAGAAGGATTCAAGTAAGTCTTGAAACTGCCCCTCAATCGAGGCATCTTGAGGAACCTCAATGATTGTCACATTATCCAATAAATTCTGTATGACACCCTGCCAAGCTCGCTCACTCATTTTTGGGGGCATTTTGTCTATAGCCTCCATACAAACCCGCTGGAATCTAGTTTGATTCTGGAGGTCTTCTGTAGACATTTCAAGGCGGTGGAGTTCAACGTCAAGAAACCAAACAGGTGGGTTTGAGTTTTGTTTTGTGAGGGAACCAAAAGTGGGCATTGCGGTGAGCGGCGAAATACCAAATCGCCTTGTTTTACAAACGCCCGAATTGCAATGAGACGCGATAGGCTGGTCATTACATTTGTAGTGATAGTCCTTAGTTTTCAGTTGTTTGATAATGGTCAGGACTTCACTTGAACCCAACGGGGGCGTGAGGTACTCTCTATTATATTCTTCTAGTAGAGATTCCCAATTATCCGGATCGAATAGCTTAGCATATATACCCAAATTAAAGAGACCGTTGTTACGGGTGCCCTGCGGAAAGCCCTGCGAGATTAAATGCTGAAGACAGGGGGGCCCTTCTTTAAGGGCAGCGATAGATTGGCTGGCTACTTTAAAATCAGTGGCCTCTTTTCCGGTCAGTTCTTTCAGATCAGCATAGTCAAGAAACTGCTCGAGAGTGTTGACCTCACCCTTTTCGTTTAGAGAGTAACGAGTAGTGTTGTCCTCTCCAAAGTAAGGGAGGTTCAAAAAGTTGCCTGTATCGCCGCGCTCGGAGAGGATCTGAGTTTGTTTTGGAAAGACTTCGTGTGAAGCGTACCCCAGCGATGCGGCCATTTCAGTCAACCGCACTCGCATCAAAGCCGCTGTAATGTACTCTTTCGTAAAAAGAAAGAGGTGAGCACCCCCTGATTTGCTACGACACAAAATCAGGGGGAACTCCCGCTCTTGTAATTTAGCGTTTACAGCTTTAAGATCAATGGTAAAATCGTCTATGTCGATACACCCCCAGCGACAAGTATTGTCATCGGTGATGGGTATTATTCCTAACGACGGTTCTTTGCCGCCAAGGTGCTCCTCCCATAAATCAACAGTAGGCTCTCCGTGTTGAACAAAAGAGTTTACTTGATTTTTGCCATCATCTCTGAGCCCTGTTATGGTGGTAGTTCCATAAGCTCGCTGAAGCCCAGAAAATCTTTCTATAAACCTTTCTAAATTACTCACTTCATTTATAGCCTAAAAAGGAACTTCGTCAGAAGAACCCGATTCTTCTTGGTCCGGAGAAGAGGCTTTAATAGTCCCTGACATGACCGCCCTGTAGAAAGCAGCGGCTAGATGAAACTCTCCGGAATTTACTGCACGATGGTCTCCTATATCATAGCCAAACCAATTACCGTGTTTATTGGACTCCGCCATAGTTTTCAATATATAGGCGGTTGCAAACGAGGGCATCGATTTAATAGAGCCATCAGGTAGGGTCATTGTTTGAGACACCATTTGAGTATTCCAACGTCTTGACTTTTTCAGTTGAGTCGAAGTCATGGAAATAACTGCTTGGGTGGGCCCATAGATAGGGCTCAAAAGGATGACATAATGGGAAGCAGTATTGGCCAAATAATTACCGTTGGGCAATACATCTTGACCTCTCTCGTTTTTTATAGCTTCCCTAAGTATCCCGCTTTCCGGATCATGGACGGCAACAAAACCTCCCTCTTGATCTCTTGGGACCCACTCTACAAGGGTTCTCTGATACGCGCAGGGTATGACTTCAATACCTTTCACACCATCAAAGAGTTCATTGGTGACCGTATTGAAAAGCATTCCTGCCTCGGCACCTTCTATGTACTTACCCTCACGTTTAGAAGTTTGGGGGGAGTTGGATTGAAGGATATTAACGAAGGGGATTGCGAGGTCATCAGTTTTCAGGTCTTCTACACCTTGACCCGCAAAGGCTAAAAGATCGTCATTAGAAATGGCAAGAGGAGCGTCCTCTTTATTCGCAACTTGATTCGCCATGCTAAGTTTCCTTATTTAATAGTGGCTCGCTCTCCTACAAATAACTTGAAACAATCATCGGGGAGATTCTTCCCTGACTCAACTTGTTCCCGCGCAAAACCTCGGAGAGTGGAAGGTTCTACCCATTCTTTGTCCCCCGGATAGAGACCTTTTCCTTCAAGTTCTTTTTTCACCTGAAGGGCTTGGTTGTCTTTATCGCGGGTGAAATCTATAGTAAGACGGTGCTTTATAAGGCCATCGTGACCGTGCTTCCGTAGCCAATCCAAAGCCTTTTCTGTGCGATCAGCAGGTATGGTACAGCTATAAAATTTCATTACTGTGACCTTGCTGCCATCGTTTAATGTAATTTCCGAAAGACCATGCTCCGTCATCACGGCGGGGAGCAGATCTTCTGATATTTGCCGCTTTTTCTCTTTCAAGGATTTAACAACGGTTTCTTGCTCAGCGATTTCGCGTTCAAGCTCCTGAATTTGATTGGCTAAAACAGCTACTCTGCCTAGCTTTTTATCTTCAAATTCTATTGAATTATCTGGTTCGAAGAAGGCAGCGATTTCTTCTTTAGTGACAGAATGGTCACTCATACCTATTCCCCTTTTGGTGGATGTCAATTGACACAGGATAGTAGTCTTTCTCAATTCTGTCCCATTTAAGAATTTTATACAAGCCAACATTTATATCGCTGGCGATGACGCAGGCCAGTCCGATGACTGCAGGATCTCCCATCAGCAACAAATAATCTTGGTCGTTGAATTCTTTTAGCCCTTCTCGTAACCGACGAATTGTGGGACCGGGACTTAGAACAATATTTGTATTAGAAGGCAGTAAGACTCTTAAGTCTCCGTAACTTCTGGCCCCTAGAATGTTCCTTCCAGGAACTTCTTGTACGACAAACACGGACAACTCTTTCTCCTTTCTACTTTATTATAGGCTACTATATATATGAGGCTCATGAAGGCTAGTAAAAATTTCTCTTCCGGAAGCCAATAAGCAATATGCCAATAAGCCTATCAGGTAATTATATGAAAAATAAGAAGAATCAGCTTATTGGTCCTTATTGGTGTTAAGCTCAACCCGCCGTCAAGACTCACTTTCTTGAGGAAATACTACTTTATAACCTATACTATAGGGGGTAAACTTAAAACTAGTCAGAAAGAGTAGAAAGATATGCAACAAAAATACCGCTTTAAAACTGAACCCTATGCCCACCAGCGTGCTGCATTAGGGGCCAGCTGGGATAAAAAAGATTTTGCGTACTTTATGGAGATGGGTACGGGTAAGTCAAAAGTCCTAATTGACAACATAGCTATCCTATACGACCGTGGTGATATTGACTCTGCCCTGATCATAGCCCCCAAGGGGGTGTACAAAAATTGGGCCGAGCTAGAGATACCAAAACACCTGCCCGACCATATCTACCAGAGAACAGTGGCGTGGACTCCTACTCCTAATAAGCAGCAAAAGGAGGAGTTGCTGAGCCTGTTCGAGATCACTAATGACCTTGTATTTTTCGTAATGAACATAGAGGCCCTCAGCACAAAGAAAGGATGTGGGTTTGCTGAAAAGTTTCTTTTGAGTCACAAGTCTGTATTCGCAATTGACGAGAGCACAACTATCAAAAATAATTCAGCGAGAAGAACAAAGGCAGCCATAAAGCTGAGCCTTCTTGCGGAGGTTAGGAGGATCTTAACGGGGTCACCTATAACTAAATCTCCCTTAGACCTATACAGCCAATGTGCCTTTTTAGATGAAGACCTGCTTGGATTTTCATCTTATTAT
>TARA_R110002051_G_scaffold324641_1_pt1 | contig 10601 bp, 13 predicted proteins | sample TARA_R110002051 | Tara Oceans TARA_R110002051 (sample SAMEA4397023) | marine metagenome | biome: Polar Biome; feature: [MES] marine water layer (ENVO:01000295) within the mesopelagic zone...; material: water (ENVO:00002006), including particulate matter (ENVO:01000060) such...
ATCGAAATTTAAAAGATTACTCTTGTTTTATAGGGGTCAAAACAGGAATGATGTGCTATTCTCCCGAATAAAACCAAGCAATTCGAAGCTTCCCTTTTATTGATTGCATAGTAAAATGATATTTGTGGAATGTAGCTTGGTGTGCGAACAGGAAACGATTCTTCATTAAACATTCTGATTATAATTTGAGGTGTTAAAACAGCCATTAATTTGGAATCATTACGCTTTCTGATAACGAATGATGGATTTACATTGGCTTCAAATAATAAAGGTTCAATATTCCCGATATCCGTTGGGAATGTTATATAACTATCACTTTGATTGATTAAAGCTATCTTATACAGATCAAGTTGTGGAATTGTGTCAATATCTTTTTGCGAAAAAACAAAATACGTAGGACACAAAGTCAAAAACAAGATGTAAGCTATCACTTTCATTTATTTAGGTTGCTTGTTTATAGAGAAAAATACCACAAGAGAAAAACCAAAAGTAACCATCATTCTAAAAATCATAGCTTTTATAGTTTTCACCTCGTGAATTCCACCATTGTTAATATAAATTAGTAATGAAATAAAGGCAATTACTAAGATTATCAAAGCTGTAATTAATATCCATAAAGTCCATTTCTTTTTTTTAATAAAGCCATAAACAGCAATTAGATATAAAATGCTACAAACAAAATTTGCCCAAACTATAAACAAGACGTAGTTGCCTTCTTTGGCTCTGATGCCAAACCAATCAAAAATTACAGAGCTACTTAAAAATAAAGTAAGAAATGCAAATAGTGTCAAAATAGTTGCACTTATAGTGTTGATGATTTTTTTAGTTTTCATTTCATATTGATTTAATATTTGGTTCTCCAAGCCACCATTTTGGTTTGACTTGTTTTTTTACCAACTGGAATTTTTTGATTGAATAGGTTTCAATATGATTAATTAATTCTTCGACAGAATCAGTTACAAATAATAATTTTATGTCTTCAGAACTTATGCTTTCATTTTCAGCCATTAATTTTATATGTTGGCACAGTTCCTTGTGGTATTGTGAATCGAAAATAACCACAGGAAAATCTTTAATAACTTTGGTTTGAATTAAAGTTAGTGCTTCAAACAATTCGTCTAAAGTGCCAATACCACCAGGCATCACCACAAAAGCGTAAGAATATTTTACAAGAATAACTTTTCTTAAAAAGAAGTATGGAATATCAATCCATTTATGAAGATATGGATTTGGTTTTTGTTCAAAAGGTAAAATAATATTGCAACCAACCGAGTTTCCTCCAGCTTCAAAAGCACCTTTGTTGGCCGCTTCCATAATACCTGGACCACCTCCTGTCATAACTGTAAATCCAGTTTTTGCCAAAGCCGCGCCTATTTTTTCTGCATTGTTATAATGGTCAGTTTCTTCTGTAAATCGTGCAGAACCAAAAACAGTAACGCAAGGTCCAATAAAGTGCATCTTTCTGAAGGCTTTTATAAAATTGAAAAATACTTTAAAAGCAAAGGTCAACTCTTTAAAACGAGATAAAGGACCTCTAACAAATAGGGACTCTTCTTTTGATAGTTTTATTTTTTCACTAGTCTTCATAAGCGATATTTTACGTTGTTTTTTTATAGCTCCAAACTGCTAATCCATTCATAACAATTGCATATAAAAGTGTTTTAGTTAGCTGTGGTAGAATATCCGCTAAGCCAGAACCTTTTAGCATCACCATTCGCATAACTTCTACAAAGTATTTTATAGGGTTAAACTCTGTAAGTATTTGAGCCCATTTTGGCATACTTTCAATTGGTGTAAACAAGCCACTCATTAAAATGAAAATGACAATAAAGAACCAAGCGATAAACATCGCTTGCTGTTGTGTGTCTGTAAAATTTGAAATGAATAGCCCTATACCTAAAACCACTAAAATATAAATGGACGTATAAAAATACATAAGTAACAAACTGCCAACCATAGGTACATCAAAAATGAGTTTGGCGATTATTAATCCAATAGTTAATAAGCTCATTCCTATAACCCAAAAAGGAAAAAGTTTTCCGATAATAAACTGACTTTTTTTTATCGGCGTCACGTTAATTTGCTCTAACGTTCCAATTTCTTTTTCGCGGACAATATTCATTCCAGACAGGAATAAAGTTATCATAGTGACCAATAATACCAGAATACCAGGTACCATAAAAGTCTTATAATTCAAAGTCTCATTATACCAAAATAATGGAATGGTCTCTATATTTATTGGCTTTACTTGTTGGTCTGAAACCTGAAATAAATCAACTTTTAAATTTTGATTAAAACGTTGCACTATTTGTGTGACATATACATTTTCAACACCTGCAGCTGCCCCATCAATAGCATTTATGGTAACGCCTAAATTGTTGTGTTTTTCTTTTTGTAAATCACGCTCAAAATAGTATGGAATCTCTAAAACCACATCTACTTCTCCTTTTAACATCGCAGCACTTGCAGTAGCTTCCGAAGGAAAATCTGTCAAAATATTAAAATACGTTGATGCATTAAATTTTTCAACTAATGCTCTGGATGTTGATGTATGGTCATTATCGATATAACCGAATTTTATGTTTTTTACTTCAAATGTGGCTGCATTAGAAAGGATGACAAGTTGTAGTAATGGCAACACAAAAATGATAGGAAGCATCCCTTTATTTCTAAAGATTTGCTTAAACTCTTTTTGTATGATGTATAAAATTGTTTTCATTACTCCAGTCTTATTTTATATTTCCTCACACTCAGTGCAATAAAAAACACGGTCATTCCTAATAAAATCAACGTTTCTTTCCATATAAATTGAAGTCCTACACCTTTTAACATAATCCCTTTAATGATGATGATAAACCATTTAGCAGGAATTATGTTACTGATGACCTGAAGCGGTACAGGCATACTTGAAATAGGAAAAATAAAGCCGGAAAGTAAAATAACAGGAAGCATCAATCCCATTAATGAAATCATCATAGCAGTTTGTTGCGTTGCTGAAATAGTTGAGATTAAAATACCCAAAGCCAAAGCACTAATGATAAATAATATACTTTCTAAACCCAATAAAAACAGGCTTCCTTGAACTGGCATTTTAAAAATGAAAATACTCAACATTACAATAACCACAGCATTGATTATCGATAGAAAAATGTATGGAAATACCTTACCTACAATAACTTGAATTGGTTTTAAAGGTGACACCAAAAGGATTTCCATAGTGCCTAATTCCTTTTCTCTAGTAATGGAAATGGATGTCATCATTGCAGAAACTAACATCAAAATAATCGTCATTACACCAGGCACAAACATATATACGCTCTTTAATTCTGGATTATACACCATTCGCGTTTGTGGTACAATTTGATAGGCTATTGTAATATCCCTGTTTAAATCTTTTTGATATTTCTGAAGAATAGCATTCACAAAATTACTAATGGTATTTGCCGTATTTGGGTCTGTAGCATCAGTAATAATTTGTATTGTTGCTATGTTTTTTTTAATTAGATTTTTACTGAAGTCTTTTTCGAAATTTAAAACGGCTTTTACTTTTCCTTTTTTAAAAATGGTTTCAATATCTGATTCTTTCTCAATAATTTGCTTGATACTGAAATAATTTGAAGCTGCTATTTTATTAATGATTTCTTCTGTAGTTGCATCTTTTGAATGATCCAGAATGGCAATGTCTACATTATTGATTTCATTGGTAATAGCAAACCCGAAGAGCAGAATTTGGGCCACAGGCATTCCGAAGAGAATAAACAACGAGCGCTTATCTCTAAAAATATGATAGAACTCTTTTTTTATAAAACCTATGAATCTTTTCATCCTCGTGCCAGTTTTAAAAATACATCATTCATATTGGCAGCATTAAACTGTTCTTTTAGCTTCTTTGGTGTATCTAAAGCCTCTATTTTACCATCAACCATTATGGACACTCTATCACAATATTCAGCTTCATCCATATAGTGCGTGGTTACAAAAACGGTTGTTCCGTGATTAGCTGCTTTGTATATCATTTCCCAAAACTGACGTCTGGTAATTGGGTCGACACCTCCAGTTGGTTCATCTAAAAAAACAATTTTTGGGTCGTGAATTAATGACACCGAAAAGGATAGTTTTTGCTTCCAACCTAATGGTAAAGCACCAACTAGTTTGTTTGCCACTTTTTCTAATCCTAATTCTTCAATTAAAGTATTCGATTTTTCTTTGATTCGTTTTCTTGACAAACCATAAATACCCCCAAAAAATGTAATATTTTCTTTAACTGTTAAATCGTCATACAAAGCAAATTTCTGACTCATATAACCTATATTTTTCTTGATGTCTTCTGCATTGGTAAACACATCAAATCCTGCAACGTTTGCTTTACCAGAAGTAGGATTTGAAATACCAATAAGCATTTTCATAGCTGTAGTTTTTCCAGCTCCATTAGCACCTAGAAAACCAAATATTTCGCCTTTTTCAACCTCAAAAGTAATGGCGTTTACAGCTGTAAAATCACCAAACATTTTGGTTAACCCTTCTACTTGTATTACTTTATGATTGCTCATTGTTTTGCTAATTCCATAAATGTATCTTCAATGGTGGCTACTGTTTTTTCTATTTCAATATTGGATAGGTTTTTAGATTCTAAATACTCTTTTAACTCTTTCTGATTAAAATCGGCTCTGCTGTCTGTATAATGAACAAACTCACCAAATGGATATACACTGTGATTATGTTCATACGCATTTAAACTAGTTATGAGTTGATACATATTAGTTGAACGTACATTATAAATTTGTTTTGGAAAATGCTTTACAATAGCTTCAGGTGTATCAATCTCCAAAATTTCACCATTTTGAATCAGTGCAATTCTATCGCAAAGTTCGGCTTCATCCATATAAGGTGTAGAAACTAAAATTGTAATATCTTTTTTTTGAAGACGTTTTAGCATTTCCCAAAATTCTTTTCTAGAAACGGGATCTACTCCTGTAGTTGGTTCGTCTAAAAACAATACTTTCGGTTTATGGATTAAAGCACAGCATAGAGCTAGTTTTTGTTTCATTCCACCAGACAATTTGCCAGCACGACGATCTTTGAAAGGTTCAATCTGAATGTAGATATCTTTGATTAGATCGTAGTTTTCTTCAATGGTTGTTCCAAAAATAGTTGCGAAAAAATTTAAGTTTTCTTCAACAGTTAAATCTTGATAGAGTGAAAATCGTCCGGGCATATAGCCCACGCTTTTTCTAATATTTTTGTAATCTGTAACTACATCAAATCCAGCAACAGTCGCTGTGCCTTCATCCGCAATCAATAGGGTGGTCAAAATCCTGAAAAGCGTTGTTTTACCTGCGCCATCAGGACCAATAAGACCAAAAAGTTCATTTGGTTTTACTTCAAAAAAAATGTTTCTTAAGGCTTTTACATTTTTATAGGATTTACTGATATTGTTGACAGATATACTCACTTAGATTTAGTTTTGAATAATTATTTTGGTTTCCATAGTTATTTTGGAAATAATGGAATTTGAGATTAAACAGGCTTTTTCTGACTTTTCTAAAATTCGTTCTGTGCGATCTCGTTTAGATTCGTCTGTAATAACAACTTCTGGGAATAGTAAGACTTCGCTCATTAAAAACTTGCCATCGACATTTTTCAAAACACCTTTTGAGTCACATTTAAAACTGACATATTCTAATTTTGAAAATTCAGCAATTGCTAAAAAAGTGGTCATTAAGCAACTGCTCACAGCTGCTGTAAATAAATGTTCTGGTGACCAGATGTTTGGCATTCCTCCTGGGAACTCTGGTGGTGTTGCTACTTCCAGGCAATTTGTTTCGTTTGTCGCAGTATTGTTTAGTTCTGGGGAACACATTATCCCTTTTCGATCTTGTGTCCAACTAATATTAACGTTATAATTATGAGTATCCATTATTGTATTTTAGTTTAAATTATTATTGAAAATAGGCATCGTAACCATTAATGTTTTCTTCGATGCTACGCTTTATTTTTGCGGCATCTTCAACTGTTTTAGCTTTAGAAAGTGCTTCAATTTTTTCTATTAATGGTAATAACCAAATGTGTAAATTATCGTGAGAAGCACCTGTCATCGAGCAATTTTTGATAACGTTGTTTTTGTCATCATTTAGTCTAATTGCTAATTGATGATAGTCATCTAGGGCATTGATGGCGTTTAATTTGATGGTGTTTTGCATTTTTTGTACACCTTCATTGGTTTTTGCATCGGCTTGCCATTTGTCACCATTATTCATTTTAATTTCTTTGGTCCAAGCATTGGTATACACTTTAGGTGCATCTCGGTCATCTAGATGTTCGTTATGGGTTTCAGTAGAGTGTTCAACAGTTTCCGTTTTTGTGTCTTGATTTTTACTGTCCTTACAGCTTACTAATGTCAATAGACTTATTGTGAAAATTATATATTTCATTGTTTTAGATTTTAGTGATTATTATTAGCTGAATTGTTTAGCCACATTTCAGCAGGCATACCAATTTTCAGACTTCCATTATTGGTTACGTCTATTTTTACTGCATAAACTAGAGCAATACGCTCCTCTTTGGTCTGTATGATTTTTGGTGTAAATTCTGCTTCCGAGGCTATCCAACTAATAATACCTTTATATGATTTCATAACATCGCCATTATCTATTTTTACCGTTACTTGCTGCCCAATCTTTATATTTGCTAATTGAGTTTCGCTTATATAGACGCGCAATTGCATAGTATTTAAATTTGCAATTTTGTATAGTGGTTTGCCAAAAGCTGTAATTTCATTTGGTTCTGCGTATTTGGTTAGTACTGTTCCATTTATAGGATTTATGATTTTACTTTTTCGAATTTGGTCGTCAATTTGCTTTAGTTGCACATCAATAGATTTTAGTTCATTTACAACTGGTGCATTCTGTATTTCTACACTTCTAATTTGGCTTTTAATAACATCCACTTCTCCTGTTATATCGTCCAATTGTTTTTGCGTACCTGCATTATCTTTTATTAAATTTTCAGCTCGCTTTTTGTTGGTGTTTGCAGTCTTCAATTTGGCATTCAATACATTAATTTGAGATAACACGCCTTTAGATTTTGAACTAATCACAGCTTTAGACACCTCTAATTGTTCACGCTTTAATGCTAGTGGAATGGTATCGATATAACCTATAAATTGTTCTTTTTTTAGTTTATTACCTTCGGCAACATCAAACTGCATTAATTTCCCATTATTTTCAGCTGAGATGGTGATTTCTGTCGCTTCAAAATTTCCGTAGCCATCTGCTTTTCCACTATCATTTCCGCAGGAAAATAGAACAGTAGCTATAATGCTTATGCCTAGTAAATAGTTGTAATTTTTCATTTCTAAATATTTATTGCCCTTTAACGACATTGTAATTTGCTTTTGCAAGTTGTAATTGGATTTTATGGGTAACCAACGTATTTTCATCTTCGTATAAGTTAGTCAGTTCAGTTATATAGGCAGAAGACGTAATCACCCCATTTTTAAGTTGCGAGTCTGCCGATTTGAGCACTTCTTTTCTAAGGTTAATAATCTTTAAATCTGAAATGATAAAGCCTTCAATTTTATTTATTTCCATTTGTTGTTGATTCAGTTCTATGTTCGTATTTAGCTTGAAGGTTTCGTTCTCTGTATCTACAATATCTTTATTAATAGCTAAGGACTGACGTTGTTTTTTATTGAAATTCCAATCGAATACATTCCAATTCAATTTGATGCCAACGGTATAAAAAGTTTGAAATGAATTATCGAGCATATTTAATCCAGGATTACCATAACCACCAGTTGCGAAACCCAGTAGTTTTGGTGAGTTTTGTTTAGCTATTAACACTTCGTTACTTTCTATTTCTTCCTTTTTAAGTTGAAATAATTCCAGTTCTGGTCGAGCTAAATCGGATTGTAATTGTGTTTCTACAAGTGGACTTTGAAACTCGGTAGAAGTTTCCAATGGTTGATTTATTATACTCGAAAGCGTTTGAATAAGCGTTTCTTTGTTACTTTCTAATTCCTGAAATTGCTGACTTATTTTTAATAATTCGACTTCCAGCACTTTATCTGAATACGGTAAAATCACACCATATTTTATTCCAGATTTTACTTCGCCTAATTTTGCTTCTAATTGTGCTTGTTTAGCATTTAATAATAACTGTGATTCTTTTGCCAATAAAATTGAAAAATACAGTTGGTTGATTTGTTGTTTTAGCTGGTACAAACTGACTTCTAACTGTTTTTGCTTGGTTTTAATTTTAGCAGTATTTACATTTAAAGTAGCATCTGTTGCACCTGCGTTATAAATCAATTGGTTTACGGATAAAGTAGCACGATATTGGTCTTTGTTTAATGGTTCAATATTAGAATTTGGAATAGGAATTGCAATAACATCAGATTGATAGGTCGCTTGAGCATCCAGACTTAATTGCGGCAACTTTTTACTGCCAATAGCCTCCGCGTCCAATTTGTTTTGAGTTTCCAATAGCTGTGACTGTTTCGCTAATGGATAATTTTGAACAACCAAACTGTAACATTCTTCCAATGTTATGCTTTGTTGTGCTATACTTGGAAGTGAGGTTATAGTCAGAAAAATGATTAGTAAATGTTTCATTTTATGTAATCTTTATAGAATTGATTATAAAACTAGATACCTCTATTTTGCGTTTCTCCATTAATTGTTCATAGCCATTATTATCAAGGTTTGTAAACGCCATAATTAAAGGTTTACCAACAAATGGAAACATATTAAGTGCTAGTATATTGATAAATAATTGTTGGGCACTTATGGGTTTTATAATACCTTTTTTAACTTCTTCAGCAACTTGTTTTTGAAATATATCAAGATTTGGAAATCCGTTGGTTTCTTTTAATCTTAGAATAAAATCAGGATTTCTATTTAGTTCCTGGATTACAAAATTTGGTAAATAAGGATGTTTTATGATGAAGGTTATATAGTTTGAGGTAAATTCTCTCACTTTGTTTTCAATAGTAGAATCATCATTTAAAATAGCATTTAACTGAGGTGCTAGCAATGAGAATGCATTTTTAAAAACCGCTTCAAAAAGCATCTGTTTACTGCGATAATAATAGTGAAGCATCGCTTTGTTGATGCCCGCTTTATCTGCAATTTCTTGCATTCTAGCACCATTCATTCCTTTGGATTGAAATATAGTTTTTGCCGCTTCTAAAATTTTACTCTCGGTGTTTTTGTTTTTAATTTTTGTCATAATAAACCATACAGTTTAACCATTTGGTTAGCAAAGTTAGAAAGATTAGTTCTTATAAAAACTGACTTATATCATATGTGAATATTTTTACATTATATTTCGCTTTTACAAAAAGCACGGTAGCTAAATCCTTCGGCTACTAAAAAAAATCTATAATGATTATGTTGTTTTGTCATTCTATTACTCCTTTTTAGAACCCTTAAAAGAGAAAACTTTATTTCCTAGTAGAATGCGTGAATTAAGTTTATGATATTCGGTTGTTTTTTAGCGGCAAACTCTAAAGTCAATACTTAGAACCTAATTTTTGATACACGCAAAATCAAGGCTTTGCAAGATGAGGTACAATTTTATCTAATTAGTATAGAATAGGGCAGAAGTAATTTTTATAGCGTGACAGGAGTAATCTAAGTTTATTTAACATTATTTCAAAAAAGTCAATTCCTAAAAGTATTAAGACCGTTGCACGGGCTAGTCAATTTCTTATAAATTTCGTATCTTACTGTTATGGAATTAAATCAATCACCGACCTTAGCAGATAGCATTTGCGACCTTCGTTCTCGTAAAATAAAACAAACCTTTTTCACACAAATCAATACTCTTATAGACTGGAAGCCAATCGTTCAACTTTTGAAACAGCACTATACCAAAGGAAAGAGTGCTACAGGAAAGCCTAGTTATAGTGTTTTATTGCTTTTTAAAATGAGTTTGCTACAAACATGGTATGGTTTGAGCGATTACGAAGTTGAAGATCGTGTAAATGACAGTATCTCCTTTAGCTATTTTTGTGGATTACATATTGATGGATTAGCTCCAGATCACAGTACCTTAAGTCGTTTTAGAAGTATCATGACAAAAGCAAAAGCTTATGAACCCCTCTTTAAAGAAATAAACAGACAATTAGAAGCGCACAAAATAATTATAAAAACAGGAGCTATTATTGACGCAAGCGTGATTGACACCCCTTTGAAACCGAAAGGAAAAACCAATCACAAGGTTACAGAAGACAGAAAAGATACAGAGGAAGTAAAAGTTGCTAAGAATTACGCAGATGCTGTAGATTCTGATGCCGCTTGGCTAAAGAAAGGTGAAAAATATAGGTTTGGCTATAAGAAACATCATGTTACAGACAACGAAGGCTTAGTTTTGGGCGTTTTGACAACAAAGGCAAGCACGAATGAGATTGCTAATTTAGAAGCAGTTCTTGATACCGCAAATTTGCCAGAAGATATCCCTCTAAAGGCAGATAAAGGCTATCAATCAAAGAAGAACGTTGAGCTTCTAAAAAAGAGAAAACTGAAAAATCATATTTTAAAAAAAGCATATAAAAATATTGATTGTCCGCTTATCGTCCCGTAGCTGTAATGATTGCTATC
>TARA_R110002051_G_scaffold272840_2_pt1 | contig 10592 bp, 10 predicted proteins | sample TARA_R110002051 | Tara Oceans TARA_R110002051 (sample SAMEA4397023) | marine metagenome | biome: Polar Biome; feature: [MES] marine water layer (ENVO:01000295) within the mesopelagic zone...; material: water (ENVO:00002006), including particulate matter (ENVO:01000060) such...
ATGGAGTTACTTTTTATGAATCCCCACACGATGGAACAGGCGTTCGACGGCCACTCTCGAGTGAGCCACTCTCGAGTGATGATCCTAAACTATCTAAAAAATCTGATCCTATGGATAAATATTTTCAAGAATATATAAACGCATTATCAGATAGACCTACTGGTGAACAAGAGTTAACAGAAGCAGATGAGAGATTACAAAAAGATATGTGGTTATCTCTTGCTGCTGCCTTTAGTAGGTTTGGGTCAACCGGACATCCCGGTGGAATAGTACCTGCATTCTTAAAAGAAGTACCTCAAACGGTAGAAGATGTGAAAAAGGCTCAGAAGGCTTATAGAGAAGATCAGAAATATGCAAGAGCGCAGAACGCATTGGTAGCGAAAGACAAGCTAACCGCTGATCTAGCTAGGCAAAATATATTCCTAAAACGTCTGGGAATTGAGGCTGATATCATAACAGCAAATGCAGCATTGCTGAATGCGGGGCAATTGGATATGATGGATTATCAAGACTTTACAAGAATGCTAGTTCAGTTTACAAATACATCTAATCTATCACAATTGACCACTCAAAAAATACTAGCTGAAGCTATGCGGCGAGTACAAGAAAACCCTAAAAACTTGTCTAAAGTTTTAAATGAGACATATCAGTGGGTTGCTGCCGAGAAAAACCGTATCCCTCTTGGCATAAAGGAGGGAGATTTACCCGGAGGAACTGGCCCTGTTCAGGGAGCCACAGAAAACGCTTTATCTTCAACAAAGGATGCGCTCCTAAAACTGGAGAGGCTAAGGTAAGCTATGACAGCTTCCAGACACTCACAAACATTCCATGAAGTTTTGTATAAACTTTCTGATCCTGAAGAGAAAAGAAGTGGGTTAGAAATTCTTCAGGCTTATGATTATGATCCAGATGAATACACAAATGAGCTAGAGAAGTATCAATCGGAACTAAGTTCTGGTGAGTTCAATCCTGAAAATGCTTGGGGAACGCAGTCATCTTTCTTTCAGGCCGCAACAGCACCCGCTCGTATTGTTTCAAGTACTGCTGGCAAAATAGGAAAAGGTTTATATGGTCTAGCGGAATGGGGTGCTGAAGGAATAGATAAAGAAGATGAGTTTAATCAACTTATGAATACTTTTTCAGGTGTATTATCTAAGGATCAAAAGAAATTTTTTGTAGATACTTTTGATCCTTATCATGGTGATGGATTAGGCGGAACGCTAACTGATGTTACTTCTGACATAGCTGCTATTCTTATGCCTGTTGGCGCTGCTAGTAAACTTAGTAAGGCTAGAGGATGGGATAAAACTGGGAGAAGATTATCACGTTATCTTGGTTATGTTGGTAGCTCTCTTATATGGTCTGGTCAGGAACAGATAGATGAGAATATACTAAACATACTAGCTGATTCTCCATTAGTACAGGATAACGATACCTTAGATAGTATGGGTAGATTGTTAGGTATGGATAACGCTTCTAGAAAGCTTGGTGATTCGATGAGAATTGATCCAAACGATCCTTCGGCAAAATCAAAACAGATTGTTTCTAATCTAGGCTTTGAAGCTCTTCTTGGTGGTGGTATTCATGCGGCAGGTAAGGTTAAAAATTCAAAAACTATGAATAGTTTTTGGTCTTTGTTTGGCGCACAAAGGGGTACTGATCAAGCCATGTTAGACCTTGCTGTTGAAAGAAGTCAGGCAGCGGGGGCAGCATTAACAAAAGTAAGAGGTTTTAACGAACCTCTTCTTAAAGAATTAAAACGTAACAATTTATATAATGACGATTATTTAGAAAATGTTGTTAATAAAGCTCTTGGTGGTGTTGATGACACTCTACCTAGAGCTAAACAATTACAAGAACGTAATGCAGCATTTCGCCAGTTAGGGCAAGACTCTTCCGAAGCTGCGGAAATAGTTATAGATATGCGTAATGCTGTCGATGATCTATCAAGGCATGTTGGTGCTACTGTTGTAAAAGATGTTAATTTAAAAGCTAAAATTAATGCTAATCTAGGTACATACTTGAACCGATCTTACAAAGCCTTCGATGATAAGGGAGCCTATAAACTTAAAGATGTTCCTGAAGATGTAAGACAAAGAGCCGCTAATTATCTAATGCAGGAAGGGATTCCAGCAGAGTCTATTCCCGGTGTTTTAAAACAGTTAGTTGAGGGAGAGTCGGTTGGTAAAATAGATAGGATTTTTAAAGCATGGGGTCAGCTAGGAGGTTCAACATCTAGTGTAATTAAAACTAGGAAAGAAATTCCTAAAGAAATAAAAGATTTGTGGGGTCCAGTTAATGATCCCTTTAAAAACTTTTCCAATACAATTGAAAAATTATCTTCAATTGAAACAGGATTTTCTTATCTAAATAAAGTTAAAAAGCATATGCTTGCTCAAGGTATTGCTCATGTGGGTAAGGGTACAAAAATGAGAGCCGATGCTCCTAGCTTGGGTCAGGCTGTTCGTGATAGAATGGATGGTATAGCTAAGGGTGTTAACTCAGGTAAATTTATTAACCCATTGGAAGGATTATATGGTGATAAACATTATCAATCTTTTATCAGAGAGGGTCTTGATACAAGCGGATTCTTCGGCGATAATCCTAATAGTGTTATTAGAGCGTTTCTAAAAACAAAAACTGCCTCTCAAGTAGCTAAGACTGTAATAAGCCCAGCGACACATGGTCGTAACATGTTTGGTAATATGGTTATTATGACGGCAAATGGATTTTTAGCTGGACCTAAGTCATGGAAGAATGGCTTAGAGGTTATTAGCCGTAAATTTATAAATGTTCCTTCAAAGGAAGTTGCTGAACATATAGCTAAGTACCAACGATATGGGATAGTGGATAGTGGTATTTCACAAAATCTTCTTAGAAGAACTGCTGCTGATGCGTTGAAGCATGGGACCCCTACTTCATGGATGGATAAAATATATAAACGGTCTGGAGGCGAAGCAGCTTTTAAACTCTATCAAGCTGAAGATGACATATGGAAAATTATGCACTTTGAAAAAACTTTAAACTATTTAAAAAAGGCATATAAAAATAAATATTCAGATGTTGAGTTAGAGCAAATGGCTGCACGAAGAACTAGAGATTTAATGCCTAATTATAATCTTATTCCTAAAGCATTTAAAAAACTAAGAGGCGCTCCAGTAGGAGACTTTCTAGCTTTCCCCGCAGAGATGACTAGGATAAGTAAGAATTTAATAAAATATACCATGCAAGATATAACATCAGGCAATGTACGATTAAGTGCAGAGGGTATGAAAAAATTAGCTGGTCTACATTTGGCTGGTCTTGGTGGTCAAATGGCTCACGATTATTCTGCTAATCTATTTGGTATTTCTGAAGCTGAACAAGAGGCATTGAAGGTAGCCTATCCTCATTATGCTAAAACTTCTAATAAAATTTTTACGGGACCAATTGAACGTGGGCCTAACGGTGAGGTAAGGGTTAATGCTATAGATCAAAATGCATTAGACCCTTTTGCATATATAGGGGAGCCATTAACAATTCTATCTAATCTTGTTGATAATTGGATAATGAGTGGTGAGGCTCCAACTGCCGATGATTATACAAAATCTGGATTACGTCTTCTTGATAAGACACTAGGCCCATACTTAGGAACATCTATGATTACAGATGGTATACTAGATATTATGCAGAATAAGGCTGACCCTAGCACGCCTATAGGTATAAGAGATTTAATAAAAAATTCTGGTGTTATTGCGGGCAGGGTGGTAGAGCCGGGACTAATAAAATTTATTCTTGAACGTAAAGCTTATGAGAACCAAAAAGCACTACACCTTACAGGAAGTTCTGACATTACTTTTGATACTTATTCTGCTGATCCAGAAGGTTTACCAATAGTCGATAAATATGGTAATGCCTTACCAACAACCGATAATAATTTTTTAACAAAGATGTTAGGTAACAGATCGTATTCTATTACCGGACCTTCTATGAAAAGAAATGTTGAAAGACAGATAGGGCAGATAAATAGAACATCTCAAAGAGTTAGAAATGTAATGAGAGATTATCATAATTATTCTGATGCAGATATTAGTAATGCATATCTAGATAGTCAAGAACAGAAACTAAGCTACTTGAAAAGATTTCAAAAAGATATAGAAGATTATCAATTCCTTTTAGGCGGCGAGCTAGAGTCCTTTCTTGATAGTAGTTTAACTAACCAATTTTCTTTAGGAAAGAAGATGCCAAAGGGGACGGCTGGCACCATCTCTGATGTTCTTAATAATCGTTTTAGACCTAGTGATTTCTCATCAAGTTTAATTGAGGGCGCAAGAGTTATGCCGGGTAAAGTTAGAAGTCTTCAGTCGGTCTGGCCGAGACTAAAGGAAATATATGGAACATTAGAGAATACAACTATTCGACCGAAATAGTGTTTAGATTTAGTGTTAAATTAAATAACATAAAGGAGTAGTATATGATGTTGGAAATGGTTATGTCTAACAGTGACCTTATATTAGCCACAATAACAGGAGTTATTACTATAACTAGTATTCTGGTAGCTGGCACTAAGACACCTTCTCCAGATACTGTCTTGGGGAAAATTTATAAAGTATTAGAATTTCTCAGCTTGACCATTGGTAGAGCAAAGGAAACTGGTGTAAAGTAACAACAGTAGTCGGTACTTATTATGGATTTTAAATTACTATTTATGATAGCATCGGTCATTGCTTCTATATCTGGAGCTTGGGCTTTAGTTAGGGCGCAGGTCAGTACCTTGAAACAAGTACAGGAGGAAGTAAAACTAGTACTGAAGGATTTAAAGAGGGAGCAGGAGGTTGTTGATAATAATGTATCTGTATTAAGAAATCAGATTAAAGTATTAACAGGTATTCTTAGTCCTTCTAATCTTGAAAGGGAAAATAAGTGGAAAGGAGGGATTGATATATCTATTTCGGAAATGCAGGAGGATATAAAAATACTCCAGCATATGCATAATGGGTCACATCCACCTATAGCAAAGGAGTAAGATTATCATAGTTTATATGTTTTTAAAATTCTTACACCAGTGTTTCTCAAAAATATCTCAAAATAGGGGTATGCCTCCGTAAGTAACTAGGAGCATCACTGGTAAGTTTGGGATTCTCTCTGGTAGGTAGGCTAGGGAGGGTCCCTACTTCCCTACTCAATGACGCTCCTAGCGTCCTTTTTTTTGGCAATTACCCTCAAATACTAGTCAAACACACATTTTCCTATAATCTTGTCCACTTCTTGCTTCCCAAGAATTTGTAGACAGGTAACCACCATCGTTATCAGTTCTTCTTTGCTGACATTTTTTCCATCGTCCACAGTATTACCTCTAATACGGGACAATAACTCAAGAGCCTTGAGCGCACTGTTGGCATGACCCTGACCCTTGGCATATTCATATTGTGCTTCAATCTCTGATACAACATCGACACTTGTTTTAAATTCTCTTGAGAGTTCCTCTATTCTTTCTATAACTCTATCATCTTGTAATAATCTATACCCCTGATTATATGCAGATCGTTTAGAATATCCAGCAGATTCAGCAGCAGATGTAGCATTATGATTTAAAACATACGCTTGAGAAAATTTTTCTTGTTTTTCATTTAACATAATTTTGAACCAAGCCGTTTGCTACAAAGGATAAGGATACAGAGTTAACTACAAGTAAAGCTCTATCGTTCCAGATCATAGCCACAATAAGCCAGCCAATTAATCCTATAAAATGAAATATTAAATTAATAGGATATATGTTACTACTCGCCAACATAACCGCAGCAATAATAAAAATAGAAGATATCCATTTTAAATACCAATCCTTAGTGTATGTTGGTGTTATTTTATTTACCAAGGCGACCTACCGTTTCTCTTTGTATGTCCGAATGGTTAAACTCAGCCCAATATAATTCATAAGCTATTGTATCATAGATAGCTTCAAACTGGTGATACTCTCCCGGCGGAACCTGAGTAAACTGTCCACTAGATAGTACTGTTTCATCGACTAAAACATAATCATTTTTCCATACTCTGATGATCATCATTCCCTTCTCAACAAAGAAACCATTCCACTTAAAACTGTGCTTGTGTTTACTACAAGTTCCTCCTTGTTTAATATTAATACGGTGAAACTCTAACACACCGTTGGCGTGAATTAATTCTGTGGAACCCCATACTTTTCCTGCTATCATAGCCAACCCATAGCAGCCCTAGTATCCTCTGGCACGTTATCCATTGTAAATGGGGGATCGAAGGTGGTGATGACTTCACAATGCATTGCACCAGTATCCTTCAACCCGGCTGAATATATGTCTTCTACTATAGCATCTGCAAAAGGACAGAACGCACTGGTTAGTGTGTGTGTGATTTTTATTTCACATTCTTTCTGATCTATTTCTATATTATAAATCAATCCTAGATCATATATATTAATAGATATCTCAGGATCATATACCTCTCTTAGGTTATCAACGATACGTTCCTTTTTAATTTCTTGTACCATTTTAATTCCCCCCGGCTTCATCTATATTTAATAATCTCTTTTATATGTGTATCCTGTAACAGATTATAAACATATTTAGATTTTTTAATTCTTCTTTTTATATGCGCCACTCCCGGCCTAAAATAATATTTTACCAAAGCCCTGGTTACCTCCTCTACGTCTTCAGGATACTCAAAAATAATCCTTAATTTTCTACGGCTAGTGTAGCCTATATCGTGAGGCACATAAGACCCTATAGTTATAGCAGTTTTTATAAAAAAGTCAATCTGTTTTTTAAAAGAATCTTTCCTACCAGATAAGAACTTTGTATAGTCTTTTTTCTGGGAGCCTGTGAACTGGAAGAGACCCTCAGGGGTTGAAGGTCCTTTCAAATCCTTACCGTATCTATCCTTCTGTTTTTCTTTATAGTTTAATGTTCCTCCTGTCTCATGTAAACTGTTTCCTATGACGGCGGCAATTGCTATATCATTTAATTTATATTTGATTCGTAAAATATTTTCAAACTTATAAATCCTATTCTTTACGACATCGGCTAAAGCCTGTAATGGGTATAAGTTTATGACAACTAATATTAATATAATCAGTATAGCTTTCATACTATTTTATTTACTCATATTTTCTCTAGCCACACCCTTCCATTTTTCGGCAGTACGCATGCCGCCAAGTCCGAGTAAAGCCATGATTAAACCAGTAAGTTCTTCTGTATGGAGGGTAGGCAGTTCGATCACTGGATACCAGATAACCAAGGCCCAAGAAGCCATAGGTGCAAAGATGTACTGCCATCCTAGAGCAAAGGCACATACCCACATGATCGCAGGTCGACTTCCGCTTACAAACACACTTGGATGCTTCGCTTGTTCGAGGTTCGTTTGGGCCTGAAGAGCATCCAAACCAATCAATTGAGTTTTAAGTTCTGCATCTAGCTTTGCTCTTAAATCTTTATCTTCAACAAATTTATCTAGAACTTTTCCAGCTACTCCTATTACAGAATCTACAATCCCTAACATGTTTATCTCCTATATATCTAATAGTTTAGTATAGTGTTTTAACTTATGTATTGGTGCTAGTTCCCATAAAGAAGCCGCCATAGTGTCTTTTCCGTGGAAGGTAAGACGCATATCAACATCATCTCTTTCAAACAATTTTTCACAATCCTGTCCCATAGCTATAAGTTCTCCGGTAGTCCAAAACTCTTTTGAACCTACTCCTACTTTCATATATTTAGGCTTACCTTCCTCTGTAAACTCTTTCTTCTCTTCTTCAGAAGGCTCAGGTAAGGAACAATCATAACCAAATAAGTGGAAGTCTCTGAACCCTAATGTATGCATTAGTCCTATAGAACGCATAGCGGCGCAGGTCCCCCCTGTTATCATTGTTGCGCCCTCTTTAATGCCTAGAGCATCATCAATCTTTACTGCCCCGCCTTTAACAGAATCCTTAATATTCTCTTGTAAGGTTTGAGTAAAAGCATGCCAGCCTACAATCTTCTTTGTTTTTTTCTTTATAAGTTTAGTTATGGAGGGGTCTGTCATTGAGGCTGGCATAAAGATTGTATCTTTATGTATGTTAGAGAATAAAGACTTCCTCACAACACCATGTGTTGAAATCCCTTTGATAGGTCTAGGGTCAAGAATTATACATGCCCAAGGAATAATACCATTCTCGATTAGGTGGGGATAGGAATGTTTGACACACACGACCTTACAATTCCACTCTCCTTCCATTTTAATAATATTCTTAAGCTGATCCCAATCAGTTGAGGGTCCTCCTGATACAATGATAGCAGTCTCATTATGAGGTCTAGCCTTATTAACCCATTTTTTAATAAGCTTTGTATTCAGCTTAACATTAGATAAGATGTCTTCTTTAGGCATACAATCTTTTGGTTGAACAATGATAGGTATGGTACTGATATCATTAGGAACATCAGGTACGGTGTCGTCTCTCAGCACAACTGCTAAATGAGTTATGCCGCCCTCTACAATTCTATCGGATGATGGTAGAACAACCTTTCTACCTTCATATTCTTTAATAATATTATTAACTCCAAAGAACTCTTTACCGGGATCGTTCCCATCAGGGTCTTTAGATACATAATCATCAAAGACAATTACATTGCTTTCTTTTAACATGTCATAATCATGATTAACTGTATCTTCTGAATGTCCGCCGTCAATAAAACAAAGGTCTGCTGAAGATTGTTGTAGTGTTTTCTTGGTGTCCCCTTTAATCAATACAAATTTAAAAACTTTGTCTTGAGACAGCATAGCAATTCTAAACTCTTCTAGCCTATTATAGACTGATTTAATATTATTATGAGCCTTACCATTTAATTCTTTTTTATCTAGTTCAAGAGTAGCATCTTCAAATAAATCATAGCCAGTATAATGAACTTCATCTCTATGCTTAAGAGAAGCTGTTGCCATATCAATAGCACGACCGCCGTTCCATGTGCCAGTTTCTATTAAAGTTTTAGGCTTATAAAAATTAACCATATTAAGTAATTGTTTATATCTTTCAGGCCCATTCACATCGGGAGATACTTTATAAGTATTCTTTCTAGCTCCTTTTAAATGTTCCATATAACTACCTAAGGGAAACAATTCAAATGCCTGTGATCCAGTGGTCATATTAGGACTTAGAGTAGTGTTACTACCTGTCCAATCATGATACTTTAGGCCGTGTGCTTTATAAATTGTTAGTAGTCTTTCAAAGATGAAACCGTCATGCCATTCTCTATATTGTAGGATTTCTCCAGAAATATAAGCGCCAAGCAAGTCCCCCAAAAGATCAATAGGAGGGGTAGAATCAAGATTGAACCCTACAAAAGATGTCTCACTATAAGCATGGTGCATCCTTCCAAGATGTACTAAGTCAACATTATCAGGTAGGCTTAACATCAGATTATCTTTTGATAAAGGTTTCTTTGTTATAGTGTCAGCATCTAACCACACCAACCAACCTGATTCTGGAGGAATATCAAAGGCACAATCTGTTAATGCAAAAACCTTATGGCAAAATTTAATAGCATCGAACCGCCAATTGTAGGGAACCTTACCTCCTAATGTTCCATTATAATCTTTATAATCATTACGAAACTCATGCATATCTTTAATTTCATTTAAATTTCTGTACTCAATATTGCTTTTAATAGGAGGGTTCTTCTCCTCTAAATTAAAATCATGGTAATAAGCAATAAGTTGGATAGAATCTTCCCAATATTCTACTACTGATTCAACCATATCTTTAGCATATGTTTCCCACCCATCTTCAGAGAATGAGGTCACTACTGTTACCGGCTTAGACATAGGTTTTCTCCCATTTAATTTGTTTATTTTTTCCTAAAGATTCCTCTATGTTTATACCGTCATAAAGTATATTCCACTCCAAAGCATATTTAGCATCAGAACTTGATGTAGGCTTCCAACTCCTAAACCACGGGCCACCATTTGTAAAGTGTACGTTCTTTGCTTCAATCTTTTCAGGAGAATAGCCATCCAACCAATTCCATTCTGTAGGAAGTTCGCCTATATCATTATCATTAAGCCATTTAAAGTTATGTAAATACCACCCAGTCTTCAGATTAACATCATCTATAGTTAGATTTTTATGTGCTTCGTGAGAACAGTTCCACAAAACAAAAGATGACCAATTCTTTCTGGTATATACGGTCTGTATCTTGTCATCCATCTTAGTACTGGTGTTTGGAATATGTCTATGTTTAACACACCAGACAGCCTTGTCTTCCCCACGATTGACGCTCTCAAATACTTCGGCAATGTCTGACCGAACCATCATATCACAATCCATAAACAAAGCATATCCGTCTAGCCTATTTAAGAAAGGTATAAGAAATCTTGTGAAGGAGAAGTCGGTGGAGAAGGGTTTATTGTCCGTTGTGTCATAATTATTTTTGTCTTTGATATAATAGTTTCTTCGATAGAAGTTTACTCGACGTAGTTCTTCTTGTTTCAAAGGAATAATATTGATAGGGATACTGCTGTGATCTAATATAGATTCCTTTAATACGTCATAAGCTATAGCTTCTCTATGATCGTAACCAATATATATTGTATATATACTACTCATA
>TARA_R110002051_G_scaffold251476_1_pt1 | contig 10574 bp, 12 predicted proteins | sample TARA_R110002051 | Tara Oceans TARA_R110002051 (sample SAMEA4397023) | marine metagenome | biome: Polar Biome; feature: [MES] marine water layer (ENVO:01000295) within the mesopelagic zone...; material: water (ENVO:00002006), including particulate matter (ENVO:01000060) such...
ACATTTAGAAGGTCGATTGGTACAAACTTCCCATCGGCTAGGCGTTCTTTGACGAAGGCTTCAAGCGTTTTGGGATGTACATTAACAGTTCGTTTTGGCGAAAGACCTGAGACTTCAAGCTCTTTGAAAAGCTCGTTGACCACAGAGTCTTGTCCTTTCCCGAACTGAATTTCGACAGCGTTTTTTATCAGTGAGTCAGCGTTCGCTTCTCTCAACCAATTCAAAGCGTCGTCTTTTTGTTGGCGCAACATTCCTTGTCTGTCGCCTTTGGCACGTTCTATCGTCCCATCGGCAGGAATACTCGCACGAACAAAATCTTTTACAACAAGTTGCTTGCCGTCAGATAAGTCCCAACTTGATTGTCCAATTGAAGCCAAAGCTTCAGGCAAGTCAAGCTCAGACAAATTACGGAGTTCAGCTTTCTTGTTTTTGAGGTTCTTCTCTATCTGGTCAACTGCGGCTTCCAAGTCTTGTAACCTGCTCGCCATCTCATTGATTTCATTTAGATCAGTTACGTCTGCATTTGCATCGCCAACATAATCTATGCTGTTGGTACTCATGACCGCATCTCCAAAGTGCATGGCATGTACCAGCCTTTACGCCGATCCCGATAAGTATCTATGTTTCTTTCCCATCGCAAAATATTTACTTTGGGACTAACTTGCGATGCAGCCATGCAAGCAATCATAACTGCGGTGGGATCTCCACCACCTGCCCACAACAAATAATCCTCCTCGCTGAAGTCTTTCAATATCTTCTTCGCTTTATGTATTGAAGGTGCGGGTGAAAACTGTGGTTGCTCGGACGCTTCAAAAATTATCTTTAACTCGCCATACTTGGCAGCGTCAGATAAATCTGGAGTCCAACCAAACTTATTTTGTGTAGGTCGTGAGACCACAAATACTTTTGACATAATCTTTTCCTTTCTAAAACGTGTCTAAACGTGTCTATCAGTATGTCTCATCAGATTCCATTCGTCAACAAAAGAATTTATCTGTTTCCTCTTCATTAAAAGTTGAGGCAGCTAAAGCAAGACTCACCACCCCAATCATAGCTTCGACGCTCGGTGCATCTTCTCTCAGGTTTTTTAAGATAACCGCCAGTACCCCAGCATAAACTGCACCGCGAGAAACATCTTCATTATCTTGAAAAATAGAATTAAGCATTTGCTCGGCTTCTTCTTTTGCCGTTTCCATTGTGAAATCCAAATCTGTGAAATCCAAATTACCGTTCATCGCTTTTCCTTGATCCTTGATTTTAACGTCATTCTAATTCTATCACCCATATTTACTTCCTTGCGTGAGTATTTCAGAAAGTTGAGCGTAGTCATTTTTTGCCAAATTCCCATGTTTTGACCAAGTAGCCAGCTTGCAAAAATCAGACTTAGAAGGTCGGGCAAATAACTCTTGAGCCACTTCTCCCGAAAATAAACCCGTCCAGTCTGTTCCAATCCTGATTAAAACCCAAGCTTTGCCGTATTTGGAATACTCTTCTAGCCACATTGCTTGATGCTTCTTGAGGCCAGTCGTCATCTGACGTTGTGGGAACTTTGCAATAAACTTTAATTCAACCCACCCAGACAAGCCTTTTTCAGAAACAAAGTGAACATCAGGCATTCCTGTCGATACTTTATTTTCGACACGATACATTTTTAACGGAAGATTTTTTCTCAGTAACGTCCAAAAGTTTTTTTCACTCATCTTCTTCTTCTTCCATAAAAATTGATTTGGGGTCTTGGGTGATTAAATCGGCAAGCGACTTTTTCTTTCGCAACGTACTAATGATTTTGTTGTCGACGGTTTTCAATGCCTGTAAATCAATGTAAGTGACGTTGCTCGTCGTGCCAATTCTATGGCATCTATCTTCGGACTGAAGCCGATGTTCTAGGTCAAACGAGTTAGAATAGTAGATAGTGTAGCCTACGGGATCGTTCTTTACTTTTGAAACTAACGTCAAGCCAATACCGCCAGAGGCAGGCTGCCCAATAAAGTATCGGACACTGGGGTCGTTGCAAAAACGCTCGACGTTGTTTACACGGTCATCACTAGAAACCGCGCCATAGTAACTGACTGCTTTGTCGCCAAGTAATTCTTCAATCATTTTGATGTCGGCAATGAATCTAGCCCAAATGATTGTCTTAGATGAAATGCCTGCTAACACTTCTTTCAACGCATTTATTCTTGATGGCGTTTCTTCAATCTTTTTCGGAGACTCACTTGGAAACCAACCACCTGATATTTGTTGGAGTCGGAGCATGTTGGTGATTGCTTCAGGCGCAGCCAACACCTCCCCGCCAAGCTCTGCCATCAGATTAGTTTTAAGTTCTCGATACACTTTCCTTTCTTTAGGTGACAAATCAAAAGTGTGACGTTGATAAATTTTGTCGGGTAGATCCAAACAATCTTTCTTGAGGACTCGAAAGCTAAAGCCATCAACAGCATCCGACAGTTCATCCGTGTTTTTATAACTGATGACTTGCCGACCTTCATAACCGCCCATGACACAATACCTATTCCTAAAAGAATAAAAAGACTCGTAACCTAAAATCAAAGGATCTAAAAACTTGAATTGTGAATACAGGTCTTCACAACCTTTTGTCACTGGTGTTCCCGTGAGTATTAATTTCTTGACGACGTTTTGATCGCGCCCAAGCTTGGTGATAACCTTAGTACGTTTTGCTCCGTGGTTTTTAATGCGAGTTGATTCGTCAACAACCAACATCAGTTTGTTTTGAAGTACAATTTTTTGAAACCAAGAATAGCAAGTTGCTGTGGTAAAAGCTTCGACGTTGAAAGTAAAAATACGCAAACAGTTTGGAGCATAAATTATTTTCTCAAATTCCGCAGAACGAGTTTTGTTCATCCCTGACGAATAATGGATCTTTTGATGCTCGATATATTCTGGGATATGGAGTGTAATTTCTTGTAACCAATTGCGATGTACCCCGTTTGGCGCAATCACAACAAGAGCTGTTATTTTGCCAGTCGCATAAGCATGAGTGGCTAGGTCAATTGCAACTTTGGTCTTTCCCGTTCCTTGCTCCATGAACAAAGCAAAACTGTCGAGGTCTCGACTCATATAAAAAGCTTTTTTCTGATGCTCGAACGGCTCTGTTTTGAACTTGAAGTCATCGACATAGTTGACAAAATTCTTGGTAGCTTCAGATTCCTGTAAAGACTTGATATACCTATTCAGAATTTCAGATGATGGCTCGTCCCAAACTGCGTTAAAATAATACTTGCAAATGATTTTTATCGCAGAGCCAGTAGGGTCAAACACTAAGTCCCGACCTTCCCATTTCTTGTAACTCAAAATTTCTGATAGCTTCCTGAAGTTCTCAGCCGAGCTTTCGATGCCACTCAATACCAAATATTTCGAGGAATACTTTCTAACAAACATTGGACTTCCTGTATTTTTTTATTTCTTTTTCAAGCGATGATAAAAACCTAACGAAACTTTCTGGTGTCAGCAGCGGGTTGTCGGCTAAATAGGAACAACAATACAAATCATGTTCTTCCAAGATTTCCTTCAAGCTCATCTCTGGATTAGATTTGACCCAAGTTTCTAGTTTTTTCTGACTCAATGCTCGCATGGAAAGTCCTCCAACGATTGAGCGTGTTCGGCAATCGCATCGTTAATCGCATCCCAGTCAGAGTCCGACAAACGAGACTCTAGCCAATCTGCGTTTTTGCCTTTCATGGTGGTCAACCTCATAAACTCAAACCTCCCAAACAATCCAGAATCAGGGTCTTCTGGATATCTTGAAACTTCGTATTCCACGATGCAAGGAAAACCATTCCGAACCTTAACTTCAACTTCGCCGAACATCAAGCCACCTCCTTTATTTCAGCGTTAGCGGTTTCTAGTATGAAATCTTTAGCTTTTTGGGCTGATGCAATCGCCTTTCTAACTAGCGTCTTATCATCCTTCAAGCCTTTAAGCCACGATGCTATGTAGTGCGCGTGGTCATCGCGTGGTTCTGCGGTTACACCTGTCTCAATACACATGAACATTGCCCCAGTCTCAGCGCATAACTCTTCGATGGCATACTCGCGTGACCCAAAGCGAGTCGATTTGATGCGGTCTAAACGCTTAGTGTGACCCGTCGAATGCGTGGCCTCATGCCACCGTGTAGCATCTAACGAGAATCCAGATTCAAATTGACCGCGTGATGGTAACTGGATAAAGTCTTTTGATGGTACATAGAACGCCTTGTTACCATCGTACTTAACTTTGATATTCGAGTTGGTGCAGTAGGCATTAAATAGCTTCTCTGACTGCTCGGTAGCTTCAATGTCATTCTGGAATAGTTTAGCTTGTGGAGTAGGGACGAATCCTAACTCTTTTAATTGATCGCCATTCCAGACAGGAATCAATTTCATACTTGCCCAACCTTTCTTTTCGCCAGTGTCATCATCTTCCCGCACACCTTTGATGAACTGCACGATGGACACTTGTGACTTGATTCCAGTACCTCCGATTTTATAACCTGCAGCTTCCCATGTCTTATAAGTTCCCCACTCTGAGCAAGTCCAGTTATTCTCAAAACATGCAGATGCAGTCAAGATTGTATTGATGCCTTGATATACATGACCGCTACTCACGTTTCTGTGTGCTTGCGCTACATGCTCAACCCATCCTTGATTCCAACTAATGCCTTCACGCTGGACACGTTCCAACTGTTTAACAAAAATGTCTGTGATGATTTGGTCAACATCTTTTTTTACAAATTTTTTCATTTTCTTTCCTTTCTTAATTTATCTTTTCAACAATAATGATTATACAGAAACCGCAGAATAATACAACCCTAATAAAAACCCCCGCACATCAATCTCTTACGCCACCTCTGCTATTTTAATCTTCCGACGACGGAAAACTTTCCAAGCCGTAGAATTTTTAAAGTCAGACCAATCAACATTGGCATCCCGCAGGCTTTGGGCAAGCTCCCTAAAACTTGGGTGCTTAGGATGGAACAGATGCAGAAGCACTGCGTAATTTGCGACAAACTCACCGCCATGAGATTCCACCACAGGAACATCAACTTTTCGATTAGATTCCCAAATACAGTAGTCCATGAACTCGTTTGAGGTGAAGGATATCGCTTCTTTTGGTACTCCTTCGCTATCGGCGAACCAATCAAAAGCTTCACTTTTAGATTTTTGATATCTAGTGATCTCTGTTATGGCATGAGAATATTCGTGAAGCAACACTTGCCAATTCAAACCATAGTCAACCCGAAGCACGACCTCTCTCTCTTCTTCAGAAAACCAACACCTACCATGCCCATTCATAAATCTCAAACTAAGATCCATGTCACGATCATGAGAACTGTTGAATCCTTTTTGTAACTGGTTGAAAATTTTAATGCAGTCATTTTCCGTTAAAGTGTTTTTATCAAAGTCGGAAATAAATTTTCGCTCCCAAGCATAGACTTTGCTTCGTTGTCGGTCTTTCATGTTACGCCTCCCACTTTGATTTTCTGGAATATTTTTTGGGCGTAGTCACAAACATGTCTTGCTCGTTTTTTTGATTCCAAGCCAACGATTTGTCAAACTCAGAACGTGACACCCTCGTCCAGTTCGATTCGATACCCAACTTTTTGAGAGTGTAACTCTGGGGTGGTCTCATTTTCACCCATTTATGCCCAACCGTTCCAATCTCATAACACCTATTGCCAGAGTTGACATTGCCTTTGTCAATCAACCAATGAATGTCTATAACTTTTCCACTGCACTCTTTTGTGTCTAACATTTGCTTTCCTTTCTTAAAGTTTACTTTCCTAACACCAACCATTATACAGAAACCACAGAAAAATACAAGCACTAATTTAGTGCCTTATAAAACAATGACTTAGGATTGGTCTAGTTACAAAACAGAACTTAGAATCTTCTGTTTTGTTGACTCGCTGATAGATCTCAACAGGTTTGATATTTCTTCAGGGATAGCAGCTTCGCTTGAATCAAACGAATCGGTAGGAACTTCTGGTTCTTGAATTTTGTCACGAATTAAAGATTGGATTGCATTACTGAAAATAGCCCTTTCAGTTGAGTCTTTATACCCTTGTTGGATTATACCCATTGCTTCAGTTCGCCCTGCGCTTTGAGATAGCGAAGATAAAGCGTCGCTTACCCACGGAATGCTGTAAACAAACTTTCCCAGTAGGCGATCTCTTGCCTCAATAAGCACGTTTCCAGATTGACTTGGGTTTGTTGTTATCTCAGCCCATAAAGTTGGCAACACATCTTTTTTAAATTGTGCCAATTCTTTTATCTCTTCAGGAGAAAAAAGCTCTTTGATAATCTCTTTTTGTTTTATAAAAACTTCATCAAAATTGTTGACTATGCCTGATCTTGTTAATCTATCTGTTTTTCTTCCGCTAAAAGCTTTAGCAATGATAGCTTCTTTTAAAGAATTTTTAACCGACTTAAAACTTTCCTCTGGGATAACATCTTCTAAAGTATTCAAAGCAATTTTTAAAGATTGGTTTAAATTAAGCTTTCCGTGACCAAATAAAATATTAGTTACTTTTTTAGCAGTGTACTCACCATCAGTCAAACTTCGCAAAATTACTTTTGCGTTCCTTCTAGGAAGCGTATCTCCTTTAAAAGGCGCACCTTTTAGCTTCATATAGTCTCGATACAAACCGCTTGATTTTTTAAGCAAGTCAATAATTGCCTGATCGCCCTCAATAAAACCTTTTTCTATCCCCTTAAAAACATTATTATCAACGGTACTTTTTATGATCTGAAGCACTCTTTGTTCTGGCGAACCTACTGGAGCAGACCTGCTTACTCGATTAATTCGTTGTTGATATTTTACCAAAGAAGAAAAAGGTTGATCTCTAAATCTTGGGTTTTGCATATAAGGCCCAACAAATCTTGGGGTTTGACTTATTTTTCTTAGCCTATTTAGGTAATCCACTTCTGCTTTTAAAACAGGGTAATTCATCATTTCACTAGCAGAAATCCCTTCTTCTTTTAAAGCAACAAAAATATCATCTCCAATTGCCCTGACTCCTTGCGAGGTAACAACAGGTTGATCTGGAGATTCTTTAATTCTTCTGTAACCTTCAGAAGCTTCTTGTTTCAAAGCTTCTTTTTCTTCAATTAAAAGACGTTGGGCATCTTGAGCTGCGGTTTGTGCAATGTAAGGATCTGGAGAATCAGCCCCTCTCGGAAATTTATAATCGCCAGAACCCATTCTTTCAAGGATGTTATCAGCCGATTCTGTAATCTGGTCTAATTGATCTTGATCAAAATTTCTTATTATTGGCTGTCCTGCTGCTCCACTTTGGGGGTCTATCCCTTTTCTTAATAAGTCTTCTTTTCTTACTTCAGGAAAACTGTCTAGTCTGGCAGGTCTGATTAATTCTTTTTCCCCTGCCCTTTGTCCTGCTGTCAACGGGAACTTAGATTCTTGGTCAAAAAGTTCAGTTTTTAGTCCCCGACTTCCAAAAAGCCTTAACAGTTGATCAACAGAGCCACCAAGCAAACCAGAAAGACCTGATCTTTTTAAAACACTTTCAAGGCTGTTTTTTTGTTTTTCCCATGAATCAGGAGTAAGAACTCTTTCTAAGCCTTGATCTACTAAATCAGTCAAGCTATAAGCAACAAAACCTTTTGCAAGACTTTTTACAATCTTGTCTCCTGCTCCTATCCCTGCTGAGACATATTTAGTTGGAATCATATATTTTAAAAAATCTCCAAAAAAAGTCCCTGCGTCTTGTTCGCTTAATCCTTTTTTGTTGATGTAATAAGGTTCACCTTCCCATTCCAAATAAACATTTCCAAATTTGTCGGTCTGGATTCCTTTGTCACCGTACCTGTCGTCGCCCTTAAAAGCATTGTCAATTATCTCTCCTTTCCCTTCAGAAGAGCTAATCATTATAGTTTTAAAGTTAGGAATTATGTTTTCCCAAAAACCCATGTCTTTAATATCAGTGGTTTCTTTTGCATCAGGAAACTCGTACTCAGCACCCTCTCCTGTAAAAGCCTGATAGACCTCAGAAGGCAACCCAGCAGCAAAATCTTTGCTTTCTACAAGAGAATCTTCAAGCCATTCCATAAGACTTCTTTTATCCGCGACTCTTTCTTTTATGCCAGAATCAATATCGAAAGGTAAAGAAATACCTTGTCCTTCTGGCTCTTCTCCTGTTGAGTCGAGCGCAACGGATGAGGATGAATCAATATCGAAAGGTAAAGAAATACCTTGTCTTTCTAGCTCTTCTTCCGCCAATTTTAAAGACCCCATTCTTCTTTTAGTCTACTCATTGTTGCAGAATATTTTTCTCGCTTTAAATTAAAGCCTTTTATATAGTAAGTATCTTTACCCTGAATAACTGTTTTCCCATTGGAATCTACGTTATATATTACTTCACCTTGAGGTACGTTTATAAACCATTCTTTTTTAGCTTTGTCTACAGCACTAGCATCATCTGGGGCAATCCCTTTTGGAAGCGTAAATTTTTTAAAAATTCCTTCATCGGACTTAGCAAGCTCTTCCTGTAAATCTTGATAGCTTCCAAAATTTCCCTGCGCCAACATGTTTTTTTCTTTTCTAAGTAATTTTGATGTATTTTCGTTCATGCGAATAAACGAGTAAATTGACATATAGTTTGCTTGTGGCGTTCTTTCAATTGTACCAAATGCAGCTTTGTAGGCATCAAACTCTTTATCAGAGGTTGAGCCAGAGCCAACGGGCCTCATCGCAGGCCCAATCTTATTAGTTATACTTTCAAAAAGTTGAAGACCGTCTAAATCGTCGCTTTGTAGATTAAAAATTGCTGTTCCGTAACCAAGGAGTGTTTTTCTTAGAGGAGCGAGTGCATTAGTATCAACCTCTCCAACTAAAAGCTTATCTAAAAGAACTTTAGCAACAGGAAGGCTAGTCGTTAAAACAGGATTAAGTGCTTTTTCAAAATTAGCTATTCGTTTCACGTCTTCTATAATAGTCAAACTAAGTGCCGATTTTCCAGTATTTGAAGCGTCAGGGCTAACAGTGATAGAAATAAGTCTTCCGTCAGCACCGACAACTGGAGTAAAACTTGAATAAGCATTTCCTAAAAAAATAGGAGTGTCTATTTCGCTTGGGTCTTCAGGCACAACTATATCAGCAAATCTTTTAAAACTGGGTTGGTCTACACTTCCCCCGTAACTTTCCCAGTAATTTTGAGCCTCTTCTTGTGACATATGCGTGGCAAAATCTCCTGTGCCCATTGCCTTTGGTTGGCCTCTTTTCCCTTTCATTGCACTTGCTAATCTTAAACCCGTGATAGGCAACTCTCTTTTTCTTTTCTTTTCGGCTAGATTTTCTTTAAACAAATATTCACCTGCTTTTCTAGCACCCCCACTTGCGCTTCCTGCGAATGTCGCACCGGGAATGCTTGCAGCATCAGTCATGCCAGCAAAAAAGTTAAAAGCAACTTCTGCTCCCGTTGGTCTTTCATAAGCAGGGGAGATTAATTTACCTAATTCACGGTAATACTCAGGATCAATATTTTTTTCGTCCAACCCCGTAAGGTTAAGTTTTTCTAATGCTCCGAGAGAGTCTTTTTCAGCCATTATTTACGTCCTATTCTTTCCCATAAAGTAGGCACTGCCAAGTGTCCCAAGACCCCCTACCACTTGTCCAAAAACAGAGGGCGTGGCTACGTTTTGCATACCAGTCTGGTAACTGTAATTTTGTGCATTATAAGGAACGCCTTCAAGGATGCCTGTGGCGTAATTGATTTGTTCATACGGATAATTTCTTTGATCTAGATAATCGGCATAAGACAGATCATAGCCCTCTTGGTCAACAGCTCTCCTTGATTCACCCATGCCAATCAAGTTACTGGCTCTGGTTTGTGTTAAATCTTGAGCCAAAGGAACGTAAGACTGTAGTTCCTGCGCTCTCCGCTGTCTGGCTGCTTCCCTAGACTCGTAAGCACTCAAGCCTGCTGTGTTAGCTTGAAAACGTGCTTGTCTGTCTCGTTCTGATTGCGCTGCGCCAAATTCTAATCCTTCTCTACCTGCCTGCGCTCTAGTCTGCGCCATAGCATCCATACCCTCTCCATAGGTCTGACCCTCCTGAATGCCCAACCTAGAGCCACCAAAAGCCCCTGTTCGAGCAGCGTTTGCTCGGTTGGAAATTTGATTACGCTCAATTTGTTTTTGTATCTCTGCAATCGCAGGATCGACGGATTGTTGATACATATCTAAAAATGGTTGCATCTGCTCAATGGTCATTGGCTCACCGACAAGTGTGCTGTAATCCCGCCCAGTGAAAGTCTCTTGCCCTACGTTTTGCGCCGCATCATACGCAGTGTCAAGATAGCTGGTGTCCCCCGCGTTTGCGCGTAACATATTCATTCCTGCGATTTCGTCAGGAGTTAATGTCTTGCCATCATACGATGGTCGTCTTGCGCCGGTATATTGTGGGTAAGGCGAGCCTCCCAACTCCATTGCTGCGCCCGTTAAATATCTACCTGCTGAACTTGCCCATGATGGTATCTGAGTTCCTTCAAGGGTTTTGTCGTAGGTCGGCAACTGGTCATATGATTGGTCGAAGATACCCATAATCTATACCGTGTTTCC
>TARA_R110002051_G_scaffold130533_2_pt1 | contig 10562 bp, 9 predicted proteins | sample TARA_R110002051 | Tara Oceans TARA_R110002051 (sample SAMEA4397023) | marine metagenome | biome: Polar Biome; feature: [MES] marine water layer (ENVO:01000295) within the mesopelagic zone...; material: water (ENVO:00002006), including particulate matter (ENVO:01000060) such as......
AAGGGATTCGTATGATGCTACCTTTGGCGGTTTTTACGATCGCTTTTGGGTTGGCGTTTGGCGTAGCCGCTGTGCACCAAGGGTTGGCCGGCTGGGAAGCGATGCTAATGAGCCTGTTTGTCTTCGCGGCGCCATCGCAATTTGCTGCCCTTGAGATGTGGCATTCGCCTCTGCCACTGCTTGCTCTGGCAGCGGTCACACTCGCGATTCATACCCGGCATATGCTGATGAGTGCGGCGCTTTATCCCTGGCTCAAGGCGTTACCTCAACGCCAGCAATTCGCTATGGTGATTCTGCTAACCGACTCCAACTGGGCAATGGCACTGGGAGAGTATCAGCGCGGCGAGCGAAACCTGGGCATTCTTCTAGGTGGCGGTATCGCGCTGTGGGGCGCCTGGGTCGGAGGTACTGCGATAGGGCTAGCCTTTGGTGGGGGCATTACCGAGCCTGAACGCTTTGGCCTTGATGTGATCATGCTGTGCTTTCTGCTGATGATCGTTGTCGGTGGAAACCCACGAGCAGCAATGGCCCTACCCTGGCTGGCAGCAGCGGCGAGTGCATTAATGGCGTACTGGTGGCTGCCGCCTTACCTACATGTGATGGTGGGCGCGATTACTGGTGGCGTGGTGGCGGTATTGTTACCCGGACGCTGGTTAAGGGAAAGCGCCTCATGAGCTCATCACCCGTGTGGCAGTCGTTGATAGCCATCATGCTAATGGTGGTGATTGCATATGGATCCAGAGTGCTGGGACTACTAATCATGTCGCGGGTGCCGCTAGGCCCACGCGTGCGGCGATTCGTCGATGCCATGTCTAGTTCAGTCCTGATTGCCGTCATTACACCTATCATCGTGCATGGTGACGGTGGCGTTCGGCTCGCTGCCATTGCGGCGGGTACGGTGGCGGTAGTGATGAGGAATCCGTTGGTATCAATTGCAATGGGTATGCTTTGTGCTGCTGGTTGGCGCTGGTGGTTTGGGTAATATCGTAAAAAACGGCGGGCTTGAAAGTCTCAGAAGTACGCAGGGGATAACTAGAATCAGATATACCGCAGCTCCAGGGACTAATTACTCCCTGCATTTGAAATAGGTAAATATAGAAATGGTGGGCCCAGTAGGACTTGAACGGAAATGTGGGGTGAGACTCTACAACGCAAGGATCATTTATTAGTTTTTATATTTTATTTCAATGCCTTAGGAAAATCATACAAATATGCACTTCCGATGCGTATTTATAGAGCATGAATAAATCTGAAGCTTGGTCAGGCCGTGTAGCCGGTCAATCACAAGCGTGTTGAGCGTCTGTATGTCGAAGCTCGCTTGCAAGTGAAGCGTCGCAAGCGCAAGAAAGTTCCCATGTCCGCGCGAAAGCCACTTGCTCGCCCTGATGCCGCCAATCACGTCTGGTCAATAGATATTGTGTTTGGCCGTACGGCAGGTGGGCGAGTAGTAAATAGCCTCACTGTTTTTGACGACGCTACACATGAAGCCGTGGATATCGTGCCTGAACGTGCCATTGGCGGACTGTTTTAACACTTATTCTGGATCACCTGGATTTACAACGTGGCCTATCTTGCTTATTCCGCAAGTACTATGGAAAGGAGTTCTGTGGACACGTCTTGCTGTCATGGACTCATCTACGTGGCGTTGCAATGTTTGTTATCAAGCCTGGAGAACCCAATCAAAACGCCTACATCGAATCGTTCAACGTGCGCTTTCAAAATGAATGTCAGACTGAGCATTGTTTCACCAGCTTGAGTCATACCAAGGTAGTCATCGAAGGTTGGCCGCCGGGAGTTCGACGAGGAAAGACCGAAGAAGCGTCTTGGAGGGCTGACACTATCAGCCTATGCCAAGCAACTAGTGGTAAAACACGATAAAGTCACTTTTCACTCTAAACCCTGCTACTACTGAAAATGGTGTGACGTAGCCCAGCCACGAGCGGACTTTCCGTGAGAACAGATATATATTGAGTGCAACGGATAGAATTTAAGCCACTTGTAAGCAATGAATTGACTGCGGGATAAGGATAATTATATTTTCCTCGGACCCTTTAATTAATTTTTATATGTGTAGTACACATGCCGTGCCTGGCTAGTCAGAACGGCCATTCGATACTATTAAACTCCTTTAACATTCTTTCAGCATATTGTGGTTCTATCATTTTCGCATAGTCAATCAGACCTCTAAGGTGTGATTTAAACCCCCAAATTGAATCAAAGCCTCTTTCTAAAACATGCTCTACCGGCCCTACCTTCTTCAAGTAATATAGATGCTGCCTTATTCTATCTTTAAATTCTTTTTGTAACCGAGGTGTTGCGCCATCTACATTTAAGCCAAGGACGATTTTTTTTGCACCTACTGGCACAACCTTTGCTTTTTTAAAATGCGGCAAATATCCTTGCTTTGATAGAACCTTATTTGTCTCTTTAATAACTTCCTTCGCAGTATTCCTCGAAAACTCAAGTGAACAACTTGAAAAAGTAATATCATCACTATAACGTGTATATTTTAAGCCATATGTTTTTGCGATATTCGACAACTTATTGTCACAGCTCCTCATGACTAAATTCGATAGCAGAGGACTCGAAGGCGCTCCTTGCGGCAAATAGCCCAACAATAGCTGGTCGTATTCAGCTATCGCCTTATACTTCTTGATTGCATGCCAATTCTTACTGCGAATTCTTGGGCTTTTATCTGGCGTTGCAATCGTACATAATCTCGCCAACTCGAATGAGACCAGAGGCTGATAGCCTAAAGAATTGAAGACGTGAAATACCTGTATTTCCGAAATCGACTCAAAAAAATTAACAATATCGAGCTTAATGAGCCATCTAGCACCACAATGCTGTGCCGCACAGTCTTTAATTGACTTATCTTTTATAAAAGCATAGCTGGCTCTGTGTGAGGGCACCGAACTAAGAATATGTTGATGTATCCATTTTTGTACGCGATTGAGCTGAATCGCAGGTACTTTGATAAAACGCCTACCACCTGATCTTTTCGCAATGGAAAACTTAGTGTATGCATCTTCACTTTTGCGAGACACGAATAATTTCAACTGCTGAAGACTAACACCCGTCCTTACAGACAAATGATTAAGTGTTAAAAGTGAAGGTAGTTGTTCATTAATTTCAAAAACGGACTCTATTTGCTCAATACTATATTCGAGCAACAAATTAGACCGGCCAATTTTCGTACCGTCTTGTTTATATAAATGAGAAGACCACATGACAACTACTCCGATGAATCCAGAGCGCTAAAGCGCTCTGGCATCCTGAGCCTGCGAAGGGAAAATGCCAGAGTGCTTTGGCTCTCGCTCAGCGCAGGCTTTCCCATAGGGATCAGGTAATCCTTACCCCAATAACCATCGATAAAATGGTTACAACAACTTGGCAGTTGTTTGCATGCACTAGTCATCATGTGGTGCCTCTCAATTCAATAGGATAATAATAATCTGAACCTTTTTCAAGCCCTTTAGATTTAACTTTTCCGATTTTTTTTGCCGCCCTTAACTCGGCCAGCCCTGCTGGTGTAATTCTCTTTTGTGGGCTAACAAATTTCCATTCAATACACTTTTCAAGGTATTTATCACAATCGTAATTGCTCAATCCGGTAGCGTAACAAAGCGTTGATCTCTTCCGTTTCCCTTTAGAAATGAGCGCCAATATTACAAGTAATGCTTTTCCGACTTCCCCACGCCTAATCAGCTTAGGAGATCTTGCGAGCTTCTGTTGTCCTATATCATACAGGCTTTTAATATTCGCTCGTTGAGGAATTTCACCTGGAAAAACGGATAATGTAGTATCGACTATCGTTCTATCTGGAAAGAGTCCAATCCATTTATTACTGTCTTCTACGAGGATAGCTGGAACATTGTTTGGACATCCGTGCTCAAATACAAGAGCGCACATAGTTTTTTTGTAACCGAACCACATGTGTTTCCGCTTTTTGTTGGCTTTCCTCCCGTATTTTTCACACAAATTTAATAGTTCTTCCTTTTTCTCGTTACTCCATGGAAGTGAATTAAATGTAGGCGCATCTCTATAAACATGCACAAAAGGTGATGATTTATGAGATCTGAGGAGTTCAATGCCCGAATCCACACCAGAATAAGCAATAACGTGGAAGTGTATAAGTTTGTAGGAATGCCACGACACGATGGATTTCTCCATCCAAAAAGCATCAAGAAATTCGAGCGCCCTATTACCCGATCCGATAAAGTCATCAACGCAAACTATTGCTCTACATTTCGTAGCCCTTAAATATTCTAGTGTCGGATGATTTAAATACTTATTTTTGTCTCGTTTGCAGAATTGACGAATTATGGAAGCCACTCTTCCTTCACTTCCTATATCTGCCGTATTCCCAAGAGGTGTAACTGAAACTCCGTCGTCGGCAGCTTGCACTTGCTGATAATATGGAGTCGAATCGTAAGCTTCTATTTGTATCTTCTTTCCTTTTACTACTGGCTTGTGCGGAACCATTTCACGCATTGCAAAAAATGCAATAGGCCCGGAAACACATTCAGCGACCTGTGCCATCTTTAATGTTAGATTTCTTTCAAATTCATTATGAGAAACCAGTGTAAGATTGTTAGCTAGAGAAGAAGCAATTTCCTGATCCAATGGTTCAAATTGATTGAGCCACATATTTCCGCGTTCGGTGTGGATTAACTTTCTTGCTTCTTTGTTTCCACTCATTAAAGCTCCCTAGAATCTAAACACTTGATCTCTTTTTAAATATATATTTATAATGTTTATGGAAAACATCGATAAACTGAAAACTATTCCACAATCTCTATGAACCTATATAAATGTGACAGTTGTTTTATGTAGTCATCTCGATATTTCACTTGAACAAGCACACCAATCAATAAGCTATACCGTACTCAGCAATATTCACAAGTCATTTAAAACCCATATAATAAATATAACCACCCAGTATAACACCGATAGAGATACTAGCTGCCTTTGTCAGCATGCCAGTTTTGGGTCGAAAGAAGCCTGTCGCGAGTAGTGCATATCCGCAACCATTGATCATGTAGTCCAACTCATCCACGAAATTATCTTAGCCCTGACGCTAGCAGATTATGCTTACCTCCGTCACTTGAAATTTTTCTCAAGCCTAATGCTTTTGCTCAGTTTCGCCTCTCTCCACAGAACACAACAAGCTTGGCGACATCTCTACTATTGCTGACACCTTAGAAGATAATTTCACACTGTCTTCTCGGCTCAGGAGCCATTGGTCGCCTGTTGGCTCATTCGTTCCCGCCGCTGGCGGCTCTGCCAAGCTGATTCGCCGTCGTTAGTTGCCTGAACTGCAAACGCTGACTACGCAGGAAGGCGAGACGTTGGCGCATCTACTGAATACGCTCACCTTAGCTGGCCACGAGTCTGAAGCGCTGAATCGCCTGCGTACTTATCACTACCAAGTCCATGGCCGCTGAGGAGGCGCTAGAGAGTATGTCGTGTGATTCCCCTTACTACTCCGCTGGCACTTTGCCAAAACGGCTTTTGGTCTCAGCCACGCATTACTCAAAACTGGCCGCTATGCTTCAACCCGACCAAGCGACAACTACCTGAGGGCTTTTGCGACATCATCGGCTGTGCGCGACACCGCTGCCATAACAGTTTGATGCTCGCTGTTTGCGATGAGTTTGCCACTGGGGCGATGGAAAGACGCCAGGACAGAGCCTTTAGCTACGTCAATTACGCGAACGGTAGAGAAGCCGTTGAGCATGCCGGCAGTGTTATGGCTCGTGATTTTGCCCATCACAAGGACCTGAGCACCGACTTCCTTGGCCTTGGCGATAGCCAACTCGGTTGGGGCAAGGTTGCCGCCAGCTAGAACATCTGTTAACTCAGTACGCAGCGCTGAGCCTTGAATAACAGACGCGGAAATCCGCGACTCAAGCTCTGCAATAAAAAGGTCAGTACTCTCCTCAACGAAATTTGGATTACCCTCAAAACGGGGAACAAACACCTTTGTGATCGAGATCTTTCCGATCTCGGCGTCTTTGACCCGGACAACAGACGGGTTTGCACAGGCAGTCACTGCAAGAACCACGGCTAAGGCGGAATGGAGGCGAAGCCGCAATTTAGTAGGCGTCGCCGTGCCTGGCCTCGCTAGCATGAAGATCGAACCATGTTGAGTGCTTGATTCCACAGTTCGTCAGCGTTACCAACACGAAAGTAAAGGTCCTCAGAACCACCACCAGCCCCGTGAGCAATAACCCATTCCGTGGCAGCGGGATTATCACCAAACAGTGCCCCTCCATCAGCACCACTATTTGGCACTGTGAATTGATATGACAAAGCAGGGTGTCCGGTAAGCTTCTCTAAAGATTCTACCGGTAATACTGAAATCAGAAGAGTATGACTGCCGCTGCACTCAGAGTGGCCGCACTCAAAGGTAACTTTAAAGTCTGGCTTCCAATCCTCGATTGAGGCCGGATTTGGCCACCATTGCCACCCAGCTAAGTCAAAAAAGGCGGCCCATGCGGCTTCGAGCCGCGTTGTGAACTGTATTCCATTGTAAATTCCGGCCACTAGACTTTACCTCCTCAGTATTATTGTGATACTAACGCAAAGCTAAGCGGCGTCCTGAAAAGGGCATCCGGTGGACGGCCCCAAGGCCGGGAACGAACTTGAGCGACTGGTTAAACGTCATTGGCCCGTGCTTCTAGCAGTGCAATTTTGACAATCAATTTCTGGATGAAATTGGAAACCTCAAGTTGATGCTTTTGAAGAACCGACGAAAGTTGAGACTCGAGGTCCTTGACCTGCTCGTCGGTCAGTGAAGAAGTAAAGCTGACTTGCAGGTTCTGCCCAATTATCGATTTCGACTCTTGAAAAAGCGGCATGACGCTAAAAATCGCCGCTTCAATAGCGTCTGGCGAAAACCCATGGCCAGCAAGGCCCTCACGAAGGCCCCTTTCTATCTCGGCATCGTTTCTGACTGAAGTACTTGGGAAATCGATCTGTGCTCATAATTTCTGACCGTTTAACGCCCGCAGCACGCGCGGCTTTGTAGTGGAGGCGGAGACGCAACGGAAAAGCCTTCGCCGTGCCAGGCCTTGTTAGGAGACTTACTCATACCAACTAGAAATATCCACGCTGAATCTATTAAGGTTAATGGAACTACCCAATGGTTGTTTAAATAGAACTTCCATTTCACTGTATACAGGAAACGAAGCCGGAATTTCAACTCCATCTCCTTTACGCCGATCGGAAGCTGACCCATACATTAAGGTCGCCCCAATGCTCCCCTCGACATGCATCTCCATAGAGCTTACGCCAATTTTAACAACAGAAATTTTCTCTGCTGTTATTTACTCTATGTACTGATGGGTCGATATTTCCATTAACTCAACAACCGATTCGCTGTTTATCCTGTCGATCAGAACACCATCGATATCATCGAAGAGCTTATCCGCAACTTCTGTTCTCAGCTCATCAATTTTGTTAACAAATTCAAGAGTCGCTGAAAGACATTCATCTGCGGTTCTTTCGGTATCTTCGATTGAGCTTTTGAATGTTGCTTCCTCTATATGTGTAAACCCACTTAGACGATTAATGATAGCGATCAATTCGCTTGAAACCTCATCTATCTCATCAATGCATAGTTTTTTCGTTACATAAAAATCAGAAAGCCCACCTTGAATCGCAAATTTAATGCGATGTTTTCGAGTAATTCCTGAAGATGATGTCTTATCCGGCGAAAACCATTGGCATTGCTGAAGCTCATCATCTGGTGCTAACCGGTGCAAAACATGCCTTGTGAGTTCGCGCAGAGCATACGCAAAGTTGTTCAAACTAAGGGGGTTTGGTGTCAAAAGATTAACAAATGCAGAGTCTAATAATTCTTTCTCAAAGCCGTCAAGGAGGACACTGTTTATTCTTTCTTGGTATTGCTCTCTCAATCGATCCATCTATCCTCCTAACAGCAATTAGGTGGAACGCTGTGATACAAGATGAACATGCCAGCACGTTCAAGAATCATATCTAGCGCCTCCTCCATGTCCTAACCTCTTGAAACCCATGAATACTAAGTGTGGTTCGGCAGCATAACACCAGTCATTGTGCACTTTGCATAACAATTTGAACAAGCCAGCAGTCTTTGCCAAAATATCCGCTCCGCGACGACTACTGCCACCCCAAGCACTTCATCGTAAACTATTTGTCGGCATTCGTGTTAGGTGTGTAACTATTCCAATTCAGTACCTCCCAGTCCCCAATGCACACGGGCTCGAGCGTCAGTATGTACTCATGCACCTGTCAGCGTACTACTCTTTACACGGTTTTGTTCAGGCCCTTCTTCTCGATTCATGCGGCGACAGTAACCCTGTGCTTCATTCCCTTTCGCCTCATCATTACGGGCATACCAGCCCGCTATCTTCGATATCCTGCACGCTGGCAGTACCCAGACCACTGATTTGGATCAAGTCGCCGACGTCTTCCCAGGGCTGCATCTCAATAATCTGTTTTGCCCTTACAGGCCCCACGTTGGGTAGCTCGGCAAGCTGGTCGGCCGTGGCGTCGTTTAGGTTAATGCAGTACGTCGAGTTATTGGCCGCGTCGTACTCGCTACCGTCAAACGCCGTCAACTTAAGCTCTCCGTCACCGAAGGCAACCCACACGGGGGCATGGTCAGACACCGAATCACGCACAGCGGTATGCTTACCCGGCAGCAAGTCTGGAAACTGAAGGATACCGCTATCGGTGATTGGCGCTTGATCACTATGCCAGATATTGTCATAGAGATTGCTCCACACGCCGTCCGTTGTGCCGAGCGTCGTTGCGCCTTGAGTGATCGCAGGCGTTACACCCAAGTTGCGCAGCTCTGCCCAACCTTCGTGAGAAGGTCGCAAATTAAAATCGCCCATCAATAACCGTGGTGTACCGGGATAAACCTCTTCCAGCCACTGCCAATAATCAGCCAAAGCTTCAACCTCGGGCAGCCGATCGCTCACGCCGTCCCCGTACACAACATGCACGGTTGCTGCCGTAAACTGCTGGCCGCTCTCCAAGGCTGTAAACTTTGCCGAATACGGCTCCCTAGCAAACACGTCGCTGCTGTCGAGAAACACAACAGCGCCTGAGTCGTACTTTATCTCGCTCTCCCGCCAAAGAAAGCCATAGTGTTCTCTGTAGGTGCTGCGGCCTAGGTCGTCGCTGGCCATTGAGGACCAGGGTTCGCCGCTGGCTAATTCTACGGCTTCCTCAAGCTGCGCAAGCGCTGTGGTATCCATCAGTTCCTGTACTGCCAAGAAATCAAAGTGCTGGGCAACATGGGCAACCTCTGTTATTGCCTTTTCGTTGTTCCAACCCAAATGTTTAATGTTCCAGCTACCGATGATTGCATCAGCAGATGCAATTGCAGGCAATAATGCAGCGGCAGCAATTAGTGCAGCGGGTATAAACCTCATACTTATCCTTGAATTTTCTTTTTGCCTAGCTTCGACGCTAATCAAACTCTCACTGCAAGTTCGGAAGGTTCAGCTTGTTCGGATCGGCACAATGCTTCCGGCTCACGCACTCGTTCAGCGTTGGAACGCAGGGTGACGGTTTCTTCGGTGAGTTAGATCAAACATTAGAGGTCTTCTTGCGGATCAAAGGTATGCTCTTGGTAGTAGTGCGTTACCTTATACATTTTGGCGTTCCCATCACAGTGTCGACTTCTACATCCACCACATAAACGAGTTCATGCCAAGGTTTCTCAAACTCTTCACCAACATGCAGCATCTCGTCCGTGAAAAGTTATGCCTATAAAGGGTTGTCAGGTTACGTTAACGAACACAAAGTTACTTTTGTATAGGTACTTAATTTTTCCAAGTGTTAAGCGTAAATAAACACGCAAGCATCTTTGGAGATGGTCTCTTTGGTCGTTTCCAGCCTTTTGAGATATCGCTTCATACACTCATTGGAGGGAGACTAGCTCTCAATTAAATTGAAAGCTAACCCCTCCACAACTCAACCTAGCCTGGATTTCTCACGGGGTATAAAAGAAAGCGGCTGAAAGTGTTAACGTTTCAGGGCCTTACACCAAAAACCAACACCAACAACCGCTTCCAAAATGGTACCTGAAAAACTGACCTTCTCGCCACTTTCACGCCGGCAAATTGAAGCCGATTTCTCTGGGGGCCACATCACCTCCGATGCTAGATTGCTCCTGCTACGGGAAGTCGATAAGCAACATCGCCTGACGCATCGCTTGGCCTCCGTGCTTCATGATCCCCGCGCACCGGAACAGGTTCGTCATAAGATCGACACTCTGGTTCGTCAGCGGGTGTTCGGTGTCGCTGCGGGCTACGAAGATTTTAACGACCATGAGGCCCTACGCTATGATCAGGCGCTTCAGACAGCGCTAGGTGAAGATGAAGTCTTGGCGGGTAAGTCTACACTGTGTCGGAGCGAGCAGAAGGTAGACCGGCAAGCGATGGTGAAGGCCCATGAGTTACTGTGGCATCACTTCATTGAGCAGCATGACCAACCACCCAAGGAGATCGTGCTGGACGTTGATGGCACCGACATCCCCGTGCATGGCGAGCAACCCGGCAAGT
>TARA_R110002051_G_scaffold23518_3_pt1 | contig 10558 bp, 11 predicted proteins | sample TARA_R110002051 | Tara Oceans TARA_R110002051 (sample SAMEA4397023) | marine metagenome | biome: Polar Biome; feature: [MES] marine water layer (ENVO:01000295) within the mesopelagic zone...; material: water (ENVO:00002006), including particulate matter (ENVO:01000060) such as......
TCGCCAGCTGGCCTTTCTGTTTGCGCGCCAGAGATCCTTTCGTGATACCTCGGTTGCTGCCGTTCTTCCCCAGGCCTGGAACATTTGCCGTCGCCAAGGTTTTAAGTTCCTGAACCTATGGAGGACAGGATGGACAAGCCGCCAAGATCCGCGGCTTCCGCGTTTGCCGCCGGCGTTCTGGCCACTCTGGCCGGGCTGTTCGGGATCGGCATATTCGTCGCTTATACCGGAAGCTACAACATCGCCGCCACGGAGGAGCATGCCTCCTATACCCGCTGGCTCTTCGACACCACCTTCCGCAATTCCGTCGAGGCTCGTGGGGATGACGAGGCGGTGCCGGAGCTGACGCCTGCCATGGCTGCCGCCGGCGCCGGACCGTACAAGGAAATGTGTCAGCATTGTCATGCCGGTCCTGGTGTCGAGCGCGACGGATGGGCGGGCGGCATGCGACCGATTCCGCCGCATCTGACGGAGGCGGCGGCCGAATGGGAAGCGAACGAGGTTTTCTGGCTCGTCAAGCACGGCGCGAAGATGACCGGCATGCCGGCTTTCGGGCCCACCCATTCCGACGAGAGGCTCTGGGAGATTGCAGCCTTCGTCAAGCAACTGCCCGCCATGACCCCCGAGCAGTACACAGCGGCAGGCGGAGAGGCCGGCAACGAGAGCGGTAACGCCGTCGGCCAGCCGCCCGAGGTTCCGCCGACGCAGGGCCTGTAGCGGCAGGCAATTCAGCAGCAGAGAGGCTTATCAACGATGGGAATGTCTTACTGGCGGTTCGCCGCGATGATCGCGACATCGACGGTCGTGATGTACGGACTGATGTACCTCAACACCTACGCGCTCGAGCACGTCTTCTGGAGCGAGACGCGAGCCTGGATGGCGCTGGTGATGGGAGCGACGATGGCCGTGATCATGCTCGGCTTCATGCTGGGCATGTACAAGAACAAGATGCTGAACATGGCAATCCTCGGCGGTGCGGTGGCGGTCTTCGCGCTGTCGCTCTGGCTGGTCCGCGGACAGGCCACGGTCGATGATTCCGAATACATGAGCGCCATGATCCCGCATCACTCTATCGCCATCATGACCAGCGAGCGGGCGCAGATCTCCGATCCGCGTGTCCGCAAGCTCGCCGACGAGATCATCGAGGCCCAGGAGCGCGAGATCGCCGAAATGAAGTACCTGATCGAAGACCTGGAGGCGCGCGACTGATGAAAGCTTGTGACCACTCTGTGCGGAAGGGGCTGCCGGCCATCCTTCTGATGGCAGGCCTGCTTGCCGCCTGCGGCAACGAGGCTGCCGACGACGTGACCGATCCCATGAGCGGCGAGGAGATGCCGACCGTGCTTCCGGCGGGTGAAGCCATCGCCGGCGCAAAGGTTGCGACGCTGGATCCGGCGACGATGGTCGACGCTGAGATCCAGACAGTGCTCGGCGGGCCGCCGCGGTGCGTCTTCCGCTACACGAGCTTCGGCAAGCCTGTGCTGGCGCTCGGTGGAGGCGCAGACGGCGCTCCGGCCGCCGCGGTCGTCAAGCTCAATGGCCACCTGATTCAGCTGCCGGCCATCGCCTCGGACGGACGCATAGACATGGCCGCCGATCCCGTCCGTCTCACCCTGTCGCCCAGCCTCGAAGCGGGCGAAGAGGAAGCCACACTCCTCTTCGAGATCGGCCAGGACATGCGGGTCGGCTATCGCGGCTATTCGGACTGCGACTGACGGTCGGCAAAAGGCCTGAGTTTTTCTGAGTTGTGGGAGCTGCATCCGGCAGGGCGGAGGATCTTCCTCCGCCCTGCCGGACTTTATCATGCCGATCAGATCAGGATGCGCACAGGGACGGCCTTCGATGCAGGCGTCTTCGACCGCTTTTCGTGTAGCGACAGCGGGATCAGCGGGTTGAGTTCGGGGTAGTAGCCCGCCACGCAGCCGTCGGGGAGCGCGAAGGGCAGGACCTTCAGGCCTCCGACCTTGCGCTCACGGCCGTCGTCGATGTCGGTCTGCAGGCTGACCATCTGGCCCTCCGTGAGACCGAGCTTTGCCATCTCCTTCGGATTGATCAGCAGGACGTCGCGGGTGCCCTCGATCCCGCGCAGGCGGTCGCTGTAGCCGTAGATGGTGGTGTTGAACTGGTCGTTGCTGCGCAGCGTCATCAGCCGGTAACGACCGTCCCGGTCCTCGAAGCCGGCGGCCGACAGTGCCTCCGGAACGGTGAACTCGGCCTTGCCGCTCTCCGTCTTCCAGATCCGCTCGCGCGCGCTGTTGCCGCGGTAGAAGCCGCCGGCCGTGAACATGCGCTTGTTGAAGTCGTGGAACTTGTCCGGATAGGTCTCCTCGATGAGGTCGCGGACGATGGCGTAGTTGCCCTGCCAGTCGTCCCACCGAACCTTGGGGTTGGGCGGGAGCGTCGCCTTGGCGATGCCGGCAACGATGGCGATCTCCGACAGGAGATGCTCGCTCGCCGGCTTGTGCTTGCCGACCGAGCCGTGGATGCAGCTCAGGCTGTCTTCCATGGTCACGGTCTGCGGGCCGCTCGCCTGCATGTCCTCCTCGCTCCGACCGAGGCAGGGGAGGAGATAGGCGACCTCGCCGTTGATGAGGTGGCTGCGGTTGAGCTTGGTGGCGATCTGCACCGTCAGCCGCATCTTTGTCCAGGCTTCCTCCATGGCGCCATGTTCGGGAATGGCGCGCACGAAGTTGCCGCCGAGGCCGACGAAGGCCTTGACGCTGCCCTCCAGCATGCCCTCGCAGGCTTCCACCGTATTCATGCCCGTGTCGCGGGGCGGCTCGAAGTTAAACATCGCGGCGAGCTTGTCCAGGGGCACGAGTTCCGGCTTTTCGGAGATGCCGACCGTGCGCTGTCCCTGGACGTTGGAATGGCCGCGAACGGGGGAGATTCCGGTTCCATCCCGGCCGATGTTGCCCTTCAAGAGCAGCAGGTTGACGAGCATGGCGATGCTGTCGAAGCCGCCGACCTGCTGGGTCAGGCCCATGCCGTAGATGCCGATCACCCGCTCGGCGTCGACGTAGACCTGGCCTGCGGCTTCCAGATCGGCGCGGGTCAGCCCGGACTCGCGCTCGATCTCGTCCCAGCCGGTCGTCCTGACCTTCTGTTCGAAGGCCTCCAGACCATCGGTGTGCTGGGCGACGAAGTCGCGGTCGATGACGGAGCGGCCGCGCTGCTTGGCCTCGTCATCCCTGGCGAAGATGTGCTTGCACATGCCCATCACGGCCGCGATGTCGCCGCCGGTCTTTACCTGGTGATACTGGCAGGAGATTTGGGTTTCCTTGCCGGTCAGCATTTCGGTCGGGCTCTGCGGATTGATCATCGACTCCAGGCCCTTTTCGCGGACCGGATTGAAGGTGATGATCTTGCAGCCGCGCTTGACCGCCTGCTGCAGCGGATGCAGGAAACGGGGGCTGTTGGAGCCGGTGTTCTGACCAAAGAAGAAGATGGCGTCGCAGGTGGAGAAGTCCTGGAAAACCGAGGTGCCGACGGAGGCGCCGATCACCTTCTTCAGACCCACGGACGTGGTCTCGTGGCACATGTTGGAGCTGTCTGGCAGGTTGTTGTTGCCATAGAGCCGGGCGAAGAGGGCGTAGAGATAGGAGGTCTCGAGGCTGGCACGACCGGAGGCGTAGAAGATGACCGATTTCGGATCGAGCGCCTTCAATTCACGACCGATGCCGGTGAAGGCCTCTTCCCAGGAGCAGGGGACGTAGCGGTCGCTCGGCCTGTCGTAGCGCATCGGATGCGTCAGTCGGCCTTCATGCTCAAGGTCATGGTCCTTCCAGCCTTGTAACTCCGTCACGGTATGCTTGGCGAAGAAGTCGAGCGTGGTTCGGCGTGGCGTCAGCTCCCAGAGCGTCGCCTTGGCGCCGTTTTCGCAGAATTCCAGAGGGTTGTGGTCGGCAGGCTTGGTCCAGGCGCAGGAGACGCACATGAAGCCGCCCGGCTTGTTCTGGCGGCGCAGCGTGTCCAGCACGGCCGGCGAATTGCGCTCCTTGGCAAAGATCCGCGCAATCCCCTTGGCCGATCCCCAGCCGCCTGCCGGGCCGTCGTAATGTACGGTCTCATCCTTGGCCATGAAGCCCCCAATCATCCGGATTCGCTGCACCACGGAGGTCGACACCGTGACGTTTCCTGCTGCCGATGGCGCAAGATGATCAAGCAACCCATCAACGCGGGCAAAGTTCCATGGGCGTACCGTCACCAAGGCCGGAAACGGAAGAAGCCCCGCTTTTTGAGCGGGGCCTCCATTTGTGCAGTGTGCTGCTCAGATTTCGGGGCAGCCGCGGACATTGGCGAAGACCATCCGGGTCGGCCCACGGCGGGTCATGCCCTCGACGGTCAGGCTGCGGCGCGTCACGCGGGTGACTTCGGCGCGGCGCAGACCTTCGTCGCGAGCGATGGAGAGTGCCTCACGCGGGCTGCATTCGTCACGGCGGCGATCGCGGCGGTCACGACGGTCGTTATCGCGGATGATCGGACGCACGCCGTCAGGACCGATGCGCAGCTCAAGATCCTGGGCGGACGCGACGGTCGTCGTGGTTCCGACGGCAGTCAGCGCAAGGGTAAGGGTAAGACCGGCCTGGGCCAGGAATTTCAGCATGCTATCCTCCGTCAGGCGACCGCCACGGTCGCGCTAGATTGTGATGCCCGTGAACGCCCGGTTGAAGAAGAGGTTCCTCCCGCCACCGCCGATTTTCACGAACAACAATCGCGGAGTATCCCGTTGTCCACGCACGTGAAAAAGCCGCCGGAGATGACGGCGGCCTATGCGGTTCTCAAAAGCAGTGGGATTAGCGGAAGCGCGGCGCCCGCGAGGCATTCATCAGAAGCTCCTGCTCGGTCGCGAATGAGCCAAGCAGCTTCAGAAGGCGCTGCTCTTCGTCGCTCTGCAGACGGTAACGCTTGGAAAACTCGCTGACGCTCCAGACCTTGCGAAGTCCGGTGTCCTGAAACCGTTCAACGTCGATGCGCTCGCTCATTCCAGATCCCCTCTACGCGATGATGTCCGAAAACGCCGGACGCGCGAAGAAGTTCCAGGGGCAAGGCGAAATTTCGGGACGGCGTCCGTCCGAGGGCCTTCTTCAGCCGTCGTTGGCCGAGCTCAGGTTCTGCGGACGGATGCCGTCGTCCGAGCTGCGCGTGCGCAATCTCACGCCCGGTCCGGCGCCGGGGTTGTCTTCTCCCGCGGCGAGAAAGACGACCCCCTTCGGCTCAAGCGCCAGGCGCAGACGTTCCGCGACCGCCTGATCGACGGCGGTGGCGCCTTCTGCCTGCTGGATGTCGTGGATGGAGATGCCGGTCATATCGGCAAGTTCTTCGACCGTGAGGCCGATCATGGCGCGCCCGGCGCGCAGTTGTGTTCCTGTCAGCATCGAACCAATTTGGCGCAGCCGTGGCCGAAGTCAAGCCAGGCCTGCGGGACGGCGGCTCTGCCGCTGGAAGCGGTGTTCCAGGGCAAAACACCCCCAGATGATCCCGAGCAGCATGTAGAAGTGTCGCCAGTGATCGGTATCGATGACATTGCCGATCAGGCAGTGGCCGAGGATGACGATCCAGGAGATCATCAGGAACGGTTGCCACGGTCGGTCGCGCAGCAGGTAGCGGAAGCCCGTCGCCAGGGTCCAGCCGATCATGATGATGTAGGTGACGAAGCCGAGCCAGCCGTAGGTGGTCAGCGACTTCAGCCAGATGTTGTGCTCGTCCTCGCCGAACATCCGGCCCAGCTCCATCGGCCCGATGCCGAGCGGGCGTTCCATGGAGAGCAGGAAGCCGATCTTATGGCGCTGGAAGCGGCCCATGTGGGCCCCGTCATAGTCCTGGACCAGCTTGGCGCGGGTGGTGAACAGGTTGGAGACCTGGTCGAACTGAAGGGCAATGGTCAGTGCCACGGCGAACAGCACGAGGGCTGCGATCGACAGCACCAGGATCTTCATCCGGAAGGCGCCGGTACGTTCCTTCAGGAGCATGATGACGATCAGCATCAGGCTGCTGAACGCCAGCAGGCCCCAGGCGGCGCGCGAAAACGACAGGAAGACGCCGAGAACCAGAACCAGAAGGCCGGCGATCAGAAGCGGCGACTGCAGGAGCTTTCCGGTCAGCAGGCGATGCATGAGGTAGAGGATGGGCGCGATCAGATAGGGGCCGAAGACGTTGGGGTCCTGGAAGGCGCCCATGGCACGGTCGTAGCGCGTGAAGGCGCCGGCACCCGGAAAGGCGTGGAAGTAACCGAGGATGCCGAGGATCGCGGTAATCACGGCCGCCGCGACCCAGGCCTTGAAGATCAGCGTCAGGCGCTGGTGGCGGCTTTCGATGACGGCGGCGTAGAAGACGGAGGTCATGGCGAGGAAGATCGACACGGCCGCATAGAGCGGTGCGCCGCTCATGTCCTTCATCACCGTGATCGCCAGCAGGCCGCCGACGTTGAAGACGAGCAGCATGGCGAGCAGAAGCCCGACGGTGCGGGAAATGGTAAGGCCGAGGAGGAACCAGATGGCGATCTGACCCGCCATGATCAGCTCATAGGGTGCCGGCTCCGACATCACGAAGCCGGACAGGAAGACGCCGAAGGCGATCATGGCCGAACCGAAGAGCGTCACGGCGGCAAGCCTCGGCTCAAAGGCGCGCTGATCCTGGACGAGGGCACTCAATAGGCGTTGTCCACGTTGAGCAGCCGGATCGGCGTCAGGAACAGGATCTTCAGGTCAAAGAGCAGCGACCAGTTCTCGATATATTCGAGGTCATAGGCCGTGCGCATGCGGATCTTCTCGTCGCTGTCGAGCTCGCCGCGCAGGCCGTTGATCTGCGCCCAGCCGGTGACGCCGGGCTTGACGCGGTGGCGGGCAAAATAGCTCTCGACGACGTCGACATAGCGCCGTTCGCCGGTCTGCGCATGGATCGAGTGCGGCCTTGGCCCGACGAGCGAGAGACTGCCGCGCAGGACGTTGAAGAGCTGCGGCAGCTCATCGATCGAGGACTTGCGCAGGAAGCGACCGACCGGGGTGACGCGCGGGTCATTCTTGGTGACGGCCTTCTTGGCGGTCGGGTCGGACATCTCGGTGTACATCGACCGGAACTTCAGCACGTCGATGACCTCGTTGTTGAAGCCGTGGCGCTTCTGGACGAAGAAGACCGGCCCCTTGGAGGTCGCCTTGACGGCAATGGCGGCGCCGATCATCACCGGCCAGATCATCACCAGTGCCAGCAGCGAGAAGACGATGTCGAAGACGCGCTTGGCGACCGAGTCCCAGTCGCGCAGCGGCTTGTCGAAGATGTCGAACATCGGCACGGCGCCGACATGCGAATAGGAGCGCGGCCGGAACCGCAGGTGGTTGGCATGGGCGGCCAGCCGGATGTCGACCGGCAGCACCCACAGTTTGCGCAGGAGCTGCAGGATGCGCGCCTCCGCCGAGGCGGGCAGTGCGATGATCAGCATGTCGACCCGCGCCAGCCGGGCAAACTCGACGAGTTCGGCGAAGGTGCCGAGCTTCGGATAGCCGGCTACCACCGGCGGGGAGCGACCCGAGCCGCGGTCGTCGAAGATGCCGCAGATGCGGATGTCGTTGTCCGGCTGCTGTTCCAGCGCCCGGACCAGCTGCTTGGCGGGTTCGCCGCCGCCGACGATGACGGCGCGCCGTTCCATGATGCCGTTGCGCGCCCAGTGGCGGATGCCGAACGCCACCAGCTGCCGCTCGATGAGGAGGAAGACGGCCGTACCGAAGAACCAGATGAAATGGCCGGTGATGCTGATGGAACCGGTTTCGACGAAATGCAGGGTGCCTGCCGAGGCGGCAAAGCCGATCAGCCAGGCGACGACGACCCGTCGGCGGGCTCGCGCGGCGATGCGCAGCAGGGGGATCTGGTAGGTGTCTGCCGCCTGCATGGCGATGACCGACACCAGCGCCCCCAGAAGGGCAATGGCGAAATGGGTGGGAAGGCCGGCATTGTCCGGCGCGGTGAGGGTGACCATGGCCAGAAGGCCGAGGGCCAGCAGCGACAGGAACTCCAGCAGCCGGATCTGGCCGATCAGCAGTGACGGGGAGGTGTTCTCGTCGCGGAACTGGCTGGCGATCTGAAGCGCGAACGGGTTCAGCACCGAAGGCGCATCCTCCGTGTCGCCCGCAGGCAGGTCGGAGACCTTGCGGCGCAGGGCATCGGCGTCGAACTGGCCTTTCATACCGGCGTCGGGCATCCAACTGGTCCTCTTGCAGCGCATGTCGTGTCGCGCCGCGCTCGGTTCCCTTGTCGCAAGACGACTAGCAGGAAGTTGCTAAGAAACCTTTAGGGCTGGTCCCGAAGCACGCTGCGGTAGAGGTCGAGCATGCTGTCGGCCATGACGGAGCTTGAAAAAACGGACCGGAAGGTTTCCGGCTTCGGCATAACCCGGCGCTGCCAGCCGGGATCGACGGCCGCTGCCGCCATGACCTGCGACAGATCCTGCGCGTCGCCGGGGATGGCAAGCGCCTCGCTGTCGGTGCCGAGGATCTCGGGAATGCCACCCACGCGCGACGCAACCACCGGCTTCTGGGCGGCGAGCGCCTCGATGACGATGTAGGGCATGGCCTCGGCGCGCGAGGGGACGACGACGGTGCGGGCCATCGCGAAGGCTTCGCGGGCCGGCATGGCCGGCATCATGCGAATGCGGCGGCCGAGGCCGCGCTCCGTCATCATGGCCTCGTAGCGGTCGCGGTCCGGGCCGTCGCCGACCATCAACCCGGACAGCGGGCGCCCGAGCGCCCGTTCCGTACGCGCAAAGGCGTCGATGAAGACATCCGGGCCTTTCAGGTCGCGCAGCATGCCGATGTAGAGGAAGTCGGCGGCATCGTCCGGCGCGACGACCGGCGTGAACTCCGAGGCCTTGACCCCGTTGAGAATGACCTTCCACCGTGTCGTCGGGGTCCCGACCTTGGCCTCGTAGGTGCGTCGCTCGTAGTCGCAGACGAAGACGAGCGCGTCGGTGAAGCGCTCCTGGAGGCGCTCGAGGCGCAGGACGGCCTGGCCGGACATGCTGGACCGGTCGAAATGCAGGCTTCCGCCATGCGGTGAATAGAGACGGGCGACGCGAGACCTGTTTGCCCGAAGCCCCGTGCCGATCATCCGTGCCAGCACGCCGCCCTTGGCGCCGTGCCCATGCAGGATGTTCGGCTGCAAGCTCTTTATATGCTTGTAACTCTTCAGGAGTGCAGAAAGATCCGAAGGCGCGATGGCGCGGCGCACGGGGATGCGGGTGAGCCCCAGCGTCAGATGCGGCCGGATGCCGTCGAAGAGCTTTTCCTCGTGCGCTCCGCCCGTCGAGCTGTCGCAGAGAATGCCGACATCATGCCCTGCGGCGCGGTGCTCCTCGACCAGGTCCCGGACATGCCGGAAGATGCCGCCGACGGGAGAGCGGAAACAGTGAAGGATGCGCAGCTTTTCGGGTTCGGCCATCGGATCAGAACAGCCGTTCGCGGACGTAGATCGTGTCCCCGGCAAGCACCGGGCTGGCGATCGACGTGCGACCGGTCAGGACCTGGGCATTGACCTTGCGGGTAATGTCGACGTCACGCTGGTTGCCGCGCGGCGTGAAGCCGCCGGCGATCGCCACCGCGTTCTGCGCCGTCATCCCCGGCACATAGGCGTATTGCCCTGGCCGTCCGACTTCGCCCATGACGAAGACGGGGCGGTAGCGGTCGACCTCGATCGTCACGTCCGGATCCCGCAGGAAGCCCTGTTTCAGCCGCGCAGCGATGGTGCCCTCGAGCGCCGGCAGGGTCTGGCCACGTGCGGCAACCTGACCGATCAGCGGCAGCGCGACATAGCCGGCCTGGTCCACCGTATAGGTGTTGGAAAGACCCGCCTGCTCGAAGACGGTGACCCTGAGACGGTCGCCGCTGTCCAGCCGGTAGGGCTGGATGGCCGCCTGCTGGAAGGATTTCGGTGCCGGCTGGTAGGCTGAGCAGGCCGAGACGGCACACGCCATTGCGGCAAGGGCGAGCGTCATCAGGCGTGGTCGACGGGCGACGGACATTCGCAGGTGGCTCCGGCTGTTCATCAGATGACGCAGTTATCGGTCTTTTACGGTTAATGCGCGGTAAAGGCGCAAGCCTCGCCTAATGCTTTTTGGCGGCGTCATTAACGCTTGGATTACCATAAGGATTTACCCTTGCCGCGATTGCGAGAGAATTGGAGCTTCGGATGTCGGGCGTAATGGGCAACAATCAGGACGTGGACATCGATCTGGGGCGGTTGTTTTCGGCGGTATGGGAGCGCCGGAAGCTCGTTGCCGGCATCGTGGTCGTGTCCGCCGGTGTTGCCTTGCTGGCGACCACGATGATGACGCCGCTCTACAAGGGAGAGACGCGGCTGCTGATCGAGTCGCGCTCCGCCAACCTCTCGAACGGGCCGGCGCCCGCCGCGGCGAACGACCCTATTCTCGATGCCTTGAATATCAGCAGCCAGGCGGAGCTGCTGCGCTCCACGGACCTCATCCGGCAGGTGGCGGCGGATCTGCGCCTGGAGGAGACCGACGAGTTTAACCCGCACCGGCAGTCGTTCCTGCCGAGCCCGTTCGTCCTGC
>TARA_R110002051_G_scaffold310484_2_pt1 | contig 10549 bp, 11 predicted proteins | sample TARA_R110002051 | Tara Oceans TARA_R110002051 (sample SAMEA4397023) | marine metagenome | biome: Polar Biome; feature: [MES] marine water layer (ENVO:01000295) within the mesopelagic zone...; material: water (ENVO:00002006), including particulate matter (ENVO:01000060) such...
CCACCCGCTAACATAAACACAATACCTACCCAATGTGCTGAATGCGAAAAGGCTGCCATTGAGCTATCTGATGTTGAATATCCACCAGTTGATAATGTTGTCATGGCATGATTAATGGCATCAAACCAACTCATGCCAGCCATATGATAAGACACAGTACACAGCAGTGTTAGGACGACATAAATAAGAAACAAGTGTTTAGCCATATGCTGGGTGCGAGGAATGGTTTTGTCGCTCCAGTCAGATGACTCCGTTCTAAATAAGCGCATTCCCCCAACATTGAGAAACGGCAAAATTGCTACTGCCATAACAATAAACCCAATGCCACCTAACCATTGTAGTAATGAACGCCATACTAGAATGCTACGGTCCATGTTGTCTAAGCCCGACATGACTGTCGAGCCTGTAGTGGTAATGCCAGACATAGTCTCAAAGAACGCGTCGGTATAATTGATACCGTGATAAAGAGTGAAGGGCAGTGCGGCAAATAAACTCACTACAAACCAAGTAATACTCGTCAGCATGAACATGTCGCGGATATTGAGATTAAAATGATGGTTTCGACCATTTTGAATGCACAAAATAGCGATAAATCCGCTACATAAACCGGAGATCATAAAGTCGCCAATAGTCTCTTCACCATAAAATAGTGCAAAAGCCATGGGGACGAACATAAATCCGGTTAGTATTGAGAGGAAAATACCGAGGATAAAAATGATTTGTTTGGCGTTAAACATAATAACTAAAAGAAAAAAGCACTAGGTTGGAATAGTTTTTCGACGTCACCAATGAACTTCTTATTTACTAAGAATAAGATGACATGGTCACCCTGCTCAATCACGGTTTTATCGTGGCCCATTAATACTTCATCATTACGGACGATTGCACCAATGGTGGTTCCCGGTGGTAATTTAATGTCGCCAATCTTTTTCCCCACCACTTTTGATGTACTTGAGTCTCCATGGGCAATCGCTTCAATGGCTTCTGCTGCGCCACGGCGCAACGAATACACATTACAGATATCACCTTGACGAATATGAGTTAACAGCGCTGAAATTGTCGCTTGCTGGGGCGATATCGCAATATCAATATTCGCTTCTTGGACAATATCGACATAGGCTTCACGTTGGATTAGCACCATGACTTTTTTAGCGCCCATACGTTTAGCGAGTAAAGCCGACATAATATTGGCTTCGTCGTCATTGGTGACCGCAATAAATACATCAGTTTGATCGATATTTTCTTCTAGTAATAATTCTTGGTCAGAAGCATCACCACAAAACACTGTGGTTTTTTCGAGTTTTTCCGACAGTAACTCAGCACGCTCTTGACGGTGCTCAATCAATTTAACTGAATGAGTACGTTGCAGCTTTTGGGCCAGACCAAAACCAATATTACCGCCACCGGCAATCATGATATTGCGGTACGAATTATCCAGCTTTTGCATTTCACTCATCACGGCACGAATATGGCGACTATCGGCGACGAAAAAGACTTCATCATCGGCTTCAATAATCGTGGTGCCTCGCGGCATGATGGGACGGCCTTGCCTAAAAATAGCGGCAACCCGGGTATCAATATTGGGCATATGTTCGCGAAGTGTCGCAAGTGCATTACCCACAAGTGGACCACCATAATATGCTTTAACAGCCACCAGACTGAGTTTTCCTTTTGCGAATTCAAGTACTTGAAGGGCGCCTGGATACTCAACTAATCTTTGTATGTAAGTAGTTACTAACTGCTCGGGGGCGATGAGTTGATCTATAATAAAACCGCCACGAGGCTTAGCATCGCCACTCTTAATTTCGCTGTTAATAAACAGTTTATCTTGTAGTTCCAAATACGCTTCTGAGCGAATACGAGCAATCTTTGTGGGGGTACCAAATAGGCTATAAGCGATTTGGCAGGCTGCCATGTTGCATTCGTCACTGTTAGTAACCGCAATGAGCATGTCAGCGTCTTCTGCGCCAGCCTCTTTTAAAATATTAGGATGGGCGCCATGACCGACAACAACACGTAAATCAAATTTATCTTGCAACAGTCTGAGTCGAGCTCGATCACTGTCGACGAGTGTGATGTCGTTATTTTCACCGACCAAGTTCTCAGCGAGTGTGCCGCCAACTTGTCCAGCCCCTAAAATAATAATTTTCATGGCTTGAGGTACATCCTTAAATTGCTTTAACTAGGCGCGCGTAATAAAAGCCGTCCATATTGTCTTGTCCTGGCAAAATTTGCCAACCGATGTCATCGAGCTGAGTTTGTTGCTCTATCGGTATTAGACTTGCATCCGCTGTTCGTTCTAGGAATTGTTCAACTTGTTGGCTATTTTCCTGCGGTAAAATAGAGCAGGTTGCATACAACAATGTGCCACCAGGTTTAAGCCATTGCCAGCAATGATCTAGTATCTGTTTTTGTAAATTCGCTAATTCTTCAATGTCGCTATTTTTTCGTAACCACTTTATGTCAGGGTGACGACGAATAACCCCAGTAGCAGAGCAAGGTGCATCAAGTAATATTCGATCAAATTGCTGTCCTTGCCACCACGATGGGATATCTGCGGCATCACCGTGAATAAGTTGCGCTTTTAAATGCAACCTGTCCAGATTTTGTTGTACTCGAGCAAGGCGTTTTTGATCAAAGTCGACTGCAACTAAATTGATATTGGGAGCGAGCTCTAGCAAGTGGCAACTTTTGCCACCTGGTGCGGCGCAGGCATCTAAAACAAGTTCATCTGCTTTCGGTGCCAGTAAGGTTGCTGCCCATTGTGCGGCGCCATCTTGTACTGATGCGGCACCTTCCATAAAATCAGGTAGTGCAGCCACATCTTTTGCAGCGTCAAGCAATATAGCATCTTGGCTTGGGCCTGCTTGAGCTGGAATATCGTATTGAGCTAATGCTGCTAAATAAGTGTCACGTGTTTGTAACTGCTGATTATTGCGCAGCCACATTGGTGGACGCTGGTGGCTCTGCTCAATAATATGTTGCCATTTGTCAGGATAAGCTTGTTGTAAGCGTTTAATAAACCAAGCCGGAGTGTTAAAGCGTAAGGTGTCTGAGTTAGTATTTAGTTCGGCGTCTTGACGCTGAATGGTCCGCAATACACCATTGACTACTTTTACTAAACCATCAAAACGAAGCTGTCTGCAGGCTTCTGCCGTTTCAGAAATCGCCGCATGTGCCGGTATACGAGTAAAGTAAAGCTGGTAACAACCGACAATCAACAATTGATGCAATATACGTTGTTTACCTTTAAAGGGCTTTGCCAAACAGTCACTTACACATTTATCTAACTGGGGTAATTGGCGCATTACGCCATAACATAATTCTGCCAGTAAGGCTTTGTCTTTGCCATTGTCGAGGTGTTGTTGCTGATCGGGTAGTGCGACCGATAATGAGATACCTTTTTCAAGTACTTCATAAATCGTTTTGGCTGCTAATGCGCGCACATTCATGCTAGTTGGCCTCTTGGTTTATACATATACCAGCAGTAAACCAATCACCACGAGCATTGAGAATATCGGCCACATCAAGCGGCTTTTTATTAGGCAGCTGCATGGTTTTAATGATTAACTTACCATCTGCCGTGGCAACCTCAATCCCTTGTTTAGTTGCCGCAATAATCGTTCCTGGAGATTCGGTGCATTTGTCATTAGAGTAATCTGCCTGCCACACTTTTATGCTACTTTGTTGATGCTCAAAGTAGCTTACTGGCCAAGGATTAAATGCACGAATTTCTTGCCATAATTGCTTAGCACTTTTGTGCCAATCAAGACGCGCTTCTTCTTTTGACAACTTTTCAGCATAGTTAGCCAATGTTTCATCTTGTTTTTCTGCTTTTAGGCTACCTTCACTTAAACCAAACAGTGCCTGTACTAAGGCTTTTGGCCCTTGCTCGGCGAGTTTTTCATAAAGGCTGGCTGAGGTATCGGTATCTTCGATCGGTAAATGCGTTTTAAGCAGCATATCACCAGTGTCTAGGCCAATATCCATCTGCATAATGGTGACACCGGTTTGTGTATCACCAGCCCATAATGCCCGTTGGATTGGTGCAGCTCCGCGCCAGCGCGGTAAAATTGAACCGTGAACATTGATACAGCCTAAGCGCGGGGTATCAAGCACTATCTTTGGTAAAATCAATCCGTAAGCAACCACCACCATGATATCTGCGTTAAGGCTGGCTAATTCTGCTTGCGCCTCTTCATTTCGCAATGAGCTGGGTTGGAATACGGCGATTCCATTTTTTAACGCCAAATCTTTTACTGGGCTTGCTGTGAGTTTCTTACCTCGCCCAGCAGGCCTGTCCGGTTGGGTATAAGCTGCAATCACCTCATGTTCTGAGTCTATGAGTGCTTGTAAATGGCCAGCCGCGAAATCCGGAGTACCGGCAAAGATAATTTTTAACGGTTTCAAATTTATTCCTATGCTTCTCTAGCATCTAAACGAGCTTCTTTTTCAAGCTTAGTTTTAATGCGTTGGCGTTTCAATGGCGATAAATAATCGACAAATAACTTACCTTTTAAGTGATCCATTTCATGTTGAATACAAATAGCAAACAACTCATCAGCTTCAACGGTAAACTCTTTACCGTGACGATCTAGTGCTTTTAAGGTGACAAACTCGGCGCGATCAACTTTAGCGTAAATCCCCGGTACCGATAAGCAACCTTCTTCATTGGCCAAGTCACCGCTGCTCGCGACAATTTGTGGATTAATAAAAATAGTCGGTCGTTCAACATCATCTTGTAGATCCATCACAATCAGTTGCTGATGAAAATCCACTTGAGTTGCTGCCAGACCAATTCCTTTTTCTTGGTACATTGTTTCTAGCATGTTATCTATTTGTGTCTGTAGCTCTGGACCGAAATCCGTTACAGGCTGAGCAATAGTGCGTAAACGTTCATCTGGAAAGCGTAAAACATTAAGTAATGGCATATATAAACTCTTAACAAGTCTGTCAAATTTCAGCCAGTTAGCTATACTGGCTATTGCGATAAGGGTAATTTTAATCCTTACCGCCTTTCAATAACAGTAAAAAGCTCTAATAAAGAGCTAAACAACATGGACCGCACCATGAAACGCTTACTTTTACTTGCTTTTTTATCATTAAATATTTTTGTGGCCCACGCTGATACATTAACTTTAAAGGCGGGGCATCCTGACACGTATGTAGTTAAAAAAGGTGATACATTGTGGGATATCTCTGGATATTTTTTAAATGATCCTTGGCGTTGGCCTAAATTGTGGAGAGTTAATCCGCAAATTGCCAACCCACATCTTATTTATCCAGGCGATAGACTGACATTAGTCTTTATCGATGGTCAGCCTCGTTTAGTGGTTAAGCAACATGTTAAAAAAAGTCCTGAAGGCCGTGTAGAGTCTAAGGATGGCCCGATCCCGGCGGTTGATCTGGCATTAATTAAACCTTATTTGGTACAAAATAGAGTGGTAGATCCGACTTGGTTATCAGGATTACCAATTGTAATGAGCGGTGAAAGCCCATCAATTCATCATGTGGTGGATGATATTGTTTATGTCAACGCGCAGCTGGAGCAAGGCCTAAAGGTTGCAATGTACCAAACGGGTCGTGAGTTTTTTGCTGCTGATAGTGGTGAATTATTAGGCCAAGAAATTATTTTGGCTTCTAGCGGGCGGGTCATTGAGTCTGGCGCAGTTTCAAAAGTTAAATTACTCAGCAGTTTACGCGAGACTAAAGGTGGCTATCATGTTGCGCCAGTGGAAGATGAAGCGTTAATGTCGGCTTATTTCATTCCGAAGGCGGCGGACTTAAATGTTGCTACTTCTATTATCGGTACTATAGGTAACATCCGTGAAGCCGGTAAGTTAGATGTCGTTTACCTTGATCGTGGCGCCGATGATGGCGTTGAGACTGGGCATGTTTTTTCAATGTATCGTGATGGCGAAAACATTATTATCGATAATGATGGCAATCCTGTTCGCCCCATTGACCGCTCTTCTTACGATAAATTATTGGCGAATTTCTCAGACGATATTGAGTATAAAATGCCGGATGTTTTTCATGGTAATTTGATGATTTTTAAAGTTTTTGATAAGACTAGCTTAGGCTTGATTATGTTTAATGATCGTCCTGTTCGCGTCGGCGATAAACTGATGAAACCCGACCCTCTGACCATAAAAGGTGAATAATTTCAGATAAGTTGGTTGACTGGTTAGTTGTTTGTGCAGTATCTGGGCTAGGACCGGCTCGGGTTCAACAATTATTAACTCAAATGGACGTTGAAGAAATTCGCCAACGTCTTGAATTTGAACCACAGGCTTTGCCGCTACCAGCAAGCTTGTTGGCTAAATGCCATATTGACTTTAACAAGGTAGAACAAGCTTTAACCTGGCTTGATTCGCAGCCTAATCACTATATTGTGACCCTCTCTGATCCGCTTTACCCTCCATTGCTTGCACAAATTAGCGATCCTCCACAGGTATTATTTGTTAAAGGGTCAATAGAATCGCTGGTATTACCTAGTGTCGCTATTGTTGGTAGTCGAAATGCCTCCCGGGGTGGATTAGATATGGCCGCAGATCTGGCTCGTCATTTAGCGAGCCAAGGGTTTGCCATTACCAGTGGTATGGCGACGGGTATTGATGGTGCAGCTCATAAAGCGACTTTAGCGGTTAATGGAACGACCATGGCTGTACTGGGTTGTGGGGTAGAGTGCATATACCCAAAGCGTCATCTAAATTTGTATCAAGACATTATCAATACTGGTTGTGTGATCAGTGAATATTGGCCTGATATAGGGCCCTTTGCGGGGAATTTTCCTCGGCGTAATCGTATTGTTAGTGGTTTAAGCTTGGGCACTGTTGTGGTGGAGGCTAGTCGTAAAAGTGGTTCGTTAATTAGTGCTCGGCTGGCAATGGAGCAAAATCGTGAAGTGTTTGCTGTGCCAGGATCAGTATTAGGGGGCTATAGCCAAGGTTGTCATGATTTAATTAAAAATGGGGCAAAACTTGTCGAGTCTGCTGCCGATATAATAGAAGAATTAAGCTGTTTATCCGATTATCACCTTGAACAATTGCATCTACGGTACCATATACAGGATAATGCTATTTGTGATTTGCCATTTCATCCGCTGTTAGCTAGTGTAGGTTATGAAACAACAGCAGTCGATGCCGTGGTTGAGGATAGTGGAAAACCAATAGATCTGGTGTTAATACAAATGCTTGAACTTGAGTTACAAGGGTGGGTTGCAGCAGTGCCCGGTGGTTACGTCAGACTAAAGAGGAGTTAGCCATGTTCGATATCCTCATGTATTTATTTGAAAATTACGTTCATAGTGAAATTGAGCTATTAGTTGATGAAGATGAACTCACGAAAGAGTTAACCCGTGCAGGGTTTCATCAAGTTGATATTATAAAAGCACTTTCTTGGTTAGAGCATCTTGCCGATCTTCAAGAAAGTGATAAACCGTACTTATGTAATCACGCCCAACATTCATTCCGTATTTATACTAAAGCGGAAATGGACAAGTTAGATGTTGAGTGTCGTGGTTTTTTACTGTTTTTAGAGCAGATCCAAGTACTCAGTGTTGAAACTCGTGAAATGGTTATTGACCGTGTCATGGAGCTAGACGAAACCGCTTTAGTGTTAGAAGATCTCAAATGGGTGGTATTAATGGTACTATTTAATGTGCCTGGAAATGAGTCCGCCTACGAGCAAATGGAAGATTTAATCTTTGAGCAGCCAGAAGGGCGCTTACACTCATAACACAAAGGAGGCTTAGCCTCCTTTTTTAGATCTTCACAATATCATTCATTGAGAGCACGATGTCGAAAATTGATCAGCAGTTGTTTACTGCCCACGAGCATGCACTGGAGAAAGAGTTTGAACTTTGTCCTGTTTGTGGATCTGAACTGTCGGTTAAACACAGTAAGCATGGCAGTTTTGTCGGCTGTAATAATTATCCCAGTTGTGATTATACTCGCCCATTAGTGCAACATGAGTCGTTAGAGACTCAAGTTATTAGTGGGTCGCAGTGTCCGCAGTGTGGTCATGAGCTTGCGGTTAAATCTGGTCGGTTTGGTATTTTTATCGGTTGCACTCACTACCCTGAATGTACTCATATTGAGAAGCACGATCATTCTCATCAAGCCGAAAAATTGACTTGTCCTCTGTGTGCTAAAGGTCACCTTGAATCTCGTACGAGTCGTTATGGTAAGACTTTTTTTGCTTGCAGTGCCTATCCTAAATGTAAGTTTATCGTAAACTATCCTCCCTACAATGAAGCTTGTCCTGATTGTGGCTTCGGGATTTTAGTTGAACGTAAAGGTGCTGCCGGTAGTCGAGTTGAATGTCCGCAAAAATCCTGTAAATATAAGCGAGCTTTATAGTTTTCGCTTACACCATTAAAATGATGCGAGGAAATTCCATGTTGCAATTGCAGCCAGCTGCTGTCGTCTCCGTTATCAATCAAGGTGGAGTTATTGCTTATCCTACTGAAGCGGTATTTGGTTTAGGCTGTGATCCTGATAACGACAGTGCTATCGAAAAGTTATTGGCCGTAAAGCAACGTCCTTGGCAGAAAGGCTTAATCTTGGTCGCCAGTTCATTTGAGCAACTTCTACCTTATCTTGATTTGACTCAGCTAACGGAGCAGCAGTTGCAGTTTGCCCAATCAAAGTGGCCAGGGCCCTTCACTTTTGTGATGCCAATAAAACCGCATGTATCTAAATTACTCTGCGGTGAATTTGATTCGATAGCTGTGCGCATATCAGCACATCCTGTGGTGCGAGAGTTATGTAACACCCTTAATAAGCCCTTAGTATCGACAAGTGCCAATTTAGCCGGTGAGCCACCGGTCGTCGATGCACAAAATATCATCACAGATTTTAGTGATAAAATTGATGCATTGATTTTAGGTAAGCTGGGCGAACAGCGTCAGCCATCAACCATTATTGATGCCCGCAGTGGTAAAATTATTCGCAGTGGAAGCTAATACTATGTCAATCAACCGTTCTCAAGTACCCGACGTGCAAAAAGTAAAATCCTTTTTGTTAGCATTGCAGCAAAATATTTGTCAGCGTTTAGAGCAACTCGATGGTAAAGCCAGCTTCAAAGCCGATTCATGGGAACGTGAAGAAGGTGGTGGCGGCACGAGCCGAGTATTAACTCAAGGCCAAGTGTTTGAGCAAGCCGGCGTTAACTTTTCCCATGTGATGGGGGCGGCTATGCCCGCATCGGCCACTGCTCATCGTCCAGAGTTAGCTGGCCGCAGTTTTGAAGCTATGGGGGTGTCATTGGTTATTCACCCTAATAATCCTTATATACCGACGACTCATGCTAACGTGCGTTTTTTTATTGCCAGTAAAGAGGGCGCTGATCCTGTGTGGTGGTTTGGTGGTGGGTTTGATTTAACCCCTTACTATCCATTTAAAGAAGATGTGGTTAGTTGGCATCAAACGGCTAAAGATATTTGCGATCCATTTGGTGAAGATGTTTATCCAAAGTACAAAAAATGGTGTGATGAGTACTTCTTCTTACCGCATCGTAGTGAAACCCGTGGTGTCGGTGGATTGTTTTTTGATGATCTTAACGAACCAGGTTTTGAGCGAAGCTTTGAGTTTATGCAAGCGGTAGGCAACGGCTTTATTGACGCTTATGCGCCGATAGTCGAACGCAACAAAGAGTTAGAATATGGCGATGACGAACGCCAGTTCCAGCTTTATCGCCGTGGTCGCTATGTTGAGTTTAACTTGGTCTATGATCGTGGCACCTTATTTGGTCTACAAACAGGCGGTCGGACTGAATCTATTTTAATGTCGATGCCGCCATTGGTGCGTTGGGAATATGCATTTACTCCTGAACAAGGTAGCCCAGAAGCAGAACTGTATGACATCTACCTAAAACCTCAAGATTGGTTAGTCCAATCTTAATACTTGCCATGTCGCACTAATGAGTCATCGGTTACGCATATTGTCTGCTAAAGTCGAAATAGCCTGAATAATCACTTGTTGATGTTCAGGCTTTTTTATTGCGTTGGTGATCGCAGCACGCATACAAATTAACCACTGATCACGCATCGATTCATCAATCGCGAAGGGCATGTGCCTTGCTCGCAATGCCGGGTGACCATGTTTTTGCTGATAAAGTTGCGGACCACCCAACCAACCACTTAAGAACTCATACAGTTTTTGTTCAGACGCTTGTATTGGCGATCTATGTATCGCTAATAGTGCTTGGGTTTCAGGACGTGTTTGCATTTGTTGATAAAAGTCATGGGCAATCGCACGGATCACCTTGTCGCCACCAATAAGGTCGTAGGCATTTGACTGTGTGGTATCTCTGTCATCAACGGCTTGCTGTTTAGTGAATAATTTACGTAACCAGTTCATATTGTCAGTTATTAGGGGGGACGAAGTTATTATATCGAAATCATTACCATCGATGGATTATTTTTTTTGTTAATGTTTTGATACCAATTATTTAACGATTAGGCTGTATTTCAGCAGTTAACTTGGTTAGATTGGGTGAAAAATAAAAAGGAGAGCCAAATGGCAAAAGTAATGCCTTCATTGGT
>TARA_R110002051_G_scaffold30101_4_pt1 | contig 10547 bp, 13 predicted proteins | sample TARA_R110002051 | Tara Oceans TARA_R110002051 (sample SAMEA4397023) | marine metagenome | biome: Polar Biome; feature: [MES] marine water layer (ENVO:01000295) within the mesopelagic zone...; material: water (ENVO:00002006), including particulate matter (ENVO:01000060) such as......
GCGCCTGGGCGGTGCACCTTTAAGAGGAGCGCTGGCCGCGGTAGGGTGCGGAGGTGGCGTTGTAAACCTCACCTGCCTAGCGGACATTCTCCTCCGGCAAGGCCAAGGACGATGAGGTTGGGGCTAAAGTAATATGAAATTCCTACTTGAAAACTGGCGGAAGTATCTCGTAGAAGAGGAAGAACGTAAAGTTAATATATTCCTTGATATGGATGGTGTTCTCGTTGATTTCCCGAGCGCCTTAAAGATTTACATTAAAAGTAAGTATGATGATGATCCGGACGTATTGCACCCCGAGTCCAAAAGTTCACGCAAGGCCTTACGCAGATTACAAGGCCTCCAGCTCAGCAACGATGAAATAGATGAACTTTATGATCGATCAGAAAGCAAATTTCAATCAGGAGAGCCCTACTCTGCTGACGAAAAAATAATGAGTAATTATGTTTTACAGGCACTCTTCAAAAATGAAGATCTTTGGCTTTCTATGAAAAAACTCGCTGGTGCAGACGAAGTAATGGCAATTGCCTTTGAGTTGGCGGATAACGTTTTCATTTTATCGGCTCATGTGGATCCCACTTCTAAAGACGCAAAGAAAAAATGGATTAAACATTATTATCCCATGCGCGAGTTCGCGGGAGTAGAAATAGATCGTGATAAGGGAAAGCGGCTGCGTGAGCTAATTGCCGCAGGTACTGTCAGCGAAGATGACCTCAATATCTTGCTAGATGATCGGCGCTCGTTCCTTCAAAATTTTATTGATGCTGGTGGTACAGGTATCCAATATAACTTTGAATCACCTGGTGCTGCAATTGAAGAGTTAAAAGCTGTAATTGGTAACTAATTAACTTATGATACGAAAGAGTGGTGGCAAATGGTGTCTTTACTCAAAGACAAAAGGAAAGAACTCTGATGAATATTAAAAAATCCAAAATCTATGAAATGATAAAGGAAGAGCTGGAGGTCATTTTAACAAATGATGAAGCCCATGAGATCTTTGATCTTGATGCGGGCGCCCTCTTAGACGCCATGATGAAAGAGGCTATCGAGTCCGGGCCAGGAGAGTATCGGGCCGTCTCGCCCAGGGAAGAAGCAGCCGGGAGGCTAACACGGCGTGTTGGAACTCATGCAGACGACAAGGCGGCGACTTCTAATGTTGCCACATGGGCCCAGAGAGAAAAAAAAGAAATTCTTGACAGACTTAGTGGAATTAAAGCTGACGGTGATTATACTGACGAAGAAAGGGAAGGACTTTTGGTTGCCCAAGCACTAGAAGGCATCGTCAATGATGCTTTAGACATAGTTTTTCGCGATGAGGACTCATGGAAGAAATATCGCGCGCCGGTTCTGGCAGCTGCAGAGAGCTTTCGCAGGAAATTGGCCGCCATGGCGAAAGACGTTGCGAGTCAAGCGACGGGGCCAGATCCTCGAGATCCACATGGAGAAAAGGCCATGGCCAGGGACATGGTTGCCCAAGGTGCACCGACCCCGGCGGTCAGTGAAGGCGACGACAAGTGGATGCAAAAGGCTTTTTCTAAAAACAAAGGCGGATTGCATAGAGCACTCGGTGTCCCGAAAGGCAAGGATATTTCAGTAAGTAAAATGGCGACGGGTTTAAGGGCCGGTGGCAAGAAAGAAAAAATGGCTCGCGCGGCAGTTAATGCCAACCCCGATAAGTACAGCAGTATCAAAGACGTCGGCGTAGAAAAGAAAAAGAAGAAGAAGAAAAGGGACTAATATAAATGACTGTAGATTACGAACAACTTAAGCTTTTTGTTAAAGAGGCAATGTTTACAGGAGGCGGAATTAATGAGCCTTCTGCTCCGGAGAGTGTTCCTCACCGGATGCCTGCGGCTGACACAGATACCAAAGTGCAAGACAAGGGTGACCCCGAAGCCAACCGTCTTTACGAAATTGCACTAGTGGCCAGAGAAGCCACGGAGGAGCTCGTGAAGGCCTTAGACGACCCTCTCTATGACAATGCCTATGAGCAGGCCTTCAAGGCCTCTGCGTGTCTGCGAAGGACCTTGAATAGCCTAGAAGAATCGGGCGCCGAGCCGGTACCACACCAGCGCGTTGTCGCGCCTCCGCGTGGCAAACAGCCTTATGGTTCCTATGTGCCCTATCGTGGCGGCGAAGGTGGCGGTTATCACAATGCTGGCATGGTTGGAATTGGATTAGAAGAGGCAATACCACCTAAGGAATCTAAATAATGAAAATTGATCGTAACCAACTGAAAAATCTTATTGCCGAAGAACTTCGGCATTCTCACAGTGCATTATTGGAGACGCTTCCTCCCCCGCCCGGAGAGTCGGCCAGGCCAAATGAAAAGATTGAGGCTGAAGATGTTTATAAGGCTCACGATGATCATCCTGGCGAACATGAGGGGGAAATGGCGCGGCGCGCTCTTTATCATATGACACAGCAGGCTCAGCAATTGCACGACATGATAATCCCAGATGATAACCTAGAACCGTGGGTTGCTGAAAAGATTTCTTTAGCCGCCGATTATCTTGAGAAGGCCTTCAAAGCGATTACTTATGATAAGGGCCCTGGACGAGGGAGGCTCTAAATCAATGTGGAACTGGAAACATTTAAAGAGTGAAGGATGGATTACGCACACTCGCCGATCAGTGAAATTGGCTGTGCTTTTGTTGGCTTCCGGGTCGGCAATGCTTGTCCATATTTTAATTCCATTTTGGGAGCAGCCGAAACGCCTGCAGGTATGCTCTGTCGCAAATACAATTTGTCAGGAGATGGCAAAACGAGAATAAGCGATGAAGAAGATAGTCAATTTAGCTTATATTTTGACTGTCTTAATTTTTATTGATTTAACTGCTACACTATTTTGGATTCATGGGGGGCTGGCTACAGAAGCCAACCCCATAATGAATTTCTTTTTCAAGCAGTCTTCTTTTCTTTTCGTGTTTGTAAAGTTAGGATTTAGTTTTACCGGGATTTATTTTCTTTACTCACATCGCAAACGATTTCGTAAAATTATTCTTCGTGCGATGGTGGGCTTAAACTTTATTTATGTGGGCGTGTGTATGTATCATTTATGGGGAATGCTCTTTCTTCTCTTTAAAACTAATTAAGTAATAATGCATAAGTGCGTAAACAATTCCCCGGCGAATGTCTATCATTTAGAACAAATGGTAGACAATTTTTTCCCTTATTCCCAGAAGCAGTTGGGATTTGATCAGCCCGTTACCGTTGTTTTTCAAGGTGACGAAGATAACTCATTGAAAATGCTAGGTAAAACGGCATTTTATGATCCAGAGGCTCATTCGGTGACACTTTATATTGATGGTCGGCACCCGAAGGACGTTATGCGGTCATTATCTCACGAGCTAGTACACCATGCACAGAATTGTCGGGGTGATTTTCAAAGTTCATGTGAGAAAGAAGGGTGGAACCAGGCGTGTGTCAAGGACATGGGCCCGGGCTATGCGCAAAAAGATCCTCATCTTCGAAATATGGAAAGAGAGGCATATACTAAAGGAAATTTAATATTTAGGGACTTTGAGGACCTAATTAAAACAGGGAAAATAAAAATCAATATTGACTTTAACAACTCAGGAGAACCAAAAATGTCATTAAAAGAATCACGAAATTATAATTTCAACAGAAATCTCATGAAAAAATGGGGTTTTCTTAACGAAAGCAAAGAAGAGGCCGCAGATACGGCTGAGGTTACAGAGGCTACAGAAGCCGAAGATGTTACCGAAGTTGCTGAGCCCGAAGAGGTTGTCGAAAGTGAAAAAACGGCAGACTTAACTGAAGAAAGCGGTGAGGAAGAGGCGTGGCATCAGTGGAAGAACGAGCATGCTGATGACGACCACATCCGAGAGATAGAGCATCACTTGCGGGCCCTCAAGGATGACCGCGATCATGAGCGCGGAGAAGCCGAATACGATCACGATAAATATGAAGACGAGGGTGACCGAGATTTGGAAGAGGGCGACGTGGCCTATCGGGACGATGATAAAAAAGAGCTTGAGCAAGAGGCTATGGGTCGTGGAGAACATTATAAAGGAGTCGGTAGTCGACAAAGCGTCAATCAACGAGGCAATAAGTTCTCAGAGAAGGGCGCCCTTGAAAATAAAAAGCTTGCGGAACTTAAGAATCGTAAAATCTCGGTTCGTGAGGCTAAGGAATTAACCCAGCGCATCATGGAACGGATCAAAGAGGAGATCAAATAAAATGTCAGCTGTATTAAGACGAAAGCGCCGAGGGCGAGAGGCGGCCGCGGAGGCCGCTGTGGAAATACCCGTTGCCAAGGCGCCGGAGGTTGTGCCTCCGGTGAAGCCTAGCAAGAAATCTTTGCTTAGGAAACTTGCGCAAAAAAACGAAGTACCAGAGAAAGGAGAATAACTCATGGTTGCACCACATGTAAAGCGTCGACGCGAAGCAAGAGCAGCTGCGGAAGCCGAAGCCGCAGAGAAGCGCGGCCGTGTCGCCGCGGAGCAAAAAGCTGCTGCAGCGGCCGCAGAAAAAGAAGCCTTGGCAGCCGCAGAAAAAGCCGCTGCAGCAGAAAAAGCCGCGGCAGCAGAAAAGGCGGCGGCGCCTAGGCCGGCTCGTAAACCGCGGGCAAGAAAAGCTTCCGCGAAAAAGAGCAGTTAAAAATGACCGATTTAAGGCGCATGACTCGCGAGTTCTTAATGGGGGAAGGTCACACCCCTAGCTTGGCCAGCTACCTTCAGTCCATTTCTGAGGTTCTCCAATCTATAACTCCTCGGTCTCGAACCGACGAGCGCAGGATTGAGGTAGCCAGAGCTAATCTTATAGAGGTCAAACGTCATACAAGGCGTCTTGAAGAACGAGTCAACGTTTTAGAAGAGCAAATTCAAGTTTTAGAAGAATCTAAGGAGTAAACCGATGACCAGCGTTAAGAAATCGCTGATTACTGAGGCGAAAGCTAACACACATTTAACTCATTTAGAAGAGCTCGTATTAACACAGGGCCCCAAAGGCTATCAATTAGCTAGAGCTTTTTTGCTTGAGTTATTAGAGACCCTAAAAGGAAACTCCAAGTCTAGAGTTCAGACTTCAGTTAAGTGGGATGGCGCGCCTGCTATTTTTGCAGGTATTAATCCAGAGAATGGAAAGTTCTTTGTGGGCACCAAATCTATCTTTAATAAAGAGCCCAAAATAAATTATACCAAAGAGGATGTTCAACGTAACCACGGCCACGCGCCGGGTTTGGTGGACAAATTAGAAAAAGCTTTAGATTATTTACCCTCATTGGGCATTAATAAAATCTTGCAGGGTGACTTTATGTTTGACGACGAAATGTTGCAAGTTACTGATATTAATGGCGAGCCTCACTATCGTTTTAAGCCCAACACAATTGTTTATGCAGTGCCAGTGGATTCAAAACTGGGTGAAGAGCTTGGAAGATCTAAGTTCGGGATAGTTTTCCATACGACATATGATAGTTTAGACAGCGGCGCCAGCTACGGTGCCGACGTTAGTGGTCTAAATAGGCCTCCGGGCGTTTGGTTTGATGACGCTTTTTTCACGGATGATACCGGAACGGTCACTCTCACTGAGAATGAAGAATCGCACGTGATAGCGCTCGTTAAAGAAGCTGACGTCGTCAACAACCAGATTAATTATGCAGACTTGCCGTCGGAATTTTTAAACATTTATATTAATAATGAAATTCGAGCTGGACAATTTCTAGAAAACCCGGAGGAATCGTATCAAGGCTTCTTAAACTGGTATTCGGCGCGAGCGGAAAAGAAAGTCGATAGTCTTAAAACCGAAAAAGGTAAAACAAGGGCTTTTGCACAGGGAGAAGAACAACTTAAACATTTTGAATCTAAAAAAGAAGATATTCTCAATCTCTTCAAAGTATCACGCTTGCTATTTGAAGCCAAAAATGTCTTTATTAGCAAATATAATAACGCCGTTTATAATACAAAACACTTTGTAGATAATGGTTCCGGCGATTTAAGGGTTACTAATCCAGAAGGATATGTTGCTGTTGATCACGCGGGTAATGGGGTTAAGTTCGTTGATAGGCTAGAGTTTAGCAGAGCAAATTTTGCAATGGATAAAGGATTTACCAAAGAAACTGTTCAAGAAGCTGATGCTTCTGCACTGACAATTGTTTGGGACTCAGAGCAACGGTCCACGACGGCGCCGCTGGCAGAGTGGAAGAAACAACTCCAGAACGTTTCTTGTGAGGGGCGAATCACCATTAATCGGAACAATAAAGAGGAATCTGTGATATTGGATGATTCTATTGCAAAATTAATTATATCTGGAGAGCCGGTGACTTCATTGGTTCCATCTCCTGAAGATGGTAAGAAAGCCCTCAAGAAGGCTGTTTTATATGTAGAAGAAGTTAGGAAAGGCCCTCTCGCCTGGGCCCGGGGGTTGGTATATACTGAAACTCTTTTGACAGAACAAGAGGCTCAGGAAGACCTCGCGGTTGCTTACTTCCCAGGTGGATTTAAGCCGCCGCATAGGGGACATCTTAAAACAGCGGTAGAGGCGATTAAAGCAGATCCCAATGCGCATCTCATTATTATGACAGGCGAAAGTAAGCGTGATGAAATAACTTTAGAGAAAGCATCACAAGTATTAGCTAAATATTTGGAGCGAGAAGGTATTTCAATGGGAGTGGGAAAGGGACAAGTAGAAGTTAAAGCAATTAAACCTGTTCCTATATTTGATGAAACTGGAAAACAGAGAACTAGAATAAACAAAGAGACCGGTGAACAGGAATTGGCCACTACGACTAGCCCGATTGCTGCAATTATGTATGAGATAGAGAAGCTTCCGCAAGGGGCGAGCGCGTATGCTGTTGCCTCTGAAGCAGATCCGGCCAATGCGACAGCCATTGTGAATTATGCCGGGAATAAGCGGCCTGATTTGAACGTGCGGCCTATTATTATTCCAATTGAAGAGATGGAAGGGTTTCCAAAAATGAGTGCAACACAAATGCGCAAAGCAGTTCAGGAAAATGATTTTGAAACATTTAAACTTTTCTTGCCAGCATCGTATAATGATGATGAAGAAGGTGCACAAGAAATATTTGCCATGTTAGGTGGTGGCCTGGAAGAAATGGTGGCCTCCATGGGCGGTGGATCGGTGAGCGGGCCCGGCGGTGCTCAGATGCACCGACGACGTCGCAGGGAACAAACTGACGAAGGTTGGGTGGACAAAGCTGGAGATATGGCCAAAAAAGCAGTGGATCCCGTGATGAGTCAAATTTCTAGTGGCTTATCTCTAGGTCGCAAAGAAGATGAAGAAGATGAAGAAGAAAAATTAGTTAATGAAGTAGCTGACTATTTATTAGGTATATCGGTGGGTTAAAAATGATTGATCGGAAAGAATTAGCAGAAGAATTGATGTTGCGAGAGCAGATTCGCAAAGCCATTAAGGTTGTAAAAGGTAAAAAGAGCAGCCGACGTCTAACTGAAAATAAGATGGAGGCGGAATTACGCTCTATAATTCGCGGTCTCATTCCAGAAGCCAAGAAGATTGCTGTATATGATAGTACAGGCAAAAATGAACTTAATATCTTTCTCTTGAACGGTACTTTTCGGAGTACGTTAGAAACTTCATATAGGAAACTTACCACTTCTCCCCAACAGCGGGAAACATTTATTGACCATATGATCGTTTTCATTAACGACTTTTTGGATAGGCTAGATAGCCTTGAAGATGATGAATTCGCGAGGGACGAAAAGCCCGACGAACCTGAAGAAATAGATGATGGCATTAAAATTTCTGTTGGTGATGAAGAAACAGCGGGTGAAGAAAGCATGTTAGAATTGGGGCCCGATGATATTAAATTCGCTGAGTTGTACAAGCCCGGTAGCGACTTAACAGGAGCTAAGGCCGCATATAGTGCTTTTAAAAAATCTATGACCGGTCTGCGCGATGCATATTCCAATCTAGATGATCCACAAGACCAAGCCGATTTTAGGGATGAACTGCCGCGGCAAATTATATTATACGGGCGCGAGTATGAAGTCTCTTTACAAGCAGAACTAGCTGGTAAGGTTGCGGCGGTTGAAGACGCTGCATCCTTAGGACCCGGAGAGCCTGAGGCAATGCCGGCTGCAGGTGACCAACCTGTGGCTTCTCCGGATGTAGACGCATCAGCCGCAATTGAAGCCGACGAAGAAGAAGATGAAGTAGCTGCTATTGAACTCCAAGAATTAATTAGCCATCTTGATATAGACGACATAGTTAAGAATTTATTATAAATGAATAAACCCAGGAAATCAGATTCCTGGGGTTTTTGCAAAGATTTATCACTCTCGCGAAAGCTGAGAAAAGAAGGAAAATCTAATGAAGCATTTGAAATAATGCTTTCTGCTTTAACTCTAGAGGAAGTTATAGGACTTAAATTGGAATGTTCTTCCCGTTTAACTAATGGAAAGCTATATGGATTTAATTTATGGTCTAAAATAGTAGACATTACTAAAGAAGCTCTATATAATGCAGTGATCAGCGTCACTGATACTAATAAAGCAGCCACTAGGGTATTAGGAATCAGTGAACAAACATTTAAATCTTTGAAACGTAAATATAACATTAAAAACTCCTATGAAGATAACTTATCATAGCTGATAAACTAACTAATGTCAAGAAAAATATGATGAGGGGGCGCCTGGTTTCGACAGAGTAGGGAAGACGAATTGTGCGAGTCGTGCAAGCTGGAATTATCACGTTAATCTTTTTCCGGAACACTTAACTGCCAATAACGCAGATTACGATTTAGCCTTAGCTGCTTAATCCTTGGTTGCTCTTCGCCAAGTGTTCAAGAAGAGTATGACAGAGAAAACCGCTTTTGTCAATGATTGCGGCAAAAAAAATTGACTATTTTGTCTGTTTTAAAAACTGACTACACTCGTGAATGACTTGAAGTAGTAACTGCTTTGGACGTGGGTTCGATTCCCACCGCCTCCACCAATATAAAAAAATACTTGACATATAGAAATATCCTGACTATAATTCTTTATAATATTCTGTTAGAATGTTACAAATCATATGCAATTAATTTATAGGAGGATATATGATCACAACTAATAGGTTGGCAGCTACCTTAATCGCTGCTATAAGTGCTATACTTTTTTTGAGTTTAGGCTGTAAACAAGATGTTAATATTTATGACGATGATGATATTAATAATATTGGCAACGACGACGACATAACACCAACTCCAGCCGATGATGATGATGCATCTGTGGCTTCTCTAGTAGGTATCGTACTCGATGCATATGGGCAGCCACTTGGAGACGTGGTTATCTCAGTTCTTGGAACCGAGATCACGACAACGAGCGATAATAGCGGAAGGTTTAATTTAGAAAACCTTACTCCGTCTGAACGTTCGATGGTTACTTTTCGTAAGGAAGCTTATGCCCGCACGAGTATCCCGGTAGAACTTAGGGAAGACACGGAAAACACCATCATTCAGCGTATGGCTGTAGTGGATCATGTATTTTCTTTTGAGTCAACCGAAGGGTATACTTTTGGTGATGAGGAACCATTAAAGTTAGAATTCCCCTCTGACAACGTTGTTAATGGACAGGGAGAAGCCTATAATGGCGCTGTTGTTGTAGAAGTAACAGTTTTTGATCTAGTTTCTGATACTGATAATGGAAACGAAGTTTTAGCGACGCCAGGAGATTTTACTGCCGTCAATAGTACAGGAGAAGACAAGACACTAGAGTCTTATGGAATGGTTCAGATTAACATGACCACCCCCTCCGGTGAAGATTTACAGTTGGGATCTCAGTCTTCCACAATTCGCCTTCCGGTACAGAACCTAGGCACGCCTCCTGTTGTTGGAGACGAGATTTCTGCTTGGAGTTATAATGAAACTTTAGGAAAATGGGAAGAGGAAGCTGTTGGTACAGTGGCTGAATTTAATGGTCAGCTTGTATGGGAGTTTACTGCGCCTCACTTTTCTACGTGGAATTGTGATCGGCCGATCTCCACCCATGGTTGTCTGACCGGAACTGTAACTGATTCTGCTGGATCACCTCGCGGAGGAGCAACTGTGAGGGCTGTAGGCATTACCTATATTTCTACTACGACTGCTCGTACGGCCCAAGATGGTTCTTTCTGCCTTGAGGTTAAAAACGGTGAAACGGTTTGGGCAGAGATATCTTATTCTATTGCCGGCCAGACCGCAACGCAGCGAACCGATGCGGTGAGTATCTCGCCGGGACAGGCTAGCTGCAGTTTGGGAGTCAGTACCTGTAATGATCTCGGGACAATCCCTGTGGATATACAGACCTGCATAAGCGGCGTTGTAGTTAATTTACTTAACGAGCCACGCGCTGGAGTGCAGGTTATGAGTCCTTCTGGGGGCGTCGCGACGACGGATGCCAATGGCTCCTTCTGTGTGACTACTCCCGTGTTCCAGAGTTCCGAGGTGTTTGCACTAACGGAGGTTGATGAAATGGGTTATAAGCCAGTGCGTGTATTTACACAGCCCGGTCTTCCTGATTGCCAGGCTGGTTGCTCTAATATGGCAGTAATACGACCTTATAACACAACTAGTTGTGCTCATGGTTCTGTGG
>TARA_R110002051_G_scaffold166088_1_pt1 | contig 10544 bp, 6 predicted proteins | sample TARA_R110002051 | Tara Oceans TARA_R110002051 (sample SAMEA4397023) | marine metagenome | biome: Polar Biome; feature: [MES] marine water layer (ENVO:01000295) within the mesopelagic zone...; material: water (ENVO:00002006), including particulate matter (ENVO:01000060) such as......
TGATAGCAATCATTACAGCTACGGGACGATAAGCGGACAATCAATCTTTTTTTAATAAATCTATCAGGAACTAATTAAAAGAGCTTTATTTTTAGATACAAACAAGGCGTATAATGGACATTGAAAAAATCATTGAGAATCAACGAGCGTTTTTTGCTACGGGAATCACTAAGGACATAGGCTATAGAAAAGCATCATTAGTCCGCTTACGCGAAAGTTTAGATCGTCACGAACAAGAAATTATTGATGCCATGGCAGCCGACTTTAAAAAACCGGTTTTCGAAAGTCTAGCTACTGAAATTGTAATCGCGCATCAGGAGATCAACTTGGCGATTAAAGAGATTTGGAAATGGCAACGCCCTAAAAAAGTAAAGGCGTCAATACTCAATTTTCCATCTACTGATTATGTGTACTATGAACCTTATGGTAGTACTCTTATTATTTCTCCTTGGAATTATCCATTTCTCTTGGCCATTGGACCGCTTGTAGGAACCATAGCTGCTGGGAATACAGTCATTATTAATCCAAGTGAATTGACGACACACACTTCTACTATTACTGCAAAAATCATTAAAGAGGTATTTGATTCAGGCCATGTAGACACGGTGCAAGGTGATAAAGAAGTAGCTCAAGCCTTACTTGCTCAACGTTGGGATTATATATTTTTTACAGGCAGTGTTCCTGTGGGGAAGATCGTTGCTAAAGCAGCTGCACAAAACCTTACGCCCGTTACTTTAGAACTTGGAGGAAAAAGTCCATGTGTCGTGGATGAAACGGCTAGGATTCAACAAGCTGCGCGTCGTATTGTGTGGGGGAAATTTGTGAACGCTGGACAAACCTGTATTGCACCCGATTATTTATTAGTACATAAAAGTAAAAAAGAGGAATTGTTTCAAGCTTTGGATGCCGAAATCACTCGAGCTTATGGACAAGACCCGAAAGCATCACCTGATTATGCCCGTATTATTAATAGTAAAAACTTTGACAGATTAGTAGCATTGTTGGAGGGTGTAAAAATAAGTTCTGGAGGAGTGACACAGGCAGATGACCGTTATATTTCGCCTACAATTGTCGAAGTAACATCTACGGACGCTTTGGTAATGCAAGAAGAGATTTTCGGTCCCATACTTCCGGTGCTCACATATGAAACTAAGGAAGATATTGAAGGTATAATTAAGGGATATGAAAAACCCTTAAGTGCGTATGTATTTTCGCGTAAGCGCAGTTTTAAAAATTGGTTTATCAACGAATTTAGTTTTGGTGGTGGCGCGATGAATGACACTTTAATACATTTTGTAAACGACAAACTCCCTTTTGGAGGTGTTGGCCACAGCGGTATAGGCAGTTATCACGGAAAGAAAAGCTTTTATACATTCAGCCATGCAAAGTCTATAGTAAAACGAGGCACTTGGCTCGACCTTCCAGTACGCTATGCACCCTATAAAAAGAAAGCAGGATTTCTAAAGTGGGCTCTAAAGTGGCTGTATTAGACAGATCTTTCTTTGGGTACTTTAAGTAATAGGAAAACTCCAACGGCAAAAAAGAGAATTAAAAATACGATACTAAATCGCATGCTTCCTGTGATCTCCTCTATCAAACCGTATAGGAACATCCCTATGATAATTCCTATTTTTTCGGCCACATCATAAAAGCTAAAGTATGAGGTGGTATCATCTGTTTCAGGTAAGAATTTTGCATAGGTCGATCGAGAAAGGGATTGGATCCCTCCCATCACCAAGCCTACAAAAGCGGCGGTTATATAAAACTGTTCCGGTGTATAAACAAAATAGGCCCATGCACAAATTACAATCCACACAATATTGATATAGACCAGTGCCTTAATATTTCCAATTTTTGCCGATAGTGCAGATGTTAAAATCGCTCCTAAGACTGCCACCAACTGGATTAGCAAGATACTGATAATTAGACCTGAGGTGCGCTCGCTATCGCTGCCCCATTCCAATTCCTGTTCTCCAAAATAAGCCGCTGCGAGCATCACTGTTTGCACTGCCATACTATATACAAAAAATGCAAATAGATATCGTTTTAGTCGCAACTGATCCTGCAATGAAACCCATATTCCTCTTAGTTCCTTAAATCCTTGAAGGACTACGTCTTTAGTAAGCTTTCCATGTTGAGAATTTCCTTTTGGCAAATGCCTGTAGGTATATTGACTAAAGCCTATCCACCAAATACCAGTTAACACAAAAGACAATCTAGTAGGTGTACCCTCATCTTCAAAACCAAACATTTTATGCCCAAGTATCATAAAAAGACACAGTAGCAATAATAATACACTCCCGATGTATCCCATCGAAAAGCCTTTGGCACTAATCGCATCCTGTTGTTCGGGAAATGCTATATCTGGTAAATAGGAATTATAAAACACCAAGCTGCCCCAAAAACCAACTAAGGCTAATAAATACATTAAAAGTCCGAGGTATATATGCTCTAGATTAAACCAGTATAGTCCTATAGTAGATAAGGCTCCTATATAGCAAAAGAGCTTGAGAAAGAACTTCTTATTTCCAATATAATCGGCAATTCCTGATAAGATTGGAGAGATGATTGCAACGATGGTAAAAGCGATAGCAGTTGTATAAAATATAAGCGGACTTTTACGCAACACCATCCCAAATACTTCAATTTCTTCAACGCCTGCACTTCTAAATAAGGCTCCATAAAATAAAGGAAAAACCGCCGAAGCAATTACTAAACTGTATACAGAATTGGCCCAATCATAGAATGCCCAAGCATTTAATAATTTCTTATCGCCTTTTTGGAGTAGTTGCTTCATGCTACTAAAATAGAAAAGCTGTGCGAATGCACAGCTTTTCTTATCTACTATTATTATAAAAACTTATTTAAAAGAGGTCACTCCAAATTTTGCTGCTTCCTTCACTGCGACAGGAGCCATTCTAGTAAGATTAGCGATTCGACTATCTGAAGAAGGGTGAGTACTTAAAATTTGAGGAGGTGCTTGCCCGTTAGAATTTGCTTTCATACGTCTCCATAGATTGGCAGCTTCATAGGGATCATAGCCAGCAATAGCAGCAATAACAACTCCAATTTCATCGGCTTGATTTTCATGTGATCGACTAAACGGAAGCATACCTCCCAACTGTGATCCCACTCCATATAATTGCATTAATTGCTCTTGTTTTTCAGGTGTTTGTCCGCCAGCAGCAACCGCAACTCCTACAGCTCCTATTTGCTGTACTTGTGCAGCACTCATCCGTTGGGCTCCATGATCGGCTAAAGCGTGAGCAAGCTCATGCCCCATTACCATAGCAAGACCTGTTTCATCTTGAGTGATTGGCAAAATTCCTGTATAAACAACAATCTTTCCTCCAGGCATACACCAAGCATTGACAGCATCATCGGCTACTAAATTATATTCCCAGCGATAATCTTGTAAGTATCCTGGCTCTCCTAAGGCTGTTAAATATCGCTCTGCGGCTACCGCAATCTTTTCACCAACTCGCTTTACCATTTGTGATTCAGCAGTACCAGTAATCACATTATTCTCAGAGAGAAACTGATTATATTGTTGAAAAGCCATTGGAAACAACTGATCGTTGCTCACAAAGTTGAGGGTCTTTTTTCCAGTAAAAGGACTTGTCTTACAAGCACTAACAACTAATATAGTTAGCACTAATAATATTGTATTTCTCGTCTTCATCGTTTTGAATATTTAGGTTACTTAAAAATACAAAAATGCTTATGAACCCGAAAGGTGGAGTACTGTAAATTCTTTTGAAATGATTAACGCACAGGTTTTTGGGTCAAACTGCACATCTTCGAAAGAAACTTGCTCATTGTCTAATTCTATTTCTTCGATCTTAAATGGTAAACCAATCAGGTGAATTCTAAAAGTATCGTAGCTAGTGACAAAATCTCCTCTTTTATGTTGTTGTATTATCCAATCACTTTTCCTTCCAGTCATTTTAAAAGTGCGATAGCTATATCGATCTTTGGTATAGTCATATCCGTCTTGTGCATCTTCATACAACTTTGAGGCGTTGTGACCTAGTCCGTAATAAACTTCCAATTCAACTTGGTCAATTACTAGTTCGCCCACATATTGTTGTACTGGATATTTAGGCAAAATGGTTCCTTCTTTAACAAAGAGCGGCATAGAATCAATATCGGCGTCTACCCATTGTTCTTTTCCACCTTGAACTGGTTTTTTTGTCCAGTAGTCATACCATTTTCCTCTAGGAATATACATGCGGCGTCCTTTGGCATTAGGTTCCAAAATAGGGCACACTAAGATATGATGTCCAAAAACGAACTCATCGGTTCTATAATGCGTTTGAGCATCTTCTTGATCAAAATACACTAAGGGCTTTAATAATGGTGTCCCCTTTTGAATGTACTCGTAAAACATGGTATAGAGATATGGCAGTAGTCGATATCTTAAGTTGATAAACTTACGTGCAATATCTGTAACACCTTCGTCAAAGGCCCAAGGCTCTTGATCTCCATGATGTCCAGAAGAATGCGTTCGGCAGAATGGGTGAAAAACACCTAATTGAATCCAACGGGCAAATAATTCTCCTGTTGGCTGTTCAGCAAATCCACCTATATCTGTACCCGTAAATGACATTCCTGAAATACACATACGTTGAACTTGAATATTGGCAACCCATAAGTGCTCCCAACTAGCGACATTATCTCCTGTCCATGAAGATGTATAACGCTGTGCCCCACTATATGCCGATCTCGTAATTACAAAAGGTCTTTTAGGGTAGGCAAATCTCTTCACCCCCTCATAGGTAGCTCTAGCCATCTGAGTTCCGTAAATGTTGTGGGCTTTTCGGTGACTACAAGGATTGCCGTCGTAGTTATGACGAACATCTGGTGGAAAGGTTTTACCAGGAACTTCCATCACTGCTGGCTCATTCATATCATTCCAGACACCTTTTACACCTACATTTCCAATTAATTCCTTAAATAACCCAGCCCACCATTCGCGAACATCAGGATTTGTATAGTCTGGAAAGTTACATTCTCCAGGCCAAACCTTTCCTTTCATATACGGACCATCGGCGCGTTTACAGAAATAATCATTCTCGATTCCTTCTTGATAAACAGAATAGTCTTTATCAATTTTAATTCCTGGATCAATGATCACAATAGTTTTGAAGCCGTCATCTGCGAGCTCTTTTACCATGCGTTTAGGATCTGGAAAGTATTCTTTATTCCATGTAAAGCATCTCCATCCTTCCATATAATCAATGTCCAAGTAAATACCATCACAAGGTATTTTTAGTTCTCTGAACTTTGCCGCAACTTCTTTCACATTACTTTCAGGAAAATAACTCCATTTTGATTGGTGGTATCCCAAAGCCCAAAGGGGTGGTAATTCTGGCACTCCTGTAAGGTTGGTATAATTTGCTACCACATCAGACATCTGAGGTCCATAGATAAAGTAATAGTTCATTTCTCCACCTTGGGCCCAGAAACTTGAAACGCCCATTCTTTCATTACAAAAATCGAAGAAGGTCCTGAAAGTATTGTCGAAGAAGATCCCATATGCTCTCTTTTGATGCAACCCAATATAGAAGGGCACACTTTTATAGATAGGGTCTTGATCTTTGGCAAAAGCATATTGGTCTGTCGCCCAATTTTCTACGCGCTTTCCTCTTAAATTAGAGTGCATAGGCTTATCGCCAAGCCCATAATAACTTTCAGCGTGTTGCGCCTTTTTACTCATCTTTACGATATTTCCACCGTATTCAAAACTCTCCTCAAAGTGAAACCCAATCTCATCTTCATTAATAAGATTACCTTCAATATCATAGATAGAGGTTTGTAAGCTCTTACGTTCTATTCGAATGTGCAATTTGGCTGTATGCACGTGATAATATTCCTTGTCTTCTTTTAATTCTAGATGATTGTACCCACGAATAGCATCATCATCGATCGCATAGGAAAAATCAGGCTCGAACTTACCACCTGTGGCAAATCGAAATCGAACAACACTATCTCTTAACACGGTTAATTGTAAAATAATTTCGTTCTCCGTTTTAAAATATAGGGTGTCGACATCCTTTTGTAAATCGACCACTTGATTAGGAAATTGATTCCCTTTTCGTTCCAGTTCGGTATTTATTATCATAGTTTATTTTTGATAAATCCAATAAAAGACTATCTCACGCCTTATCCGAGAGAAATCACAAATAGTTATTAACGCTAACGTTTTCGTAGGTTAATACTCATGCTTTTATAGGATATTTGAAGGCTTGGTTTACTTTTTCTTCATTTTCGACAACTCAAAAACCACACCTGCTAATGGAGGAAGGTTTACTGTTACAGAATGCGTTTTTCCATTCCATGGTTTGGATGACACCTCACATTTGCTGTTGAGATATGATCCTGTTCCAGCATACTTAGTGGCATCACTATTAAAGATTTCGCGAAAGCACCCATCAAAAGGAATTCCTAATTGATATGACTCACGAGGCATTGGTGTCATATTAAAAACAGCTACCACAATAGTATTTTTGTCATTTCCTTTACGAATATAACTTAGGACCGCATTTTCTGAATCGTCATGCGCAATCCACTCAAAACCCTCAGGTTCAAACTGCTTCTCGTATAAACTTGGAGTACTCACATATAATTTATTGATATCGGCAAAGGCCGTTTGCATACTCTTATGAATGTCATAATCTAAGACATACCAATCCAGTTGATCTTCAAAGTTCCACTCGCTCCCTTGTCCGAATTCACTACCCATAAAAAGTAGTTTTCCTCCAGGATGTGTGTACATATAGGTGTATAGCAATCTCAAATTGGCAAATCGCTGCCACTCATCTCCAGGCATACGCCCTAAAATGGAGTGCTTGCCATATACTACCTCATCATGAGATAAGGGTAACATAAAGTTTTCAGTAAAGCCGTAGGTCATACTAAAGCTAATCTCATTGTGATGATGCGTACGATGAATAGGATCTTTCATAAAATACGAAAGGGTATCATGCATCCACCCCATCATCCACTTCATTCCAAAACCGAGTCCACCAGAAAAAACTGGCTTACTAACCATTGGAAAGCTAGTAGATTCTTCAGCGATCATTTGGACATCTGGATAACTAGCATACACCTCCATATTGAGTTCCTTGAGAAAGGAAATAACTGCTAAATTTTCTCGACCTCCTTCTTCATTGGGATCCCATTCGCCTTCTTCGCGACTGTAATCCAAGTATAGCATAGAAGCCACTGCATCTACACGCAGTCCGTCAATATGATAATGTTCTAGCCAAAAAAGGGCATTGCTTATTAGAAAGCTTCGAACTTCATTACGTTCATAATTGAAAATCAATGATTTCCAATCGGGATGATAGCCTTTTTTTCTATCGGGATGCTCGTAGCAGGCGGTGCCGTCAAAATTTCCTAGTCCATGAGCGTCTTCTGGGAAATGAGAAGGTACCCAATCAAGGATAACTCCAATATCATTTTCATGAAATGAATCAATAAGAGTCATCAATTCTTCAGGATAGCCAAAACGCGATGTAGGTGCATAATATCCAGTAACCTGATAGCCCCAACTCGGGTCGTATGGAAATTCCGTAATTGGCATAAACTCTACATGCGTAAAATTCATGGACTTTACATAGTCTACAAGTTCAGTTGCCATCTCAGAATAACTCAGACTTCTATTGCCTTCATCTTTCTTTCTCCTCCAAGAGCCCAGATGGACTTCGTAAACCGAATATGGAGCATTTAAGCTATTGTGGCGATGTCTTTTTTTAAGCCACTTTTTATCCTTCCAGCTATGACTTGTCTCGTAAACGATAGAGGCTGTTTTGGGAGGGTGCTCAGCACGTCGCGCATAGGGATCTGCTTTTTCTGTGACTATACCATTGTGGTTTGAAGTTATTTTATATTTATAGGTTGCACCATGATGCACTTCGGGAATAAATCCTTCCCAAATTCCACTTTCATCCCAGCGCACTTGCAATGGATGGGAGTTTCCATCCCAAAAATTGAAGTCGCCTATTACACTAACTTCTTTAGCACTGGGTGCCCATACGGCAAAATAGGTGCCTGCCACTCCGTTAACGGTACAGCAATGACTTCCCATTTTATCATGCAATCTAAAATGTTTACCCGATTTAAAAAGGCCTATGTCAAAATCTGTAAACAGACTGTGTGTTATTACGTTTCCCATTATATGGTCGTTCCGGATGGGATAGTCGCTCCATTTTTTACGACAATAATGCCATCTCTCACTACATAAGTATCGGTTTCTATATCTTCTAAATGATTACCACCAGTGATGCGAACGTCATCGCCAATTTTTGCATTTTTATCTACAATACATCTTGTCAAGAAACAGCGATCTCCAATTCCAACATGTGGAATACCTCGTCTTCTAGCATCGTCAATTTCTTCGAGATCCAAGAATCGATTGCTTCCCATCACATAGCAAGATTCTAGAACGGTACCTTTTCCAATACGTGAGCGAATTCCAATTACTGAATTAGCGATTCGGCTTCCGTGAATGATACTTCCTTCTGCGACTATAGATTTTTCTAAAGTAGTTCCAGAAATTTTTGTAGGTGGTAATACCCTAGGTCTGGTAAGGATGCTTTGTCCTCGATTAAATAAATTAAATTTTGGCATATCGGCAGTGAGATCAATATTGGCTTCAAAAAACGAGTCAATATTCCCAATATCTGTCCAATATCCTTCATAGGCGTAACTCAGTACTTTATGATCCGAGATAGCTTGAGGGATTATTTCTTTCCCAAAATCCATAGTTTCTGTACCATTCAGCAGCTTCAATAATAAATCCTTATTGAATATATAGATACCCATAGAAGCAAGATAGTGCTTCCCTTGTTTTTTCATTGCTGGAGAAACTTCAGATGTCCAATCGGGAAGTAAATCTGTTTCTGGTTTTTCTATAAAACTGGTAATGGTTTGTGAGGCATCGGTCTTTAGAATTCCAAAAGATGTAGCGTCTTTGGCATTAACAGGCAAGGAGGCTATACTTATTTCGGCTTTGCTTTCAATATGTGCTTCTAACATCTCGTTAAAATCCATTTGATACAGCTGATCTCCAGAAAGAATTAAAATATACTCTGACTCATAACCTTCAAAATGATGCATACTTTGACGTACCGCATCTGCCGTTCCTTGGAACCATCCTTTATTGTCGGGAGTTTGCTCTGCAGCTAAAATGTCGACAAAAGCCTCTGAAAAATAACTAAATTGATAGGTATGCTTAATGTGTTTGTTAAGAGAGGCCGAGTTAAACTGGGTCAGAACAAACATTCTTTTAATATTTGAATTGAGACAATTTGAAATAGGTATGTCAACAAGGCGATATTTTCCTGCAATTGGCACTGCTGGTTTTGATCTAGATTTTGTGAGCGGATACAATCGTGATCCTTGTCCTCCTCCTAAAATAATTGCGAGTACTTTTGTATTTATCATCTTGTTAACTTATTTGTTCATATAACGACACATAGGTATCGGCTGCATTCTCCCAGCTGTGATCCAATTCCATCATGGTTTTCTGGGTATCTGAAAATTTCTTTGTTTCCTTAAAATAAGTCACTGCTCTTTCCATACTATGGACTACATCTTCAACAGAGGTTTTATCATGGCATATTCCAAAACCGCCATCTCCAATATCTATCACAGTATCTTTTAAACCTCCTGTGCGTCTCACTATTGGCATACATCCATAGCGTAAACAATAGAGCTGATTTAATCCACAAGGTTCTACCCTGCTGGGCATTAATAGAAAATCGGCGCCGGCATAGACTTGGTGAGACATCCGTTCTTCATATCCAATAAACGCATTGTAGCGTCCAGAATATTTTAATTTTAAGGCTTCAAGCTGCTGTTCGACTTCTGGAGATCCAGAGCCGAGAATAATTACATTAACGTCTAAATTTTTGAGTGCGGTATCTATAATTTCTGGTAATATATCGGCGCCTTTTTCCCAAACTAAGCGGCCTACAAAACCAAACAATGGCTTGGTAGCGTCGAGGCCAAAAGCTGTACAGAGCGCTTCTTTATTTAAGCGACGTCCGGACTTGCGCATTCGAATGTTATAATTTTTAATTAGAAATTCATCTGTAGCTGGATTCCAAGTTTCGGCATCAATTCCGTTGAGAATCCCTACACATTTGGCATTTTCATCTCTTAACAAATCCTCAAGACCATTGGCTTTTTCTTGTAACTCAACCATATATGACGGAGAGACGGTATTTACACGCCAGGCACATTTGATAGCAGCAGCCAGTGGATTTATCATCCCATTCCAGTCAAGTAGACCTGTATCGCTTTCGCGAAAGCGCGGTAAAATACCAACTTGATCATAGTCAAAAGCACCCTGATATTGCGCATTATGAATGGACAATACAGTTGGAATCATCTTTAATACTTCAAAATCGGGACATCGACTCATCATAAATGGAATAAATCCTGTATGATGATCATGACAATGAACGATATCCGGTTGTACCTCTTGTGAAAGAATCCATTGTAGCGCAACACGTTGAAAGGCGACAAATCGCAGC
>TARA_R110002051_G_scaffold91477_1_pt1 | contig 10539 bp, 7 predicted proteins | sample TARA_R110002051 | Tara Oceans TARA_R110002051 (sample SAMEA4397023) | marine metagenome | biome: Polar Biome; feature: [MES] marine water layer (ENVO:01000295) within the mesopelagic zone...; material: water (ENVO:00002006), including particulate matter (ENVO:01000060) such as......
CAAGAACGACGCCAAGGCCAAAACCGCAAAAGACGAGATGGACGCGCTCAGCCTGTTCAAGAGCGACCTGCAGAGCTTCAATCGCCTCTACACGTTTCTGTCCCAGATCTTCGACTATGGTTCGACGGAGATCGAGAAGCGATTTCTCTTTTACAAGACACTGGTCCGCCTGCTGGACTTCGGACGCGAGCGTGAAACGATCGATCTGTCTGAGCTTAAACTGACGCACCATGCCTTGCGCGGCCTTGCCCCGTCCAACCTGCCTTTGGGCGATGGTGATCCATCGCTTATCCAGCCGGTCAGCGAGACAGGTTCAGGCATTGTCCAGGAGAAGGAAAAGGCCCTGCTCGCGGAAATCATTTCCCGGGTGAACGACCTGTTCGACGGTGACCTGTCTGATGGAGACCAGCTTGTCTATGTGAACGGCGTCATCAAGACCAAACTTCTTGAATCGGAAGCCCTCCGGACACAGGCGAAAGCCAACTCGAAGGAGCAGTTTTCAGCCTCTCCGACACTGGCGAAGGAAATGCTCAATGCGATCATCGAGGCTTACGATGCGCACGAGACAATGAGCAAGCAGGCGCTGAACAGCGAAGCCATTCAGCGCGGGATAAAAGAGATCCTCGTAGGACCAGGACGGCTTTGGGAGATGTTGAAGGAAGTTGAAGGCGCTTAAAGATTGGGAGGAGAGACGATCTAGCGCTTGAGTCCCGGAGCGCCGCCTTGCATGGCTGGTATTTGGACTTCCCCGGTTTGGCGGTCAACGCGACAAAGCTCGGAATAATCGATAGTTGGTTCGGCGTTTATTGCGAAGTTTTCGGCAAACCAAGAAACGCTCTGCGGAATGAATTATGGAAGAGCATAAAGTCGGGCGATACAGTAAAGAACTACATCCCGGAGCGACTTTGAATTGAGGAAACCCTGTTGAAGCAAGCTCAGGATATTTCCGCCGGAATCACAGCCAGAGCGATTGTGGCTGAACAGTTCATGCTCAATCAGTTTGATGGGCATGAGATCGTTTTGGATATCCGGAATGAAGCAGAAGAATTTCTATCGAGCGTGAATGAAACCCAGATCAATGTCATTCGAAACAGGCAACAGAAAAACAAGCTCAAATACTTTTGCAATCTGCCTGCAGCAGCCAAAGAATTTGTACACATCCGCCTCAAGGCTCGCCTGCAGGGACTAAAAGAACATGGCTCTTCAGAAGCGTTAAAGCTATTGGACATCGCCTGTTGGCGGCACGAAATACTTACCGGTGAAACTTCTCTGACAAGCTCTGTACGAAAACGATGGGTGTCAGGCTTTTTTGTCCTTCTGCCTGTTGATGCGATCCCCATCGCAATTGAACGCGCCGAGTTCATGCCATCCCATATGAATAACGAATATTGGAAGCGTATTTGCTTGGAGGCAGAGAAAATTGGACCTCCAAGTGTATGAAAAACACCCAAAAGGGTTGGCGAGACGAAGCTGCCGCAGGTGTTTTTAGCGCCCAAGTGAATCTGAGCTCGGTGTATCAAACACCCGAACTTCAAACCTGTCAAAATGAAGATCACCCAACCCAGCCCTCAACGCCTCACCATGGGGTGACAGGTTCCGTCCTAAGCCGTGCCCCGGCTGACATATGGTCATGTGAGGCTGGTAATTTCGCGCTCCAAACGCGCTAAGTCTCAAAGTACTTCGATTCCGCTTAGGGACACCGGCAGCAGCCTCCAAGCGAAAAAAATTGGCCCTTAATTCACTGACCCGGCTGTAGGCGTCAGCGCTTCGGTGAAGCCGGAGTCCAATTTGGCGTTCATCAGGGTTGATGTCCGGGCGTTCATTTTCTCCACCAGGAGCCATTACCATAAATCGCCACATGCTCGCTGGCACTTGAACCGACACCGATCGCTGAAGTGGGTTTAATCCAGGAAGTTCGATTCGGGCTTCATATACGGTGATGTGGTAGTTTTTGTTCAAGCACGCTTCCGGAATATTTAGTTCAAGATTCAGGAACGCTTTAAGCCGCGCCTCCTCTTCCTTTCCCAGAAATAAAAGCCCGAATACACGCCGATCAACTCTCACCGCTATTCACATCCATTATTGAGAGGACAAACAACCAAAACTCACCGGTAAAAGTTCGCGGCTATCCACAAGGTGATTCCTCGGTGCTTCCGCGTAGGTTCCATAATATATAAATGAGTGCCCTAAGTCCTTGTTTCCAGTGGTGCCGGTTGAGAGACTCGAACTCCCGACCCTCTGATTACAAACACGAACAGACCGTAATCTCTGAGGAGACAATGCAGTAATATCAACACATTGGCGTTCGTTCGAACCCATATATTTTCAGAGCATAGGCCAAACAGCGCCGATTTACGCGCCAGTTACGCGCCAACGAGCTATGCATTTTTGCGCCACGGCCCCGCCGTTGAAGTGCTCAGTTTTGCTTTCCTGACGCCAGAAAGCCGGCCCAATCGAGCGCGAATTGGAAAGCGCCAAAGATGATGGACATTCCGAAGGCGATCATGCCCCAGCCCAATCCTGTTCCGGTGCCGCGAAGGAAAATCCCGAGGATTTGGGACCTACCGGTGCGGCTACTCAATTCACCCTTTTGCACAGTGGACAAATTATTCTGCACGATTTGAACATGCCTGTGGTGCGAGGCTGGCTTTCACCGCAGCAGAGACGTTTCTCATATTGGGGCGCTAGGCGGATACCCGTAAAACGATCTATACGCGCGAGAAAAATTGCTGACTTCGCTGTAGCCGCATTCCGTCGCAATCTGACGTATGGTCAGATCTCCCTCTGAGAGTAGTAGTCTGGCTCTTTCGAGGCGTTTGGCGATCAGATAACTACCAATTGGATTTCAAGAATACCCGGTATGTGGGCGCGAGTAGATAGGTCGCTTGTTCAGAAAATCAGAAAGCAGCTTGCCGGCTATGGGCACGCTGAATTTGTGACAGACTCATCTACTTATAGCTCTCCGGCGCCAGAGACGAGCGCGTGATGTCATGCTTCGCGAGTGGCGCGACCATCTTGTCGCCTAGCACCTGCACGTCCGCGAATGTTGGAGACGGGTTCGCATTAGACAGACACCACCCATATTGCGGTATACCGGAACAGATCGCGAGCTTTCGAACTCGGCTCTCGACGGATCTCAATCCACCTCGTGTCGCTAACTGGCAACTTCAAGCTCGGCAGGGAATAAGACGGTCGCTCGGGTTCCTCCTCCGGGCCGGTTCAGGACTGTCAGTGTCGCGCCCTGTGCGCTGAGCAAAGCACGTGCAATCGTGAGGCCCAGTCCGCTGCCGCCTGTTTCACGGTTGCGCGAAGGCTCGGCCCGGTAGAACGGGTCGAAGATATGCTCCAGCGCGGCTTCGGGGATGCCGGGACCGCGATCCTCAACCAATATTGTCAGACCTTCCGTAGAGCGTTCGGCTGAAAGTTCTACGTTACCTGCATAGGCCATTGCATTGTCTGTGAGGTTGGTCATCGCGCGTGTGAGTGCGGCCCGCTCTGCAGCAACCCAGAACTGATCTTCCTGGACATTGGCTTCAACGGGGTAAGGTAATGATGCGGCAAAGTTGGTTATGAAATCTGGGATGTTAACGAGTTCCGGTCTGGAGGTGGGCTGTTCAGCGCGGGCATAAAGCAGCATGTCGCTCAGCAGACGGTCCATCAGATCGACATCTCCTTGCAGCAATTCCGCTTCCTCGGAGCCGATCTTGTCCAGCCTCAGCTTCATATGTGTGAGGCTCGTTCGGATGTCGTGTGCCAAGGCCGCCAGCATCCGCGACCGATCCGCGAGAAGGCGCTGAACACGATCCTGCATTTCGTTCAGGGCGCGCGTCACACGACGCAGGTCTTCTGTGCCTTTCTCCTCGATGGGTCTAGGTTTCGTCGTCCGTCCGATCGCGTGGGCGGATTCCTCAAGCGTCCGCAGTGGCCGAAAGACAAATCTGAGTCCGACAAGACTGGCCACGAAGACGGCAATGACAATCATCAGCACAAGCCATGTCCCCGGGGTGCCGAACGTCGCCGTTGGTGACATGAGCACGGTCAGAACCTGGCCGTCGTCCATCTCAAGCGAGACTTCCAGGGCCGATATGCCACGCATGGGTGGGCCGACCAAATTCCGCTGCGCCTCAATGAGTTCGCCGGAGCGCACCATGCGGAAACGTGGTTCCCGGTCGGCGATCGCGGCAATAGTCTCGTCACTGCTGTTGCGGAATGGCGCGCCAAGCGCGTCCGACGGGGCGGCGTTGTCGGGAAAGCCTGCCTGCACGATTGCCTTGCGTCTCGGGCCTGAAAATGCAGACAGGACGACGGGCCTCGCTTCCTCAGGAATATTCTCCAGGAGGAAGACAAGTTCCGAGGTCGCTTCGGCGTGCTGTTCCATGATGTTCGGAAACAGCCAGAACATCAGCGTGGTCTGCAGCAAGATCTGCAGGGCAACTCCCATGACCGTCAGTGTCCCAACGAAGATTGCTGAGACCTGAAGAAACAGAGACCTCTGGAAGAAGGATAGTACAGATCTCATTGCCGGTTCTTTTCAACAGGCGCTGCGAAGGCATATCCCATGTTTCGCACAGTCTTTATGAGCGATGAACGCCGGGATTCCGGTTCAAGCTTGCTGCGCAGGCGGCTGATATGCGTATCGATGCTGCGATCAAACGGGTTTGCCGCGGCCCCTCTTGAGTATTCAAGGAGCTGATCGCGGCTCAGTATGCGCGGTGCATGCTCCACGAGCGCCAGAAGCAGGGCAAACTCGCCGGACGTCAAACTGATTTCATGTTCGCCAGACCGGAGTGAACGTGTTTCGGGGTAAAGTTCGAACCCCTCAAAGGCATAGCAGACTGCTTTGCGGCGAATGTCTCCCGGCTTGAGCGGCGGCGCGCGGCGAAGGATCGTCTTTATCCGGGTGACAAGTTCTCGAGGATTGAACGGTTTTGGCAGGTAGTCGTCTGCGCCGAGTTCGAGGCCGAGAATCCTGTCTACATCGCTTCCAAGCGCCGACAGCATCAGGATGGGAATATCGGATTCAAGGCGGAGCCGCCGGCAAAAGCTTGTTCCATCTTCGCCCGGCATCATGACGTCAAGAACGATCAGGTCGACGCTTTCGGTAGCCAGGTGCTTCTCTGCCTCGGCCACGGACCTGCCCACGGCAACATCCATGTGATTTCGCTCCAGAAGATCCCTGACAAGGGTCCGGATATCGGCGTCATCATCGACGACAAGGATGCGTGGCTCATTCATGATTGAAGGATAAGCCGACCATCATTCTCAGGAAAGTAGGGTTTCTTTACGGTTTGTTGCGGAGTGGCCGACGCTCGCCACAAATCGTGAAGAAATTGCGCTTCGCAGACAAACTGACGAAACGTCCGTGATCCAGTTTCCGCATCAACGGCCACAAGGCCAAGAAACGGAGACAGAATTTATGAACCAGACTTTTTATTCTCGCGTGCGGATTCGTGCGGTGATGCTTTTTATTGGGGGCACTGCCCTGGCAGGGGCTGCGGCCGCCCAGTCGGGTGACCGCGCGCCCGCTGATCGCGATGCGTTGAAGCTGAAGCTCCAGGAGATGAACATCTCGCCGGAGCAAATCGATGAGGCGGTGTCCCGCCGGGCCGAGTTCATGCGACGCGCGGATGCAAACACCGACGGAGTGCTGACGGTGGTCGAACTCAACGTCGCACTTGAGGCAGGATTTTCCCGTATCGATCGGAACGCGGATGGACTGGTCGATACTGACGACGCCCCGCGCCTCGCCGGCCGAGATCGCTTTCTCTCGCGCGTGACGCCCGTGATCACAGAGCGCGACGCCAATGGCGATGGAAGCATGAGTTTCGCCGAGTTCTCGGAGCCGCCCCTGAGAATATTCTCCCTCATGGATGAAGACGGCGATGGGCAAGTCAACCTGGATACAATCGTAGCAGCTGCGAACGCCGGTAGCTTCGCAGAAGACATGTAGCGGGTGCACATCATTCCTTTCAGCCAAGGCGTGCTGACCCCATACGGGTTGGTTCTCCGCAGCGCCGTGAACGAAGGCTGGCAGGCCTCGTAGAGCGATGCGGATCGGCATCTGAGCGCTCCTCTCGGGAGATGCCGGGCCGCTCTATGGCTGTTTCGTTCAATACACTGCGTTCAGCGAAATCCAGCGGCCATGCGTCTGCCCAGTTCCGGAGTTTCCTCCCATGTCGATCCTGACACATTGTCCGGCCTTGCCCGGCGTCCGACACGCGGGTGATCCCGTCGTGCGGTCATATACTCTCCCCCGGAGGGCAGTCTGATGTCCCCCTCATTTGCTCGCGTTTTGACCGGATCGCTCGCTTCAGTACTGGCTGCCGGCTGCACACTGACACCACTGCCGCAAACGCCTGAACTCGCCCTAGAAGTCAGCAATCTGGATCGCTTCAACGGGGCCGATGCGGCAACGCCGGAGATCGCACCTCTCGAAGCCTGGTGGCGACGGATTGGCGGCGAAGCGCTCGACAAATGGGTTGGGGTGCTACGCCGCGACAGCCTGACGCTTCATGAAGCGCGCCTGCGTGCCGTTCAGGCCCGGGAACAGGCGCGCCTCGTGCGTTCTGACAGCCGTCCGGCAGTATCGGCGACAGGTGGGCCCATGGCTTCAAGAAGTCTCGGACCAGATGGCCGGTTTTCATGGTCGGATGGCTACTCAGCGGGTCTGGATGCCAGTTTCGATGTGGATGTTTTCGGCCGGCTGCGGACGTCCGAGCGCGCAGCTGCCTATTCGGCAGCAGTAGCCGATCTCTCGTATCGCGCCGCTGAGCAACGCGAGATCGCGGCACTGACGCGAAACTGGATATCCGCAGTGGCTCTGCAACGGCGCCTGGACCTTGCTGTGGCCAACGCAGACAGCTTCCGGACAACTTTCGAACTGACAGATCAGCGATACCGGGCCGGATCGCCTTCTGTGTCCGCAAGCGATGTACAGATCGCGCGCCAAAACCTCGACACCGCCCTCATAGATATTCCCAATCTCGCTGCTCAGCTGGGTATCCAGCTACTGGTCATCGACGAACAGCTCGCTCGGCTGCCCGGTGAAAGCGCGCTAGAGTTTTCCGGATCGCTTCTGTCGATGACCAATCTCGACATCCTGGTCGGACTGCCCGCTGACCTGCTGGCGAACCGTCCCGACGTTGCTGCGGCAGAGCTTGCCTACCTCGCAGCTCTGGAAGATGTTGGTGCCGCGCGCGCAAGTTTCTATCCCGCCCTCAGTCTGTCTGCCGGCCTGACTTTCCAGAACGACACACCGGAAGACCTCTTCGACTGGGACCGGCACATTGCTCGCCTTGCTGCGTCATTGGCACAGCCGGTCTTTACAGGTGGCCGACTGGAGGCCCGCCTTCGGCTCGAACAGGCGCAGGCGGAAGAACTCGCCGCCGCATACGGGCGCACGACACTTGCGGCTGTCGTTGATGTGGAAATTGCCCTCGAAAATCTAAACGGCCTGACCGCGCAGAAAGACCGGCTCGAAGCGGCGGTGGCCTCGGCAAACCTTTCGAACGCGCTCGTACAGCACCGATACCGTCAGGGCCTCGTCTCAATTCTCGCCGTGCTTGAAACACAGCGTAGCCTCAACGTTGCAGAACAAAGTCTCATCTTGACCGAACAGGCGCTCGCCAACGCGCAGGTTGACCTGTTTCTGAGCCTCGGCGGCGACTGGACCGGCGTCGCGGCTCCGTCTGCTGAGACTTCCGCCCCTACCCCCACTCGAACTTCCGGAGACTGATTATGCCCGCCGATACGATCCATCACACGCTCGAGGAGCTGCCCCGGCTCTCTGAGCCAGCCTCGAAAGGCACGCGATTGCGCGGCCTGATACAGGTCGGACTTGTTGCTGGGACACTTGCAGCCGGGCTTGGCCTGAACGCAATCCTGTCGACAGGATCGAGTGCACCTCAGATCAGATCCGCCGGACCGGCCGTTCTTTCTGTTCAAGTTATCCGGCCAGACGCACAGGCTTCTCCGCTGAAAGTGTCGGAACACGGCACGGTCGAGGTACGAAACGCGATTGAGCTCAGCCCGCAGGTTGCCGGCCGAGTGGTCTACGTCTCGCCGAACCTTGCATCCGGCGGCGCCTTCAAAGCAGGCGAGGTCCTGTTCAGGATCGACGATGCAGATACCCGGGCTGCACTCAGCCGGGCCAGGGCGGAAGTCTCGGCCGCGCAGGCCGACCTTCTGGTCGAACGCGCTGAAGCTGATCTTGCGCGGCGTGAATGGGCGATGGTCAATCCCGGCCAGGCCATCCCGCCCCTGGTGGCGCGCGAACCGCAAACCGCACGGGCCGAAGCGGCTGTCGAGGTTGCCGAGGCCTCCCTTGCCGATGCGCAGCTCAAGCTTTCGCGTGTCGAGGTGCGCATGCCGTTTGACGGGCGCGTCCTGTCTACGTCGATCGAAGTTGGACAGACGCTGAATGCAGGACAGAGTTACGGCCGCGTCTACAATCAGCAGAATCTAGAAATTTCCCTGTCCGTGACGGCAAGGGCTCTCGCCGCGCTCGACCCCGCCGTCGGACGCGAAGCCTTCGTGCAGAGGCCGGGTCAGACGGATGGCATTCCTGCGTCGGTCAGCCGGGTTGATGCCGAGCTCGATCCGCAGACGCGACTGGCACGGCTTGTCCTCACGCCCGACAGCGACGCCGGATTGCGACCCGGTGAATTCATCGAGGCGGATATCATCGGGCCGGTATTCGAAAGCGCCTATCGCCTCCCTGAACGGACGCTGTCAAAAAACCTGACCGTCTGGGTTGTAGAGAATGGCGCGCTTGCGCCGCGTCAGCCCGAAATCCTTTCGATCAAGGATGACCTGATTGCGACTGCGCCTTTCGATACCGCTGAAGGGGTCATTGTCTCGCCTCTCATCGATCCCCATGCGGGAACTCCCGTCAAAATCGTCGGCCAGTACGCAGCCAAAGGAACAACGCTATGACGAGGTCAAGACCAGACATGCGAGGCCTTGTTGCCTGGTTTGCGAGCAATGCCGTCGCAGCCAATCTCCTGATGGCGGCACTGCTGGTTGGCGGTGTCCTTATGATGGGCCGGACAAATGCGGAGATCCTGCCGCAGATCGACCCGAGAGCCATTTCCATCAATGTCGGCTATCCCGGAGCAACGCCCGATGAAGTCGAAGATTCCATAACCAGGCGGATCGAAGATGCCGTCGTCGGCCTCGAAGGTGTCGAGCGGGTCAGCTCTTCGGCGGTTGAAGGGCGAGGCATGGTGACGATCGAACTCAATGACGTCATCGATGCCGAGACTGTTCGCGACAGCGCTCAGTCCGCTGTTGACCGGCTGATCGCGTTTCCGCCCGAAGACGCCGATGAGCCAGAGATCATGATCGTCAAGTCCGTCTCGCCGGTCATGCGCCTGATCGTGGCCGGAGATGTCGGTGAACGCGCGGTCAAACGCGCGGGCCAGAAACTGGAGCGCGAGCTCCTGGCGATCGAGGGTATCAGCAGTGTGACGCTGCAGGGTGCTCGTGCCGACGAAATCTCCATTGAGGTTTCTGAGGACGCGCTGCGCGCCCATGGCCTGAGCCTTGACCAGGTCGCGAATGCCGTCAGGGTTTCCTCTCTCAACCTCTCTGCAGGTGCCATACGGACAGAAAGCGGAGACATTCTTCTGCGCACGAACAGCGAAGCGCGGTCCGGCGACTCGTTCTCCGATATTGTGGTGCTCAGCGACCAGTCGGGCCGGCGTGTGACCCTCGGCGATATTGCTGAGATCAGGGACGGCTTCAGCGAAGACCCGCTGGTAAATACTTATAACGGCCAGCCGGCCGTGTTCCTTCAGGTCGACCGCGCCGCCGACGAAGACGCCTTCAAGGTGCAGCGGGCCGTTACAGGCTTCCTCGCGACCTACAAGCCGTCCTCTGGAATAGAAGTCATCGTCACGGCGGACTCGACCGAGACCATCCGGGACCGAATCAATCTCCTCGCTCGCAACGGCGTGCTTGGCCTCTGCCTCGTCTTCCTGTTTTTGGCGCTGACCCTGGACCTGAGGCTCGCTGTCTGGACCTGTGTCGGCATTCCCGTAGCCTTTCTCGGCGGGCTTGTGCTTTTCGGCAATCTCACAACGATCAACATGACGAGCCTGCTCGGCCTGATCATGGTGCTGGGCATAGTCGTCGATGACGCCATCGTTGTGGGCGAGAATATCTATGACCACCAGATTCGCCATGGGTCCGGCGTCGCAACGGCTGTGGCGGGCACGCGGAGCGTCCTGGCGCCGGTCATCATCGGGGTCATGACGTCGATGATCTCGTTTGCCACGCTGCTGCAGTCGCCAGGCATGATGGGTCAGTTGCTCCAGCCTGTGCCGATCGTGGTCCTGAGCGTCCTTCTCATCTCGCTGATCGAGGTATTCCTGATCCTGCCGTCCCACCTTGCACATGGTGGCGAGTGGAGCGTTGGCGCCATGGCGCGGCTGAAGGGCGCAGTCCATGGTTTCATTGAGAGCGTCCGGGACCGTTTCGTGATCCCTGCGGTTGGCTGGACCGTGCGGTATCCCCATGCAGTCGTCGCAGCCTGCGCAG
>TARA_R110002051_G_scaffold40445_1_pt1 | contig 10527 bp, 8 predicted proteins | sample TARA_R110002051 | Tara Oceans TARA_R110002051 (sample SAMEA4397023) | marine metagenome | biome: Polar Biome; feature: [MES] marine water layer (ENVO:01000295) within the mesopelagic zone...; material: water (ENVO:00002006), including particulate matter (ENVO:01000060) such as......
TTTCTAAAACATTTCAAAGTATTTTATGCTAATGACGAACTGCGCACATGTTCTAATTGCGGAACAGTTATGGAGGTAGATCCGCGGTTTATGGTTTAAAAATGTTTTATAATACTATCAAATGCGTCTCATTGGGACGCATTTTTAATTTTATGAATCTTCTAATATTTAGGCGAGATACTTTTTTGATTTACTAACTTCGGAGAGATAAAACTTAATTATTAAGAAATACATAATAACATGGCAGAAGCTAATCTAAATAGTGCGATTGAAGACACGCTAAAAGCACTAGAAATAGCAACTAATAATGCAGGGACATCCACAGGTACACAATGGTATAATTCTGGAGCTTCATTTGCATCTAGTTCTCCGGTAGATGGTGCTGTAATTAGCAATGTAAATGAGACTACTTCTGAAGAATATGACCAGGTTGTAATTAAAGCACAGCAGGCCTTTAAAGAATGGAGAACTATGCCAGCCCCATTACGTGGCGATATTGTACGCCAATTTAATGATGAGCTGCGACGTTTAAAGGAGCCGTTAGGTAAACTAGTTTCTTATGAAATGGGAAAGAGTTTGCAAGAGGGACTAGGGGAAGTACAGGAGATGATAGATATCTGCGATTTCGCTATAGGTTTATCTAGACAATTACACGGCTTAACTATGCATAGTGAGCGTCCCGGTCATCGCATGTATGAGCAATACCATCCTTTGGGAATAGTAGGTATCATATCTGCATTTAATTTTCCGGTAGCAGTATGGGCGTGGAACAGTGCTCTGGCTTGGGTGTGTGGAGATGTAACCATATGGAAACCTTCAGAAAAAACACCACTTACCGGTATCGCGTGTCAAAAAATTGCAGCACGCATATTTGCAAAAAATAAATTACCAGAAGGAATTTCGAGTCTTATAAATGGAGATTATAAAGTAGGTGAATTAATGACAAAAGATGAGCGTGTTCCTCTTATCTCTGCAACTGGATCTACCAGAATGGGAAAACAAGTTGCTCAAACAGTAGCCGGGCGCTTAGGAAAATCACTTCTAGAATTAGGCGGTAATAATGCTATTATTGTTACACCAGATTCAGATTTAAATATGACCGTTATAGGAGCTGTTTTTGGAGCTGTAGGAACTGCCGGTCAACGTTGTACCTCTACACGAAGACTTATTATTCACGAGAGTATTTATGAAGTGGTAAAAGATTCTATTGTCACGGCATATAATCAATTGCGCATAGGTAATCCTCTCGATGAAAATAATCATGTAGGACCTTTAATCGATAAGGAGGCAGTAAAAATGTATTTAGATGCACTCGAAAAGGTTAAAGCTCAAGGCGGAAAAATTCTGGTTGAAGGTGGCGTTCTTGAAGGAGAGTTATACAAAAGTGGATGCTATGTAAAACCAGCCATAGCTGAGGCCGAAAATCATTGTGAAATTGTACAACATGAGACTTTTGCTCCTATACTTTATATAATGAAATATAGTGGTAGAGTTGAAAATGCTATAGAATTACAAAATGGAGTGCGTCAAGGATTATCATCTGCAATTATGACGAATAATTTAAGAGAGGCAGAGCATTTTTTAAGCGTAGCAGGTAGTGACTGTGGGATTGCAAATGTAAATATTGGAACAAGCGGTGCCGAAATAGGTGGTGCCTTTGGCGGAGAAAAAGAAACGGGAGGCGGTCGTGAAAGCGGTTCTGATGCTTGGAAGGTGTATATGCGTCGACAAACCAATACCATAAATTATACAACACAGTTACCTTTAGCACAGGGTATAAAATTTGATATTTAATTTATAAGCTGTAGCCAGAAAACTCACTTTAACAGGTATTTATAACTAGTTTTCTGGCTACAGACTTTTTTGTAAGTATTAGAAATCTTAATTTCTACCTTGCTCTTCAGGATATAGCTTATAAAGGGGATCACTTTGCCAAAACTGCTTAGTGTTAACATCTATTATAGACAAGCAACCTTTAAATGCAGCCCCTGTATCTACATTCCATACATTTGCCATTTTTGTAGGGTTTACCTCATTTATACGAGTAACTGGGGTGTGACCTATATAAATCTCTTTGTGATGTTGTAGGCGTTTTGGATAAGCAGGATCTTCTGTGCTTAAACGTTTATCAAGAGCGACCGCCATTTCCCAAAAAGTACGATCCCAATAAAAAGCTGTTTTGTGATGCTCGTGCTCAGGCCCATTATGATTTTGAAAACCGGCATGTACAAACATGCGATTTTGATCATCTATATAGTAATCTTTTAAATTTTTAAAAAATTCGAGATGTGCTGTTTTCTGCTGATCATCTATTGATTCATAAGAAGTGATGGTTCCTCTACCGCCGTGATTGAGCCACAGATCATTAAGTTCGTTTGTTCTTAGCCAATCATAAACCAGTTCATCGTGATTACCTTTTATAAAAATGCAATTGTGCTCTTTTGATAAGTTGATAAGAAATTCTACGGTTTGAGCACTTTCGCTCCAGCCATCTACATAATCTCCTAAAAACACGAGTAAATCGTCTTTTGATACCATTGCTTTTTGAAGTGCTTGTCGTAATCCTTTAAGGCCTCCATGGATGTCGCCTATTGCAAGTGTACGTGCCATTAATTATATTTTACTTTTCTTAAAATGCGTAAATTTTCTTTATAAGCGTTATAAAGTTTACTATCATATTTACGTAAATGAGGATGTAAACTTTCTAGCTTTTCTAATGCCGACTCAAATCCATTTAAATAACAAATGAGATAAGTTGCCGGAAGATTGTAAAGGTCTTCTAATTCGCCTTTATTAAGAGTTTTGTCAATTAAAACTTTGTTAAGAATAATCGTGTTGTTATTGTAAATATGGTGTAACAACTTGTGATCAAATTTAGGCGGCTCAAAAACCAAGTTGCGCTCGATATTGTAAGATCCATTTTCTTTAAAATGTATAGTAAGCTGTTCTAACGGGTAATATTTATAAGTATTTTGAATTCCCAGTAATACATATTCTAAAATCGAAAATTCATCTGTTGTCATAGTAATAGAAACTTCATCAAGAGCAGAATAAAACAAGCGTACTTGCTCATTAATAAGTTCTATATCTACGCGACTATAATAAACATTATCTTTTATTACCTTTTTTACACCCGCCCAGCATACCACAAACTGTTCTTTAAAAACGCGATAATCAGTAAATAGATCAGCATGTCTAACATTTATAAAATCGATGACGCCATCTAGTGTGTGTTCTATGCTATTATGAGAATGCTTTTCTATAGTTGCAACCACAGAACTATTTACATCAAACATCTCGCTGGTAAATGACTTAGGCATAGAGATGCTACCGTCTCTAAAAAAGACTGTACCACCCCAATATTTCCAAATGTTTTTTTTAAGAGAGGTAAGTTTTTCTAACGGTTTTATAGTAACCAGACCCACAACCTTGTCCTGTGGTAAATGTGGAAACGGAATGTTCTCATAAGAAACATAAGGAGGATTGTTTAGATAGGCATTTATGAGGTTCTGTATTTTACTGTCATCAAAAAATGGAACCCCTACAATTTCATTTGTATTGTCTTCGACGCCTATAACCAGATAGCTGTTGTTTTTAGGGTTTGAATTTGATAAAGCACAAATATGTTTTAAAAATTTACCCTTCCCTTCTTTATTGCCTATATCAACTTTACGCTTTTTATCATAAAAACTATTCTCATCATTGTGTGCGAGTAGATTTTTAATAAGTAAGCGTTTATTAATCATTGGTTAAGTTATAATACCGTACGTTATACCAACCAGTATGGTTATTTAAATTTTCAGAATTTACTAATTTGAAGTCGCATTTCTCAATTTGCCGGGTTAAGTAATTGAAAAGAGTTATTTTTTATTTACCACAGTACTTGAAGCTTGATCCACACTCATAACTACAAGATCGGCAATGTTTACATGGTAAGGTCTGGTAACGACAAAATGAATTATATCTGCTATATCTTGAGCTTGCAGTGGCTTAAATCCTTTATAAACATTTGATGCTCTTTCTGAGTCACCTTTAAAACGAACTTCACTAAATTCAGTCTCCACCATTCCTGGATGCACCGCACCCACGCGAATATTATAGCCGTTTAAGTCGATACGCATTCCTTGATTTATTGCATCTACTGCATGTTTGCTAGCGCAGTACACATTTCCTTTAGGATAAACCTCTTTAGCGGCAGTAGAACCTATATTTATAATATGACCGCTATTTTGAGCGATCATTTTTGGAATGATCATATTACTTACATATAATAAACCTTTTACGTTTATATCAATCATAGCGTCCCAGTCCTCTGTGGTGCCATCTTGAATGGTATCTAGGCCGTGTGCATTACCAGCATTATTAATTAATATATCTATTTGCTGAAAAGAGTCAGGCAAACCGGAAATGGCATCTGCTACAGCAGCTTTATCACGCACATCAAAAGATAATGTATATACGTTTACATACTGTTTTAATTCTTCACCTAATTCTTGTAGTCTTTCCTCTCTGCGCCCACAAAGAATAAGGTTAATATTATTTGCCGCAAAGTGTCTTGCTGTTGCTGCGCCAATACCGCTTGTTGCACCGGTTATCAAAGCTGTTTTAGTTGACATGTTTCTGTAATTAATGTGTTATAAAATTGATGATTCATACGTTTAAATGCTACTAAAAATCCATTAATCTTAGATTCATTTATGTGTAGCTTTATAAAACCATTTTGATTACAATCTAAAGATCATTTATATTTGAGGTGCAATCAAAAAAGGATTGCATTTTTTTTGCAACATACTATGTAAAAAGCCGTCTCTATTAATACCCTTATCAAAGATGTATAAGCCTTTAGAATAAAGGGTTTTAACGATAGCTTAACAAAATCATTAGCAATAAAAATTAACCTTGTAGGCCTAAGAGTCATATAAAAATAGCATACAAATTATGGAAAACACCACTGCATCTGTAGATATAGGAGCGCTTAATGAGAAGATAGAAAGAGAAAGTGCATTTGTCAAAATTCTTACTATAGAAATGAATAAAGTGATCGTAGGACAAAAGCACATGATAGAGCGTTTGCTTATAGGTCTTTTAGGTCGCGGTCATATTTTGCTAGAAGGGGTTCCTGGTCTAGCAAAAACATTGGCAATTAATACGTTGTCGCAAGCAGTACACGGAAGCTTTAGCCGTATTCAGTTTACTCCAGATTTACTTCCGGCAGATGTTGTAGGTACTTTAATCTACAATATGAAACTGAATGATTTCAGTATAAAAAAAGGTCCAATCTTCGCAAATTTCGTACTTGCAGATGAGATTAACCGTGCTCCTGCAAAAGTTCAAAGTGCCCTGCTTGAAGCGATGCAAGAAAAGCAGGTAACCATAGGTGATGAGACTTTTAAACTCGATGCCCCATTTCTGGTTATGGCAACACAAAACCCGGTTGAGCAAGAAGGTACCTATCCACTTCCTGAAGCTCAGGTAGACCGTTTTATGCTTAAAACTGTTATTGATTATCCTAAGATCGAAGATGAGCAGTTGATCATACGTCAAAATCTAAAAGGATCTTACGAGAAAGTAAATCCCGTAGTGACTATTGAGCAAATATTACGCGCTCAAGAAGCTGTACGCGAGGTTTACATGGATGAGAAAATTGAAAAGTATATACTTGATATTGTATTTGCTACGCGATATCCTGAAAATTATAATCTAGCGGAATTAAAGCCTCTAATAAGCTTTGGGTCTTCTCCTCGTGGTAGTATTAATCTAGCTACTGCTGCAAAATGTTATGCATTTATAAAAGGGCGTGGTTATGTGATACCAGAAGATGTACGCGCAGTTATACATGATGTATTGCGTCATCGTATAGGTATCACTTATGAGGCTGAGGCAGAAAATGTAACTACAGAAGAAATTATTAATAAAATCGTTAATGAGATCGAAGTGCCATAGGCGCATTTATGATCTATGAATTAATGACACTGTGATTTGCATTTGTAAAGCATAAAAAATTTTAAATCAATCGACTTTGAGTAAGATTTATAAATTACCAACGTATAATAGTTCCTTTGCAGGATAGAGGCTTATGGATACTAAAGAGCTTTTAAAGAAAGTACGTAAAATTGAGATCAAGACCAGAAGGTTATCTGATCACATTTTTGGTGGTGAATATCATTCCACTTTTAAAGGTCGGGGAATGACTTTTAGCGAGGTGCGCCAGTATCAATTTGGTGATGATGTGCGTAATATTGATTGGAATGTTACTGCGCGCTATAGTGAGCCTTATGTAAAAGTTTTTGAAGAAGAGCGCGAGTTGACAATGATGCTCGTTGCAGATGTGAGTGGTTCAGAATTTTTTGGTACAGATCAACAATTTAAATCTGAAATAGTTACTGAAATAGCTGCGACGCTAGCTTTTTCTGCGATGCAAAATAATGACAAAATAGGATTGATATTGTTTTCAGATGGTATTGAACTTTATATTCCGCCTAAAAAAGGGAAGTCCCATGTGTTACGTATAATTCGTGAATTGCTAGAGTTTAAGCCTAAGAGTAAACAGACTGATGTTGCTCAAGCACTAAAATTCCTTTCAAGTGTTATGAAGAAAAAAGCTATCGTATTTGTGCTTTCAGATTTTATAGCAGATGGGTACAGAGATACGATGAAAATTGCAGCAAAGCGTCACGATATCACGGGAATACGTATTTATGATGAACGGGAAGAAGAAATTCCTAGTCTGGGAGTTGTTCAAATGGAAGATGAAGAAACCGGTGAGTTGCTTTTAGTGAATACGACCTCTAAAACGGTACGTGCAAATTATTCTGCCTATTATAAAGAACGAGTTGCTTATTATAAAGAGAGCTTTACACGAAGTGGTGCTGGTGTAATTGACGTGCGTACAGACGAGAGTTATGTCAAAAAATTATTAGGTTATTTTAAACGAAGAGGATAAGAGAATAATGAGTAATAACCCCAATACATCCCTAGTTACTCCAAGGAGAATTATGGTAAGGAAATTAATTTTTCTTTTGCCGTTTATTCTGTTTTTTGGAGCATTACAAGCCCAACAGGTAAAAGCATCTATAGATAGTTCTACAATACGTATAGGTGAACAGATTACCTATGCATTTCAAGTTGAAGCTGATGCTAAAGATTTAGTCATATTTCCCGAAGGACAAACTTTTTCTCCGTTAGAAGTTATTGAATCTTATAAGATAGATACTTCATTTTCTGGAGCAAAAATGAATCTTATCAAGCGATATGGCCTTACCCAATTTGATAGCGGATCCTACACAATCCCCAGACAGCTTGTAACAATTAATCAGCAGCCATTTTATACAGACTCTATTGCTGTTGAGGTTAATAATGTGCAAGTAGATACAACAAAACAAGGTCTTTACGACATTAAGGATATTGTTGTTGTTGAGCCTGCCAGCAGCAAAATATGGAACTATTTACTGTATTTTCTCCTAGTAGCTTTAATAATTGGCGCATTCCTTTACTTTATTATACGTAGAAATCGCAAAAAAGCAGAAGCTGAGCGTAAACTTCCGCCATTTGAGCAAGCATTGTTCTCGTTAAAAAAACTAGATGAGGAATATAAAGAGCCATCACGAGGTGTAGATCAACATATAGTTACAAAAGCTTATTATTCAAAACTTACTGAAATAATAAGAAGATATCTTGATGAAGAAGTGTATGACCGTTCTATGGAAAGTACTTCGGCAGAATTAATCGAGAAATTATTACAAGAAAAGCAACAGGGTAAAATAGATTTAAGCAAGGAAACCATCCTTAAATTAGATCAAATTTTAAAGCGTGCAGATCTTAGCAAATTTGCCCGAATGTCACCAGGAACGGGACAGACTGAAGCAGACCGTATTGTCGCTGAAGAGATTGTAAAAGAGACTAAAGAGGCTATCCCGGCACCATCAGAAGAGGAACTTATGCGTGACGCAGCCTATCGAGAAGCCCTTGCAAAACGTAGAAAACGCAGACTCATCATAACAAGTATTATAGGTATTTTTACAATAGTTATTTTGGCTACCGGAGTTCTTGTCGCTGTAAAGGGGTTTGATTTTGTTAAGGATAATTTTATAGGTCATCCTTCTAAAGATCTGTTAGAAGGAGAATGGGTGCGTAGTGAATACGGATACCCTCCTGTGATTATAAGCACTCCGCGTATATTAGAACGTAATGAGATTCCTATTCCAGACTCCTTGCGCACGCAGATGGATATGAGCACTTTTACCTACGGAAGCTTAATTGACCAATTTTATATTGTGGTAAATAATACCAAATATGGAGGAGATCAAGAAGCCGACTTAGAAAAGGCAACGCAAGGTTTTATAAGCACTTTAGAAGCGAGCGGTGCTAAAAATCTTCTTGTAAAAAGTGAAGAATATACAACTCCTGAAGGTACAAAGGGACTTCGCGTTTATGGATCTGGTGATTTTCCGGATGCTTTAAATTCAGACAAATACAGTCCGGGAGCATATGAGATGCTATTGTTTACTGCTCCGGGAGTATTGCAACAGATATTGGTAGCTTGGCGAGATGAAGATAAATATGCAGTAGAAATGGCGTCACGCATTATAAATTCTGTAGAATTACAAAAAACCGTACCTACCGATGTTAAGTAATTTTGAATTTCAAAATCCTGAGTTTTTCTGGGTACTGTTAATAATTCCTGTATTAGCGGTTTGGTACTTTTATAAGCGTAATAAGATAACAGCTCAGGTTAAAATCTCAAGTCTCAAAGGTTTTAAAACAGGCAGTGGCTTGTTAGCCAGACTGCGACCTATTCTTTTTGTTTTGCGTCTGCTGGCAATTGCATTTATAATAACCGCATTGGCACGACCACGCACAGTAGATGTTTCTACACGTACAAAAACCACTCGAGGTATAGATATTGCGATTGCGATAGATGTCTCTGCTAGTATGCTGGCAAAAGATTTAAAGCCTAATCGTTTAGAGGCGCTTAAAAATGTTGCGGCAGAATTTATTAGACAACGCCCTAATGATCGTATAGGCTTAATTGAATATGCAGGAGAAAGTTATACCCGTACACCTATCACAAGTGATAAAAGCATTGTTTTAAGTTCGTTAAACGATATACGCTATAACAGTATTATTGAAGGAGGTACCGCCATAGGGATGGGGCTTGCTACGTCTGTTAATAGGTTGAAAGATAGTAAAGCGATAAGTAAAGTCATAATACTTATGACAGACGGTGTAAACAATGGAGGTTTTATCGAGCCTGTAACTGCTAGTGAACTGGCTCAAGAATTTGGTATAAAGGTTTATACCATAGGCTTAGGAACTAACGGAACAGCACTTTCGCCGGTTGCATTACGACCAGATGGTAGTTTTCAATACGGTAATATTCCGGTAGAAATTGATGAAAGCTTGCTAAAAGAAATCGCAGAAAAAACGGGCGGACTTTACTTTAGAGCGACAGATAATGAGTCTTTAGAAGAGATTTACGACGAGATAAATAAACTTGAAAAAACAGATGTTGAAGAATTTAAGTATACAAATTACGAAGAGATGTTTCGTCCGCTTGTTCTTTTAGCCGGTTTACTTCTACTCATTGAAGTATTGCTTAGAAATACAATTTTTAGAAGTTTTATTTAGATTAATATAAATAGTAATAACAGTAATAGATAGCTTGTGTATTTACTAGAAGAAAAAATATGGTTTTGGGCATTGCTTATTATACCAGCGTTGGTAGTTCTTTATTTTGCGGTCACTTTATGGAAGCGAAGTGCACAAAAACGATTTGCAGCAAATAGAACTTTATTTAGTCAGTTGACACCTAATCGTTCTGTTTTTAAGCCGGTATTTAAGTTGGTGGTTTTGTGTCTTGCCTTTGCCTGTCTAGTTATCGCTCTTGTGAATCCAAAAATTGGTACTAAACTAGAAACGGTCAAGAGAGAAGGAGTAGATGTAGTTTTTGCGGTAGATGTATCAAAAAGTATGGATGCTGAAGATATAGCTCCCAGCCGAATTGATAAAGCAAAGCAACTCGTTTCTCAGGTCATAAATAATCTGGGTAGTGATCGCGTGGGTATTATTGCGTATGCAGGAAGTGCTTATCCACAACTACCAATAACTACAGATTATAGTAGTGCAAAAATGTTTTTAAACTCGATGAATACAGATATGTTATCGAGTCAGGGAACAGCTATTAAAGATGCTATTGAGCTCGCAAAAACCTACTATAATGATGAAGAACAAACCAATCGGGTTCTTGTAATTATTTCTGATGGTGAAGATCACGAGGGTGATGTAGCTTCAATTGCAGAATCTGCCGAAGAAGTAGGTATACGTATTTTTACGATAGGCGTAGGTACAGAAGCCGGAGAGCGAATACCTTTAAAGCGTAACGGTGTGGTACAGTCTTATAAAAAGGATCAAAATGGAGAAACCGTTATTACCAAATTAGATCCCGCTATTTTACAAGAAATTGCGGCTTCAGCAAATGGAGAATATATAAATGGTAATAGTACCCAAGAGGTTGTTGACAAAATGGGT
>TARA_R110002051_G_scaffold167780_1_pt1 | contig 10523 bp, 11 predicted proteins | sample TARA_R110002051 | Tara Oceans TARA_R110002051 (sample SAMEA4397023) | marine metagenome | biome: Polar Biome; feature: [MES] marine water layer (ENVO:01000295) within the mesopelagic zone...; material: water (ENVO:00002006), including particulate matter (ENVO:01000060) such...
CTGTTAATCAGAGGGTCCTTGGTTCGAGCCCAAGAGGGGGAGCTTCATTATCAAAAGGTTATACGTTTATTTCGTATAACCTTTTTTTATTGTGCAGAAAATTTGCAGAAAATAGGTCCAATTTCAAGAAATTAAGTTTACTCTTAATTAATATTTTGAATAGAATATTTCAATAAACCTTTCAATTTGTATCATATCATTACCAAAGTTAGATTTGTAGTAATTTTTCAAATAAGTATCTAATTTCGGTTTAGCATTTGGAAATTCATGATAATTTATTTTTTTTGGTGTATTAAAAAATTTTGAATCTTTTTCCGAAAGCTCAAAAGCTTGTTCTACTGAAAGAGGACAGAGTTCGTTAAGATAATTTGCAAGATTACGAAGGATTCTAGAGTATAAAACAAAATCACGATGATTCAATTTTTCTGGTAGATTTGGCGCTAAATTTCCTGTTTTAGGTATAGACTTATAATATTTTTGGAAATGGTAAATTGTGGAATTTATATGCTTTTCAAAGTATTCTTTTGGCTTTTTTAGAGAAACATTTTTCTTAATTTCTCGATGAACATACCCATTTCTCAAAAGTCTGTAATAGTCTGCTAAAAGAAATTCTGGTAATCTTTTGAGATTCTTTTTTTTATCAGCGGTAAGATTATTCAAAAGTTGGTTTAAAGGGTCAAGCTTTTTGTCTGACTTTCCAATTTTAATAGTTGTTTTCCAGGTTGAGATATTATGTATCTGCTTATAGGTCTTATTAAATTCTTTAAAAAAGAGTTCTGCAATATTGTATGTTTGAACAATATATGATTCAGCCATCATTTCTTTAATTCTAGATAAATCCTCGGTACCAGCACTTATTTTATATTTTGATGATAATTCTCGAATTAATTCCTTCCCATTAATTTTGTTGTCAGTTATGTGGTCATCGAAAAACTCCAGTATTATTTGATTTCCTTGAAAACTGGCATCTTGAAATGCTAAATTGTCATAAAGAGAAGGAAGAGAAGGATATTTTGGTGATTTTATATCGTAAGCAGGAAATCTTTTTTTTGTTTTCATTTTTTCTAATTACAGCCAAGGGTCTTGCAAATGAAAAGTAATGAATTTTACGCGCTAACTTTCCGGATTAATACTTACACCTCCATTTTACTATTTATCTTTCTTAGAAGCGCCAAAACCGCTATTTTTTATATGCGTTATTATCAACTGGCTTTTTTCCGTAATTAGCAATATCAACTTTTTCTTTATACATTAATAGGCCTGCCTTTTGTTCGGGAGTTCTTTCTTCAGTTGATTCCAATTTATCCATAAATGACTTAGGTAATTTTAAGTGATTGTTCATTGGATGTAATCCCGTAATATTAGGATTTCTTGAATAATTAGTTTTTTTGTGGCTTATTTTATATTCTCTTGTTATTATTTCTAATATTTCTGGAACTTTTTCTTTGAAGTCGTTTGCACATGAAAAAGTCATATCGTCAACAAAAGAAGTAAATGTCATATTATTTTGTTGAGCGTATTCAAACAATACGTCACCAGTTTTCATAAAAACTAAATTGGCAAGCGTAGATGAAGTTGGAGCTCCTTGGGGAATTTTTCCTTTGAAAGTGGTAAGCTTAGTTAGAAGTCCAGCGACTTGATGAGAAAAGCCTTTACTGACAAACATTTCGTTAACAGCTTTATTAGTAATAGAGGGGAAGAAATCCTTTAAATCCGTAGTGAATTTGTATTTTTTCCCTTGATGCTGTTTTGCATTATCAACATTATCTTTTCCCTTAACAGCACCAAATGCATAATTTGGTAAAGCTATCTTCAAAAGAATATTTTTTTGAATTCTTTTTTGAATTACTTTAAGTCTGTTAATACTTGGATTAATAATTCGCTGCCTTGGGTTTCCATTTTTATCAAGTTTTGGTTTTCCAAACTTGTCCAATTTTATGATAATCTTTTCTCTGTAATGATTATCTATATTTTGTATAATGGATTGAATTTCTTTAAAATCAACTTTTAGTGCATAGGCAAGATGCTTAGTTGATTTTATCATTATGCAGCGAAAAACTGATTAACTAATGATTTTATCGAAGGAGCAATCATTTTAAAAGCCTCTTTTTTTTCTGGATTTATATCATCATTATCTAATGACAAAAAGAATAAAATTGGTAACGGAGTTCCAAGTTTATTAGAAATAATCTTTAAAATTGAAAGATTGGGTTCTTTGTTATTATTCTCTATTTGAGACAAGTACGAAGGTGTAATGTCGCAAAGTTCAGCAAATTGGTTTTGTTTTAAACCTTTTTGTTTTCTAATTGATTTTATTGCAAGTCCTAAATCCATATTTTGGTTTTTAAAAAAAAATTAAGGGGTGTCAGTTAGAAAAAATCATTCAAGTCTTTAATGTTGGAAAATACCTTTAAAAGTATTTCAATTGCTTTAAAAACAATACTCCAATCAATAGGCTTTTTATAGTCTATTTTTTTAGAGTCTTCTAAATAACTAATAGTGTTATTTAATTGAACTTTTTCTTCTTCCGATAATGAACAACGGTCCTCGGAAAGGATAGCTCTTATATTCAATATAAGACTATCGATGTTTTGATAATGTTTTTCACACATATTTTAAATAATTTAATTAGAGACTTAATTGTCCCTTGCCTATTTACAATATGCTCGTAATTAAATTCAATATGCGTTGTCCACATTATCACCCCAAAATTATTCTTGCCACTATAAAACTATTCAAATGTCTTATATCAAAATAGCAGTTATTGGTTTTATCCTTTTCAGAATATGACTTCTAACTTTTTTAGGGGTTGCCTAAAGCAGTCTATAACATATCATCAATTGCGTTAACGCGGGTGACTGTATGTGCTGTCGCCAATAGAACCATATTTGGTTGTGTAACTTAATACACTTTAGTTGTTTTTGAATTTAATTACTTCAATTTTCAAAACTATTTCAAAGAACTATGTTGCAAATATAGGATTGATATTTTGATTATACAAGAAAAGAAGCAAAAAAATTAACTGACAGTTAAATAAACATCTATTTTGATGTGTTTATAGAAAATTTGGTTTAATTGAATAGAGTTTTTTAAGCTAGTTACTATCAATGTATATTTATTTATACTTACCTAAGCTTATATTTATACCTAAAGGCATTAGCAAATTGAAATATCATATATACTATTGTTATCCTAAATATGTTATCTATAAAAGGTAGCATATTACTATATTTTAGTGATGGAATACAAGAACTATCAAATACCTCAATAAAAATATCTGTTTTATGGGTCGGGTTTATTAAATGGGCGAACACGCCATATTTTTCAATAAGTATGTAACTGCAATCACCAGCTAACATAATTAAAATTAAAGCTTGTAAAAAAATTAAAATCATCAATCCAATTAAAGGTTGAACTAGTGATAATCCAAAATTATTAGAATATCTAGCCATTGAAAGAGGAAAATTATATGTGTTATTTTCCCAATACCATTTTTTTTCAAATGAATAGAATAATTGTGAATTATGAATTTCATCAATTGAATTATAGAAGTTTTTAAATGAGTTTATTAATTTTCTTTTACCTTCTGGATATACCTTATTACTTGAAATTCCATCGTAGAACCATTTAACATCATTAGCGAAAACAATCTTAGGGTTAAATATCCTGTCTGCTATCCAAAAATGGATTTGGTTTTCTGTATTTGAAAAAATGTTAAGTTTTTTAAGAAATAATTTACTATGCCCCCTTACAATTATTTCTCTTAAATCTAAAAGTGAATCAATATTAGAATCCTTAAATCTAATTTGGCCAAAATAACCATCTAAATTAGAGTTTTCAATAGTACAGTTGGTTATGGTGGTTTTTTCAAATTCTATTTGATTAAAATTTGCTTCTGTAATGTTTAAATGTTTAATTTTTGAATTGTATGAATGGGTACTCATGATTTTTCCCGTTAATTTCCAGTTATATAACGCAGAATCTCTGAGCTTTAAAATTCTTATATTTTCTGTGGTAAGGGTTGAATCCTCCGTTGTTGACCTAATATCTTCAAGGTCTAGATTATCAACATTCTGGATAATAATATTTTTACAATTTGATTTTTTGATTATTACCTCTTTAGCTCCATTTACTAATAAATCACAAATTAAGTTATCTATGGATAAAATAATATCTTTCAAATTATTCTTAAAACTAATATCAATAAAATTGGTATTAGTTTTACGGCTTTTAGTAATAGACACACTACCTATCTTAAATTCTTGATTGATATATTTACTCCAAATTCTTTTGTAGTTAGAATCAAAATCCAGAATTAATTCAATATGACTGCTTGGTTTACTATGGTCAATCAATATATCATGATGTAAAACCGAATCTTTCCAATAGAAAATAAATTTAAAATTAAAACCCTCCCAAAAAATCTCAACATCTTGTTTTTGATTATTGCTTTCTATTATTTGTATTTGCTTATTTAAATTGTAAGGAATTGAAAGATGATTTTCATCAATAACATTTTCTAAAGTCATATTTTGGAATAAATAATAATAATACTACTAAAGATAGCTTTATACCCCCCCCCTTCAAAATTTTCAAAGAGTATAATTGTTGCTAGATAGCGATGTATACACTTGAAATATTGTAGTGAATTACCCCCATATACCCCTTTAATTATTTTTTTGCAGAAAGTTTTTTAATTGGTTGAGTCTTTCAAAGTATGGTCTGTATATTTTTTTGCCATTGTGAAGTCTTACAATACTTAAATTACTTTCAATAAATTTTTGAAAGTCTTTGATAGAGACAGAAGAATCTAATTGAATAGGTCCTTCTGGAAACGAAACCTTTTTAAAATAGTCTTCCAATTCAATGACAGGCCAAACTTCTATTTTTTCTTTGGGCTCAATAACCTTCAGTTCTTCAAAGAACAAATCTTTAACATCAACTTCATTAATTGCCCTCTGGTCTCTTTCTACTGTATTATTATCTTCTTTTGTGGGTATTACTGTTTGTTCGCATTCTTTGTGTCCTACGGACTTAGAAGGGGGTAAGGTTAGATAGTCTGCCATATCGTAACCCTCTTTTAATTGTTCTGGGGTTGCTCTGGTTTCAATTAAATCAGATACCGTAAAGCTGGCAATATCTTTTAATTGCTCGGCCTTATCTTTCCATATTTTGAACGCCCCAGCGTCTGGGTAAAGCGTTACTTTCCTACCCTTTAAAGATTGTAGTCTTTTTGCGCTTAAATTGTTGAGGTTGCCAGAAGCCAGCCAATTTATTTCTGGTAGGTGTCCAGCGCATAACATTGCGGTTTTTTCGCTTTCAACAATGGCAATTTGTTTTTGTGGGTATATGCTTAAAAGGTGTTCGCCAAATAGGCATTGGTTAAGGTTGTAGTCCTTATACTTTAAAACCTTATGAATCCAATTGATATGTGGAAAGGGTTCCTTTATTCGTTTGCCTGTCTCTGGGTCGTACAACATAACTTTGCCTGACCTTATGCGCCCTTCAATATCAATCTGCCAAAATATGGTTGCACCTTTCCAATGTTTTGAGGTTCCCAGATAATAAAGGCCAGCAACATCTTCAGCAATTTTATTGCCTAACCTTTTTATAAGAAATTGGGCAAAATGGTTTTGGTTATAGGCCTTCAATGTTTTTTCAAGTATATCAAATGATATTAACGAAATAGGTTTTTGCTTCTGGGGTTCCATTATCTGGGGGGTGCCTTGTGTGGTGTTGGGTTTAACATCTGGCCTAAACTCTTTATTGTCTTGAAAAAACTGTTTTGGCGTGTAGTGATAGCCACAATTAACGGCCCTATTGCACAAGCCTACCAAATTAGAAAGGGGTTGCCCCGTATGCTGGTCAATATAAAGTGTAAACTGATTCTTTTTCTGGCATTGGAGGCAAACGTGCCTAGTCCTGGGGCCTTTATATGGTTCTAATATATATTTGAAATCGTTGTTCATTTGTCCGTGTAAGTCCGTTAATGCGGACATAATTAAATGCAGTTTATTTATTGACTATCAAATAGTTATGATTTAGTATTCTAATTAGTCCGTTGTCCGTGGGTTTCTATGTTGAGAAAATTATTATTAGGTATAACTTTCTTTACGGACAACGGACTTAATTAATTTTACCTTTCATAAAGTATTGATTAATAATATTTTATCTCTTATTTTATTTGTCCGTACGGGCGGACTAATGGCGGATATATCAAATAAGATTAAGGGTTGAATCGTTGCCGTTTTCATCATTTTTATTGGCCCTATTGCGCCCTTTCTTCTTGGTTATATCTTTTGTATTATCACTGACAAAAGTTTTTGAAACCTCTAATTTTTCAGCAATATCATAGATAGTATGACCTTCTTCTTTCATCTGTCTAGCCAGAACCTTCTTATCTTCAAAAGAGTTATCTCGGTTCATTAATAAATCAAATTCGATACCGTAATATTGAAATTGAAACATCAAAAAATTGTTGGGTTTTGATATTTGGCAAACAGCTACGTTATTAGAATCAAAAATGAATTCTGTATTTCTGGCCTTAATCTGTTTTAAGTATCTGGCCCCTTTTTCGGTTTCGCATTCCCCAATGGCAAAAGAAGAATCACAAAAATTAATCAGCATCTTAGATCCTTGTAAATCGTTTTTGGTAATTGCTTTGTGCTGGTCTCTTTTTGGGGTATGCGCTAAGGCCAGAATTGAAAGATTGTACTTTGTTTTAAGCTTCTTCAATTGCTTCATTAATGGTAAGGCATCTTTGGCCTTTTCGGTTTCATTGGATAGGTAGGTAATATTATCTACTATTAGAATTTTAACCCCTTCTTCGTTTAGCATAGCATCTAATGAAGTGTGAAGAAATTCTTCAAATTTACCTTCTGGCCCCTCGGTATCCGGGTCTATTTCTGCCCTTAGAAAATTATCAATGAATTGATAGTGATTTTTATAATTTACAGAATACCTAACTTCAAATTGTTTGTCTGAAAGTTCAAAATCCAAGTAAAGAATTTTCTGTTTTTCAGCTTCCATTTTAAAACCTTGTAACGGTTCCCCTAGTGCAATACTATTGCCTATCTGTACTGCCAGAATACTTTTGCCTACGTTGGTGTCCGCAAACAGAATACAAAGTTCGCCTTCGTGCCAAAACTCGCTAAACAGCATTTTAGGAGCTGGGCGGTTCTTAGCTTCGTCAATCCATTGTGAAGCCTTTTTTACAATGAATAACCCTTTCTTAGATTTTGCCTTTTCAGCATCTGTCTTTAATTGTGCAGTTACTTCAGCCGTGGTAAGTCCTTTGCTAGTCTTTGACCCCTTCTTTAAAATTTCATTATTGAATTTAGGGTTCATTTTTCTTCAAGATCCAGATTACCCTCATTCTGTAAATAGTGAAGCTGGCCAGTTTCTTCAGTTGCATCTTCGATATTTTCACCTTGACTTTCAAAAGTATCCAGGGTAGCCTTTTGCTTTTCTGAATGAGAATTATCAGTATCTGTACCCTGTTCTTTGCTAGGCGTGTCAAGAGGTTCTTTGCTTCTTTGCCCCTTTTTTTGTTCGCTCAATGTTTGGTTTACATCTTCAGCGATTTGCACCCTGGTCTTATGCTTTCCCTCTTTTATCCATTCCAGCAATTCACTTTTTAAAAAGTATCTTTTCCCAAATTTTTTATAACTCGGAATAGTGCCTTTTAATGCGTTATTATAAAGGGTTCCTTCAGCTTGTTTTAAAAATTCTGAAGCCTGTTTTACATCTAGCAAATCGGGTTCTATTGGAACGTTAGAAGAATTGTTTAGAAGTTCATCAAATAAATAAAGAAGCTTGTTCAGCTTATCATTAATAGGTTTGTACGGATTTTCCATTTGTGTAATTTTATTTACACAAATATTTGCGAATCGTGAAAGTGGTAAGGGGTTGCTAGGGGTTGCTAATTTTAAGAAAATTACATTTGATTTTCTATCTCCTTAAAGTCTTTTTTAAATTTGCTTTGGTTGTATTCAGATATCAAAGGTTTTATTTTTTCTAAATAGCCTTTCATTGTATTAGGGGTTCTGTTATATAGTCTTTTACTGTCTTTCATCATTTCATCATAAAGATTATATAAGTTATTCCCTGATTTATGGCCGTGCCACAAAGCTATGTTTTCAGCGATAGCACTTTCTTTACTAGGTTTAGGAATAACAACGCCTTCATAATAACATAATAAAGCAATTTCGGGTTGCTTTAATTTACCCCCATTTAATACAAAATTCTTCCAATTATCATTTATTTCTAGGTCTATTTTTATAATTTTTGCATCTGGTTTAAGTTCTTCAGCCGGTCTAATTTGCCCGTTATGTAAATTCCAATTTACGCCTAGATTTTGAAAAAGAACCTTTAAAGAAATAGCGTTGTAGCTTATCTCGGTTAAAAAATAATACAACCTTTCCGGACCTGGCACATCTTCAAGATTAGCAATCAAATCAGTATTGCTAATTAAGCCTAATCTAAAGGTCTCGGCATCATTTAAAATTGAGGTGTCTAAGGGATTTTTTAACCAGGTAGAAGATTGCGTTAATATTCGCTTTTGTTCGTCAAAGGCAATTTCTAATATTTTGCTTTTTTCGTATTCGTTTAATTCCAGAACAAATAAAGGGTGTTTTAAAATTTCATAAAATTGGGCCTTAGCTTCATTTTCGCTAAGTATCTTTTTTGCTTCTGGCATTGGTGTTTCTGATTTAAAAAAGTTTTTTTCTAGTGTCCAATTCCAGCTAAATAAATTAAGTACTTCGTTTGCTTCATTAAAACAACTCCCCATATTTCTGTAAATAATATGGTTTAGCCAATTTTCCATTGGCAAATTTTTTGGGTAATTACTTTCTGAAGAACTATCTAAATAGTAAACAGCTTTTTGGAATAGTGTTTTAATTTTATTAACTGTAAACTGAAGAAGTTTATCTTTTTGGTATGCCGTTAAGGTTTCAATAAATGAAGATGAAAGTAAGGTTTCTTCGTACCATTCTTTAAGCTGTTTATTTGTTGGGATGTTGCTCATAATCCACTAATCAAAATTTAATAAACTTTCACTAAGTTTCTTCTTTACTTCGGTTTTAAAGCCTGCAAAATAATTTTGGGTGGTTGTTATGCTTTTATGACCTAAACTTTCTTGTAACAATTCCATACTAGCCCCGTTGTTAATTGCCTGTGTAGTGAATGAATGTCTAGCCCAATAGGTTGAAATTTCACCGTTTACGTTATTGTCTAAAGCGAATTTTTTAATATGCTGGTTAGTGTATCTGGTAAAATCTTTAACCTTATCTGAAGCCTGTTTTGGGGTGTCTGTTTTGGATATAATCGGGAATATGTAATCAGTTTTTTTGCCTTTTAAATTTCCGTATTCGTCAATTACGTGCATTGCGTAATCGGGTAAAATGGCGTTTATTAATTTAAGATTGCTTTTTGTTGTGTTTTGAGTTTTTGCACGGTAAAACGAAATGACCTTATTATTAAGGTCTCCAATTTTAAGCTGGGCAATATCTTTAAAATTCATGCCATTTGCTAAATAGCTAAAAAACCAAAATGCCTTTGCCTTTTTTTGATATTCGTTTACAGGTTCAGCTTCAAATAAGATTTTTAGTTGCTCTGGTCCTAAAGACTTTTTGGTATTTTGCCCTGTTGGTATTTGGTATTTTCCTTTACCAAAAGGATATAATTGATTTTTAATACCTGAATTGGGGTCGTTTAAAGCTTGGTTAAAAATCGCCCTAAGAGGTCTTAAATAAATGCCTATTGTTGCTAATGTTCGACCTTCTTCTAAATAGTATCTTTCAAATGATTTTAGTTTATCAATAGTTATAAGGTTGAACGGAATTTCCTTAATGGGTTTTTTGCGTTTGTGGTTTAGGAACGTCTTTAACCTTAATAGTGAAAGGTGATAATTTTCAGCCGTGCGAATTCTACCTTCTTGATTTAATTTTTGAATGTAATTTTCGTAATAATTACATACGTCTAGTTTTTCAGATTTATTGTAATACCTACTTTCAAAAGCATCAAAAGAAAATTCCGGTAGGTCTTTTAATATTCTGGTAGCTTTACTTTTTAAAATGTGAAGAATTTCAACTATTTCATTTTTCCTTTCTTTAGAAACCTTTTTTTCGCCTTTAGTGGTTTTAAGTTTTACAGCTTGGTTGTATTCAGCTTCTGAAAAATAATAGCCAGTACGAAAAAGTTTTTCTTTAGTGCTGGGTGGGTGGTATAACCTTATCTTAACAGGAAAGGTATTTTTTCCTTTCTTTCGTCTATTGTCAAAATAAAACGAAAGTGTGTATTCTTTACTCATTCTTTGCTATTTGCTTTTACAAAAATACAACGTGTGCAGAAAATTTGCAGAAAATGTGCAGAAAAATAATGAAGTTTTGTGAAACAGAATTAAGTTCTATACTTGTAAAGTGTTGAAAAACAATATTATAATTAAAAAAAAATTGCCCTAATGAAGTGCTTTAATATGACTGTTAATCAGAGGGTCCTTGGTTCGAGCCCAAGAGGGGGAG
>TARA_R110002051_G_scaffold91999_4_pt1 | contig 10523 bp, 11 predicted proteins | sample TARA_R110002051 | Tara Oceans TARA_R110002051 (sample SAMEA4397023) | marine metagenome | biome: Polar Biome; feature: [MES] marine water layer (ENVO:01000295) within the mesopelagic zone...; material: water (ENVO:00002006), including particulate matter (ENVO:01000060) such as......
GTTGGCGCTTTGGGGGTTGGTGGTTTGGGCTGGCGGGTGGTTAGGATGAGTCAGCGCTCTTTATCACGTTTACAGCTGCACAATCTGCATTTGGCGCAGGCGCGACGCACGGTGCTGGAGCACCTTGAAGGTGACTTTAAGCCGGGCGCCATTACCGCGCTGATTGGTGCTAACGGCGCCGGTAAAAGCACGTTGATTCAGGCGATTATGGGCGAACTTCGACCTATTAGCGGCGAAGTGGTCTGTACCGTCGCCAAAGAGCGCCGAGCATGGCTGCCCCAGCAGTTAGCGCTGGACCTGACCTTCCCGATGAGCGTGGAAGAGCTGGTGATGACCGGCAGTTGGCCCAGCCACGGCGCGTTAACCGGCTACTGCGCAGCGCACTACCGCAAGGGCCGGGAGATTATGGCGCGGCTGGGTATTTCCCACCTGGCCCACCGCCCGCTGGGCGAGCTTTCCGGCGGCCAGCGCCAGCGCGCGTTAATTGGCCGCACGCTAATGCAGGAAGCCGAGCTGCTGCTGCTCGATGAGCCGTTTGCCAATGTGGATAGCGAAACCGTGGATATTTTGATCCGCATTTTGCGCCAGATGGCCGACGACGGCGCGACGATCATTGTGGTGCTCCACGATATGGATCACCTGCGCCGCCTGGCCGATGAAGTGCTGATGCTCAACGGCGGCCACGGCCGTTGGGTCGCGCCCAGTGCGCTGACCCATCAACACGCACCTGCTCAGGTAGTACCGTTTACCATGGGAGGTCGCCATGTTGGATCTGCTTAATGCGTGGTTTGTCAGCCCGTTCGATTACGGCTTTATGCGCCGCGCGGTGGTGGGTGGCTTGGCGCTTTCATTGGCTGCGCCGCCGCTGGGTGTATTTTTGGTGCTGCGCGGTATGAGCCTGATTGGCGATGCCATGGCCCACGCCATTTTGCCCGGCGTCGCGTTAGGCTTTTTGCTGGCAGGATTTTCGCTGCCGATTATGAGCATCGGCGGGGTGCTGTTTGGGTTAATGGTCGCGCTGCTGGCGGGGGCGGTCTCGAAAATGGGTGGTCAGCGTGAAGATGCCGCCATGGCGAGCTTTTTTATTATCTCCCTGGCCGCAGGCGTGATGCTGATTTCACTGGGCGGCAGCAGCGTGGATCTTACCCATGTGCTGTTCGGCTCGATTCTGGCGATCAATTCTACCGCGCTGCTGCTGATTGCGGGTATTAGTACGCTGATTGTGCTGATTCTGGCGGTGGTGTTTCGCGCCCTAGTAGTGGAGTGTTTGGATCCGCTGTTTTTGCGTGGACAAAGCCGTCGCAGCGGTTGGGTACACAGCGTGTTTTTGGGGCTACTAGTGCTGAATCTCACTGCTGGCTTTCAAACGCTGGGTACGTTAATGGCCGTGGGCTTAATGATGCTGCCCGCCACCTCGGCACGCTTTTGGAGTAAACGCTTAGAAGGCTTGATCGGCATCGCGATTGTGCTGGCCATGGTGGCGAGTACCGGCGGCCTGCTGCTCTCTTTTCATCTGGATATCCCTTCGGGGCCGAGCATTATTCTGCTGGCCGGGTTCGGTTATCTCTTTTCGGCCCTGTTTGGTCGCTACCACAGTTTGGCAGCCAAGCTGCGACGTAAAACAACGCCGCTGGCAGCGTAGCAAGGGTCTTAATTGCCTGTTTTCATGCTTATCGTAAGGAGTGTTGTATGTCGCTTACCCTTTTATCATCTCGGTCTTCACGCTGGTTAGTAGGGGTGTCCGCTATGCTGGCGCTGCCTGCGGCCATGGCTAATGAGCGCGTTCAGGTGGTAACCAGTTTCTCTATCCTGGCGGATATGGTGGAAAACGTCGGCGGTGACCACGTTGACGTGACCTCCCTGGTCGCTGCCGATGGCGATGCCCATGTTTACTCCCCCAGCCCCGGCGATGCACGCTCCCTGGCGAACGCTGATTTAGTGGTCTTTAACGGCCTGCTATTTGAGGGTTGGATGGAGCGCCTGATTAGCGCCAGCGACTACTCCGGCGCTCTGGTCACCGCCACCGATGGTATTGAGGCGCGCGCTTTCGCTGAACATGAAGAGCATGACGATCATGGTCATGACGAACACGATCATGAAGAGCACGGTCACGATGACCATGGCCATGACGACCATGCCGATGATCACGCCGGTCACGACCATGGCAATCAAGATCCCCACGCTTGGCAGGATATGCACCAAGCCGGAGTGTATGTGGCCAATATCCGCGATGGGTTAGTCGCCGCCGATGCCGATAACGCCGATGCCTACCGCGCCAATGCGGAGCAGTATTTACAGGAAATGGCGGAGGTCGACGCTGAAATTCGTGCGCTGATTGACGAGATACCGGCTTCCACCAGCGTCATTACCGGCCATGACTCCTTCGGCTACTTCTCAAGCGCCTACGGGGTGAATTTCCTTTCTCCCGTGGGGCTTTCTACGGAAGCTGACCCAAGCGGTGCCAGCATGGCGGCGCTAGTGGATGTGATTGAGCAGGAGAACGTGAAGGCGCTGTTCCACGAGAACATGACCAATCAGTCGATCATCACCCAGCTAGCCGAAGAGACCGGCCTGCCGATTGCGGGCACGCTTTACGCGGACGCACTGGCCGCGGAAGGTGAAGCAAGCACCTACCTGGGCATGATGCGCCACAATGCGCAGGTGTTGCACGATGCGTTGGCAGAGCCTGGGCATGACGACCACGACCACGACCACGACCACGACCACGATGATCATGGTCATAGCCACTAAGCCCTCAACGTCAACCGCGCTGCTCAGCTATCAGCGTCTCGACGATTAATCGCCGTGAGCAGCCACTCGCGAAAAGAGGCCATGGCGTGGGTTTCAGGCTGTGTCTGTAGGCGAGTAAGCCAGTAACCTCCCAAACTGACAGCAGTGTCGAAAGGCTGTACCAGCGCGCCGCTGCTCAGTTGACGGGGGAACATCAGCGGTGGCGCCAGCGCCACGCCTGCCCCTTGTATCGCGGCTTCCACCATAGCGATGGAAGAGTCGAACACAATGCTGTTAGTCATCGCAAAGCTGCGCGGCAGCCCCGCCGCTAATAGCCACTCTGTCCACTCATCGGCGCGATAAGAGCGCAGCCAGGTCTCGCCTAATAGATCGGCTGGCGTGTTAAGCCGCGCAGCAATGGTCGGCGTGCACATGACCGAAAGTGACGCCGGTAGCAGCGGCTGCGCCGCGGTAGCGTGCCAGGCCCCGGAGCCAAAGCGGATAGCAAAATCGAGCCCTTCGCCCGCAATATCCGCCCGGTTGTTATGGGTGGAAAGGCGCAAATCGACAAACGGGTATTGGTCCTTAAAATCCGCCAGCCTTGGCAGCAGCCAGCCGACGGCAAAGGTTCCGACCACGCCGACATTTAGCACTTCCCGGTAGCTGCTCTCGCCCACCCGCTCCAGGGTGTGGGAGATCTGATCAAATGAACTCTTCAATACCGGCAGCAGCAGCTCACCCTCCTGAGTCAGCATTAGCCCCCTAGGCAAGCGCTTGAACAGCGGCACCTTCAACTGCGTTTCGAGCAGCTTCACCTGATGGCTAACCGCGGCCTGGGTGACGTGAAGCTCTTCAGATGCTCGGGTAAAGCTTAAATGCCTGGCCGACGCTTCAAAGGCGCGCAGTGCTTTTAACGGTAGGTAGGGACGCACCACCTTGACCCCCAAATTTTTCTAATGGCTCGGGCAAAATATCGCTGTTTGTTAATCGACACAGCACGCCGTAAATTAACCACTGTCACGCTCTTGACGGCGGGTGAGACCACCCAGCTTTCACTCAATGCTAATCACAACAGGATACTGGTATGGGTAAGATGTTAGCAGCAAACTCCGGGCTTATCATGACGGGTTCTCTTGTCATCGGCAGCTTTGCCTGGGCATCTGATGCGACTGAAAACGCAGACATCGAGGCGCTGGTAAACGACACTATTGCGCCTTTGATGGCGGAGCACCGTATTCCAGGCATGACGGTCGCTGTGAGTATCGGTGGCCAACAGCATTACTTTAATTATGGAGAAGCCGACCAAGAAGCGGGTACTCCGGTCACCGATGAGACACTGTTCGAACTTGGCTCGATCAGCAAGATCTTCACGGCGGCGTTAACGGGCTATGCCCAGTCCAGCGGTGCGCTTTCGCTTTCCGACCCGGCCAGCCAGTACCTGCCCGCCCTTGAAGGCAGTGCCTTCGATGAGATCACGCTGCTGGAACTGGGCACCTATACGGCAGGTGAGCTTCCGCTGCAGTTCCCCGATGCGGTACAAAACGAAGAGCAAATGCTCGACTACTATCGCCAGTGGCAGCCTGAATCTCCCCCCGGCAGCCATCGGCTCTACTCCAATCCGAGCATCGGCTTGCTGGGTTACTTAACCACCCAACGCCTTGGCAAATCGTATGAGACGCTAATGGAAGAGGCACTGTTCGCCCCGCTAGGGCTTGAGCACAGCTATTTTCAGGTGCCAGAAGCACAGCAGGCACACTACGCCTACGGTTACTCTAAAGAGGATGAGCCGATTAGAGTGAACCCCGGCATGCTGGATGCCCAAGCTTACGGTTTGAAATCCACAGCCGCCGATGTGTTGACATTTGTGGAAGCGCATATGGGGTTGGCTGAACTTGATGAATCACTAAGTCAAGCCTTGGCAGCTACGCGCACGGGTTACTTTGGTGTGGGTAATATGACCCAAGGACTGGGCTGGGAAAGCTATGCCTACCCAGTAGCGCTCGATCAGTTGCTGGCAGGTAACTCGCTTGAGATGATTTTGCAGCCCAATCCCGCCAACCGCTTAGCCCCGCCGCTAGCCCCTAGGCAAGAGGCGCTCTACAACAAGACCGGCTCAACCAACGGCTTTGGCGGCTATGTGGCTTTTGTGCCTAGTGAGCAGATCGGTATTGTCATGCTGGCAAACCGCAACTATCCCAATCAGGCGCGCATCGAAGCTGCACACCACCTCCTTACCGCGCTCACCGACGCCCCTTAGTGAGACTATTGTTACTTTTTCTTAATCAGTATTAAGCGTTGCCGCCTTCGGGCGGCATTTTTTATGTCTAAATGGCGCGTGAAATACACCGAAAGTTGCATTTTTCGCTGTCGATAAGGAGACTAGCACCCTCCCCCGTCACTTACCTTCACTGCGAAGAGCCCTTTCCCATGCGTCTAAACGCCGATTTTAGCCACTTTGCCTGTGTTACCCCGGAAGCGTATCAGTGGGTCGATTCCCCCAGTGCCGGGGTCGAGCGCATGATGTTTGACCGGATTGGTGATGAAGTTGCCCGCGCGACCAGCCTTGTTCGCTACGCGCCCAATACGCAGTTTGAGCGCCATACCCACGGCGGCGGCGAAGAAATTCTGGTGCTGGAAGGCGTGTTCGCCGATGAGCATGGCCGCTATGCGGCGGGCAGTTACTTGAGAAACCCCATTGGCACCGGCCATACGCCGCAGATTGGGGAAGAAGGCGCGCTGATTTTTGTCAAACTGCATCAGTTTGACCCTAACGATACGCTACAACTGGCGGTACCGGCTCACCGATTGCCCTGGCAGCCAGACCGACGCCCGCGCATTGCCTACAAGATGCTGCACACCTATAAGCAGGAGCGCACCAGCCTGGAGCGCTGGTCGGCGGGCACCTCGATTGCCTACCCGACTCTGCTGGGCGGTCTGGAGCTTTTGATTCTGGAAGGCAGTCTGAGCGATAGCGAGCAGAGCTACACGGCGGGCACCTGGTGTCGCTACCCCAGCGGCGCAGCTCCTGAACTCACCGCCGGTGATGATGACGTGATGATGTACCTCAAACGGGGTCATCTGCCGCCCGCTTAGGCCAAAGTTTAACCTCAGGTTCGAGACAGGCCCAGAAATGGCAATAGCGTCAGGGCTGCAATCAGTCCCACCGCTAACAGAACCAGCACCACCTGCAGCGGGTGTGCGGCCAAACGGCGCCACAAGGTTTCTGCCTCGCCCCGCTCCACCGCTGCTTGATGCTCACGCTGAGCGCGCTCAAGGCGCTCTGCCTGATAAGCGTCTAACGCGGCGATGGCCGCCTCATGCTGATGTGGATTACGCAGCCAAATCGCATCAACGCCCAGGCGGAAAAAGCCCGCCTGGGTTTCATAGGTGTCAAAGCCATGGGCAGCGAGCAGGTCGCGCACTTCCATGGCTTCTTCGTCGGTCACATGGCGCAGCCGGAACAGTAGTTTAGCCATTGATAGGCCTCATGTATCGCTCTTCCCCACCATCAAGTCCGCTTGGATCACTTCGATCCAATAACCATCCGGGTCTTTAACGAAGATAACATCTTGCATCTTGCCCTGGTCGGCGCGCTTGACGAAGGTAACGTCGTGCTCGTCAAACCACGCCTGAGCCGTAGCTAAGTCCGGCACGTTAAAGCAGATGTGACCAAAGCCCTGGGGCTCGGCGTTGCCATCGTGGTAGGCGAAATCTTCCTGGTTTTCGGTGCCCCAGTTGTGGGTCAACTCTAATAGCCCTTTTTGGCTAAAGGTCCAGACAGTACGCGCTTCAGTCTCTTCCGGCACGTTATCGCTTGGCTCTAGGTTGGCTAAAAAGTAGAGCGAGAATTGCATCTCTTCGAAATCCAGCCGCCGCAGCACCTGCATGCCAAACACCTTGGAGTAGAACGCCAGCGCCCGCTCGGGGTCTTTCACCCGCAGCATGGTGTGGTTTAAACGGAATCCTTGGGTTTGGGGCGGCGTATCGACAACACCAGAATGCTGCTCACCTTGAAAACTCATCACGCTCTCCTGTCGCTGATGTGGTTCGTTAACGGCTGATACCGCTTAACATGGGGGCTAAGGCGCCATATTTCCACCCATCTCCCTCACCCTGGGCTTTACAGGGCCAACGCAGCCAAGGATAGTGATCGTTCGGCAGGGGCGCTCGCCGTTATTGGCGAGCTGAGAAGAACCCTTTGAACCTGAACCGGATAACACCGGCGTAGGGAGTCGTGGTACTGCTTACCACCTCCCCGCCGGGAGGATGCTATGACCCTACCTCCGCTTGGCGATTATCTTGCGACGCTACGCACAGCGACACCGCTAGTCCATTGCATGACCAATTATGTCGCCATGAACAGCACGGCCAACCTGCTGCTAGCCACCGGCGCGTCACCCGCCATGCTGCATGCGCCAGAGGAAGTGGCTGAGTTCACCGCTATTTCAACAGGGCTGTCGATCAACATTGGCACTATCTCTGCCCACTGGGCAGAGGCCATGCTGACCGCAGCGGCTACCGCTGGCCAGCACTCGATTCCCTGGGTGTTAGACCCTGTCGCCGTTGGCGCGACCTACTATCGTCAATCGCTGTGCACGCGGTTACTCGCACTAAAGCCTAGCGTGATTCGTGGCAATGCCTCTGAAATTCTGGCGCTCAATGGGTTAGCCAGCCAAGGCCGCGGCGTGGACTCGACCGCCGCCTCCGGCCAAGCCATCGACGCAGCGATAGCGCTGGCGCAAAAACATGGCTGCATTGTCGCGATGACCGGTGAAAGCGACTGGGTGACGAATGGCACACAGCACTACCGTATTCACGGTGGCCACCCCTTGATGCCCCGGGTTACAACGCTAGGCTGCGGCTTAAGCGCGCTGGTCACCGCCTTTGTAGCAGCCAACCGTGAAGCCCCGCTGGAAGCCACCGCCGCTGCGCTCGGCTGCTTTGCCGTTGCTGGCGAGCGGGCGGGTAAAACGGCGCAGGGCCCAGGCAGTTTTCAGGTCGCTCTGCTGGATGCACTTTATCAACTGACCCCAGACGATCTCACTGCTCATACCCAGTTGGAGCCACGCCATGCCGTTTAATCTATCGCTTTATTTGGTAACCGACGCTGCGCTTTGCGACGGCTATGGCCTAGAGCAGACGGTTGAAGCAGCGGTAAGAGGTGGTGTGACCATCGTGCAGCTACGTGATAAGTATGCCAGCGATGAACAGATGACTGCTCAAGCCAAGCGGCTAAAAGCACTGCTGGCAGGTAGCGGGGTGCCATTGATCATTAATGACCGGTTACAGGTAGCGTTAGAGAGCCAGGCAGATGGCCTGCATGTCGGTCAGAGCGATGCCGCTATTGAGGAAGCCCGCCAAGTGCTGGGTGAGCAGGCGATTATTGGCCTGTCGATCAATACCTTCGCTCAGCTCCAAGCGGCACCTATCGCGTTACTCGATTACGTGGGTATTGGGCCCGTGTTTGCGACCGGCAGTAAACAAGACCACGCCCAGCCGATTGGCTTTGGCGGCTTAGCCTCGCTGGTCAAGGCCTGCCCACTGCCCAGCGTGGCGATTGGTGGATTGAAAGCTGAGCATGCCATTAGCGTGCATCGGGCGGGAGCGAACGGTATTGCCGTGATTTCTGCGATCTGTGGCCAACACGATCCTTTCAAAGCGGCACGCGCTTTTCAGGCAACTGCGCCGCTATGAACCAACTAGAGCATATCGTGGCTTTCGTGCGAGTTGCCGAGCTGGGTAGCTATACCCGGGCCGCTGAATCACTCGATATTTCGCGTACCCGCGTGTCGCGTCAGGTCATGGCACTGGAGGAGACTCTTGGGGCGCGCCTGATACAGCGCACGACGCGTCGTCTCCATCTCACGGAGGCAGGCGAGCGCTATTTAATGCGCGCCCAGGGGGTGCTGCAAGCGCTCGATGAAGCCGCTGCTGAAGTTGGCCAAGGCACCAGCGACGTGCGCGGCCGTTTACGCGTCAATGGACCCATGAGTTTTGGTACCCGCTACTTAGCGCCACTCGTTACCCAATTTATGCTTGCCCACCCGGCGCTTGACGTGCGCCTGGACCTTAATGACCGTCGCGTTGATCTACTGGAAGAGGGTTATGACGTGGCGATCCGTATCGGCAGCCTGCCGGACTCCAGCCTGGTGGCACGCCGCCTGACTCGCTGCCGTTTGCTGTTTTGTGCATCACCAGCCTATCTTGCCAGCCACGGCGAACCCAGTAGCGTTAACGCCCTTAATGAGCACCGCTGCCTGCGCTATCGTAGTGGTCAGCAGAGCGCTGACTGGCAGATTGCAACGCAGTCATTAGCGGTCAATGGCCCATTGGAGAGCAATAATGGTGATGTGCTGACCCAGGCCGCGGAAGCGGGCTTAGGCATCGCCCAACAGCCCAGCTTTCTGGTCACGGAGAGTATCGTCAGTGGGCGGTTAGTGCCGATTTTAACCAACGAGCCTGCGGTAAGACTCGACGTTCACGCGCTCTACCCTGCCCGGCGTTATCTGCCCGCCAAGGTGGAGCGCTTTATCGATCTGCTTACCGAGGCGTGGGGAGATCCCCCGACTTGGGAACAGGCGATTGGATTGTCGCCTATTACGCAACAGTGATGTGCATAACGCGTTGATTATCTCACACTGGCTTGGCAGTAAAGTAGCTCCATCAATCACCCAGATGGAAGCTCCTCACATGACGACTCAATCATCACTTACGGCTACTCCTTCGCTACAGCCTTATGCTATTTCACTTCTGCGCATCAGCCTGGGCGTTATGGCCCTCGCTCATGGTTTGCTCAAAGTGTTGGTATTTACCGTACCGGGTACGGTCGGCTATTTTGAGTCACTCGGCTTACCAGGGTTTGTGGCGTACCTAACCATTGCGGCTGAAGTAGGTGGTGGGATCGCCCTTCTGCTCGGCGTGTACACCCGCTGGGTAAGCCTAGCCCTGGTGCCGGTACTGCTGGGCGCCGCCTGGGTGCATTTGGGTAACGGCTGGATGTTCTCGAATGCGGGTGGCGGTTGGGAATTTCCGGTGTTCTGGACGCTGGCCCTCATTACTCAAGCGGGCCTGGGAAGTGGTCGCTGGGTATTAAGCCGTCGCTTTGCTTAACCTCATCACCGGCGCTTGCTACACCGTAAGCGCCGGTACTGCCGTGGAGATCTACCCATGTTACCTAGCCTATTTATTTCCCATGGTTCACCCATGCTGGCACTGAATAAAACATCTGCCCATACGTTTCTGCGTGAACTTGGCAGTCAGCTCTCGCCTAAAGCGGTGGTAGTGGTGTCGGCCCACTGGGAGAGCAGCGAGCTACTGGTCAGTAGCAGCGCCAAACCAAAGACGATTCACGATTTTGGCGGTTTTCCGCAGGCGCTTTTTGATTTGCACTATGCCGCGCCTGGCGACCCTGAACTGGCGGAACGGCTGGCCGCGTTGTTGGGCGCCAAACCGATAGAGCGCGGTTTCGACCATGGCGTTTGGGTGCCGCTCTCGTTAATGTTTCCTGGCGCGGATATACCCGTCGTTTCTTTATCGCTGCCGGTGCGCTGGAGCAATGCGGAGCTGGCGGCACTTGGGGAACGGCTGTCGGTACTGCGGGACGAGGGCATTTTGGTGATCGGCTCGGGCAGTCTGACCCATAATTTATATGAGCTGATGGCGCAAGATAGCCCGATGCCCGGCTGGGTAGATGAGTTTGCGCACTGGGTACACGATCACCTGGTCGCCAATGACCGTGAGGCGTTGCTAAATTGGGAGAACGCCCCTAGCGCGCGGAAGAATCACCCCACGCC
>TARA_R110002051_G_scaffold207372_2_pt1 | contig 10512 bp, 11 predicted proteins | sample TARA_R110002051 | Tara Oceans TARA_R110002051 (sample SAMEA4397023) | marine metagenome | biome: Polar Biome; feature: [MES] marine water layer (ENVO:01000295) within the mesopelagic zone...; material: water (ENVO:00002006), including particulate matter (ENVO:01000060) such...
TTGGAGCAGGAAGGTGGAACAGCGGTGTATTTCCGTGCAAATGGGCAGAACAGCAACAACCAAATTATGTCAGCAGGGGGAAATATTAACCCTAGGATGTTTTCTGCTTATAAAAATGCTTTAGCTAATATGGATGCTACCATGCCTATGGCAGGTGGTGAAGTAGATACAGCTAAGTTACATGCAGGTAATCTTATAGGATCCATGGCTACTGAGCCTATAAAGTTATCTCTTAAGAACTTAATTGATTCAGTTAGAGTAGCAGCGTCCCAACCTACTGCTAAAAAAGAGGCTTGGTCAAAAGAACCAGCCTCATATGTCACAGGTACTAGGCCACAATCATTAGAGAAGAAGTTTAGTCAGTTGAGATTTGTTAAATTAAACCCTGACTCAGGTAGACTTGAAGAGTCTCCTATGGATGAGGCTGTTAAGTCAAATATGATGGAGGCTGCGCTTAAGTCCATAGAGAACTTGTACCAGATGGGTACTGGATTTGCTAGTGAAGCAGCTAAGTTAAATGCATGCAAGAATTTATCTAACTCCATACGGAAAGATAGAGGTGGAAAGGTTGTTGCACTGGTTGGCGAAGATAACACGGAAGGCATTCGGTGGACACCTAGCCCTGCTGATAAGTGGTTTATGGGTCAAGCAGAGAAAATTTGTGATAAAGAGATAGAGAGAACTCCTATCGGATCAGTTGATCAAAATGCAATCAATGATACCGTAGGTAAGACTAGTGAGATGGCAGCAGTGGTTCTTGCTGTGTTGGATTTTCTTAAAGAAACCCCTGATGAGGATATTTCAACTGAGTTGGCTATGCTTACAAGAAAGGAAGTTATTAAAGACATAGAACAGTTTCGTGCTTCTTTTGGTAAGTGGATAAAACAGGCTCAAAAAGGAACCACTGATCAAGAGGGTGCTGCTCTTGCTAATGTTGCGGAAGAAGTAGATAAAATGATTGGGGGTACGGAGCAAGAGGTAATGGCTTTCTTTAAGCGGTTAGGTAGGTTACAAGCTCCGTTAACTAAGGCTATGGCAGCAGACATAGTAGTTAATATAGGTAAAGAGAAGGGTCAAGGTGTTAAGGCTGATACAGGTTTTATTTATATCGGAACCGATGCAAAAGACAAGGCTACAAAGGCTGGAAAACGTGTAGGAATTAAAGTAACTGATAAAAACAAAAGAAATTTACGAGACGTTTTGGAAGATGCTCCGTCCAAAAAGATATGGATGAAAGTTCATGGGTTAACTGAAGAGGATTTAGATCAAGAATGCTACCTCAATGGTGATGGATTAAAAACCAAAGCTAAAAAGTTCACAGAGATGACTATGGGTGAGACTGATCTCATGCTTGATGTTGTAGCTGGAAATGCAAAAGAAATAGTTGAAGGTTATTACGATACAGTAAAGTCAAATTTAGGATTTACTAATGCAGATGTAGCTGAGGTAAGATCTTTTAATAGTGAATTGAAATCAATTACTGACGGTGTAGATACTATACTACCTCAAGGAGGTTTGGATGTTTTCGATCCTACAACAGGTAATACTGTTGTAAGTAATGGTAAGATACAAATAGGCACTCTTAAAAAAGAGTTAAGCAAGACAGCTACCTATGGGGATTTAGAGGAAGGACCTTTAATGCGTCTTTTTAGGGACAAGAAGGGGCGAGACTTAGATTTAAGTAATCCTGTAGAGATGGCAAAGATTAATGATGGGTTAAAAAGATATCTTATATCCCTTAGAGCGAGTTCTGATGCTAATGACATGAAGGGTGGTAAGCTAACAGGGAAAGCTATGCAAGTTCGAAAATGGTTAGCTTATACAACTAATATGGTAGGAGGTGTTAATACTGAGGAAGCTTCTACTGTGCAGGATGTTGAGAACATGGAGACGATGACTGGTCCACACATGGCGACTATTAAAGCTGCTTCAAAAGGTATTCTTAATGGTAGTTGGGGAGTTGCAATGCCAGACCCAAGAGGTAAGCATGGACATCCTGGTGCTTCTTTATTACTTACCAATGGGGAAGACAATGATGATAAACTCTCTCTTCGTCAATCTCGATCTTGGCAAGGCAAAAACGCAGTAACTAGACTTAGTGTTGTTCAGCCTAGACACTCGTTCGAAAAACGTGCCACAATCAAAGAGACTTTAAAGCAACCTGAGACCGTAGACACAGAGAGCTTGTTGTATTCTTACCTTAACAATCAACAGAAAATACTAGAGTCTTTGGTTGACCTTATAAAAACCAACTAACCGTAGAAGCACCTAGGATATCGTTTAGGTTATAGATATCATACTCATGTTCTTTTTTTATTCTAATATGAGGGATGCTTTGCTCAAAATTATTTGCTCTAGTAATTGCTAGTATAGCCCTACGGTCCTGCTGGTAAAGGACTAAGGGTACCTTGTAACTTTTCTCTGAATCTTTTTCGCATTGCTCTATGAATCCCCAGAAGTCTGAACTATAATCTAATAAGCTATAAATATTCTCTTTATTATATCCTTTTTTACATTCAATACAGAATTTAAAGTCTTTAGGTGTTATTAGATCACCATGTATTTTTAAATGTTCAGGTAAATTATGGGTAGTAGCGTATGCTCCTGATCCTGGAGATCTATTAAACTCCTTCACCCCAAATCTATCGTTTAGCATCTTAGCTATTTTCCTTTCGAAGGTATTACCTTTGTTCCTGCTATTAACTCTTTTATCTTTCTGGTTTAATTTACTTAAATCATAATCGTCTTGCATAGTTTATGATAGTATATAAATATGAGGTCATCGTTATATGGTAGGAAGAATAAATAATAGACAGAGTAGTGTGCAAGAAAAAACTTTTGGTTTAGAGGCAGATAATTGCTATCTAAAGATTACCCTAACCACCCTGAGGCCTTTCCCTGGCAATCCAGGTTTTCCTACTGCCACTACAGAGAAAGAGAACGATGGAAGCTGCAGCTTTGAATACGATTTCACTTTGTTAATTAAAAAAGAATGTGTTTGCGAAAACCCTAACGATAAAAAAGAATCCTTTAAGTGGGAAGGTCAGGCTCAATGCAATGATGTAGGGACCAAAGCTACCTATAACGATTTTACAGCCACTTTCTGGATACGTGCTGATGGAACCTGCCCTCCAGGATCCTGTAAGGGCAAGTGGGAACAGGATGGTGTCCGTTTTAAAAAGAAGATAGACCAAGTAGGTTGCGAACGAAACCCCTGCAAAGCACGAACTAGAAGCGGTAGAATGGATGCCAAAGGCATGGGAAGAGAAATTATGACAGAGTTCCGCAAAAGAATTCGCGCAGAGTACGGTCATAGACGGGCAAAATGCCCTACCGAGGATTGGTCCCCCTCAATTACTTATTTATTTGATTGATGAATGCGGTGCATTTGTTCTATAATACACTATGGACAAAGAAGCCATTGATTTTAATTTTGATGGGTGGAAAATCACCGCTAAAGAAAGGACGCGAGATCGTATGAAGTTACAAGTAAAGTTATCGAAGATTGAGGCTCAATCATTTAAGAATTTCATGGACACCGTTAAACCTATAGAGGTTTCTGAGGATGATTTCATGAAAGCTATTTTTAGAACGGGAATGCAGGAAATGGAGAAGCAGTTGGTTGAAGCCGCGCAGGAGTACATTGAGGAAAACCGTGAAGAGCTACAAGCTTCTGGCATAGATTTATCTGCCCTAGAGAAGGGTTCCGATACCGTTGAGGTTATTGAGTGAAATATAGTTTGAAGTTTTTGTCCCGTGAAACGGACATAAATAAAGTTTTAAGTCGGGTCAACGAAGCTAAGTCCTCTCGAACTTATCGTAACAATTCCGCGAATATCCTGTTTGTCTCTTTGTGGGATAAGTGGGGCTCCGCATTGGTAGAAAAGCTGAAAGATAAATACGTTGGAGAAGAGGGGCGTAGGACACTTTATGTTGCTAACAGCTTTGATATGCCTCACTCTTTTTTGATATTTAGGACAACAACCTCCCCTACTTTAGTTAAGCTAGGGGATAGGCGTGTTACCTCTATCGACAGACTGCCTGTGATTTATTCTGAGCTAGGTCTATAACCTTTTAAGTGGGCGGTTATATACTCGTTCATTTTCTCTGAGTATTTTTTATTCTTGGTATATATGAGCTTTAGATTGTTTACGATTATGGTCGTGAAAAAATTAAATGCGCTACCTTTGTCACAGTCGAAGTTTTTTACGGTCTTTAGTAGAAGGAGGAAGCATTCTTGTTTCGCATCATCTCTATCGACAGCAAAGCCGAATGAGTCCATGATATTACTAATAAGTAAATCATACATCTCGAATAGTTCATTGCCGTAAGTATCGGGATCACCTTGATACTTAATTATTAAAGTTTCTAATTCTTTATTGTTTATGTAATGATTACCACTAGCCATATTCTATTATAGCTCATGAAATCTCTTGATTGTTTATATGCTTCACATAAATTGCCTTCTGACAACCCTTTATGTGATGGGTGTACTATTTTATCTCAATCAAAACCGTGCCATTCGGTTCAAGATTATGACGATCTCACGCAGTCTGACGTACTGTTCCTTTCAGACTCATTTCGCTACAGATTTGGAAAGGTGAGGCCTTTTTCTGATAAGGAAGAAGCTCTGATTCGTGAAGTTTTTCCTTACCCGTATGCATTGTCAACATCTGTTAAGTGCCCCTCAGTTAAAGAGGCAGACATGAACCCAGATAATATGAAGGTATGTAGGAGCCACTTAGAGGCTACCATCGACAAGGTTAAGCCTAAGCTGGTTTTTCCTTGCGGTAATCTTGCAATGAAAATGCTTATTAAAAAGAGTGGTATATCTGATAAGCGAGGAAAGTCTTATGCGTATAGCACCCCTGATGGGCATTCTTGTATTGTGGTTCCTATTTTCCATCCGTATTCTGTGGTTAAGGAGCCTCGACATAGGTTTCTGTTCGATGCAGATATAAAGAATGCGTATGATAAGTACGTCCTAGAAAAGCGAAATGAGGGGAACTTTGCGTACAAGGTCCTAACAGATATTGAGGATGTGAAGATTATGGCTATGAGCTTAGATGATACCGAGGATACTTTAGCAGCCGATATCGAAACAACAGGCTTAAATTTCCTGACTGATAAGGTTCAAACGATTGCTATCTCTTCTGTAGAAGGTACCTGGGTGCTGCCTTTGGATCACAAGGATAGTCCCTTTAGAAAAGGCGAAAAGCATCACGCGAAGGTTTGGGTGCTTCTAAAAAGAATACTAGAGAATCCTAAGAACAAAAAAGTGTTTCATAATGCTAAGTTTGATGTTAAATTCCTAATTAATCATGGTATTTATCCAAAGAATGTATGGGACACCAAGATTATGCACCACCTTATTGATGAGAATGTACCTAAGAGCCTTATGGATCTAGTTAAATTGTATTTCCCTACCGAGTTGGAGGACCTATGAAAGTAGAAGCTTATATTGTATGTTGGAATGAGGAGGAGATTCTCCCCTTTACGTTAGACCACTACTCCCAGTTTTGTGATAGAATTGTTGTACTCGATAATTACTCAGACGATAGCTCGTTTGATATAGCCTCTAAGTACCCTAAAGTTCACATTGAACAATGGGAATCTCTTAAGGAGGAAGACGAAGACGGTAATACTAGACCTGTTTATGACGAGAGAGTTTTAACTAGTATTAAAGAGACTTGTTTTCGAGCATTTGGTGAGGGAGCCGACTGGGTTATTGTGGTAGATGCTGATGAGTTTTTATACCACCCTAACATACGCGAGAAATTGGAAGAATACATGAATGCGGAAATCAACTACCCTCTAGTGGAGGGGTTTGATATGATTTCTAAGTATTTTCCTAAATACGATGGAGGCTTATTGGTGGATAAAGTAAAGACGGGCAGGAAAGAGCCTGGGATGAATAAAAGATGTGTTTTTGATCCTCGCGTTGCTCTAGGTAACAAGTATTGTTTTGGAGCCCATGCAATGTTTATGCGGGATGACTTGGGGAGTGAGAGCGAAACACGGGAATTAAAGCTTCTTCACTATAAGGACATTTCCTCAGAATACAAGATATCTAGGAGGCAGCAGCTTTTAGCCCGTCGATCTAAATGGACAACGGATGAGGGCCTTTGTGGTCATTGGGATCAAACACCTGAGCATATCAGGGAATCTTTCAAGAAAGGCTTAGCTGAAGCAATTGAGGTTATTTAATGCTTACTGTATCAAACCCGAATAAGTTCGATTGGGCTGCAATGCCTCTGGATGAATGTTGTCAAGGAAATGCGTTAGATGCTTACTTTACTTTGCGCCTATTTGAAATATGCGAAGAGAAGCTAAAAGAGAAGGGGATGCTTGATTTATTTCAAAATCTTCTTTCTCCTGCGTTAGAGGTTTTTGGGGAAATGGAGTGGAACGGTTTGGATGTGTGTTTAGAAAAAACTGGTGAGATAGGCAAAAAGCTCCGTAGCTCTAATATTGACCAAGAGGACTCCTTGTATCTTTGCCCAGGGGTGGGAAAGACAGACAATCTCTCCTCAAACAATGACCTCATTGAGGTATTATATACACGGGACGATGGTTTGGGGCTTTATCCCCCTGACAATACCGCTAAGGGCTCCCCTTCAGTATCGGCCCCTACACTTAAAATTCTGCTAGAGCAAATCGAACAAGAGCTAGGTAAACGACATGGGTAAGAAGTGGGGACATAGAGATGAGGGGAAGAAGATTAGCAAATCAGTTATTGCCTCTAAGACCACAGAAGAGTTAAGGGGTTCTAGGGATTTTATTCAAGGTCTTTTAGATCTACGGAAATCACAGAAACTAGAGAAAACCTATATTAAAGGTACTCAGAATGCGTTAGAGTATACAGGTAATGGTAAGGTGTACGTTGATTACAGGCTAGATGGCACAGCTACGGGTAGGTTGAGTTGCGCTGCTTACAATGCGGGTAAGCCTATGGGTGTTTCCTTTCATACATTACCCAGAGAAACAGAAACTAACATTAGGAGTATGTTTATAGCTCCTAAAGATCATGCGTTTATCACAGTAGACTACGCTGCCATGGAGCTACGAGTTTTAGCTCATGTCGCTAAAGAGGGTAGTATGCAGACTGCGTTCAATTCTGGGCAAGATCTCCACACCTATACCGCTAGGCTCCTTTTTAATAAAGATGTTATCACCAAAGAAGAGCGGCAAATCGCTAAAACGGTTTCTTTCTTGATTGTTTATGGGGGTGGAGCGTTTAACTTAGCTGAAACAATGAGAATTCCGATGTCGAGAGCGGATCATATCATTGATAGTTATAAAGATGTTTACCCAGGGGTGTTTGAGTACATGGAGTTTGTTAATAACTACATCAAAGCTAATGGGTACGCTTACACTATTTTTGGTCGCAGGAGAAATCTTCCTGATGTAGCTTCCCCTGATTTCTCTGTTGTTAATCGTGCGTTTCGCCAAGGGCTTAATTTTACAATCCAAAGCACGGCATCCGACATCTTACTTGGTGGCCTTTTAGGGATTTCTAGAAGTTTATTAAACAACAACCTTGCAGGAAGGATAGTATCGACTGTTCATGACAGTATTGAGTTGGTTTGTCCTTTGGATGAGATTCAGGAGGTATGTGAAATTGTCTATAATGAGCTAGTGAATTATCCATACATCAAAGAGATCTTTAATATTTATTTTGATGTCCCCATGGCTATCGACACAGAAGTAGGCACTTCTTTCGGAGAAGCTACGGGGGTAGACTACTCTTCGGATGGGAAAGTTACTAATCTCAAAGGTATTATGAGTTACATGGAGAGTGGGGCATGAGAACGCTACTGATTACGGACCTTCATTTTGCAGACAAGCCTAGGGGGTTATTGGCCGCGCAAAAGAAGAGTGTGCTTAACCTTTTAGTCTCTGAAGAGTACGATGACATTATTATGATGGGGGATCTAATGATGAATCGTAAACCCTCTCCCAGCGTGTTACTAGCATTAAAAGATGTAGTGGATTATTGTGCGGATTCTAAGAAGCCTCTCACTATTATAAGAGGCAACCATGATAGCGAGACTAAGGCAGATGACGGCACCACAGCCTTAAGTATGTTTGATTATCATGCGAAAGTAGTCACCCAAACATGGTATGATCATAAAACAAAACGGGCTTTCCTTCCTCACTACGAAGATGATGAGCGTATTAAACTGGATTTGGCAGCAGTCCCTAAGAAGTACTGCGTATTTGGGCACTTTGGTTATCGGGGTGCTCTTAATTCCGCTGGCGATGCTGATTTTGATCTTAAGCTTAGTGATTTTCTTAATACTAGCTTCTTGGGTCATGTTCACAGATATGTTAAAAGAAAAAATGTCACAATATTAGGAACTCCCTACACTACCAATTTTGGAGAATGGGATAAAGCTAGTTATTATGCTATTTTAGATAAAGATACCGTAGAGCTTAAAACTCTTTCAGAAGGTCCTAGGCACATCCTTTTAGACTATAAGGATTTGCACGATAATCTGGATTTTATTAACGAGTCTTCTTGGTTCACTATGTTAAGAGTCCTAGTAGATAAAGATAGTGGGCCGATACCTTACGAGAAGCTAAATGTTCCCTTTTTAGATATAAAATGGAAGCCAAGTTTTGATGAAGATGAATTAAGCACTTATACCCCAGACAGAAGGTTGTTTACTTTGAACGAAATTATCATTGAAGATTATGTAGATTCTTCAAATACCTCATTAAGCAAGGAAGACATCATGGGAGGCTATAATTTAATTAAAAATGAAGATTAAATCAGTAACAATTCAGAATTTTTATTCTTTCAAGAATGCAAAAATCAATTTTAAAGACTTTCAGGGCTTGGTTGTTATAAAGGGCATCAATAAAGATGTTGGTGGTTCAAATGGGTCTGGTAAAAGCGCAGTTGTTGAGGCTCTTTACTTTGGTTTAACGGGAAAAACAATTCGCAAATCCACTGAGGACACTTTAGTAAATAATGAAGCGAAAAAGAATTGTAAGGTTGAAGTAGAGTTGTCAAAGGGCATCAAGATAATTAGGCAGAAAAAGCCTACGAAACTTGAGTTTTTTGTGAATAACGAAAATTGCACACAGGAGAGCGTATCACATACTCAGAGCCTTATTGATGAGACTTTAAACATAAACTATAAAGTCTTACTAGCGTCCATGTTTTTTGGTCAAGAAAATCATTTAAACTTTTTGGACTGTTCTGCTGATGATAAAAGGCTCATCATAAAGAACTTCCTTAACTTAGAAGAAATCTTTGAAATGAGGGACAGGATCAAAGGGTTCAAATCCAAGTATAACCAAACCATTAAGCAACAAGATGCGATCATTAGGGAGCAACAAAGAACAATCACTTCTTTAGATAATAAGATTCAAAAAACTATTTCCGCAAAAGAGAAGTACCGAGACTTTAGCGATGACATACTTAACCTATCATTAAGCGAAGTTCTTGAGCAGGAAAAACAGGAGTCCTCTAGGCTTTCTCAGGTTTCTGAGGTTACACGTAATTTGCATGTAGCTACCTTAGACAGAGCAAGCGTTATGAATCGCATAAATAATATTGATAAGCCTAGTGTGTGTACCTCTTGTAAGCAAGCTATTGTTAACAAAGATGATATTCAGACATTAAGCGAGAGTCTTAAAGACTTAGACTCGCACTTAGAAGAATTAGTAGTGCATTCACATGAGCTAGGAAGCATATCTAAAGCTCCTCTTATTTCATCAAAAGATTATGAAAATATTCTGGAGTATAAAGATTTATGTAGGGATGAAACGAACTACCTAAGTATTAAGGGTGAGATAAGAGAAGGTATAGTCTGCGCTGAGGTAGCGAAGCTTGAAAACAAAGGTAGGTACGAGGTTATGCGCTTTTGGGAGAAGGCTCTTTCCGAACACGGTCTTATAAAATACATCATTAGAAATATTTTAGATTTCTTTAATGAGAGGGCGAACTACTATCTTTCGTACCTTTCTGATAATAAGTACTTTATAGAGTTTGATGAGGAGCTATCTGAAAAGATCGGAACCAACAATAAGATTATTCCTTATATTTCGATGTCGGGTGGGGAAAAGAGGAAGATTAACCTTGCTGTAATGCTTTCCTTAAAAGACCTGCTTTTGTTTACGGACAAGAATCAATCTAATATTATATTTTTTGATGAGGTAGCTGAGAACCTAGATGAGCAGGGAGTAACAGGCTTGTACAATCTATTACAAGAAATTAAAAAAGATAAAACCATTTTTGTTATTACGCATAATAAATATCTTAAAACCCTTCTCGATTCGGCTCCTAGGTTGTCTATTATTAAAAGCAAAGGAGCCTCGACTGTATTGGAGAAATAATGGCACTAACACAACTAAACACCCTCGGACAAGAAATTTTTGAATCACGTTACGCATATCCTGGCGAAACTAAGTGGGGGGACCGAGCAAAAACAATCGCTAGAGTAATAGCATCAGCAGAGAAAGATGAAGACAAAGAAAAGATCGAAAAACTATTCTACGAGG
>TARA_R110002051_G_scaffold3582_1_pt1 | contig 10511 bp, 11 predicted proteins | sample TARA_R110002051 | Tara Oceans TARA_R110002051 (sample SAMEA4397023) | marine metagenome | biome: Polar Biome; feature: [MES] marine water layer (ENVO:01000295) within the mesopelagic zone...; material: water (ENVO:00002006), including particulate matter (ENVO:01000060) such as......
TGCATCTCTCAATTTCAATTTCGCCAATTTTAAATCTCCTCGTTCCTTTCTCAAAAAAAGTGGTAATTCAAAATTTAATCCTCCTTTATAGTTCTGAGTTTCGAAAGAATCAAAACCATCTGGAGAATCGGTAATGAAATTATACTCTACATCTATTCTCGGCAGCAACTTATTAGTCTTTAATCGTTTGTCTACAACCAAGCCATCAATTTTATATCCTAATGATCTTAACTTAGGATGATTCTCAAGAGAAAAACTATCTAACGGTTTTCCTAAAATTTCTAATGATTGGTCTATTTCAGTATCCAAGGAAAGGTCCGGCACCACATGGGGTTGCAATTCCATTGGAATATTGTCACCCATCCATAGGTAGTTAGAAAGCTCTAAACGAGCATTCTGCAAGGTTACTTTTGCCTGCTCCATTTCTAACGCCCTATTCTGCACTGCAATCTTTGCCTCTACCGTATCAATTGCGGCTACTTCCCCTGCCGCAGCACTGCGACCAACACCCTTAAGCCTTACTTTCGCATTTTTCAAAAAATCATTAAAAACCTGTCTATTGCGATACGCTTGTAACCAATTAAAATATGCCAAAGAAGCATCGAACAATATCTGATTTACTAATAGATCCCTATCGGCCTTAGATTGTTCCCTAAAAAATTTAGCTTTTTTTACTGTAGCCATTCGTTCGTTCATCCAAGAACCACGGCCTAATGAAAGTGAAACCCCAGCACTATACAACCCATCATCAGGCACATTACGCTCAGCATTTACATATTCGCCCGAGTACTGCTCAAAATTTCCTTTAAACTCAATGCCATACCATGTCGGTATTTTAAAAGTTGTGTTGAGTAAATCGTAATATTCTGTTCCCTTAAATTCTTTGGTGGAATAATCGACTGCAATTTTTGGATCAAAACCACCTCTTGCCTTCATAAGGTTTGCCTGACCTACAGTCAAAACCATTTCGGCTTGTTTAGCTATAGGATGATACTTTTTCACATACCCCAAATACTCCCGAAAATTCAATTGAATAGAATCGGTATTTTGAGCATTGGTCAACAAACCAACAGAAAAACAAAATAGAAAAATAATATTTCGCATCGCTATTTCTTTACAGGTTTACCTTGAGCACCTTCTGGTTGGTAATAATTAGGAGGGAAACCATTTAACTGCCTCCATAATTCGTACCATATCGGCACATCTTCTAACAAAGCAATGGTATTGGCCCCTGATCCTACACGCAGTGCACTTGGCCATGGCTGGTCTCCCTCTTCCGGTGATAATAAAACCCTATACTTACCATTCGAATTTATAAACGTTTCAATCGCCACAACCTCGCCGGCATATGTACCGTATGAAACATTTGGCCAACCACTGAATATGATTGCAGGCCAACCATCGAACTGAATTCTAACTTTTTCACCCAAATGAATTAACGGTAAATCAATCGGACTAACGAATGTCTCTACGGCCATGTCATAATCTGCTGGCATAATACCCACTAATGGCGTTCCTTCTTTGAAAGTTTCACCAATGCCCGCGGTAATTACCTTATTGATATATCCATTTTGAGGTGCTCGAATATAGTGTAGCTCATTACGCATTTGGTAATTGGTATAGTCATTTTCTAATTTACTTACTTGTGCTTCTGAGTCATACTGATTTGACATTGCCGTAAACTTATCGCTTTGGGCTTTTGAGATTTTATCAGTGTAAGATGCTTGAACACGATTAATTTCAACTTCAGCATTAATAATCTCATTTTTGGCCGCTAGCAATTTATTCTCTTGCGAAAGTAATTTAGCCTGCGTTTCTTGAAGCTTTAACCTTTTCTCTTCTACATCAGTCACCGCTTTAAGCCCTTCACTTTCCAATTGTGCAGTTCGCTCATATTGACGTTCTGCAATTTTAATATTCGTCTTGGCCGCTTCAAAGTCAATACTATCACTCTGAGCTTTCAACTTTGATTGTAATAATTTGTTTTTGGCCTGCTCAAGTTTTAACCTTTTTTCCTTAAAAAGTGCTGCTACTTGGTTATCTAATGACTTCACCTTTTCCCCATAAGACACTACTGATGAACTTTTTGACTTCAATTGTTCACCGGTACGCTCTACCAAATTAGGGTCAAAATATTCTGACTTAATTTCTGATATAAAAAGAATGGTATCTCCTTTTTCAACATAATCACCCTCTCTAACATACCACTGCTCTATTCTACCAGGTATCTGAGATTGAATAGTTTGCGGTCTTTGCCCAGGAGTTAAAGTAGTCAAGAACCCTCTAGAATTAATAGTTTGTGTCCAAGGTAGAAACAGGACAATGACACCTACCACTGCGAAAGCGAATAAAAAGCGATTAAAATGTTTGTAATGCCTTTTGTGGTCAACTTTTTGAACGGATTTAAAACGCTCTAAAGAAACTTTTTCATTCAGTTTTTTATGAGATATATTAAGCATCTTTCCCCTTTATTTCGTTTACAATTCTTCCTTTATCCATCGTAATGATTCTCGAACACTTTTTAATCCATTTATCATTTTCACTCACAACCAAAAGGGCCCACCCGTTAGATGAATCACTTAAGAAATTTAAAATTCTGTTAGCTTCTTCAGTATTAAATTGATCTAATGGATCCTTTAAAATAAGTAGTTTAGGCTTTCTTACAATACTTCTTGCCAATACAATTTTCTTAGAAATGGTATAAGGTATTTGTTTCCCCTCAGGGTAAAGAACTGTATTTAATCCATCTGGTTGTTTTTTAACAAACTCAGTAAGCCCTACTTTATCAAGCGCCCAATATACCTGCTCATTTGTGGTGTTCTTATCCCCAAAAGTTATGTTGTGTAAAATTGTGCCTTCAAAAGGTGATTCTTCTGGCAAGGATTGACCTAAATGAGAACGGTAATAGTTTAAGTTCATCCCTTTTAACGAAACGCCATTCACATAAACTCCACCACTGTCTGGCTCCAAAATTCCTGCAATAATTCTTAATAAGGTGTTTTTGCCAGAACCACTCTTTCCTCTTAATAAAACGGTGCAATTCGGCGTAATAGTCAAATCAAGATTTGAAATAATTTGTCTTTTCGTTTGCGGAACACTATAAGAAATATCACTTAGCTCAATTGTAAAAGGTTGGTTTTCAATGAATGGTTTTTCTCCTTCTTGCGGCTCTAATTCCTTATCGACCACCTGACCCATTTTTTCTAATGATGTCAATAAATCATAAAAGGTCTCTAAGCCTAGAATCAATTTTTCAACTGAATTTATGACCAATAGAATGATAATTTCTGCCGCCACAAACTGCCCAATATTCATCTCTTGATTCAAAACCAATAACCCACCTATCAACAAAAGTCCACCAGTAACTAGGACTTTAAAGCCAATCATTTGAATAAACTGAAGTACTAAAACATTAAAATGACTTTCTCTGGCATTTAAGTATTCAACGACCAGTGTATCATTTTTATCTAATGCATGAGATGTTTTCCCGGAAAGCTTAAAGCTAACTATTGATCGTGCAACCTCCTGTATCCAATGCGCTACTTTGTATTTGCTTTTAGATTCATCTAAACTAGTATCCAAACCTCTTTGTGCCGTAAACTTAAATACAACATATATCAACAAGAGTAAAAGAATACCATATACAATAAAAAAAGGATGGTAAAATGACAGCAATAATAATCCAAATACAATTTGCAATAAAGCAGCAGGAAAATCTATCAACACCTTTGATAATGATTTTTGAATAGTCAATGTATCAAAAAACCTGTTTGCCAATTCTGGTGGATAATAGTTATGAAGTTCACTCATCTTAATTTTAGGAAATCTGTACGCAAATTCAAATGAAGACCTGGTAAATATCTTTTGCTGAACATTTTCGATTATCCTAATCTGCATTAACTGAAGTATCCCCACAAAAGCTACGCCAATGGTTACAAGTACCACAAGAACTATCCACGAAGTGCTTATTTGGGCACCTTGCATTAAATTTATGATCGCTTGTATACCTAATGGAAGCGATAGGTTTACAACACCCGCAAAAATGGCGTAATAAAAAACTTGAAAAACGTCTCTTTTATCAAGCTTAAGCAACCCTATAAAACGCTGCCATGATGTTAATATATTTTTAGCCATTTAAGTTCTATTTTAAGGTATTAAAAACAAGATGAGTTAAGTACTGGGTCGGGGTTACCTTGTCGTCACAATCTGTTAATGACGGAAAGTGCTCCTTTAAAAAGTGTTGGTGTAAACCATTTTCTAAAATGGTGCTTGCCAAACTAGTAGGATATTGGTAATCTGGATCAACATCGACAATCATATCTCGAATTCTACCGATGAGTCTTTTGTAAATAATATAAAATCCTTCTTTGTTTTCTACATCTACTTCTTTCGTTAAATAGGACTTTGAATATTCATTAATGACAATTTTGTTCAACAACACTTCATTAATGTGCGAGAACGCAGAATCTTCCTTCACTTCTCGGGTAATAATCTGTACAGCCTTCAGTAATTTTTCCTTTGGCTGGGCAATACTATTTGTCGCAAAAACCAAATAATATTCCATCCAACCCCAATACCAAGAGGTTAGGTACAACAGTAGTTTGTGCTTATTTTCAAAATAACGGTAGATAGAACTTTCATTCGAACCAATTTCTCTGCCTAGCTTCTTGAAGGTGAAATTTTCCCAACCCATTTCATTAATCATCAAAATACTTTCCCTAACAATATTCTTACCCAATTCAGAAGATACGGGATCCTTAACAAATAGCTTGTCGTTAATTTTAATAGTAACACCCTGTAATAATCTATCCATGTCTAAATAAATTTAAATCCGTTGCAAATATAATAGTAATACTATTGACTTATAATAGTTTAACATTTTTTAACGAAAGTATTGCTTTGTTGTTTGAGATTTTAGCTATTTTAGATTTAATAGAAAATATTTGATGGTGATTTTTCTGTATTTGATAAAAAAATAATGAAATAGATGTTTCAAAAGACGAAAACCATGTTTAACCCTTAAATGAAATATTATGAAATATACAATTGTACTGCTTGCATTTTTAATGTTCTCATATAGCAGTTTTAGCCAAAACGAAATCAGTGATTTGAAACCTGGCGATATATTATATATAAATAAAGATTCAAACACTCCATTTCAATATCTCTATTTTCCAAAGCCCAATTTTATAATTAAACGCGGTTCCATTGCCAATTACAAAGGCTTAAATGGAATGCAAGTAAAAATTGAAACGATAACAGAAGAATTTGTTGCTAGACTCATCCCTTTAAATGGTAAAAAATTCTTTAATATATTTTCTTACGTGAATGCCGACCTAAAAAGCGCATTGAACAATAAGGAGCTAGAGCAATTAAACACTGGTCAAAAATCCTAATTCATTCAATCAATAAAGATTTATGAAAATCCTAAATGGTACTTTTTATTACAGACCATTTGGGGTTTTTTTTGTTAATTAATGCTTACTGAAACAACATTAACGGATACAAGTAAAATATCGTTAAAATATTTAAAATATGATATTAGGATACATTACGGTGAAAAATAAAAAGCAAGCTAAAGAGGTAGCAAAATTACTTTTGGCCCAAGATTTAATTTATAGTGCAAGTATTTCAACCAAAAAAGTATTTAGTAAAAATTTAGATACAGGTGAAATAGGCTATGAAAAACAAACAATCATAGAAGGGAAGACGAAAGCTTTATTATTTAGTACCATTAATCAAATTCTTAGAGTCACTTATCCAGAAAATATGCCTATGCTTTATGCTGTACCAATTATTTATATGGATGCAGAACAGACCCAAACCTTACGTGATCAAACAGCCAAAGTATAGAAATGATCAATAAGCATCTATCCAATTAAAATTATCTTTTATCACTTGTTCTTCTTCTGATCTTAAATATTCTAAAAAAGCCTTAGCAGTAGGTGATAATTTTTTTGACTTCAACCATATTATATTCCATTTGGTAATAATTGGCAGTCCTTTAACTGGTATAATTTGAGCATCATTGTTCATGAGCTCATTTTTCAAACCAATAATAGGCATTATCGAAAATCCTAAACCAGCAATAACCGCCTGCTTTACGGCTTCATTAGAAGTAAGCTCTATTTTTTTTCGAACATCAAACTTATTCTTAATTATAAATTGCTCCATTGCAACTCTTGTTGCTGATCCCACTTCCCTGTAAATTAATGGTGATTGTTCAAAAAGCTTCTTTTTAGTAAGTCCGGCGTTATTCAAACCACGTTTACCTGCAATTAAATAGAGTTTATTCTGCATCAGCTCAACACGTTCAATATTTAATTTTTTGGGTAACACAGAGACCATTGCAAAATCAACTTTGTTCAACTCCAAACTTTCAATTACCTGAGCCTTATTTGTAACGTCTATAATTAAGTCGACACCTTTATTTTGACTCATAAAATTAGATAGCATATAAGGCATTACATATTTACCGGTAGATACTATTGAGAATTTTAATTTACCGACCAACTCACCTTTATAAGCAAGGGTCTTATAGTTTATCTCATCTACCTCTTTTAATATTTTTTCAGCAGCTAATGCAATTTCTTTTCCAAAATCTGTCACATAAAGTTTTCTACCGACCACCTCGGTAAGCGGAATTGAAAATTGGTCTTGAAAGTTCCTTAACTGTATCGATACTGCTGGCTGAGTTAAATGCAGCTCCTCAGAAGCTTTCGTAATACTTTGGTTTTCAAATATTTTTAAAAATATTTTTAACTGATGCAAGGTATAGTTCATTAATTATTTTTATGCTTAATATTATAAATATAAATAAAAATTTATGAATTAAAAATGTAAGATTTGCATCAGAATTAAAACAACAAAAAACATTTTATGAAATCAGCATTAAAATATCCAGTTCAAGCAATTAAAACAAAACAAAAGATTCAACTTATTGATGGAGAATTTACCGTCTCAGAAGCCAATGATGTGATTCAATCATTAATCAATGAAAAGATAAATTTTCACAAACTACAACGCTTAACGATGTGCGAAGGTTTTTCTGGAGCTAACACCAAATTTCCTGATAGTAGAATTACCGAATTAGAGAATGATAAGTTGACAGCAAAACAGTTTTTTAAACAATTGAAGTCTAAAGGGGTTACTATTAAAATAAATGGCGTTTTAGAAATTTCAATAAACGAATAAAACCTGCATCTCTAGTTTTTAAAATTAAGTGAGTTATTAAAATCTTCATTCTCCTTTACAAGTACCAATTTTATGGATTTAACCTTATTGTTAGATAACCTGACCAACCCTGCCCTGCTCTTCTTTTTTCTAGGTATAATAGCAGTTCAATTAAAGAGTGACCTAGAAATACCCCCAAATTCATCAAAATTCATTTCTCTGTATTTAATGTTCTCCATAGGGTTCAAAGGTGGATTAGAACTTTCTCATAGCAATTTAGATATAGAAATATTATGGTCTCTATTATTCGGGGTCTTTCTAGCGCTTTTTGTACCCATCTATACTTATTTTGCACTAAGAACAAAATTTAGCGTTGCCAATTCTGGCGCAATAGCTGCTTCATACGGCTCTGTTAGCGCGGTAACCTTTGTAACCGCTGTTTCATTCTTAGAAATGGAGCAAATAGAATTTGGCGGGCATATGGTTGCGGTTATGGCATTAATGGAAGCTCCCTCAATAATCATTGGCGTATTACTCATGTCTTATTTTCAAAAAAACAAGGAAAATAAAATTTCACTGCCTAGTGTATTTAAACATTCACTCACTAACGGTAGTGTACTATTAATTATAGGAAGCTTAATTATTGGGTTCTTGGCAAGCGATCAACATGCAAGAGGCATTGAGCCATTTACCACAGATATTTTTAAAGGATTCTTAGCTGTTTTTCTATTGGACATGGGAATTACCAGTGGTAAAAAACTAGCAGATTTTCTAAAAAAAGGTTGGTTCGCATTCCTATTCGCCATCATCATCCCATTATTAAACGGTAGCGTAGTGGCCATAATAAGCTCCGTATTTACCGAAAGCATTGGTAATCGATTTTTGTTTGCTATTCTAGCAGCTAGTGCTTCTTATATAGCAGTTCCGGCTGCCATGAGATTGGCTGCGCCCAAAGCGAATCCTAGTTTGTATTTACCAATGGCCCTAGCTATCACTTTCCCCTTTAATATTACCATAGGCATGCCCTTGTATTTATATATTGTTCATTTATTTTAATTTGACCGCACAGCAATATATAGTACTTTTAAATCATGGAAAAACATCGCTGTGGATGGTGCAAAGGTGATTTGCTTTACGAAGCTTATCATGACGAAGAATGGGGGGTTCCCGTTAAAGATGATGAATTACTATTTGAATTTTTAGTTTTAGAAACATTTCAAGCTGGGTTAAGTTGGATTACCATTTTAAAACGGCGTGAGAATTTTAGAAAAGCATTTGATAATTTTGATTACCAAAAAATTGTCAAATACCAAGAACCTAAAATTTTAGAACTATTACAAAACGAAGGTATCATTAGAAATAAATTAAAAGTTCGTGCCACCGTAAGTAATGCCAAAGCATACATTAACGTTCAAAAGGAATTTGGAACTTTTAGTGAATACATATGGCAATTCGTTAAAGGCGTATCGGTAAAAAACAAAGTACTCAACTACAAAGAAGCTCCTGCGAATACCCCAACTTCTGATGCCATAAGCAAAGACTTGAAAAAGCGTGGTTTTAAATTTGTTGGCAGCACAATTGTATATGCATTTATGCAAGCCACAGGATTAGTAAATGACCATGAGATCAAATGCTTTAGATACCACGAAGTTTAATGATCAATTTAAATCTACTACAGTTGAAAAAAATATATGTAAATCTTATTTTCGTTTCAGTTTTTGCATGCTGCCAATTGAGCTCTGCCCAAAATAAATATGAAAGAGAATTTCGCATTAGAAAATCACAATTCCCTTCCGCTGCTCATGCTATTATTGACGACAATATCGTAAATGCTAAACGTTTAAAATTTTATCAAGAAAATGATAGCAACAAAGTAAGTTTTAGAGCCAAACTTAAAAAAGATAAGCTTTGGTATAATATAGAATTCGACAAGGAAGGCACTTTAGAAAAAATAGAAATATTGATTAATTCCACCGATATTCCAAACGATACCTATTCAAATATTGAACATTATTTGAATACTATTTTCTCCAATTATCGAATAATTAAACTTAAACAACAATATTATTCAAATAATGACACTATAGAAGAAATATTTAAAAACGCTTTTCAAAATCTAATTCTACCCTCAATCCAATACGCAATTGATGTAGTCGGAAAAAAAGAAAAAGGAAATTTAGACTATGAAGTTCAGTTTGATGCAGATGGTAATTTCAAAAAAATGAGAACCACTCTTCCTTCAAATTACGACCATGTTCTTTATTAGCAGAAAAAAATAACCATATCACTTTAAAAGTTTCAAAAATTCTATTCGAGATATTTCTTGTGCCCCTAGACTTTGTAAATGTTCTGTATACACCTGGCAATCGATAATTTTATATCCCTGTTCTTGTAATTCTTGCGCTAATTTTATGAAGACGAATTTAGAAGCGTTCGATGTTAAACTAAACATACTTTCTCCACAAAACACATGGCCTAAATCTACTCCGTAGAGGCCACCTACCAATTTATTTCCTTCCCAAGCCTCGTACGATTTGGCGATTCCTTTTTCATGCAATTGTAGATATGCCTTTTTCATTTGCTCCGTTATCCAGGTACCATCTTGACCAGATCTATCCACTGAAGAACAATTTTCTAATACATCTTTGAAACACGTATTTTTTGTTAACCTAAATCTATTATCGCGAAGCACTTTTCTCATGCTTTTAGAAATTTTAATCTGCCTTGGATAAAGAACCATTCTTGGATCAGGACTCCACCATAATATAATGGAATCATCATTGAACCAAGGGAAAATACCCTGCTGATACGCTAACAACAACCGCTCTGGAGAAAGATTACCACCAACTGCTAAAAGACCATCTGAATTTGCAGTATCCACCGGTGGAAATTCTAATGAATCGGTTAAAAAAAACAATCTGTGTTGAGACTTTTCCATTTTTTTTTAAATTAAAAAAAAGATCATAAAACAAAAAACTTGTTTAACCATAAAAGTCAAACAAGTTTTAAATTATATAGACAATACGTCTATCTATGATCAACTAGCCATTTAAAATGGTAAATCATCATGGTCTTCTTCGTTTAAATCATCTGCTGGCTCAAATGCTTCCATAGGTGGTACCGGTGGCATACCTGCTGGCTGTGCTTGAGATGAACCTTCTATACGCCATCCTTGAATGGAGTTGAAGTATTTAACTTCTCCTTGAGGGTTCGTCCATTCACGACCTCTTAGATTAATGCTAACTTTTACATCTTGCCCAACTTTATAAGAATTCAATAAATCGCACTTATCCTGAACAAACTCTACCATAATATGTTGTGGATATTGTTCATCTGTA
>TARA_R110002051_G_scaffold28077_6_pt1 | contig 10507 bp, 9 predicted proteins | sample TARA_R110002051 | Tara Oceans TARA_R110002051 (sample SAMEA4397023) | marine metagenome | biome: Polar Biome; feature: [MES] marine water layer (ENVO:01000295) within the mesopelagic zone...; material: water (ENVO:00002006), including particulate matter (ENVO:01000060) such as......
CGCCGAAGCGACCATGTCGTCGATCAGGCGGTGCTCGTAGGTGATCTTCAGTTCATCGAACTGCGCCTTGAACTCGGCCTGGTAGACTTCCTCGAAGATGTCCTTGAAGCGGCCGTCATAGGCCTTCAGGATCGTGTTCTTGGTCGACAGGTACACCGGCCACTTGCGCATCAGGCCGTAGTTCAGCGAAGCGCGGGCGAAATCGCGGATCGAATCGTCGAGGTTGTACATCGCCATGGCGACGCCGGCGCCGGGGGCGTCGAACACTTCGCGCTCGATGACCTCACCGTCCTCGCCGACGAACTTGATCGTCAGCTTGCCCTTGCCGGGGAAGCGGAAGTCGGTGGCGCGATACTGGTCGCCGAAGGCATGGCGGCCGACGACGATCGGCTGGGTCCAGCCGGGAACGAGGCGCGGCACGTTCTTGCAGATGATCGGCTCGCGGAAGATGACGCCGCCCAGGATGTTGCGGATCGTGCCGTTCGGGCTCTTCCACATCTGCTTCAGGCCGAATTCCTCGACGCGCTGCTCGTCGGGCGTGATCGTCGCGCACTTGATGCCGACGCCATGCTTCTTGATGGCGTGCGCGGCATCGACCGTCACCTGGTCGTTGGTCGCATCGCGGTTCTCGACGGACAGATCGTAGTATTCGATGTCCAGATCGAGGTAGGGCAGGATCAGCTTGTCCTTGATGAACTGCCAGATGATGCGGGTCATCTCGTCGCCGTCGAGATCGACGACCGGATTGGCTACCTTGATCTTTTGCATGGATTCCTCTTCGAATACGGGCAGGGATGGCTATCCCCGGATTGGACATGGATCGGCTGCGCTATAGCATCCACGGCCCGGAACGCAAAGCCATACGCAGGATCCGAGTGGCATTTAACAGCGCCCCCGACGTCTGATCCGGCCGTTCCATTTCGATATTGCCAATCCGGCGCGCTCGGATAATCTGCCGCCACACGCAACCCGATCGGACCTCCACCATGCGGAACGTCATCCTCGCCGCTGCCCTCAGCCTTGTCGCCGGCCTTGCATCGGCCGCCGAACCCGTCGATCCGGTGCGCGAGGTGATGGACATCACGGTAAGCAACTGGGGCAGTGCCGAGAGCGAGTGGCGTTACATCTTCGACGCGGAGCCGCTGCAGCGCCTGTTCAGCCAGCGCTTCCGGGCCGCCTATGTCGAGGCCTCCAAGAAGCCCGCCTATGAGACCGATGACGGCGGTCCCGGCGATCCCTTCGGCTATGATGTCGTTACCGCCTCCCAGGATGGTTGCCCGCTGGAGGATGTCGCGATCGACGCCGCAGGCGGCGAGGAAAACGGCGTCACGACCGTCAAGGTGCGCTTCAAGCTCTGGCGCTGCCTCGACCAGGCGGAACTGAAGGACAGCACCGACGAGGTGCATTTCGACGTGGTGGCGGAAAATGGCGGTTATGTCATCGACGACATCCACCGGGTCTCTCCGGACAACCGCGATTCCGTCGTGGAGGAGATGAAGCAACTCGCTCTCGGAACCGATTGAGCGACCCACGGGGCCGCCTGATCTCGGGTTATTTTCCGCAATACCCTTGCCTTTGCGAGGGATCGCCTGTATGCGCACCACCATTCCACACGTAAGGCATGGGATGTTCCGGGAGAAATCCGGACTGTTCCGCCGGTGGCATTCTCGAAGAGGGTGCTGTTCGCCTTGCGGAGGTTCAACCGGAAAAGGAGAAAAAGGCATGTCACTGCCTGATTTTAGCATGCGCCAGCTTCTGGAAGCCGGCGTTCACTTCGGTCACCAGACCCACCGCTGGAACCCGAAGATGAAGCCCTACATCTTCGGCGATCGCAGCAACATCCACATCATCGATCTGGCACAGACCGTGCCGATGCTGTCGCGCGCCCTGCAGGCCATCTCGGACACCGTTGCCCGTGGCGGCCGCGTTCTGTTCGTCGGCACCAAGCGCCAGGCATCCGAACTGATCGCCGATTCGGCGAAGCGTTCGGCCCAGTACTACGTCAACTCCCGCTGGCTCGGCGGCATGATGACCAACTGGAAGACCATCTCGAACTCGATCCAGCGCCTGCGCAAGCTCGATGAGATCCTCGCGTCTGACGCATCGGGCTTCACCAAGAAGGAACGCCTCAACCTGGAGCGTGAACGCGAGAAGCTTGACAAGGCTCTCGGCGGTATCCGCGACATGGGCGGCACACCGGACCTGATGTTCATCATCGACACGAACAAGGAAAAGATCGCTATCGACGAAGCCAAGCGCCTGGGCATCCCGGTCGTCGCCATCATCGATTCCAACTGCGATCCGGACCTCATCGACTACCCGATCCCGGGCAACGACGACGCCTCGCGCGCCATCGCTCTGTACTGCGACCTGATCGCTCGCGCTGCCATCGACGGCATCGCACGCCAGCAGGGCGCATCCGGCCGTGATCTCGGCGCGTCTTCCGAAGCTCTGGTCGAGCCGGCGCTCGAAGGCGAAGCCGTGGCTGAAGCCGAAGCCGTGGCCGAGCCTCAGGCTCAGGCCTGATCCTTTCGAGGGGCGGCGTCCGCGCCGCCTCTCGTCCTCCGGGTCGAGGCAAGCCTCCCCGCGAAGGGTCTTCATTACCCTGTCATATTTCCGGGTACATTCGTCCCCAACGCTGCCTTCGCCGATGATCTTCCGGCCGAGGCGATCTTGAAAACAAGAGGCACATAATGACCGAAATCACAGCCGCAATGGTGAAGGAACTGCGCGAGAAGTCTGGCGCAGGCATGATGGACTGCAAGAAGGCGCTTGCCGAAAACAATGGCGACATGGAAGCTGCGATCGACTGGCTGCGCGCCAAGGGCATCGCCAAGGCCGACAAGAAGTCCGGCCGCACCGCAGCCGAAGGTCTGATCGGCATCGCCAGCACCGGCACGACGGCTGTCGTCGTCGAGGTCAACTCGGAAACCGATTTCGTGGCCCGCAACGATGCCTTCCAGGACCTGGTCCGCGGCATCGCCCAGGTTGCCCTGTCCACCGACGGTTCGGTCGATGCGGTCAGCGCTGCGACCTACCCGGCATCGGGCAAGTCCGTAACGGACACCATCAAGGACTCCATCGCGACCATCGGCGAAAACATGAGCCTGCGTCGTTCGGCACTGCTGTCCGTCGATGATGGTGTCGTTGCCACCTACGTCCACAATGCCGTTGCCGACAACCTCGGCAAGCTTGGCGTTCTCGTCGCCCTGAAGTCGACCGGCAACAAGGACGCGCTGGCTGTCATCGGCCGCCAGGTCGCCATGCACATCGCAGCGACTGCGCCGCTCGCCATCCGGGCCGACGAAGTCGACGCGGCCGTCGCCGAGCGCGAGCGCAACGTCTTCATCGAGCAGTCGCGCGAATCGGGCAAGCCGGAGAACATCATCGAGAAGATGGTCGAAGGCCGCATGCGCAAGTTCTTCGAGGAAGTCGCTCTGCTGTCGCAGGCCTTCGTCATCAACCCGGACCTCACTGTCGGCGCGGCCGTCAAGGAAGCCGAGAAGGAAGTCGGCGCACCGATCGAAGTCACCGGCATGGTCCGTCTTCTGCTCGGCGAAGGCGTCGAAAAGGAAGAATCCGACTTTGCGGCCGAAGTGGCTGCCGCCGCCAAAGGCTGACCCGGCGCAACTATCCCGGTAAAACGACAAGGGCACCGCGTGACAACGCGGTGCCCTTCGTGTATCGGCAAGCCGGTTCATTGTCAGGAGTACCCATGTCCCCCAAGCCCATCTACAAGCGTGTTCTCCTCAAGGCCTCTGGTGAAGCTCTGATGGGCAGCCAGGGCTTCGGGATCGATGTCGCCGTGGTGGATCGTATTGCCTCCGACATATCGGAAGCCCGTGCCATGGGCGTCGAGGTCGGCGTCGTGGTCGGCGGCGGCAATATCTTCCGCGGCGTGGCCGTCGCCTCCAAGGGGGGCGACCGCGTGACCGGCGATCACATGGGAATGCTGGCGACCGTCATCAACGCGCTGGCGCTAGCCACCTCGCTGCGCAAGCTCGACATCGACACCGTCGTCCTGTCGGCGATCGCCATGCCGGAGATCTGCGAAAGCTTCACCCAGCTGCGCACCCTGCACCATCTGGAGCAGGGCAGGGTGGTGATCTTCGCCGGCGGCACCGGAAACCCCTTCTTCACGACGGATTCGGCCGCCGCCCTGCGTGCCGCCGAAATCGGCGCAGAAGCCATCTTCAAGGGCACCCAGGTCGACGGCATCTATTCCGCCGATCCGAAGAAGGTCCCGACGGCAACCCGCTTCGAGCAGCTGACGCATGGCGAAGTGCTCGACAAGGGCCTTGCGGTGATGGACGTCGCAGCCGTTGCGCTGGCGCGAGAGAACTCCATCCCGATCATTGTATTCTCGATTCACGAAAAGGGCGGTTTCGCCCAGATATTGAACGGTGGCGGTCGCAAGACCATCGTCTCCGACAACTGAAGCGGGTTAAGTAACCTGAGATAAGACTGGAGTGGACGGATGAGCGGATCTATCGATCTCAACGACATTAAGCGCCGGATGGACGGCGCCATCAATGCCTTCAAGAGCGACCTCAATTCGCTGCGCACGGGGCGTGCTTCGCCCAGCATTCTCGATCCGGTCACGGTGGAGGCCTACGGTTCGCGCGTGCCGCTGAACCAGGTCGCCAACATCACGGTGCCGGAGCCTCGCATGCTCGGCGTGTCCATCTGGGACAAGTCCATGGTGAACGCTGTCGATCGCGCCATCCGCGAATCCAACCTGGGTCTGAACCCGATCATGGACGGCCAGAACCTGCGCATTCCGCTGCCGGAGCTCAACGAGGAGCGTCGCAAGTCGCTGGTGAAGGTCGCGCACGACTACGCCGAGAAGGCGAAGGTCGCGATTCGTCACGTTCGCCGCGACGGCATGGATGATCTGAAGAAGTCGGAAAAGGATGGCGTCATCGGCCAGGACGAGAGCCGCTCGCTCTCCGACAGGGTTCAGAAGATGACGGACGAGACAATTTCTGAAGTCGACCGCTTGCTTGGCGAGAAAGAAAAAGAAATCATGCAGGTGTAGGTTTAACCTGCGCCGGCGCTCCTTACGCCCGACAATCGGAATTGCGATGGCTAGTCTCGATCTTTCAGTCATTCCTGAGCATGTTGCCATCATCATGGATGGCAACGGCCGTTGGGCAAAGCAGCGCGGTCTTCCGCGCACGATCGGCCACAACAAGGGCGTGGAGGCGGTCCGCGAGACGGTGAAGGCTGCCGGCGAAGCGGGCGTCAAGTTCCTGACGCTGTTTGCCTTCTCCTCGGAAAACTGGAGCCGGCCGGAAAGCGAGATCGAAGCGCTGCTCGGCCTGTTGCGAAGGTTCATTCGCCGCGATCTCGCCGATCTGCATCGGGAGAACGTGCGCATCCGCATCATCGGCGAGCGCGACAATCTGCGAGGCGACATCCTGCCCCTGCTGCTCGAAGCCGAAGAAACGACCCGCAATAACACGGCGATGACGCTGGTGATTGCCTTCAACTACGGCTCCCGCAATGAGATCGCCCGCGCCGTGGCCAAGATCGCCGCAGATGTCGCCGCGGGCTTCATCGCCCCCGATGCCGTCGATGCCGAGATGATCAGCCGCCGTCTGGATACGGCCGACATTCCGGATCCGGACCTGATCATCCGCACCAGCGGCGAGGAGCGGCTGTCCAACTTCCTGCTCTGGCAGGCCGCCTATTCCGAACTGGTCTTCCTGCCCTGCTACTGGCCGGACTTCGACCGCCAGCAGTTCGAAGAGGCGCTGCGGATCTTCGCGTCACGCGACCGGCGCTTCGGCGGGCTGTCGCCCGCCACCACCGCGGTGGTTGGATGATGAGCCTGGAGCTCAAGCGCCGCATCATCTCCGCTCTCGTCATGGCCGCCGTCGTGCTTGCCGCGACCTGGGCAGGTGGCATGCCGTTCCAGATCCTGGCGGCTGCCATCAGTCTCCTCGTCTATTTCGAGTGGTCGACGATCGCGCGGCTGACCGAGCGCAATTTCACCGGCAATCTCGTCGCCTGGGTCGCCCTGATTCTGCTGGCAGCCAACATCGCCTTTGGCGATCCGGCCATGAGCATGCCGCTGCTGAGCGGATTCGTGATCACGGTGGTGCTGATCGTGATGATCGGGGGCGGGACGTGGTGGTTGCCTGGCGGGCTGCTCTATGCGGGTCTGAGCGGCGTCTCGCTGGCGGCGATCCGCGACGGCGGCGCGGCCGGTCTGGCGGCGATCCTGTTTATCTTCGCGGTCGTCTGGGCAACTGACATACTCGCCTATTTCATCGGCCGGGCCCTGAGGGGCCCCAAGCTTGCACCACGCATCTCGCCCGGCAAGACCTGGTCGGGCGCGATTGGCGGCGCGGTCTCGGCCGTAATCGCGGGCTCGCTTTTGACCTTCGCGTTCTTCGGTCGCCTGTCGGTCTGGATCGTGGCCCTGTCGTTGATTCTCTCCGTGGCGAGCCAGATCGGGGACCTCTTCGAGTCCTTCATGAAGCGGCGATTCGGCGTCAAGGATTCCAGCCAGATGATTCCCGGCCACGGCGGGGTCATGGACCGGGTCGATGGCCTTGTTTTTGCCGGATCCGTCATCTTCCTGCTGGCGCTTGTGTCGGGTCCCCTGAGGGGCCATGTTGATGTGTCGGTGGCCGAATTCCTGTTCGGTCAGTAACGGCAGCCGGCTCTGCCGGAACAAGAATGACTGAACGGAATCTGCAATGGCGATCATCGGACTGCTCACGGGCTATATCATCCCCTTCATCATCGTCCTGTCGGTGCTGGTCTTCGTTCACGAGATGGGCCACTACCTGATCGGCCGCTGGTGCGGCGTTCGGGTCACGGCCTTCTCGGTCGGTTTCGGCCCGGAACTGGTCGGTTTCACCGATGGCCACGGCACCCGCTGGAAGCTGTCGGCCATTCCGCTGGGTGGCTATGTCAAATTCTTCGGCGACGACGACGCGGCAAGCATGCCCGATTCGGCCAGTCTTGCTGGCCTCAGTGAGGCAGAGCGCAGCCAGACGCTGGCCGGCGCCAAGCTCTGGAAGCGCGCCGCAACCGTCGCCGCGGGCCCGATCGCCAACTTCCTGCTGGCGATCGCCATCTTCGCCGTGCTGTTTTCGACCTACGGCAAGATGATCTCCGATCCGGTTGTCGCGGAAGTGCGCGCCGAAAGCGCTGCTGCTGCTGCCGGCGTCGAGCCGGGCGACCTGCTCGTGGCGCTCGACGGCCAGGAGATCGTCACCTTCGACGATGTCCGTCGCTATGTCGCCGTCCGCCCGGAGACGCAGATCATCGTCACCGTCGAACGGAACGGCCGGCAGATCGACCTGCCGATGACGCCGATGCGAACGGAGATCACCGATCAGTTCGGCAACAAGATCGAGCTCGGCCAGATCGGCATCGTCACCAATGCCGAAAGGGGCAATTTCCGCCAGCAGACCTTCTCGCCGCTTGCCGCGGTGGGCGAGGGCGTGCGCGAAACCGGCCACATCATCACCGGCACCTTCAACTATCTCGGCAATATCTTCACGGGTAGGATGAGTGCCGACCAGATCGGCGGTCCGATCCGCATCGCCGAGACGACGGGCCAGATGGCAAGCCTCGGCTTTGCCGCGGTGCTCAACTTCGCCGCCGTCATCTCCGTCTCGCTCGGGCTGATGAACCTGTTTCCCATCCCCGTGCTCGACGGTGGCCACCTGCTCATGTACGCTCTTGAAGCGGTCCGGGGACGGCCGCTGAGCCCGCGTGTGCAGGAGGTCGTTTTCCGCTTCGGGCTTGCCATGATTCTGACGCTGATGGTGTTTGCGACCTGGAACGACACCTTCGGCCGCTGGATGGGCTGATTTTGATTAAAACTGTTTGTTTACCGTCTTTTGAACTCTGCGTGGCATGGCAGCCACGCCTTCGTGTGAAGTAAACAGAATTTAACGCCATGCCTTGCTTGTAAGGCAAAAGAAGGTAAAACGACACACGTGTGGCCGGAGTCGGGCTCCACCCGCTGCGGGACAACGGAAAAAGGTAAGAATTGAAAATGAAGGCTGGTTCGAAGTTTTTGAACGCAGTGTCGGCGTTTGCGCTGTCTGCTAGTGTTGTTGCATCCGGCGCCGGGGTATCGGTGCTTGCTTCGGCATCCGTCGCAGAAGCGGCCGTCATCCGCAGCGTTCAGGTTCGCGGAGCCGAGCGGGCCGGCGAAGAGGCTGTTCGCGCCAATCTCACCATTCAACCAGGTGTCAGCTTTACCAACGTCGATATCGACGAGTCGGTGAAGCGGCTGTATTCGACGGGTTATTTCTCCGACGTCCGCATCGCGGTTTCCGGCAGCACGCTCGTCGTCAGCGTCAGTGAAAATCAGCTCGTCAACCAGGTGGTCTTCAACGGCAACCGCAAGATCAAGGACGACAAGCTGGCTGCCGTCGTGCAGACCCAGCCGCTTGGCCCCTACAACCAGGAACTGGTCAACTCCGACATCGAGCGCCTGAAGGAGGCCTATTCCGCTATCGGCCGCAGCGACATCGAGGTCACGACCCAGGTCGTTCCGGTCGGTCAGGGCCGCGTCAACCTTGCCTTCGTTGTCAACGAAGGCGATCGCACCAAGATTTCGACCATCAATTTCGTCGGCAACCAGGCCTATGGCGACGGACGTCTCCAGTCGGTGATCCTGACGAAGGAGTCGGGCCCGCTGTCGTTCCTGACCCGCAAGGATGTCTACAACCAGGACAAGATGCGCGCCGACGAGGATGCGCTTCGCCAGTTCTACTACAACCACGGCTATCCGGATTTCCGCATCATCTCGTCCGACGCGGTGCTTGATGAGGCGTCGAACCAGTACACGATCACCTTTACGGTCGAAGAAGGCCCGCGCTACCAGTTCGGCGAGATCGTCGTCGAATCGACGGTCGATGGCGTGAACTCGGAAGATCTTCAGGGTCTGGTGCGGACCCGCGCCGGCGACACCTACGATGCAGCCGATGTCCAGAAGTCGATGGAAGCCATTTCGCAGCGCGTCGCTTCCGCCGGCTATCCGTTTGCCCGGGTAACCCCGCGCGGCAATCGCGACTTCAACAACCAGACGGTCGGCGTCTCCTATCTCGTCGACCAGGGCGAGCGCGCCTACGTCGAGCGGATCGACATCCGCGGCAACACCCGCACGCGCGACTATGTCATCCGTCGCGAGTTCGATTTCAGCGAAGGCGATGCCTTCAACCAGCAGATGGTCACGCGGGCAAAGCGCCGGCTTGAGGCTCTCGGCTACTTCACCACCGTCAACATCTCGACGGCTCCCGGCTCTGCATCCGACCGCGTCGTGGTCGTCGTGGATGTCGTGGACCAGCCGACCGGCTCCTTCGGTATCGGCGCCGGCTATTCGGCGGGCGGCGATGGCCTGATCCTCGAAGCGTCGATCGAAGAGAAGAACTTCCTCGGTCGCGGCCAGTTCATCCGCGTTGCCGTCGGTGGCGGTCTTGATGATGCGCGCAGCTACTCGCTGTCGTTCACCGAGCCCTACTTCCTCGGCTACCGCCTGGCGGCCGGCTTCGATCTCTTCAAGAGCCAGACCTCGTCGGAAGACTACTACGACTATGACGAGCAGGGCGTAACGCTGCGTGTCACGGCGCCGATCACCGAAGATCTGGCGACGACGTTCCGCTACACCTACAAGGAAATCGAATACACCGGCGACGGTGCCTGGGACGTGGGCACCAATCTGTCGGAACCATACCGGGATCTGATCCGCCAGGGCGATTTCGTTCAGTCCTCCGTTTCCCAGACGCTGACCTACAACACGCTCGACAGCACGACGCTGGCGCGCGAAGGCATCTATGCGACGGTGACCCACGAGTATGCCGGCCTCGGCGGCGACTCGGAGTTCTACAAGATCTACGGACGCGCCCGCTACTACCACCTCCTGTCCGACGAAGCCGACATCATCGGCTCGGTGGCCGTGGGCGCTGGGCATGTTATGGGCACCGGCGACTCGCTCAACGTCTTCGATCAGTTCATGGTCGGCGGCCGTCAGGTTCGCGGCTTCGAGAACAACGGCATCGGTCCGCGCATGGCCAATGGCGACGCGCTCGGCGGCACCACCTATTTCACGGCTTCGGCTGAGGTGACGGCCCCGATGCCGGCCTTCCCTGAGGACTTCGGTCTTCGTGCCGCGCTCTTCGCGGATGCTGGCACCCTCTACGGTAACGACGTTGCCAACAGTGCAGGCGCCGTCGGTACCGACATGTCCTGGCGCGCGTCGGTCGGTGCAGGCATCCAGTGGGCATCGCCGTTCGGGACGATCCGCGTCGACTACGCAATGCCGGTCGTCAAGGAAGACTTCGACGAGGAGCAGCAGTTCCGGTTCAGCATGGCGAACCAGTTCTGATCTCCGCCGACCAGAACTGCGGTCAAAATCTGTTCTGGAGCTGATCGACCTGATGGAATCCAACGACTTTTTTCCGCCCCACGATGGGATAGGCCTGCGTGAGCTGGCCTCCCATCTGGGGGCTGAACTTCTTGATGATACGGCGGGCAA
>TARA_R110002051_G_scaffold83703_1_pt1 | contig 10504 bp, 8 predicted proteins | sample TARA_R110002051 | Tara Oceans TARA_R110002051 (sample SAMEA4397023) | marine metagenome | biome: Polar Biome; feature: [MES] marine water layer (ENVO:01000295) within the mesopelagic zone...; material: water (ENVO:00002006), including particulate matter (ENVO:01000060) such as......
TCCAAGTGATATGTGCTTGCGCTGGACTTAAAAAATACGTGGATTCATAACGTCCCAATAAAATAATCGCTTTGTTAGTTTAGGGGATAGTTACAAGCGGATACTGGTAGTCGGTGGCGGCAATTCTGGCGCGCAAATTTATGCTGAGCTAGCTGAGGTTGCCGATGTAAGCTGGGTCACGCGTGAGCCGCCATTATTTTTAGCAGATGATGTCGATGGTCGCGTATTATTTGAGAGAGCTACGGCTCGGATTATGGGTAATAATGGAGATGCACCGGTGGGCGGAATTGGTGACATTGTTATGGTGCCTCCAGTGAAAGCGGCTCGTGATAAAGGTATTTTAAAAGCGGTGTCTATGTTTAGCCGATTTACTGAGCAAGGTGTCGTGTGGAACGATGGACGTGAGGAACAAATCGATGCGGTGATCTGGTGCACTGGGTTCAAACCAGAGCTTGACCATATAGCCAATTTGGGTGTGCTAGAGGATGACGGTAAGGTAGAAGTAAAACAAGGCCAATCTATAAAAGAGCCTCGTTTATGGCTATTTGGCTATGGCGATTGGGCAAGTCCAGGTTCAGCTACTTTAATTGGTGCTGGACGTAGTGCTAGAGAAAATACTCCCGCTTTGATTGATTTTGTGCAAGGGGTTTCTTAATACTCAACTCGATTTAGACAGTTATAGCTTGAGAAAGCCAGTTTATGAAGACCTCATAAAATATCTTGATTTATTCTTATATGTCTATATTATTGGACTTATGGAAATAATAAATGCTACTGCCAGCTTTGCTGCGCTCTCTCAAGAAACTCGATTAAAAGCTTTTAGACTTTTGGTTAGTCATGAGCCTGATGGTCTGCCTGCTGGTGAAATCGCTCGCAATCTTGGTGTGCCACATAATACGATGTCGGCTCATTTAGCCGTGCTTGCCCGGGCAGGATGGGTAAGCTCACAACGACAAAGCCGCCAGATTATTTATCGTGCGTCTCTTACGCATGTCGAAGATGTCATTCAATTCTTGTTAAAAGACTGCTGTGCAGGTCACCCAGAGTTATGTGGCTCTCTTTTGGACAGCTTGAGTGCCTGTGATATCAACCCATCCGAAAAACCCAACAGCTAAGCTACTATTCTTTTAAGAATACAAACCCTTCTAACACTATAAAAAGGTCGTTATGACACCTATCATTTTTCACAACCCTAATTGTGGTACGTCTCGCAATACCTTGGCCATCATGAAGGCTTCAGGCGAGCAACCGAACGTCATTGAATACCTCAAAACACCGCCTACTCGTGAATATTTGATTGAGCTGTTAGGCTTGATGAAACTTTCACCGCGTGAGCTTCTACGCCGTAAAGGTACGCCTTATGATGAGTTAGGTTTAGACGACCTTGTATTGTCTGATGATAAGCTTATTGATGCAATGATGGCGCATCCTATTTTGATAAACCGTCCTATTGTGGTGACTGATAAAGGCGCAGCATTATGCCGACCTTCAGAGCGGGTATTTGAGCTATTGCACCATCCAGTGAGTCGTTTTACCAAAGAAGATGGCGAAATCGTCCAATCTACTAAAGACAACAGTCTAGATCCCTTTGTCGATTTAACTGACTTACCAAATATAGATGCGGTAGAGCTGCAACCGATTGATATTGATGCTTTGATTGGTGCAAATGATCCCCGTCATCCACCAAGAATATTGGTGCTCTACGGCTCTTTACGTGAACGCTCGTTTTCTAAATTAGCAAGTGAAGAAGCGAGTCGGATATTGCGTTGGTATGGTTGCGAGGTGCGTACCTTTGATCCTACGGGTTTACCATTGCCTGATAGTACTGATGCTAATCATCCGAAAGTACAAGAGTTACGTGAGCTAGCAGCGTGGTCAGACGGCATGCTATGGGTAAGTCCTGAGCGTCATGGCAGTATCACCAGTATCATGAAAGCGCAGATTGATTGGATTCCACTGTCATTAGGCGGCGTTCGTCCGACTCAAGGTAAGACGCTTGCAGTGATGCAGGTCAGTGGCGGCAGTCAGAGCTTTAATACCGTCAATCAGCTGCGTATCTTGGGGCGCTGGATGCGTATGATTACCATACCCAATCAGTCATCTATTCCAAAAGCTTTTTTAGAGTTCGATGATAATAATCGTATGCTTAATTCGCCTTTATATCAGCGTATCGTTGATGTGTGTGAGGAATTAGTGAAGTTTACGTGGCTCACACGTGGTCGCTCCACTTATCTAACCGATCGTTATTCTGAGCGCGTAGAGAGTCGTGAGGAAGTATCACAGCGTGTAAATCAAAAATCACTCTAAACTCAAGCGTATCTAACGTTAACCTTCTCTAATACCATTGTTTTATTAAGGCACCTTTATGCTCGCATTAGCGATTTTTATTGTCACTTTGACTTTAGTCATATGGCAGCCAAAAGGACTGGGTATCGGTTGGAGTGCAATGGGCGGCGCAGTAGTTGCCCTGCTTCTAGGGGTGGTGCAATTATCAGATGTGGCTATCGTCTGGAATATCGTCTGGGATGCCACCTTTACCTTTGTCGCGCTTATCATCATCTCATTGATATTAGATGAGGCTGGATTTTTTGGCTGGGCAGCATTGCATGTTGCAAGATTAGGTAATGGTCAAGGTCGGCGACTGTTTCCCATGATTGTTATTTTAGGCGCATTCATTGCTGCCTTTTTTGCTAATGATGGGGCGGCGTTATTGCTTACTCCTATTGTCATTGCCATTTTGCTGCGCCTTGATTTTGCACCCAAATCAGCTTTAGCCTTTATCATCGCTACTGGCTTTATTGCCGATACCGCAAGTCTGCCATTAGTAACGTCTAATCTAGTCAACATCGTTAGCGCTAATTATTTTGATATTGGTTTTGGTCGCTATGCAGCAGTCATGGTGCCAGTGAATATCGTATCTGTTATCTCAACGCTACTGGTATTATGGCTTGTCTATGCGCGACATATTCCGAAGCATTATTCAATGGATAGTCTAAGCTCACCGCAATCTGCTATCAAAGACCCTTTGGTTTTCCGAGCGGCCTTCCCAGTATTGGCCTTATTACTCATCGCTTATTTTGCCACTGAGTCATTGGGACTAGTGATTTCGTTGGTGACTAGTATCGCAGCACTAGTGCTAATAGCAATCGCAGGCCGCTGGTGGCAAGGCGGTCGTGATACCAAATTTTCTGTGACCCATGTCCTACGCAAAGCGCCATGGCAAATCGTGTTGTTTTCAATCGGTATGTATTTAGTGGTTTATGGCTTAGGTAATGCAGGACTCACGGCATATGGCGCGCAAACACTAAACTGGTTAGGACAGCAAGGTAACGTCATTGCGACGGTCGGCACAGGCTTTCTATCAGCTATCGTAGCGTCTGTAATGAATAATATGCCGTCAACGCTTATAGGAGCACTGGCGATTGATAGCGCCCAAGTTCCCACTGCAACGCGTGAGTTGATGATTTATGCCAATGTTATTGGTAATGATTTAGGGCCAAAATTCACCCCAATTGGAAGTTTAGCAACATTATTATGGCTACATGTACTGGCGGAAAAGGATTATAAAATCAGCTGGGGTCAGTATATGAAGATTGGCTTATTCATAACACCGCCAGTACTACTCGTAACGCTTTTAGCTTTAGTATTTTGGTTGCCTATGTTACCCAGTATTTAAGTAAGCGGTCATTCTTATAGTACGGTGCCTGTATAGGGAACCGAATCAGTGAAGGTACCTAATTGGTTCCTTATGGATATGCCCAAAACATATATGCTTAATACTATTAAAAAAATAGAACCCACTTAATCAGATCAGTAACGATTCTAATTAAGTGAATTTAGTGCCTATCATGGGTGCAATGATTTGCCAAAGTGATTGTCTGATATCTTAGCGAATCAAAATGACTGGCGACAGCGTCTTAGCAATGATCTTTGTCGTAGTACTGCCAACAAATAGCTGTTGGAATTTAGAATGGCCATAAGCACCAATGACAATAATATCGACCGCATTTTGCTGCTGAAAAGCCAATAATCCATCAACAGCATCAGAGGCAGTTAAATGATGCGCTTCTACTGTAAAGCCTGAAGTTGTTAATTTCTCGGTAGCCATTACTAAACTGTGTTTGGAGGTCGCATCATCATTACCTATCATGACGATATGCCCTTGCAGACCTTTTAACAGTGGACTTTTCGCAATCATATCAACGGCTTTAATGGCTGTTTTACTGCCATCAAATGCTATCATATAAGAATTGGGCGTTTTAAACTTCTCTGAGCAAATCAACACTGGCACGCTGGAAGCGCGCGCCACAGTTTCGATTTGACTACCGATATTGATTCGGCTGTCTTTGTGATCTTCGCCGCGTCGTCCCATAACGATGACACGATTTTTGCTATTGAAGTGCTCAATCGCTGGCAGCAGTTTGCCGCGACGTTGATAGATTTTCACATCCACGCCATTAAAGCTACTTTGAATGTGGCTTTTTGCATCTTTCACCAAAGCATTACTATAGCTATTCGCGACTTTTGCTCTTTGCTCGTCCAGCTGCGTAAGTTCTTCTAGCAGAAACTGACGACTATTAATGCCTATTGCGCCTGATAAATCGCGTCTGTTTGAAGCAGGAACGTCACTGACATGTAGTAAGCCTACTGGTAGATTCAATCGGCTCGCATACCATGCTGCATAATCACAAACTGACTCCGTTACGGCTGAACCATCGATACACGCTAAAATATGCTGTTCTGTGTTCATAATTTGTCCTTAAATTTCAATTTGAAGTGTCCATGTCACTAAAACGAATAGGCTTTATGGACACTATTATTAGTAAATACTATTAATGAGCGCCCAAACTCTGCTCAGCGTCAGGTTTGTCATGAACGCCGAATTTTTCTATCATCGCTTGGCTTGCTTCATTCAGACCGATTAGTTCAACCTCAGTACCTTCACGGCGAAACTTAATAATCACCCGATCAATCGCGGCAACGGCTGTCACATCCCAGAAATGCGCTTTTGATACATCAATGACGACCTTGGTTATAGACTCTTTCACATCGAACGACTCAATCAAGCGCTCTGATGATGAAAAGAACACTTGACCATCCACTTGATAATAACGCGTTCGTTCTGCTTCATCTAATTGCGTATGCACGCTCATATAGCGTTCGATTTTACTGGCAAAGAATAGAGCTGATAACAGCACACCAATTAATACGCCATATGCTAAGTTATGAGTCGCAACTACCACAGCAACGGTGGTAATCATAACGATGTTACTTTGCAGCGGCTTGGTCTTAAGCTCCTTAAAAGAACCCCAGTTAAACGTACCTATGGCAACCATAATCATTACAGCCACTAATGCTGCCATTGGAATAATCTTTAACCAATCACTTAAAAATACAACGAGAAGTAATAAAAATACACCCGCCACTAATGACGATAGACGTGTGAAACCTCCTGATTTTACATTGATGATAGATTGACCAATCATCGCACAGCCTGCCATACCACCGAAAAAGCCACTGACGATATTGGCAATACCTTGCCCCTTGCATTCTTGGGTACGATCACCTTTGGTATCGGTCAAGTCATCCACAATGGTCATAGTCATCATAGACTCAAGCAAACCGACGATCGCAAGACTGATGGAATACGGCAAAATAATCAGCAAGGTGTCTAGATTCAGAGGAATATCAGGTAGCAAAAATATCGGCAAGGTATCCGGCAGTTGTCCCATATCGTTGATGGTACGTGCTTCTGCACCTAAGAAAATAGCGATCGCTGTCACCAATACAATACTGACCAGCGGTGAAGGAATCATCTTACCGATTTTGGGAATGTACGGATAACCATAGATAATGATTAAGCCCAGCGCCACCAGACCATAGACGTGGACTAGATTTGAGCCTGCTTGCGGCATAAGCTCCGGAATCTGTGACATAAAAATCAAAATAGCCAAGGCATTGATAAAGCCAAGGATGACAGATTGCGAAACGTACTTCATCAAATTACCCAGCTTCAAAAAGCCAAAGATAATCTGTATCACCCCTGTCAAGACACTGGCTGCTAGCAAATACTGCAAACCATGCTCTCTCACCAGCGTGACCATGAGTAATGCCATCGCGCCGGTTGCGGCTGAAATCATCGCCGGACGTCCGCCAACGAAAGCAATCACTACGGCAATACAAAATGAGGCGTACAATCCAACTTGGGGATCAACACCGGCAATGATCGAAAAAGCAATGGCTTCAGGGATAAGGGCTAGAGCGACAACCATACCAGCTAGGACATCGCCTCTAACATTGGATAACCAATGTTCTTTAATAGTAGTTAACATGTTTAACTCAGTTTTTATGAACTGCTTTAGTCTGTCAATAATCGCGATATCTGAGCTAAGAGATAGGAGATATCCAAAATAAAAGGTCTGACACATTTCTAGCTAGGCATAATGCCCATCAAAAAATAGATATAAAAATGTGAACCATCGTATTTAGCGCGTTATTGTCATAACTTGCCTTTAATAGCTTGCTCTTAATGACTCGATAGATAAATCGATTATAGATACAAACATTAAAGCAGTGCGTGTGCACAGGAAAAAGCGTAAGACGCTCTATGAAAGAGTAATTGCTATAGGGAGCAATCATTTACTGAGGAGGGGTACAACTAGGGTGGCGTATTCATCTTTGTAGTAAACGACTTTTATAGATTAAAGGAGTAATATTTCTCGTAATTATAACATACATAGCACCAGTCAATAAAAATATCTGGCTATTATCCGCATAACGGGGGTTATGCTAAATCAAAAATAACTCAATATACCTATAAAAAGTCACTGCATGTACACAACGGAGTACATTCTCATAATTTTAATATCTTGATTTACTAGTGCATATAGCACACAGACAAAGGATCAAGTCCTCACTAGGAGACTTTCCTGAAAAGTGTGTAAGTATTGCTATAAGCTAAATGACAGTTACACAGAATCTGGAATGGTCTCCTGACCGGCAAGTATCTCAACCATAAGATACTTATCCAATAGAATTAAGCTGCACTATTTAACAGTTAATGTCTAATTTTAAGCATTCTGATTTATTAACGGAATTATCATTAAAGTTTATGCCAATCTTCAATCGCTTTGTACCCAGTTTCTAGTCCTACATCATAGCTATAACGAATTTTAGCTTTATCTTTAGATAATCGACCCGCCATATTTTTCAAGTCGGGTGGGCAAACTTCTAAAAACTTCTGTGGTGATGCAGAATGTAAAAATTGCACCGCATCATTATAACGTTGGGTTCGTGTTAATAAGCTTTGGGCAAAACCATATCGTTGCTTAGAAAAATATTTAGCCAACAGCTGATCGCCCTTGCGACCTGCTTTATAGTAATTGTGAGGACGAGTACGGATCACCATTAGCTTAGCAACACGATCTTGTTGAGCGGCCCAATGCACAGGCAAAGCATCAGCTACACCACCATCGAAATAAGGTTCGCCAAATATCTCGACCGCTTGACGAGTCAGCACTGGTATAGAACTTGATGCTCTTAATCCATCCAAAATATTGTCTTTACAGGCTTTAATATAGTTAGCTTCACCTGAAATAGCGTGTGTTAGCACCATGTAAAACTCAGCATGACTGGCAAATAATTGTGCCTGATTTAGTGGATGCTCTTGTTCCACCACGTCCCACATCCACTTTAGATCCAGTAAGTCCCCACCTTTAAGGAAACGACCATAATGGATAAATTCAGGTCGAAGTGAATGATCTAAGTAAATCTGCAGGGTGCGACCTTGTTGCGCAGCTAAATAGTTAGCAACGTTCGTTGAGCCTGAGGACACCCCCACACAAAGATCAAAAGGATTAAATTGTTGTTGTAAAAATGCGTCTAAGACACCACTGGTAAATGCGCCACGCATTCCACCACCTTCAACTACAAGTGCTTGTCGATGTTGTTTAAGCATTGAAAACCTCGAATTCTTGTAAATACTACCTTTTTAACTTAACCATTACATAGAGTAATTAAGTGAAGCGCCTCGAGTATATCGGAGGCTGATACTTTTCCAAAGAACCATCTTAAACTACCTAGCTCCAAATTTTACTCATTCAAGTAAAGCTCAGCCATCCCGTCGAGCCTAGCTTTCACCTCTTTCCAATGCGGCATGACTTGAGTTAATAAGCGCCAAAAATGCTCACTATGATTGTGCTCAGCGATATGACACAGCTCATGCAATATCACATAATCAATGCATTCTTTTGGTGCTTTGACTAAGTGCGGATTGAGGATTAAATTACCTTTATTTGAGCAGCTTCCCCATTGTTTTTTCATTACTATTAACTTCAATGAAGGATTATTTTTTACCCATGAGGCCTTATGTATCAAGGCCTCAAGCCTCTCTCTAGAGACCGACGTAAATTTATCTTTATACCATTTATCAATCAAGCTTTTCACGAGAATCGCTCGTTTTTCAGCGTCTAATTCAGAATCATTTTGAGACAATTCTACATGTAACTTACCGCGACTGAGCTTCACCGTACTGTTTATCACATCGTTAGTTTTTGCATCGGTTATCACTTTTAACACATAACGACGACCCAGATAAAACTGGGTCTCACCACTGATATAACGTTTAGGCAATACGTGATCTTGTTGCTTTGCAAATTCTTGTAGGCTTTGCCATATCCAGCGAGCACGCTTCATCATGGCGTCATGTATTATCTCGTCACTGGCATCAACAGGCGCTGTGGCGACTACACGCTGATCAGGATGTACCTTGATGACCACTTTGCGAGGTTTGCTCTTTTCGTTAATAAGCGTATCGCTTCTAGACTTATTTTTTGTGTCTTTACGCACGACTTCATAATGGATCTTATCTTCACCATAATAAAAGTTGCCTGTCTCAGTCATTGCCTACTACCCTCTTGCTGCTCGTGGGCTACTTGTCTCTCTCGACAGCCCAAGTCGGGTAATCTTTAGCACCTCTTCAATGAGCTGTTGCGCTTTATCAATACCCAAGTCAGCAAACAGCATTGGCAATAATCGTCTATTAATCGCATTTTCAATTTCACTGGCATTGATGGAATATTCCGCCACATTCGTTTTGACTACTTCATCAATCTCAAAGGCGTAAGCGACCAGCTTGTCATTATCTAGCTCTTTATCCGCTAAGAAATCAGCGTCAAATAAATGCTTAAACAAACCAAAATAAGCCTGAGCATGTTTATTTAATTTGCCATTGTCATCGATAAATTCATTCGGTACATCAGCAACATCGCGGTCTTTGACGGCCTGCTCAAAGTCAGCAAACATCATGTACTGCTTCACGGGTGCATCGAACATCGCTTTAGCTTCTTCAATGGCTTTTTTTAGAAGCTTAGAGAAGTACTCTTGCGCATACGGATCATCAGCCAAATCTTGCTCAATCATCTTGGTCACACGACCGGTAATTTTATCGGTTTGGTTACGTGCTTCATCGTCACTCATCGCTTCAGGCTTAATATTTTTCCCTAAGTTATCGACTAGGTAAACGCCTTTCGCCTCTTTAACCTCAAGCCCTGCAATATGCTTATCGAGTAAGCTGCGAATATCCGCTTCATATTCATCGTAATCGATGGTTTCATCAGCGTCTTCACGGACTTGCTTACGTAGATTGATAAAGGCTTTTAGATCGGCTTTGTAGCGATCACGTTTGTTATCGAATGAGGTATCTGCAAAGAAAGATGCTGATTGCAACGCAATCTTCATAGCGTTAGAAAACTCGGTCAAGGCAGCATAAAAGTCGTCACGCGCTTTAAGCTTGGTATCGACTACTCTGCCGTCGATCTCTTGCATCTTTGGCGCAAGCACCTGCCTTAATGCTTGTCCGTCTTGCTTATTTTTTACTGATGAGAAGATCGCCCACAGCTCGCTATGCAACCTTGGTAGCTGTTTGTATTCGGTATCCATGGCGTTATACAGACCTTTAAGATCTTCGATATCAAAGCCACCTTGCGTACGCTCGGCAAGATCCTGGTATTTCTCAATGGTGATATCCAGCTCTTTTAAGATGCCCCGATAATCAATCAGATAACCAAAGCGTTTTTTCTCATGCAAGCGATTCACCCGCGCAATCGCCTGAATGAGGTTATGCTGCTTTAACGGTTTATCGATATACAGTACCGTGTTTTTAGGCTCATCAAATCCCGTTAATAGCTTATCAACAACGATCATAATGTCAGGACCATCGTCCTGACTAAAGGCTTCTATGATGGCTTTGGTATACGCTTTTTCATCACCGCCGAAGTCTGCGGCGACATTATCTTGCCACCATCTTTGTACGATGTCTTTTGATTCGCCATCGACAGTGTCATGCCCTTCACGAGTATCAGGTGGTGACATGGCAACCACTGAGGTCACTTTACCAATCTTATCCAATGCCATTTTATAGCGGATAGCCGAGGCTTTAGAGTCACAAGCCAACTGACCTTTTAGATGCTGCTGTTTAAAGTTTTGGAAGTGATCAGAGATGTCA
>TARA_R110002051_G_scaffold165452_1_pt1 | contig 10499 bp, 9 predicted proteins | sample TARA_R110002051 | Tara Oceans TARA_R110002051 (sample SAMEA4397023) | marine metagenome | biome: Polar Biome; feature: [MES] marine water layer (ENVO:01000295) within the mesopelagic zone...; material: water (ENVO:00002006), including particulate matter (ENVO:01000060) such as......
TTCACCGTACAAATACCATACATAATAAAAATGAAAAAAGAGCTAAACAACTGTAAAACAGCTACTTAACTCTTTATCTTTGTACAGGCGGAGAGACTCGAACTCTCACGCCGCAAGGCACCAGATCCTAAGTCTTTCGTATTCAACCTACTTTAATTATTTTTTGAAACTTCTTCCGCAATTCTTCTGGTCAAAAAATCTGGTTTAAAAGTGATGTATCCTTTTTTGGCTAGCCTCAACTATGTTTATCTGCGATTCCGTTTTTGGACTCTTTGAATTATAATTAATACAGACCATTCACAAATCATTAATATTATCATTTTTTGAATGATAAATCATTCATTAAATACTCTTTAAGCATTTAACGCATGACATATCATAACCATATCATTTTTTTATATTATTCTTTTTTAATATATTTGAATGATAATTCATGCGTTAAATTCAAAATAACCGTATTATGAATGACAAATCAAACAAAAAATGGTATGCTAGCAGTGATAAAATGCTAAATGAGGCCGTAGGACAATTTATAAAACATCATCGCACGGAACAACAACTGACCCAGCAGGATGTGGCCAACAAAGCCAATATAAGCCGTTCCACCCTGAGTCTTTTAGAGCGGGGCGAAACGGTTACGGTAACCACTCTGCTCCAAGTGCTCAGGGTACTGAACTTATTATATATCATGGATGTGTTTACAGTACATAAAACCATAAGTCCCATTGCATTGGCTAAGGCTGAACAAGCAGAAAGACAAAGAGTGCGCGGTAAAAGCGTCCCAAATAGCAAAAAAGAATCAGAATGGTAAAAACAGCTTTTATAAAGATTTGGGGCGAAACAGTAGGTGCCGTTGCATGGGATGAACAGCAGGAACTTGGCATTTTTGAATACGACAGCACATTTTTAAAACAACAATGGGAACTCTCACCCCTTAAAATGCCAACGACTTTGGGATCAAGGATTTTTTCATTCCCGGAAAATAGGCCTACAAGAAATAGCGAATTCAACACTTTTAAAGGTCTACCGGGATTATTGGCAGATGCACTCCCTGATAAATACGGTAATCAATTGATCAACCTATACCTGGCACAGCAAGGCCGGCCGGAGAACAGTATGAACCCTGTTGAAGAATTATGTTTTATAGGCACCAGGGGGATTGGTGCTTTGGAATTTGAACCAGCTACTCTAAAAGCCAAAGCCAACGCAACAAAAATAGAAATTGACAATCTGGTAGAAATCGCCCAAAAGATGCTGCAAGATCGTGAAGCTTTCCGCACCAACTTAAAGAAAGACGAAGAGCAGGCCATTAAACAATTAATTACGATCGGCACATCAGCTGGTGGTGCGAGACCCAAGGCCGTAATAGCCTATAACGAAAAAACCAATGAGGTACGTTCCGGCCAAACCAAAGTCCCATTAGGTTTTGAGCATTGGCTTATTAAACTCGATGGCGTTAGCGACGTTCAGTTAGGTGATTCACATGGGTACGGACGTGTAGAAATGGCCTATTATCTGATGGCAAAAGAAGCCGGTATCAAAATGATGCCTTGCAAATTGTTGGAAGAAAACGGCAGGGCCCATTTTATGACCAAGCGCTTTGATAGGGACAACAATACCAAGCATCATGTTCAAACCTTCTGCGCTATAAAGCATTACGATTTTAACGAGGTCAACAGCTTCAGTTACGAACAGTTGTTTCAGACCATGAGGGAACTACGACTCCCTTATACAGATGCCGAAGAGCTTTATAGACGAATGGTGTTCAATGTACTGGCAAGGAATTGCGATGACCACACCAAGAATTTCTCCTTTCTTCTAAAAAAAGGGGGAGATTGGGAACTGGCACCCGCTTATGACATCTGCCACGCTTACCGTCCAGATAGTCAATGGGTAAGTCAACACGCGCTTAGTATCAATGGCAAACGGAAGAACATTCAGATCAGTGATTTTATAACCCTATCAAAATCCATGAATATTAAGAATGCAAAAAGGATACTTCAAGAGGTAGACCATGCAGTTTCGCAATGGGAATCATTTGCAAGGGAAGTACAGGTCGCTACCGCAAAACAGAAAGAAATCAAAAAGTCTTTGTTGCCATTGCAATCGCTTATGCCATAATGCCCTAAAAACCACTTGTATTTAACCACCCTTAATAATTGATCGGACCTCCCTATGGATCTGTTGAAAATGGAGGGATAGGTCTGCTTTCGAAAAGTAATTTTCTTTTTTTGGTTTGTCCTTTACAATAGGCTGCAATCTAAAGCATACCTTTTTATCCTTTCCATCTGCAAAAGCGATAAACTCACCTTGACTATAACTCAAATTGAATAATGGACAAAACAGGGAAAATCTACCTAAAAAACTTAAAATAAGAAATAGATATCGGATGATGTAATTGGCAACATTAACCTTTTCTCAAAAAGTTTTTATTTCCGGGCTTAGGTAGTTTTAAATAAATTTGTTCGGGCTAGACATTGAAAACTCTTTGCCAAAACCTTGGTCTACCTATTGGCTCACATGGCTTTGGCAAGTTGTTTGCTTTCATAGCACTGTCAATACATAAATGTCATTCCTGCGCCAAATCCCATATCACTGTCATAATGTGTCCTAATCCCAATATTTTTGGCAACAATATAATTCAGTCCAAACATATACTCTTTGTCTGTATTTACCATAAATGCAGCTCTCATTCTTTTAGATACAGGGATGTCTTCACGCATCAAAGACAAGCGAACAATACCATCGTGGTACATTTCGGCTTGAAAGTTTACCAACATGGGAAGTGTGTACATAACCCCTAAACTCAAGGCCCCTCTCTGGTCTTTTTTGTTTGTTTGGCCAAAAAGGTTACGTTCCTGCTCATCCATTCCCATATTGCGATAACGCCAATCAAAACCAATAAAAGGCATCAACCACTGGTTCCTGCCAATATACCGCCCTATATGGGTTTCTGTTTCATATCCATGATGGTCATTGTAACCTAATCTCCATTCTGCGCCAAAACTCCACCGGGTATTTTGGAACATGGCTTCACCGTCATTACCATTTGTGGCAAAGTCATTTTGAAACATAAAGTGCAGCTCGTTACTTTCATTTTGAAGTTTTTTGTATGCCCATTGTTTATCTGGCAATAATGGATTGGGTGCTTGGTTTTCATAACTAAAAACCCGGTTCATTCCCGCCATCATGTGGTAGAGAATATGGCAATGAAAAAACCAGTCGCCCTCCAGATTGGCTTCAAATTCAATGATATTGGTCTCCATGGGCATAATATCTAGTACATTTTTGAGAGGGGCATAATCCCCTTGTCCATTGATAACCCTAAAATCGTGTCCGTGCAAGTGCATGGGGTGCCGCATCATAGAATTGTTGTACAAAGTTATTCTAACGATTTCGCCTTTTTTAATAAGAATTTTATCGGTCTCGGAAAGCACTTTATTGTCCATGCTCCAAACGTAGCGGTTCATATTCCCTGTTAGCTCAAACTTTAGTTCCCTAACAGGGGCATCTTTGGGCAATGTTGTAATGGTGGGTGATTTCAACATTGAATAATTAAGCGTTACAATGTCTGCATTTCCTAAACTGTGGTTGGAATGATCCATTTTATTCATATCCATTCCATCATCCATTTTTATTGCTTCTTTATCACCAGTAATTTCAGGGTACATCACGGTGTTCATATCCATTTGTTGTAAAGACATATCCATTCCCATATCGTTCATAGTACCATCCATGTTCATCATATCGTTCATCATTTTCATTCCTTCAAAGTACTTCAACTTTGGTAATGGGCTTACTAGTTGTTTGACCCCCTTACCAATATAAATGGACGCTGACTTTGTTCTGTCTTCAGGAGTCGCCAAAAATTCGTAGGATGTATTTTCTGCTGGAATAGTGACTATTACATCATATGTTTCTGAAACACCGATAATCAATCTATCCACTTCCACAGGCTCCACATCATTCCCATCGTTTGCTACGACAGTTATTTTTCCGCCTGCATAAGTGAGCCAAAAATAAGAAGACGCTCCTCCATTTGAAATTTGCAACCGCACCTTATCACCTGCCTTGAATTGTGAAAGTTGGTTTTCAGACGTGCCATTTATTAGAAATTTATCATAATATACATCACTTACATCCATTGCAAGCATCCGTTTCCATTCATTAGTGAGTTTGGTTTTAAAATGTCCTGCTTTTATGGCTTCTGCATAACTTTGTGTAGTCCCTTTTTTAATAGCGAACCAATCCGAAGCATTATGCAACATTCTATGTACATTTTCTGGTTTGTAATCTGTCCACTCGCTTAAAATGATTGGAACGGCAGGTAAATCGTCAATACCTTTTCTGAATGTTGGATCGTCTTCTCTTTTTTTCAAAATCATTGAACCGTACATTCCTATTTGTTCTTGCAGACCACTATGGCTGTGATACCAATGTGTGCCATGTTGGATTATTGGAAATGTGTATTTGTGTGTCGTCCCGGGTTCAATCGGCATTTGCGTTAAAAATGGAACGCCATCCTCCTGGTTGGGTAAAAACAACCCGTGCCAATGTAAGGATGTGCTTTCCTTAAGTTGGTTATGTACGTAGATTTCTGCCGTATCGCCCTCGGTAAACGTGAGGGTAGGCATCGGGATTTGCCCATTTACGGCAATTGCCCTTTTTTCTTTACCTGTAAAATTGACTAAGGTGTCTTTTACATAAAGGTCATATCGCACCACTTTTTGCGCAAACATATTTGTAGCAAACAATAGTAAAACAACTATTGGTAACCATTCTTTGAAAATATTTTTTTTAGTATACATTTTATGATTTTTGACTATTTAATTTTAACAGGCTTGCATTGATTGCAACTACGATAGTGCTAACGCTCATTAGCACCGCACCCATTGCTGGGCTTAAAACAAAGTTGGGATACAATACTCCGGCCGCAAGGGGAATTGCTATGATATTATATCCTACCGCCCAAACAAGGTTTTGTACCATTTTTTTGTACGTACGTTTTCCGAAATCAATCATTTTTGCCACGTCTCTTGGGTCACTATTTACTAGAATGATATCGGCTGTTTCAGCAGCCACATCGGTACCTGAGCCAACTGCAATTCCCACATCGGCCTGTGCCAATGCCGGGGCATCATTTACGCCATCACCGGTCATTGCCACCACCTTTCCTTTGTCTTGAAATTCTTTTATTTTCGCTTGCTTGTTGTGCGGAAGTACATTAGCAAAAAAACCGTCCATTCCCAACTCATTGCTAACTGCTGCTGCAATATGTTCATTATCACCAGTAAGCAAGAATGATTTTATATTCATTCCCTTTAAGTCATTAATTGCTTGTTGCGACCCTTCACGAATGGTATCCGCCAAGGTGATGATACCTATTACTTCATTGTCAATCAGCAAAAAATTCACGGTCTCTGCATCTTGATTTATGCTTTCAGGTATCTCTGGTATTAAGTGACCTTTGTCCTTAAAATAATTTGGCCCCGCGGCTACTACCATTTTGCCATTTACGGTTCCCGATACACCAATTCCTTGCATCAGTTGGAAGTTTTCTGACTTCCATAAATCGAGTTTTCTATCCTTTAAGCTTTGTAGTACCCCTTTTGCAATATGATGCTCTGAATTTTGCTGCACAGCTGCTGCATACATAATAATTTCATCGGCTGTGTGTTTTTCCGTTAAAGGAATTGTTTTTTGTACCCTATGTGAGCCTTGGGTAAGGGTGCCTGTTTTATCAAAAATAATGACCGACAATTTTCTGGTAGTTTCAAAAGCGGTTCGGTTCCTTATCAAAAGCCCGTTTGTGGCGGAAAGGGTGGTGGAAATGGCCACCACCAATGGGATGGCAACTCCCAAAGCGTGGGGACAAGCTGTTACCATTACGGTTACCATCCGTTCTAGTGCAAAAGCCAAATCGCCACTGACACTCATCCAATAGAGAAAAGTACCAATACCCACCGCAATGGCAATAAAGGTGAGCCATTTGGCCACCTTATCTGCAAGGTTTTGTGTGTTTGATTTTGCAGCCTGGGCATCCTGCACCAAATTGATTACTTTATTGAGATAGCTGTCTTTTCCTACTCCGGTCGCCTTAATCTTTAAAACTCCATCACCATTTATTGAGCCTGCAATAACTTTTCCATCAATCTGCTTTTTCACCGGTACGCTTTCACCTGTAAGCATACTTTCATTTACAGATGAAGCACCTTCGATAATCATTCCATCAGCGGCAATTTTCTCTCCCGGCTTAATAATAATGGTATCGTCATTTTTTAATTCATCCAACTTTATTTTGACAGCTATGCCATTGCGTTCAATAGTTACCTCATTGGGAAGTAACGCTACCAAGGACTGTAAAGCTTTGGAAGCCGCCATTTGAGAACGCATCTCCAACCAATGCCCTAAAAGCATAATGACAATCAAAGTTGCGAGTTCCCAAAAGAAATCCATTCCCGGGAAACCTAACGCCACAGCCATACTGTAAAAATAAGCCACTGAAATGGCCAGTGCCACCAAAGTCATCATTCCGATGGCTTTGGATTTAATCTCGGCAACCATCCCTTTCAAGAATGGTATACCACCATAAATGTAAATAGCAGTTCCCAATGCCATTAATACGAATCTGTCTCCAGCAAAACTAATTTGAAAACTTAACCACCCTTGAATCATATGAGACAATAATAATATAGGAACAGTGAGTGCAAGACTTATCCAAAAGCGTTTTATAAAGTCACTTGTATGATGACCTTCGTGTTTGTCAAAACCAGATTCTGAATGATTTTGGTGTTCCTTGGAGTTTTTATGATGTTGAGAACGCTCAGCTTTTGCCCCAAAAGGAACTAAATCCATTCCACAAATCGGACATTTTCCAGGTTCGTCTTTTAGCACTTGGAGGTGCATCGGGCAGGTATATTTTTTCATGTCCCTATATTTTGAAAATCAAATGATACACCCAAGTATTCCCATTTTATCTCAATTTTTCCTTTGTTGTTCTCCAATGGAAAAATCTTGTATTCTAATGCTTCCGTCAGATTTTTAGTCCTTTTCGGCTTCACTTTTATCCTAAGCACATCATTTTTGGGCGTGTAGTCATCCGCTAAATGCATGTCCCAGTCTTTGTTAAGAATAATCGTCCATTCCTTTTTGTTGGGAATGGTAAAGAAGCCGTATTTCCCTTTTGGTATAACTTGCGAATTGATTTTTACATCTTCCGAAAATTCTATCCAAGTGGCTTTGTGGGCACCTGTTGCCCATACTTGGTCATAGGCGACCAAACCGTTCCAAATATTCCGCCCCCTTACACTTGGAGAACCGTAATCAATATGTACGTGATTGTTGCCCACCATTGCCATAGCCGCAGTTCGTGAGCTTTTCGGTTTGGCGGTGCTGTCTGATTTTGAATTGTGGTGTTCGTGTTGAGCAAAACCTTGCAGCGACACAAACAAAATAGTTAAAAAGAGAATATTTTTCATATTTTAATTTTTTATAAATGATAGAATAACATTATAGCACTCATTGCTATCATCAGTGCATCTTCAATAATGGTAACGGTACTCATTGGCAAATTGAAAACTGCACCCAAACAGGCGCACTGAATTTTCTTTTTGTTTAATACCGATTGCAATACCCCTATAATACTGATAGCCATTACTAAAAAAGTCACGCCATTGGTAATGAGCGGATTAAAATTTACTAAAAAAGCAATACCTAAAACCAGTTCGGTAAACACATAAACATAAGCCCAAATGGGTAATCGTTTTGCTATTACATCATACATTACATAACTTTCAGCAAATCCTTTTAGATTGAGCATTTTAAAAAACGAAAACACTAAAAAGAAACCAGCCATAAAGTGTCGCATCCATTGCATTGCATCAAACTTTTCATTGGCAAACTGCACTAATAGTGTTACCAATGAGATATAAAAAAATATCAATATAATAGGCTTATAGGTTTCTAACCAACCTTTTTTTTCTTCTGCCATTTCGTTATGATGAAGGGCAGAAATCTGATATTTTTCCGGCAGGGCTTTTTGCAATTTGTCCAACCCAATGTGTTTGCCCATTGTGATAGTGGCTGAATGTTCCTGTTTTGAAACTTCAACGCTTACCACATTTTCTACCATCAATAAAGACGATTTTACTTTTGCTTCGCAACTTGAACAGGTCATTCCTGTTACTTGATAAGTATGTACCATAATCTTAAAATTTAAAGGTTAAAAACTATGGCACAAAGTTCAGAAGCTATCATTATACAATTGTTGTGGTATTTTGGGTTTGAGTTGTAACATTTATAAGTCTTCAATTTGTCTTCGTTTTTTTACTTTTAGTTGCTTGTAATGCGAAGGCGAAAAACCTGTTACCTTTTTGAACTGATTGCTCAAATATGCGACACTGCTATAATTCATCTGAAATGCAATTTCACTTAACGTCAATTCATCATATAGAAGAAACTCTTTGACTTTTTCAATCTTTTGATTGATAAAATATTTTTCAATAGTTGAATCTTCTACTTCTGAAAACAAATTGCTCAATGAAGAATAATCCTGTACCAATTGGCTCGACAAATAGTCTGAAAGATTGGTGCTGATTTGGGCGTTGTGATAGTGCACCAAGTCAATAATCAAAGTCTTGATTTTATCAATAACCCGGATTTTCTTATCATCAATCAACTCAAAACCAAAGTTTTTTAGGCGTTCGGCAACGACGCTTTTTTGTTGTTCAGTAATCGGTTCTACAGTTTCCACTTCGCCTAAATCTATCACAAGTAGTTGAAGCCCGAGTTTTTCCAACTCAGACTTCACCACCATTTTGCAGCGACTACACACCATATTTTTGATGTATAGTTTCATTTAATCAATTGTTTCAACTGTTTTACCACAAGTCAGCATTTGCGAACCATAGTAAGGGTTCTTAACAGCATTTTCCTTGCTCAACCAATTGGCTCCTTTGCCATTGTTCGCCATCGGGCAATGTTGGTAAAAAGTAGGTGTTTCTTGTTTGGAAACTTTTAAAAGCTGATACATATTGTCAGACAAGGTATTGAAATGGTCTCGTTGATGCCCAACAACTTTGGTTTCTTCGATATGCTCGGTATCAAACTTTAAATCTTTCATCACTTTCATCCAAACTACATGCTCTTCACTAGAAAGTTTATTCATCTGCACGGCATTAAGAGCATTTAGTAACTCTTTAGCTTCGGTAGAAGCCAATGTTCCGTCAGACTTTACAAAAGCATCTTTCAACGTAAAATAGTTGTCAAAAACAGCTTTCAATTGACTTACTTCTTGTACTGGTCCCGTTGGCTTGTCAGCTGTTACATCCATATTATGTTTAGAATGGTCTTCCATAGCTTGGTCTTTTGACATTTCCATTTTTGCAACAACTTTAGTTTTTCTTTCGTATTGGCAACATTCAGGAAGTTTAGAATAGGCATCATCTGGCGCAAGGAATTGATCACTGTCATAACCTGCCAATGCAATTCGTTTCAAGATTTCATCTTGACTGGTTTTACTTGGATCAAAAGTTAGGGCAGCCATTTTGGTATCTTTATTCCAATCAACTTGGGCTACTTTTTTTATATTTCCTGCTTTCTCGATAGTGCTTTCGCACATTGCGCAATTGCCGTAAATTTTTACGCTTTCAGTTCTAGCGTTTTTGACTTGGGCGTTACACGCTGTGAACGATAGCAATAGAATTATTGCCATCAATATTTTTATTGAGTTCATTTTTTTAATTTTTAAGTTCTTGAAAATAATTAACTCCAAAAACAAGGAATGCTTTCGGAAGGACAGACCTATGGCTGTCAAAGTAAGAGATTAGCCTATTTTTGGCGGTTGCCAAATAGATAGAAAACCAGAAGAGTAATAAGTATCTTGATAATAAAAATTGGGTTTACTCAATATCATTTTTCCTAATGAAAATTGAGCTAAAAATGGTGTTGAAAAGTTAGGGCAATGAGATGGGCATTGACAAGTTGGATTTCCACATTTCCCATCACACTGATTTTCGTGTTTCCCACATTGTCCTTTTTCTTCATTACAACAATCTTTTTTCTGTATTTCGGAATCTGACTGTTTGTTGCAAATAGTTTCGATTTTTTCAGATTTTGAATCACACGCATAGGATAGAGTAGGCGTCAAAAAGAAACCAAGTGCTGTCAAAAATACTATGTGAAAAATTCTTGCCATGGCATTAAAAACACAAAGATATGAATTATTAGTTTGTGTAGTGGCAAAAAATGGCTCTTTCGGTTTTTTGAAGTCGTCTGTTATCACTAATATGATTTACAAAGCTTTACTAATTTTGCTTTATCTTAAAGTATCTTTTTACTATTTGAACATTGATAGGGCCTCAGAGTGGATTTTCCTGTAATTGGCTTCCAGATCTGAGGGAGATACATCCATTGGAGATGGCAATGTCTTGGGAACAACTGGCCGTTTAAACCAAACCTTTCTGTCCTTCCCATCTGCAAAAGCGATAAACTCCCCTTGC